>Ga0209025_1000344_pt1 | contig 101567 bp, 94 predicted proteins | sample AraplaMF_Col_mLB_FD_184256 | JGI IMG/M metagenome (GOLD analysis project Ga0209025, IMG submission 184256) | Arabidopsis root microbial communities from the University of North Carolina, USA - plate scrape MF_Col_mLB (SPAdes) (version 2) | ecosystem: Host-associated > Plants > Roots >... | reverse complement strand
CGCGCACGCATGCGAGCTCGACCAAGGGCTTCACGGGCCACACGCTGGGTGCCGCGGGCATCGTCGAGGCGGTGATCAGCCTGCTGGCGATCGAGCGCGGCCTGATGCCGGGCACGGTCAACTCGGCTGCGCTGGACCCGGGCTTCGGCCCGCAGATCCGGCTCGCGCCGGCGCACGGCGAGGTGCGCTACGCGCTCTCCAACTCCTTCGGCTTCGGCGGCAACAACTGCGCGCTGGTGTTCGGTAAGGCGGCGCAGGCATGAGCGCCGCCCCAGGCCGCCCCAAGCAAGCTCGGACCGCGGTGCGAAGCACGAAGGTACTTCCATGAGCACCACGCCGACGATCTACATCGAGGGCCTGGCCTTCTGGAGCCTCACCCGCTCGGCTGGGAGGCCGCGAGCGGCCTACCGCGGCGAGGGCGTGCTCGCCAGTCCGCCGACGCTGGTGCTCGAGGGGGAGACCACGGCGATCCACGGCTCTGGCTACTAAGCAGACGCTTGCACCTCGGCAATTCATGACATACGCCAGCTAAACTGTATTTAGCCAATTTGGGAATGTTCATGCTCAATGTCACCTCGGCCGAAGCACAAAATCGCTTCGGGCAACTGCTGGGCTCTGCTCAACGCGAGCCCGTCGCCATCACCCAACGCGGCCGTCCCGCGGCTTACATCATTTCTCCTCAAGAGATAAATGAATTGCAGGAAGCTCCCCGTGCACGCGGCGAGGAACGGATCCAGCAACAGCGCCATTGGGCCGATGCATGCGCTGACGGCTGGAACGCCGTACAGGCCCAGTGGGGCTCTTTCGCAGACGAACACTCGCCCCTCTGAGGCATGGCGCAGTTCGATCTGCATCGAAACAGCGGCGAACAACAGCGCGCCATCCCCTATGTCTTGGGAAACTACAGATAGGTGTCCACAAGGCCCACCTAGAGCGTTCGCGTGACTCTCAGGGCACCTCGATCAATCGACCGGAGGCCGCGCCCTGCGTCTAGCGCACACCGAACAGACGTGGCGCTCGCAATTAGCGCGAAGCATGGGTACGCCGATCCTGGCGTTCGACACCGACGGCAAGGACTTGTTCCCGTGACCTAGCGCTGCGCAGCTTGCAGGAAGTCGTCGTCGGAAAGAGTCTCAAACAGCGATCGAGCCGCCATCCACGAAGAGTTCAATGCCGGCAATGTAGCTGCTCTCATGTGATGCAAGGAACAGCACGGCGCGCGCGATCTCGTCTGGCTGACCCAGGCGACCGAGAGGCACGACCTGCTTCAGCATGTCTTCGACGCCCGGTCGCGAATCAAGGTAGCTACGCATCAGGCTGGTCTCAGTGCCGCCCGGCGATACCACGTTGACGCGGATTCCGCGCTCCTTCAGGTCGGCCGTCCAGGTTCGCGCGAACGAACGCACTGCCGCCTTGCTCGCGTTGTAGAGCGTTTGGTCGGGAAAGCCTTTACTGCCGGCGACCGAGCCGTTCAGGATGACTGCGGCGCCAGCAGTCATCAGTGGCAATGCCTTCTGCACGGTAAAAAGCACGCCACGTACATTCAAGTCGAATAGGCGGTCAAAGCCGGCTTCGTCAATCGTGCCCAGCGGGCGCGGCTCGCCCTCGGCGATGCCAGCGTTGGCAAACACAACATCCAGCTTGCCGCTCTCGCGCTGAATGCGCTCGTAGAGGCGATCGAGGTCGGTGAGGTTCGCGGCATCTCCCTGTACGCCGATAGCACCGTTGCCAATTTCCCGGACGGCGTCGTTGAGTCGCTCCTGTCTGCGTCCGGTGACGTAGACCCGCGCGCCCTCTGCGGCGAAGAGCTTGGCAGTTGCCAGTCCGATGCCTTCGCTGCCACCGGTAATCGCTACAACTTTGTCTATAAATCGCTTGCCCATGCGTACCTCATCTCTAAAGTGGAGTATTCCTCCACTTATTATATGGAGGAACCATCCACTTTTGAAGCGGAGCTATCATCCACTTGTAACCAAGACCGGATATGAAAGAAAGTCCTGCCACCGATGAGGCGCCACTACGCGCCGATGCAGCGCGCAATCGGGAGCGTATCCTTGCAGCTGCCGAAGAGGTGTTTCTCGAGCGTGGTGCTGATGCCTCGCTCGACGATGTTGCCAAGCGTGCGAAGGTGGGGATCGGGACGCTTTATCGCCGCTTCCCGACGCGCGAGGCCCTGCTTGCCGCACTGAGCGATGAGCGCCTGTTGTCGCTCGCAGCGGCGAGTCGAGCCGCAGACCCTGCGCCCGAACCCACAGCCTCCATACGCGCTTTCGTTCGAGCGCTCGTGATGCATGCCAGCCACTATCACGGACTAGCTGCATCGCTGGGCGCGGTACTTAAAAGCGGCACTCCCGGCTGCAAAGCGGGGAGCGATGAGGGTCTGCGGCTGCTCCAGCGTGCGCAAGAAGCGGGAGCGATTCGCGAGGATCTGTCCCTGGACGATCTGTTGTGCATGGTCACGGCGATCTCTCTTGCTGTCGAGCAGTCCCACAGCGGAAAAGCGCGTATCGCGCACTTGGTAGATCTGTTCTTTGACGGAATTGGGTTGCACCGAGCTGACGATCAACTGCTCCCCGAAAAAGTCGCGAACTAACCGATCCAGTCCTGGACGTGCTCAAAATGGTGAGCACAACCGAATCTTCACGCTGGCGGTAATTCCGGGCGGGCGTTGATTTCGATCGAGTTGGTCGAGTGGCACTCTAGAAACAATCCCATTGAATCTCGACGGCGCATCATTGCGCCAGCAACTTCTTTTGCCGCGGCTCTTGTATCAGCCAGTCAGCTTCCTTGAATCAACATCCATCGCATGTTCACTTCCTCGTCGTGCAAGGTATGTAGCGGATAAATCTCGAGCCTGCATCCGAGCGCGCGTCTGAGGTGCCCCGTCGGCGCTGAACTCCGCACAGCAACCAGACCATCGCACCAATCGCATCAGCGGAAACGAAGTTGCCCGAGGTCGACCCCAGCCGAGGACATTCCGCGTGAAGGCTTGGCTCAAAGGTTCGAGAGCGATGCCGAGGCATTTTGAGGTGCCGCAGACGGTGAGTACTGCAAGCATGTCTGACGCCCGTAACTCCCGCAGGACCGAACCCTCGACAAAAGACGTGGTGACGTCTGGCCACTCCTTTTCATCGCAAAAGGTACACCATTACATCGACGAAAGTCGCCCTGCGCGGCGCATACAAGAAAAACTACGTGCGGATGCTCGTCCTCAAGCGCAGCTGTTCTGCCGCCCGGTGGAAGCTCCCTTGCTCCTGCACTGCGACAAATGCCCTCAGTACGAAATACTCGGCTTCTCGCATGGCGGGTCCCGCTGATGTGCGGCTGAGCATATCTGAGCGGAGATGAACCACGATCCTTGTGCCCCTTGAAGCCGCTGCCAAGGATATCGTGTCGTAGTTCCCTGGCCCAAGCTGCCCGAAGTACTTGCAGGCCTTACAGCAAGGCTTACAGAGAAGGCATCCAGGGCAACGGCGCCAAAGCCGCGGGATCGATGCCGCACGTCGATCACCGCCGCAAGCCCGCTGCACGACGCCTCGTCCAGCGCGTCCGGCGGATCGCGGTGGCGGTCGACTGGCAGACCCAGGCATCCGAAGTTGCGGGCGATCTCCGCAAAGTCCCGCTGGATGAATTTGGTAGCAGTCCTGCATCCGCTCGCCATCGATCTGCGCCTTGCGCAAGCTCGTGAGTCCTTGCGCGAGGCAACCGTTGTTGTTGCCGACCATGATCGTGTTCAAGGCGCGCGATTTGCTCCTCGAATCGGGGGACGATGCCGAAGGCCTTGGGGTCGAGCGCCCCCTCGAGAGAGCTCTCGGCAAGCCGGCCGACGTCGACCGCGCAGATGGCTGGTGGGCTTCGGCCGGTTCCTGGAGAGCAGGCCGGCAGCTTTCTTCAAAGAGCGCTAGATGACGTCACGCGATGTGGCAAATGGGATTGCCACAGGCTCGCTGGAAGGACGTTCGCCACGCTCAATCGAGCAGTTCTTCCAACAGCCTGGCGCCATCGGTCCCACGCTTGCAACGGCTCCATAGCCGATCGAACAGCTGCACGTGCAGGTCGACAGCCTCCTTCGCGGAAGTGATCATCGCCACGCCCACGTCCAGGTTCGGCAATTCGCCGATCCGAAAGGGACTCGTGCCGAGAACCACCGCATCGGATTGGTAGAACAGCTGGAATGCCACGTTCGGCACCACGTTTTCAACCAGGCCGATCTGGATGCCCAGCGGTTCCGTGCGCATCAGCCTGGCCAGGTGTTCCACCTGGCGCTGAGCTGCCTGCCTGCGCTTCGCGACCGTGGCAGCCGGCAGTCCAAGGCGCCCGACCAAACCTAGGGTCAGCAGTCGCCGCAGCTCCTCGAGCGAATAGAGACAGGTGATCGACGGCGAGTGCTCGCGGGCCTGGATCCGACGCTGCCCGAGGGTCTCCAGCAGCGCGGTCCCGCGGTCGCTTCGGGCACCAGCGCGCACGCGGCTGACGGGCGCTTCCGCCTCCTCGATCATGAGTGCAAGGTACTCGTCGTACTCCTCGGTGGTCAACAGGTATGACAGCGGACTGAAGAGCGCGACGATGTGACTCGCATTCTTCTCGAGCTGCTGCATGCGTGCCTGGTAGCTCGCGGCGTTCGCGTGGTACTCGGCCCCCGCCCCGAGCAGCGAGGCCAGACTGGTACCGAGGATGGAGGCGATGTTCTGGATCACGTCGATCTTGACGATCTCCCCTTGCTCGATGCGATAGAGCGCGGCACGCGACACCCCCAGTCGCGCAGCGAGCTCGTCTGCGTTGTAACCAGCACCAAGTCGGTAGGCACGCACCCGCGCGCCGATGTCGGCCAAGTCAAAGGCCATACGGCTGCCTCGTTGTTTCAAAAATTAGACATCCGCTCATTATCGACCGTGTCGCTCCCCAGTGCGCGGCGCCTCTGCATCCAGGGGCGGGAGCCACGGCTGACACGCGACTCCCTAGGGATAGCCCTATGTGAGTCCAAAAGGTTTAGAACCAATAATTGGATATTGTCTCAAAATTTAGTCACTCTTGCAGCGGCATCCCCTCTCATGATCGAACACACGACGCCAGCCTCGCCGCGCTGGCGACAACGCCCACCCGGCTCCAACTGGGGCGACTTCGGCCCCGACGACCAGGCGGGCCGGATGAATCTGCTGACGCCGAGCAAGGTCCTCGAGGGCCTGGCGGAGGTGCGCGATGGGCGCACCTTCTGCCTGAGCCTGCCGCTCGATTTCCCCGGCGGCAACGTGCTCAACGAGAAGCGCCGGCCCCCGATCCTGCGTCCCACGCTGCGCAATGGCCGGCCGAACATGAACTACAAGATGTTCACGGAGCTGCTCAACCTGACCGACGTGCTCTGCGACGACCTGGCCGTGCTTTACCTGCAGTACTCCACGCAGTGGGATTCGCTGGCGCATGTCGGCCAGATGTTCGACGCGAACGGAGACGGGGTGCCGGTGCCTGTCTTTTACAACGGCTACCGTGCGCACATCGACATGATCGGCCCGGAAGACCCCGCGGATGCGGGGCCGCCGATCGCGGGCGTGACGCACTCCACGTCGCATGCCAAGGCGCTGGGCATCGAGAACATGGCCGAGCGCTGCGTGCAGGGCCGCGCGGTGATGATCGACCTGCGCGCGCACCTGGGCGACGACCGCGTGAACGTCGGATACGACACCCTTATGCGCATCCTGGATGCCGACCGCGTCGAGGTGGAGAGCGGCGACATGGTGTGCCTGCACACCGGTTACGCGCAGCGCCTGCTCGACATGAACCGGCAGCCGGATGCCACGGTGCTGGACCGCAGTTGCGCGGTGCTGGATGGGCGCGACGAGCGCCTGCTGCAATGGATCACGGACTCGGGCCTGTCCGCCCTGATCGCGGACAACTACGCGGTCGAAGCCCAACCCGCGCGCGCCTTCGACGGATGCTGCGCGGCACTGCCGCTGCACGAGCATTGCCTGTTCAAGCTGGGCGTGCACCTGGGCGAGCTGTGGCACCTCACGCCGTTGGCCGAATGGCTGCGCGCGCGCGGGCGCAACCGCTTTCTGCTGACGGCGCCTCCCTTGCGGCTTCCCGGCGCGGTCGGCTCCCCGGCCACACCGGTCGCCACGGTCTGACGGCCCATGAACTACAAGTTCGACTTCAGCAGCGTCGCGGCATTCTGGCCGGACTTCCTGCACGGCGCCTGGCTCACGATCCAGCTCTCGTTCGCGGCCACGCTGCTAGGCTTCGTGCTCGGCTCGCTGTGCGCGATCGGCCGCCGCAGCCAGCTCGCGTGGCTGCGGCGCACCTGCGGCATCTATGTGGAAGTGATCCGCAACACGCCGCTGCTGGTGCAGGTCTTCCTCTTCTACTTCGGCTTCGCGAGCCTCGGGCTGACGATGCATGCCGCGGTCGCATCGCTGCTGGTCCTCGTGATCAACGTCGGCTCCTACACCACTGAGATCATGCGCGCCGGTTTCGAGTCGGTGCATCCGGGCCAGATCGAGGCCGCCGAATGCCTCGGCCTTTCGCGCATCCAGACCTACTGGTACGTGGTGCTCCAGCCGGCCATGGAGCGCGTCTACCCGGCCCTGACCAGCCAGTTCATCCTGCTCATGCTGGCCACCTCGATCATGTCGCAGATCTCGGCCGAGGAACTCACCGCCGTCGCGAACCGCGTGCAGTCGATGACCTTTCGCGCCTTCGAGACCTACCTCGTGGTCGCCTGCTGCTACCTCCTGCTGTCGCTCGCGATGCGTGCCGGGTTCTGGCTCCTGGGCCTCCTCATCTTCCCTCGTCGACGCAGGCTCGGCACCGCGATTTGAGTCGACCCGATGAACAACGAATTCAACACCAACCACCTGCTCTTCCTGCTCCACGGCGCAGCCTGGACGCTCGGCCTGTCGGCCACCGGCTTCGTGGGCGGCGGTCTGCTCGGGTTCCTCGTGGCCCTGGGCCGCATCGCGCCCAGCCGACTGTGCCGCGGACTCGTGGGCATCTACGTGCAACTGATCCAGGGAACGCCGCTGCTGATCCTGATGTTCCTGGCGTACTTCGGCCTCGGCATCATGGGCTTCGACGTTCCACCGCTCGCGGCCGCCGGCCTGGCGATGACGATCTACACCAGCGCCTACCTCGGGGAGATCTGGCGCGGTGCGCTGCAGTCCGTGCCCCGGACGCAGTGGGAAGCCGCCGAGTGCCTGTCCTTCAGTGCCTCGCAGCGCCTATTCCTGATCATCGTGCCCCAGGCCCTGCGCATCGCCACGCCGCCAACGGTCGGCTTCCTCGTGCAGATCGTGAAGAACACCTCGCTGGCTTCGGTGGTGGGTTTCATCGAGCTCGCGCGGGCCGGCCAGGTCATCAACAACGCCCTGTTCGAACCCTTCCTGGTGTTCTCGATCATGGCGCTCCTGTACTTCGCACTGTGCTACCCGCTCTCGCTGTGGGCACACGCGCTCGAAACGCGCCTGCGCGTCGGTCGACGCGCCTCTCCTGGAACCTGAGACATGAACGACAACACAGCACTGGTTCGACTGGACCAGGTTCGGAAAAGCTTCGGCACGGCGAGGGTGCTCGATGGCGTGTCCTTCGACGTGCACCGCGGCCAGGTCGTGGCCATCATCGGCCGCAGCGGCTCCGGCAAGAGCACGGCGCTGCGCTGCATCGACCGCCTCGAGACCATCGATGGCGGCGAGATCACCGTGTGCGGCCAGTCGCTGAGCAGCGCCTCGCTGGACCTGCGCCGCCTGCGCCGCGAGGTTGGCATCGTCTTCCAGAGCTACAACCTCTTTCCGCACCTCACAGTGGCCCAGAACGTCTCGCTCGCGCTCAGGAAGGTGCGCGGCAAGTCCGCCGCCGAAGCCACCGACATCACCGATCGCGTGCTGCGCCAGGTCGGCATGCACGACAAGGTGCAGGCCTATCCCGAGCAGCTTTCGGGCGGGCAGCAGCAGCGCGTGGCCATTGCCCGGTCCCTGGCAATGGAACCGCAGCTGATGCTCTTCGACGAGGTGACCTCCGCACTGGATCCGCAATTGACGGGCGAGGTGCTGCAGGTCATGGAATCGCTCGCCAGGGGCGGCATGACCATGATCCTCGTGACCCATGAGATGGCATTTGCCGCCAAGGTGGCGGACAAGATCGTCTTCATGCATGCCGGACGGGTGCATGAGATGGGCGGCGCGGACATCCTGGCCGCACCCCGCACACCGGAGCTCGCGCAATTCGTCGGCAACGGACTCTGATCTTCACCGTCCCTCTTTCTTCCCCATCCACATCCACATCAGGAGACATGACCATGATCAAGCCAACCCTCGGGCGCATCGCGCTGGCTTTCTCGCTACTGGCCGCCGCGGGCGCAGCACAGGCCGATCTGCTCGACAACATCAAGCAGGCCAGGAAGCTGCGCGTCGCCATCGAGCTGGCGCTGCCGCCCTACGGCATGACCAACGACAAGATGCAACCCTACGGCTCCGATGTGGAGACCGCGCAGCTCCTGGCGAAGGACCTCGGCGTAGAACTGGAGATCGTTCCGGCCACCGGTCCCACACGCATCCCGTTCCTGCAGACCAACAAGGCGGACCTCGCGATCGCCACGCTGTCGATCAGTCCCGATCGCCAGAAGGTAATCGACTTCTCCGTGCCGTACTCGGTCGTGCAGATCGTGGTTGCCGCGCCCAAGTCGATGAACATCAAGGGTTATGGCGACCTCGTCGGCAAGAAGATCGCCATCACCCGCGGCAACGTGCAGGAGATGGAGCTCGTGCAGAAGGCCGTGGGCGCGCAGATCGTGCGCTACGACGATGACGCGACGCTGGTGACCGCCGGCGTGAGCGGGCAGGCGCCGATCGTTTCCACCGCGACCACCCTGCTGCAGGCGATCCAGACCAAGGCGCCCGGCAGGGAACTCGAAACCAAGTTCGTCGTGAAGGAGTTCAACCTGGGCATCGGCATGCGCAAGGAAGAACCCAAGCTCCTGGCGTGGATCAACGACTGGGTCAAGGCCAACCGCGCCAATGGCAAGCTCAACGAGATCTTCAAGAAGTATCACCACAGCGAACTGCCGCCGCTGCCCGCGCAATGAGCGCCGTTCACGAACTGCGCATCTACCACTGCGCCCAGGGTCGCCTCGCGGCACTGCACCGACGCTTCGAGGAAGCCACGCTGCCGCTGTGGCGCCGCCACGGCATCGAGGCGGTGGGTTTCTGGACCACCGAGGTCGGCCCGAGCAACCAGGCGCTGACGTTCATGATCCGCTGGGACAGCCTGGCCGCGCGCGAACGCATCTGGAGCGCGTTCTCCAACGATGCGGAATGGCTGGCCGCGCGGGAGCGCTTCGAGTCCGAAGGGCCCATCGTCGCGCGCATCGAGAACCAGTTGCTCGTTCCCACGCGCTACTCGCCGCTGCAGTGAGGAGCAGCGAATGACTGATCGCCATGGCCTCGCGCCGAATGCCTCGTTCTCGGCCGCGCCGCGCGTGATACGACTGCATCCCGAAGACAACGTGGTGGTCGCGCTCGACCAGCTGCTGTCGGGCACGCTCGTGCGCGGCGAGAACGTGGTCGTCTCCGGACTGGTTCCGCCCGGCCACAAGATGGCAACCCGCGAGATCGCCGTGGGCGAGGTCGTGCGCCGCTATGGCCAGATCATCGGCTTCGCCAGCGTGGCGATCCGCGCGGGCCAGCATGTGCATACGCACAACGTGACGATGGGCGAGTTCAGCCGCGACTACGCGCACGCGGCCGAGACCCGGGCCACCCCGGCCGCCTCGCAGCCAGCCACGTTCCAGGGGATCGTGCGCAAGGACGGGCGCGTCGGCACCCGCAACTACATCGGCATCCTGACGACGGTCAATTGCTCCGCCACCGTTGCGCGGGCCATCGCCGACCGATTTCGCCGCGACATTCATCCGGATGCCCTGGGCGCCTACCCCGACATCGACGGCGTCGTGGCGCTGACTCATGACGCGGGGTGCGCCATCGATGCGAAGGGTGAAGGCCTGCGGATCCTGCAACGCACGCTGGGAGGCTATGCCTGCCACCCTAACTTCGCCGCGGTGGTCGTCGTCGGACTGGGCTGCGAGACCAATCAGATCTCCGGGCTGCTGGCCAGCCAGGGATTGACGCACGACGATCGCGTGCACAGCTACACCATCCAGGACGTGGGCGGGACCACGAACGCCGTCGAGCGCGGCGTGGGTCTGGTGCGCAGCCTCCTGCCGGCGGCCAACGCCGTGCAGCGGCAGAGCGTTCCCGCGAGCCATCTGGTGGTGGGCTTGCAGTGCGGCGGCTCCGACGGTTATTCCGGCATCTCGGCCAACCCGGTGCTGGGTGCCGCCGTGGACCTGCTGGTACGGCACGGCGGCACCGCGATCCTGTCGGAGACGCCGGAGATCTACGGAGCCGAGCACCTGCTCACGCGACGCGCGCGCGCGCCGGACATCGGCCGCAAGCTGGTGGCGCGCATCCAGTGGTGGGAAGAATTCTGCGCGCGCAACGGCGCGGAGATGAACAACAACCCGTCCGCGGGCAACAAGGCCGGCGGGCTCACCACGGTCCTCGAGAAATCGATGGGTGGCATCGCCAAGGGCGGAACGACCTCGCTCAACGAGGTCTACGAATATGCGCAGCCGGTCGCCGCCAAAGGGCTGGTCTTCATGGACACCCCGGGCTACGACCCCGTGTCCGCCACCGGGCAGGTCGCCGGCGGAGCGAACCTGATCTGCTTCACCACCGGCCGCGGCTCGGCCTACGGTTGCGCGCCATCGCCGTCGATCAAGCTCGCGACCAACACCGCCCTGTGGGAGCGGCAGGCCGACGACATGGACTTGAACTGCGGGACCGTGCTGTCCGGCGAGCGCTCGATCGCCGAGCTCGGCGAGGAGCTGTTTCGCATGATGCTATCGGTTGCCTCCGGGGAGCGCTCGCGCAGCGAGCAGCACGGCTATGGCCAGAACGAATTCGTGCCCTGGCAGATCAGCGTGGTCACCTAGGCGCCGGCTGCATTCCTTACTTCAGCCATCTTTCTCGAATTTTCCGAATACCGATCGAATGGAACGGCATGACGCTTGATCCTGTTTCCTCCCCGCCCCTGACACTTGCAGCCTCCGCAGTGCTGCCGGACGACGGCTACGCAGGCACCCTCGTCGGGCGCGCCTGGCTGACCGGCGAGGTGCCCGGTCCCGCGGTGGTCGCGATCCGCGCTGACGGGGTCTATGACCTGTCGAGCGCCTTCCCGACGATGTCCACCTTGCTCGATGCCGACGACCCGGCACGGCGGGTGCGCGAGACCGCCGGATCGCGCATCGGAAGCCTCGAGGAACTGCTGTCGAACAGCGTCCACCCTGGATGCGACATGCGCCGCCCCTACCTTCTGGCGCCATGCGACCTGCAGGTCATCAAGGCCGCGGGCGTAACGTTCGCGGCCAGCCTGATCGAGCGCGTGATCGAGGAGCAGGCCGGGGGCGATCCATCGCGCGCGGAAGAGGCCCGCGCGCAGGTGCGCGAGACCGTCGGCGACGACCTGTCGCTCATCAAGCCCGGCTCCGAGCAGGCCATGGCGCTCAAGCGCCTGCTGCAGGAACGTGGCGTGTGGTCGCAATACCTCGAGGTCGGCATCGGCCCGGACGCCGAAGTGTTCACCAAGGCGCCGGTACTGTCCGCCGTCGGCACGGGCCAGGAGATCGGCATCCGCAGCGACTCGGCCTGGAACAACCCGGAGCCTGAAGTCGTGCTGGCAGTCAGCAGCCAGGGTGCGATCGTTGGTGCCACGCTCGGAAACGACGTCAACCTGCGCGACATCGAAGGTCGCAGCGCCCTCCTGCTCGGAAAGGCCAAGGACAACAACGCCTCGTGCGCGATCGGTCCGTTCATCCGGCTCTTCGACGCATCCTTTGGGCTGGATGCCGTTCGTGGCGAAACGGTGCATCTGACCGTGCGAGGGCCCGAGGGTTTCGAGCTGGCTGGCATCAGCTCAATGTCGCAGATCAGCCGAGATCCGCTGGACCTGGTGGCGCAGACCATGGCGGCTCACCAGTATCCCGATGGCTTCATGCTTTTTCTCGGCACCTTGTTCGCCCCCATTCAGGATCGTGCGCAGCCAGGCAGCGGCTTTACCCACCATGTCGGCGACGTGGTGAGCATTCGCAGCGCGCGACTGGGCGAATTGCGCAATCGCGTCGCTCACAGCGAGGACGCGGCGCCATGGCGGTTCGGCCTGCGCGCCTTCATCGCCAACCTCGCGCGCCGCGGACTCCTCGCCCACGATCTTTGAAGAAACGAAGAAGCATGCAGAACCACGACAACCTGATCGGCGGCGAATGGCGCGCCGGCGCGAGCTACAGCCCCAACGTCAACCCCAGCAACCTCGGCGACGTGCTGGGCCACTACACCCAGGGCGACGCGAGCCATGTCGAAGCGGCCGTGGCCGCCGCCACCGCCGCCTTCCCGGCCTGGGCCACGGGCAGCGTGCAGGCACGCTCCGACGCGCTCGACAAGATCGGCAACGAGATCCTCGCGCGCAAGGAGGAACTCGGCACGCTGCTCGCGCGCGAGGAAGGCAAGACCCGCGCCGAGGGCATCGGCGAGGCCACGCGCGCGGGCCAGATCTTCAAGTTCTTCGCGGGCGAGTGCCTGCGCCTGTCGGGCGAGCTGCTGCCCTCGGTACGCCCCAACATCGGCGTGGAGATCACGCGCGAGCCCGTGGGCGTGGTCGGCCTGATCACGCCGTGGAACTTCCCGATCGCCATTCCCGCCTGGAAGATCGCGCCCGCGCTCGCCTTCGGCAACTGCGTGGTGCTCAAGCCCGCCGACCTGGTGCCGGGCTGCGCCTGGGCGCTGGCCGAGATCATCAGCCGCTCGGGCATTCCGGCCGGCGTGTTCAACCTCGTGATGGGCCGCGGCAGCGTGATCGGCGATGCGCTGGTCAACCACCCGGGCATCCATGCGATCAGCTTCACCGGCTCGGTGGGCGTGGGCCGCAACATCGCGGTGCAGTGCGTGAAGAACGGCAAGAAGGTGCAGCTCGAGATGGGCGGCAAGAACCCGCAGGTGGTGCTCGACGACGCCGACCTCGCGCAGGCGGTGGAGCTGAGCACGCAGAGCGCCTTCTACTCGACCGGCCAGCGCTGCACGGCCTCGAGCCGGCTGATCGTCACCGAAGGCATCTACCCGAAGTTCATCGCGGCGATGAAGGAACGCATGGCGAAGATCAAGGTCGGCGACGCGCTCGCGCAGGGCACCGACGTGGGCCCGGTGTCCTCGAAGTCGCAGCTCGAGCAGGACCTGGAGTACGTCGATATCGGCAAGGCCGAGGGCGCGGTGCTGGCGGCCGGCGGCGAGCGCCTGAAGCTCGAGACCGACGGCTACTACATGTCGCCGGCGCTGTTCAGCGAATCGGCCGCGGCGATGCGTATCAACAAGGAAGAGATCTTCGGCCCGGTGGCGAGCGTGATCCGCGTGAAGAACTACGAGGAGGCGCTGGCCACGGCCAACGACACCGAGTTCGGCCTGTCGGCGGGCATCGCGACCACGTCGCTCAAGTACGCCACGCACTTCAAGCGCCACAGCCAGGCCGGCATGGTGATGGTGAACCTGCCGACCGCGGGCGTGGACTACCACGTGCCCTTCGGCGGTCGTAAGGGTTCGAGCTACGGCCCGCGCGAGCAGGGGCGCTATGCGCAGGAGTTCTTCACCACGGTGAAGACGGCGTACACGCTGGCCTGAAGAGCCAAGTAGCCGCGAGTCGAGGTCGCTGTAGCGCGAGCGCGCGAAAGCGCTGAGAGCGCACCCGAGCGTCGACCTGCGCGCGGGAATTGCCCAGGCATGCCTCTCAGCGCGTCAACCTGAAAAGCATGCCGCTGCGCGGCATGTTGTCGACGGCCCGCCCCAGGCCCTCCAATCGGGTCATGAGCCCTTCAGGTCCCCGCGTTAACGTGAACAAGCGCTCGCCGACCTGATGACGCCCCAGCGCGTTTTCGGGACCAAACTTGTAGAACTTGATCACGAGCGACTGTCCCTCGGGGGTTGCCGTGCAAATGATGCGTCGATGGGTCTGGTAGCCATCGCCGTTGAGCGCGCAACTGGTGGCCCCCGCGGAAGGCCCGAGCACCAAGGTGTGGTTGATGAATGCGGCCACCCCCTCGGAGGGCGTCGAGCCGCCGATGCGGCCGAGCGATTCTTCCCAGACGTAGCGACCGTGCCATGCGGAAGAAGACGCGGTGGACGAAGCAGGGCGCGCAGCGGCTGCGCCCGACCCCGAGGGAGCCGCCGCAACGGCCAACGGCGTCACCGCAAAGTCGCTGCCTCCGCGCTGCGCGGGCCACATGCCGATCTGGAACAGCTGGCGCTCCCCGCAGGCGTTCACGCTCCAGCGTTCGAAGTGGCCCCCACGCGAGTTGGCAGACACGGCGGGCTGCACCGGCACGTAGCCGCGCGGCATCACCTCCATGCGCACCTCGGACAGCGTTTGGCAACCCTTGACCGTACGAACATGGCCTGCGATGCGGTTGAGGATGTCCGTTGCGAGTTGAGAGCTAGCGAGCGTGCGCCCCGTTGAGGCGACGTGGGTCCTCCCTGGAGAGGGTTGGCTGGACGCGGGGGGCTGCTGGGCATGAGCCGCCGTGCTCCAGACAACGAGCGCGCCGGCCCCGACGGTACCGGCAGCAAGGCGAGCAAGGTTCATCGTCGAATCCCTCCATTCGAATGATCTCGTGGCCCAGGATTGGGCTGTCAAAGATTGCGGGCCCTCTACACGGGCGCGTTGTCTGCATCGAACGCAACGCTCTGTCGGCGATTTGCCTGGAGGGGGCGTGCGGTTTCCCGGCCACCTCATGTCCGGCGCGGCTGGACTTTCAGCCGAAAAACCGCGGGAAAACCTGGGGGTGGACCAGAAAACCCCTTTCATTTCAACGACTTGCATCGCAAGGTCGACATGGCACACGCGTTGCTATTCCAGAGCGCATCCCTGAGACAGAGGACGGAGACAACCATGCGACACATCCCCTTGCACAGCACTTCCACGCGGCCTGCCGGTTCGCGGCCTGAGCGCCCGCGTCCACACCCGCCTCTGCCCCTGCACTGACAAGCGCCGCAAGGCCAACGGCCCGGCTTCGCCGGGTCGCGCCGCCGCATGGCCATCCCGTCGCGCGCGAGCCCGGCCACCCGCTTCCCGCTTTTCTTCCCTGCAACCAGAACCACAACGGAGACCGAGAGAATGACCGCAAGACCCGAGATCGAGACCCGCTTTGCCAAGGCGAAAGCACCACTGCGCATCAGCACCCTGCTGGCCACCCTGATCCTTGCCGCCTGCGGCGGCGGAAGCGACGGGGGCGGTGGATTCATACCGCCCATCGCCGGCGGCGGCGGTGGTGGTGGCAATCCCACAAACCCCGGCAACCCCGACCCGGGCACGCCGCCGGCCGGGGCGACGCTGAAAGTCGGTGTGCTGTCGTCGCCGCCTCAGCTGGTGACCGGGGACGACGCACTCGTCGAGCTCGAGTTGCTAAGCGAGCAGTCGCCCGGCAGTCTGTCGGTGACGGTCGACGGGCGCGATGTCACGGCTGCCTTCGCGCCCAACCCCGCGAATGGAAGACTGGTGGGAAAGGTCACGGGACTGAAGACCGGCGCCAACGAACTGGTCGCGAGCTACGGCGGCTACAGGGCAACGCTCGCATTGACGGCCTATCCGATCACCGGTCCCGTGATCTCGGGGCCGCACGAGGAGCCCTTCGTGTGTGGCTACGAGACCTTCACGCGCATGGGCGGCCAGAAGCTCAAGTCGCTCGACGACGGCAAGTGCTCGGTCGAGACACGTGTGGACTACTACTACCGAACCACCGCGGGCACCAACACGCGCTTCGAACCCGGCAGCCTGAGCGCCTATCCGGCCAACATCGCCTACCTCACGATCGACGGCAAGCAGGTGCCGTACGTGATCCGGCTGGAGAGCGGCACCATCAACCGCGGCCTGTACCAGTCGGCGATCCTGCACGACGTGCTCAACGAGCCGCCCCCGTCCCCGACCTACCGTACCGCGGGCTGGAAAGGCGGCCTGATCTATCCGCTCGGCGGCGGCTGCCAGGGCGGCTGGTTCCAGCAGGGCAATGACTTCGGCACGCTGATCAATCCGACCTACCAAAGCCGCGGGCTCGCGGTGACCACTTCCACGCTGAACGTCTTCGGCACGAACTGCAATGACCTGCTGTCGTCCGAGACCATTGCCATGGTCAAGGAGCGCTTCATCGAAAACTTCGGCGCGCCCACCTACACCATCGGCACCGGCGGCTCGGGCGGCTCCTACCAGAGCCACCAGACCAGCGACAACTACCCCGGCCTCTTCGACGGCGTGGTGGTGAGCCAGGTGTTCGCCGACGTGACCTCGTCCACGATCTTCAAGCTGCATGACTCGCGCGTACTGAACAACTACTTCAACGACCCGGCCACCGCGGCGCTGAACTACACCGTGGCCGAGAAGCAGGCCATCTCGGGCTACCTGCAGATTGGCAACATCCCCAACATGAGCGGCAGCGCCGGCCGGCTCGATCCCACCGTGTCCTTCCCCGCTGGCGTGCCGGTGGAGAAGCGCTACAACGCCGCGACGAACCCGACGGGTGCGCGCGCCACGGTGTTCGACCACACCGTGAACGTCTACGGCAAGACCGCCGAAGGCTTCGCGCTGCGCCCGATCGACAACGTGGGCATCCAGTACGGCCTGAATGCGCTCAACGAGGGCAAGCTCGGCATCGACAAGTTCATCGACCTCAACGAGCGCGCTGGTGGCGTGGACCGCGACATGAATCGCACCACGACGCGCACCGTGGGCGATCTCGATGCGCTGACCCGGGCCTACCAGTCCGGACGCATCGTCAATGGCGCGGGGGGACTGGCCTCCACCGCCATCATCGACCTGCGCGACTACAACGACGGCACGGTGGGCGGAGACATCCACACCAAGATCCATTCGTTCTCGATGCGCGAGCGGCTGCGCCGCGCCAACGGCAACATCGACAACCACGTGATGTGGACCAAGGGCGCGGGCAGTGCCGAGGCCTTCGATGCAATGGACGTCTGGCTGCGCGCCACCAAGGCAGACCGCTCGGACCGTCCGCTCGCCCAGAAGATCGCCGCCGCACGGCCGGCCGACTTGAAGGACGCGTGCTGGAACAACGGCCTGAAGTACACGGAAGAGCAGACCGCCTTCGGCGCGAGCGCGTGCAACACCTTCTACCCGGCCGGCACGACGCCGCGCATGGCCGCTGGCGGCCCGCTGACCGACGACATCGCCAAGTGCCAGCTCAAGCCGCTGAACCCCTCGGACTACCGCGTGTTCTTCACGCCCACGCAATGGGCCCGTCTGACTGCCGCTTTCCCCGATGGCGTGTGCGACTGGACCAGGCCGGGCGTGGGCCAGCAGCCCCTGAGCGGTACCTGGCTGTCCTTCGGCCCCTCGCCGTTGAACCTGCTGTTCGACGTCACCAAGCAGATCACGCCGTCGATGCTCTGACGTCGCTGACTGGACCTGCACAGACCGCCGTCGACCTCGCGGCGGCGGTCCGTGCGACCTCTTTTCTTTCCACCGGAGCCATTTCCTTGAACCGATCGATCGTCAAACGAAGCCTTGCCGTGCTCGCGGCAGTCACCACGTCCCTGAGCTTGCACGCGCAGGACTTTCCCGGCGGCAAACCCATCACCATCGTCGTGCCCTTCGCCGCGGGCGGCCCCACCGACCGCGTGGCGCGCGACCTCGCCGAAGCGCTGCGCAAGCCGCTCGACGGCGCAACGATCGTGATCGACAACGCCGCCGGCGCGGGCAGCACCATCGGCAATGCGAAGGTCGCCCGCGCCAAGGCCGACGGCTACACGCTGCTGCTCACCCACGTCGGCATGGCCACGACCCCCGTGCTCTATCGCAAGCTGCCCTACAACTACGAGACCGACTTCGAATACCTGGGCATGATCAACGACGTGCCGATGACCGTGATCGGCAAGCCACAGCTCGAGGCCAACAGCTTCAAGGAACTGCGAGAGTGGATCGGCAAAAACGCCGGCAAGACCAATCTTGGCAACGCCGGCATCGGCTCGGCCTCGCACCTGTGCGGCCTGTTGTTGCAGAGCGAGCTCAAGGCAGAGATGACCACCGTGCCCTACAAGGGAACGGCACCGGCCATCGCAGACCTGCTCGGCGGCCAGATCGACCTGCTGTGCGACCAGACCACCAACACCACAGGCCAGATCGAAGCCAAGAAGGTCAAGGCCTATGCGGTCACGACGCTCAAGCGCCTGAGCACGCCGGCATTGAAGGATCTGCCCACGCTCGACGAGTCGGGCCTGAAGAGCTTCCAGGTCACGATCTGGCATGGGCTGTATGCGCCCAAGGGCACGCCGGCGCCGGTGCTCAAGAAGCTCAACGACGCATTGAAGGTCGCGCTCAAGGACGCGGAGTTCATCAAGAAGGAGGAAGGCCTGGGCGCGGTGGTCGTGACCGACAAACGCGTGGAGCCGGCAGAACACAAAAAGTTTGTACAGGCTGAAGTCGCACGTTTCGGCCCGGTCATCAAGGCTGCGGGCGTCTACGCGGATTGATGGACCCCGGTGATGTACGAGAGAACGCCGATGCAGGGTAATTCCGCCTCGGCGAATCACGAGCGCCTGCGTACGATCGTCTGCTGTTTACGTATTCCCGCAGCCCTCCGCCCCCCACTCTCGTGTCAATGCTGCTTTCGGCAGGTCGTGCCGTGCTGAAGCTGTCCGCACCGTACCGCCATGGCTTCGCCGGCTCCCCCGACGATCTGCGAGACCAGGCCGTGCTTGCGCGCTTCAAGGGCGCGACAGTCATCTCAACCACAACCCGCTGGCGCCGCTGGGCCGCGGTAGGGGCGTGGCTGTGCCTGATCGCCGCGGGTGGTGCGCTGGCGTATCTGATCGGAGAGCGCACGGGCATCCGTGCACTTCAACAAGGGACGCTGCACCGGCTCGACATCTATTCCACCAGTCTGCGCAGTGAGCTCAGCCGCTACGAGTATCTGCCGCAGGTCGTTGCACTCAGCCCGGACGTGCTCGATCTGCTGCGTGCGCCGACCCACCGGACCCTCCAGCTCGAAGCGAATGTGTACCTTGAGACGGTCAATGCGCATGCGCAGGCCTCCGCGGTCTACGTGATGGACACCACGGGCCTGACGCTCGCCGCCAGCAACTGGAACCAGCCAGGCAGCAGCTTCGTGGACATGAACTTCTCCTACCGCCCGTACTTCAAGGACGCGGTGCGCGGCATGCCCGGACGCTTCTATGGGATCGGGACGGTCAGCCGTGAGCCCGGTTACTACTTCTCGCACGGAATCGTCGACGGCAACCGCCAGCTCGGCGTGGCCACCGTCAAGGTCAACCTCGACAAGCTCGATGCCGCATGGTCACGCTCCACCGACAAGGTGCTGGCCATCGATGGGAATGGGGTGGTGTTCCTCGCATCCGAAGCGGCCTGGAAATTCCGCGCCTTGCGTCCGTTGTCGAGCGAAACCCTTCAGCAGCTCGCCCAGACCAGGCAGTACACGGAAGCAGGCGCGCTGCGCCCCATCGACATGCGCGAGCATCGACCGCTGTCGGGTGGTAACGCCATGGTGGTGCAGTTGAACGCCGATGGGCCGCGCCGCTCCGCGACGCAAGAGCCTTTCGGACCCGATTACTTGCTGGACAGCCGCCCCGTCGAAGGCACGGACTGGAAGCTGATCATCCTGTCCGACATGAAGCCGGTGCACGCCATCGCGCGCACATCGGCCGTGGGCACGGCATTCGCGCTGGTGTTCCTTACGCTCCTGGTGTTGTACATCCAGCAGCGCCGACGCATCGTGCACCAACGGCTCGCGGCACGAGAGGCCCTGCAAGGTGCCTACGACGAGCTCGAACAGATGGTGCAGGTCCGTACCGAGGCACTGAGCCATGCCAACGAACACCTGCAGACGGAAATCACCGAACGCCAGCGCGCCGAGGACATTCTCAAGAGCACGCTGGACGACCTGGTGCAGACCGGCAAGATGGCCGTGCTGGGCCAGATGTCCGCGGGCATCACGCACGAACTCAACCAGCCGCTTGCCGCGCTGCGCACGTTGTCCGCCAATGCGGTCGTTTTTCTGGAGCGCGGACACACCGAGCAGGTCGATCTCAACCTTCGCACCATCTGCGACCTGACAGACCGCATGGGCCAGATCACCTCGCAGCTGAAGAAGTTTGCGCGACGGTCGACCGTCCAGCTGCAATCGGTGGCGCTGGCCGACACCGTCGCCGACGCGCTGTTTCTGCTCAACCAGCGCATCCGCCAAGAGCGCATTGCGTTGTCACAGGAGATCGAACCCGGCCTGCGTGCCCTGTGCGAAGGCAATCGGCTCGAACAGGTGCTGGTCAACTTGCTGGTGAACGCCTTCGACGCCACGGCCTCCGCGGGCGTCGATCCGCGCTGCGTGCGCGTGGTGGCGCGCAGTACACCCGACGGCGTCGTGCTCGAAGTTCACGACAACGGCACCGGTATTGCGCCGGAGGTCATGCCACGGCTGTTCGAGCCATTTTTCACCACCAAGGAGCAAGGCCTCGGATTGGGCCTCGGCTTGGCCATCTCCGCCGGCATCGTGCGCGACTTCGGTGGCCTGCTGCGTGCCGCTCGCAGCGATCTCGGCGGGGCGGTCTTTTCCGTCACGTTGCGAAAAGCAGAGGAACGGACAGATCATGATTGAAACGCGCAACCTCGAGGTTCTCTATGTCGAAGACGATCCGCCCGTGCGCTTGGGCAGCACGCAGGCGCTACAGCTCGCCGGCATTCGCGTCACCGGCTTCGGTTCGGCGGAGCAGGTACTCCAGAAGCTGACGCCGGGCTTCGCGGGCGTGCTGGTCACGGACGTCAAGCTGCCGGGCATCGATGGCCTGGAGTTGCTTTCGCACGCCCTGAAGCTCGATCCGAGCCTGCCTGTGATCCTCGTGACTGGCCATGGCGACATCACGATGGCGGTGCAGGCCATGCGCCTGGGGGCCTACGATTTCCTCGAAAAACCTTTCTCTCCCGACCAGCTGACCGAAGTCGTCCAGCGCGCGCTGGACAAGCGCGCGTTGAGCCTGGAAGTCGAGCATCTGCGGCGCAGGATCGCGGGTTTTGAATCGATCGAGGCGAAGCTCATCGGTCGCTCCTCGGCCATGCACAGGTTGCGCCGTCTGGTGCTCGACGTGGCCAACTCCGATGCCGACGTCCTGATTCTCGGAGAGACCGGAACCGGCAAAGAGCTCGTGGCGCGTTGCCTGCACGATTGCAGTCGGCGCAAGGAAGGCAACTTTGCGGCCATCAACTGTGGCGGCATGCCCGAAGCGCTGTTCGAAAGCGAGATGTTCGGCCACGAGGCAGGCGCCTTCACCGGCGCCGCGAAGCGGCGCATCGGCAAGATCGAACACGCGCGCGGCGGGACGCTGTTTCTCGACGAGATCGAGACGATGCCAATGAGCCTGCAGGTCAAGATGCTGCGCTCACTGCAGGAGCGTCAGTTCGAGCGCCTGGGGTCGAACGAACTGCGACCGATGGACAGCCGGGTCGTCGCCGCGACCAAAGCCGACCTGCTTGCTGCCGCGCGCGAAGGCAAATTCCGAGACGACCTCTACTACCGGCTGGGCGTGGTGGTGTTGAACCTCCCGCCGCTGCGCGAGAGACGCGAGGACATTCCGATGCTGTTCACGCACTTCGCCATGCAGGCTGCGCTGCGCCACGAGCGAGAGCTGCCGGTCGTGGCGCCCCACCATCTGGATGCGCTCATGGCGCATGCCTGGCCTGGCAACGTGCGGGAGTTGCGCAACATCGCCGATCGCTTTGTGCTCGGACTGTGGGAAGGCAACGAGGCGACGCGCGGAATGACGCCAGGCGAGCGTTCACTGGACGGGCAGATGGCCCAGTTCGAACGATATCTGATCCACGAGGCGCTCGAGGCGTGCAATGGTTCGGCTGCTGCCGCGGCAGAGCGGCTGGGCGTGCCGCGCAAAACCCTGTACGACAAGATGCGCCGACTGGGTCCGCTGGAAGCGGTCGAGGCGCGCAGAGCCTAAGTGCGCCACGGCCCGACGGCCGTGGTGCGATCGCGGCAGCATCAATTTTTCGAATCGTCAGCATTGCTGCGACCACCAGCGCGAAACGACCGAAAGACCGGCCGTTTCGCCCACTCCAGCCGGCCGCGGCCTCGCTTCACCGTGACCCCGCGAACAGCGACTCTCCGGCAATACGGGAGCGCTTGACGCGAACGAATGCCATCACACCTTGCTTCGCTGACAATTGCGGCATGAGCAACGCCAGCGAAGCCTTCGTACTCGATCCGGAAAGGACCCGCGACCTCGCGCATCTTCTGCTGGATGCCGAGGGTCGACTTCTGGTTCGCGATGCTCGGGAACTCGCGCAGACCACGGCTGAGGAACGGCTGTTGTTCGGGGTACGGCATGGCATCTACGGCTTGCCGACGGTGGAACTGTTGGAGTTTCTGCGCGCGCGTCTTGCCGGCCGCAGCGCGATCGAGATCGGTGCGGGTCACGGGGTGTTGGCCCAGGCGCTCGCCATCCCCGCCACCGACAACCGTCAACAGGAAGAACCAGCGATCCGCGCGTACTATGAATCGATCGGTCAGCCGACGATTCGTTACGGGAATCATGTCGAAAAACTTGATGCCGAGCGTGCCGTCGCCAAGTACCGTCCGCAGGTGGTCATCGCCTGCTGGGTCACGCACCGCTTCGAAGCGTCCGAGCCCCAACGCGGCGGTAGCACAACGGGCGTTGACGAAGCCTCCATCCTCAGAAATTGCGAGGAATATATCTTCATCGGAAACGAGAAGGTGCACCAGCACAAGCCGATCTTGTCGCTACCGCACGAGAGGCTGACACCCCCATGGCTGTATTCGCGTGCACTCAACGGAAGCCCGGATTTCATCGCGATCTGGCGACGAGCGCCTGTCCCCGGCGTGGCATGAGGCGTGTGAAGCCTTGGCGATTCTCAGTGCACACAGCAGGCTTGCCGTGGACGCACAGGACAATCGAGCGAACTGAAGGGAGCAGGAGCAAGGAAAAGGGAGAGACTCAAGGCCGGGCCGGGCGCCTTTTTCGCTGCGCGCTCGCCCTGGCGGTCAACGCGAGGGAGGATTTTCCTTGGCTCACACAACTCGGACGACGAAGTGGCCGCAGGTGCGCGACTGCAGCTTTCTCCCGAGGACAAGCGGCCTGTGACTGCAGAGATCGCTGCCCGAAACTGCGGGGCTTACAAGGTTTCGACCGAGCGGCGGGCCGCTCGATCGCTCTCACCGTACTGTTGCCCCCGCGGGCGACAATCGCAGGCCTTACTTGGCAAGAAACTCTTCTGCCGACTTGCCAGCCTCCAATGCGGCCTTGAACCAGGCCGGGCGCGGACCGCGGCCGCTCCACACATTGCCGTTCTGATCACGGTACTTCGGTGCAGAGGCACCGGCCTTGCCAGAGAACTTGCGGCCCGCTTTGACCGATACGGCCTTCGGCACACGACCGCGCTTGGCGCCTCCCGCGACACCAAGTTCTGCAGCGGTGAAACCGTACACGGCAATCGCTTCTTTGATCCGAGCAAGCACCTCATTGGATTCCTGTTTGCGCAACTGTTCGGCCTCTTGCTGAAGCTGTTCGATTTGCTTTTGCACTTCGAGGAAAGTCTTTTTTGCCATTGCTTGGTGGTCCTGATAATTTTAAGGCTCGATTTTTATCATAGATATCGACACCTTCAGCCAGTGAGGATTGCGATTTTTCGAAATACACCGAAAGAATCCATATCTTCACACCTCCGGGTTGTGTCCGCGAGAAGGTATGTCCAGCGTTCATGGATGGGTAATCGATCTCACCTGAATTCGGCCTGAATGAGCTTCTCTCTCGCGCGGTGATGGCCGGACACTTGTTGGCGTGGACGCACGAGATCATCTGTCTGACGATCTTCAGGCTTCTGCGACCCAGCTAACTTATTTCTCAATTCGTGTGTTTGAAAGAGCTCATTGCGCGGCAAGAGGGGGAAGCTCTGCGATTCGAGAGGCTGGCCACAGCTGACGTTCCGGGTCGTTTACCTGCGCGTGAATTCAATGCGATGCCACAGCAACGTTGCCTGCTGCGCAAGCGTCACTCTCAAGTCTCACCAGTTTCTCAGCTCGGGGCGGCTCGGACTGCTGCTCCAATCGATGGCATTTTTCTGAATCGCCCGCAGCTCTGATTGATCGCCTCACAGTGATCTCCCGATCGGCGTTGACTTCGCAGATGGCCCTCGCCAGCGTCTCATCCGATCGAGGCGGCCTCCGCACGCACAAAAGACACGCACGAAAAAGGGGTTCTGGTTGCAGTCCGCCTACCGGAAATCCCGGCTTTTCGCTTGCTTTCGCGAGCCTCCAGCCTAGAGGCGATGAGATTCTTCACCTTCTTCGCGCTGCTAGATTCCAAGCACCACCATCAGTTTGGAGGCCAGGAGTTGGCAGCGACATGGGCACGAACCACGCCCGCCAGGCTGAGTCCGTGATCGCCGAGGCCGAGTAGCCAAGCTTCTTCGCGCGTTCGACCACTTTCTCCGGCCGACTCGCCCCACGAAGAAAGCTGAAGTTGCTCAAGCACTTCAGGTCGGCATAAAGGGCAGTTGAATTTCGAGCCCTCAAGCGAAGGTGTCGTGGAGAAACCGGACGGTCTCGGCCCTGGCCAGGCGCATCTGGAAAAAATCTACAGCACACCGGCCTGCTCGCTCACGACCACCCAGTCATCCTGCGCGACGTGGGAGGTGGTCTCCAACGGTGGGACGGTGGGAGAGGCCGCTCGTTTTTTGACCGCCTCGATACTTGTTGTGCGGTCGCAGCAGCCGCCCTCCACGCGGTGGGGGCCCGCAAGCAGTCGAAGCACACCCCTGTCAGATCGGCCGGTTGTCCTGAACGGCCATACGCAGCGGCTTGGCGAGTTCGAAGGTCGGCTGCGGCACGCTGAGCGGCCGGCATCCGGTGCGCGGTGCGGAGCCGGGCGCCGGTCGCCGGTCGCCGGTCGCCGGTCGCCGGTCGCCGGTCGCCAACGACACATTCATTCCGTTCGGTGGTTTTCGACCAGGGGGCGCAACACGCGTCCGGCCCCAGGCGTGCGGCGCTGCGCTCGAGCACGAGCGCCATGGTCTCACCCAACCGCTTTGCCTCGGGCAGCATAGACAGGCTCTTTTCCTCCAATGACTCCACCTCGTTGGCCACCTGCTCCTAGATCGCCCACCGGCGCTAGCAGTTCGAACTTGACCGAGTGCCTAGCCAAAAGCCGCATCAGGTGTTCTGTGTCACTCGTGGCGTGGGCCGTTCGCACCGTCATTTCGACGCAATCACTTGCCGACTTCGAACGCATAGCGTCATGGCACCAGCGCGAGGTTAAAGCGCTCACGCCCGAGCGCCGTGCCTGAAGCCACCCCGTCATCTGCAGCATCAGTCGACGCGCGCCGAAGACGATTGCTGGCGCATGTTCTACACGCGCCATCAGCTCGAGCTTCGCATGGTAAGTGTTGGACAGCTGCGCCCACTCGTGACCGTCAGGGCGCAAGCCATACGCCTGCGCCCGGCTTCCAAGCAATGGTGCGTCGAAGGGCCGGCTCAGTCCACCGCGCGGTAGCGCCCTCACCTGCCCCAAGGTCTGGCAACCCAGGCTTGCCAGTGTGGCTTGGTGCGCGGCGACCTGCGTCAGTGTCTCGAACGGCAATGCATCCAGCAGTTGCGCCAATAGCTTCGTAAAGCCGTTGGACAGGCCGGCTCGCGCGGGGTGCGAGCGGGCCAAGCTTGTGGCGCCCAAGCGAGGTGTCGCACGCCAAAATCGACGCACTCTTCGCGCGCCACTTCACCAACCGGCGATTGCCGCCAAGAATGCGCAGGCTTTGCTCGAGTTCCATAACGACGCCGCAACACGACTGAAGCGCTTCAAGGACGGCAACGCGCGGGTTGAACTGCAAGTACTCGGTGGCCAGACCGTCGAGCGCCTCAGTGCGCGGCTTCGGACCGTCCGGCAGCTTGTCCGGGAGCAGTGCTGCCCACCGCATGGGAGAACTCTCTGACATGGCGCGCCGCGATCAAACGACTCGGGTGTTGCAGGCGAGGCGTGAGGATTTCTGCCAGACCTCCGGGGATCGACGGCAGACGCAGTTCCGTATCGTGCGACGACCCTTTGCGCTTGAGCAGCTGTATTCCCAGTTCCCAATCGATGCCGAATCGCGCCTGCAGGCGCAGCAGCGCAGCCGAAGCCTCATGCGCGGCCGCAGCTGGTCGAAAAAGGATGATCGGCGCGTCGCAGCTCTGCGCGCACACCTGCAGGCGACGGATCTGTTCCTGACGAGCCTGCGGCACCCACCCCAGCACCATGCCCGCTGCGTTGGCCTTCAGCAGCTGTTCGATCGCCCACAGCCGCTCCATCGGCTTGTCCGCGTGAATCCATACCAGATGACGTTCGTCGAGCCCCAGATGAACAAGCCCTGGAATATGCGGAGCCTTGGGAGGTCCGACCACCACGATCTGCTTGCCTTCCAAAATCAATGCACGCATGGCGGGCGCGAAGAGCCGCCATTCCAAAACCGTGGCCTGCGCCTGGAGAACCTCGGTCAACGAACCGCAAGGCCAGCCACCACCAGGCAGTTGCGCATCCAGGGCCTCGAAGCCACTGCTGAGGATGCGGGTCACGGGGCTGCCCAGGGCATCCCCCCGCCAGATCGCGGATTCCACCGCGTGCGGAAGTACCAGCGGGCGGCCTTTCGGGTCGCGCGACGCATTGGAAGCAAACGGGGTGGGGGGCGCGTCGTCGCCACTCACCCACGACAGGGAGGCAACCATGTGGACTCCAGCACTGTATAAAAATACAGTATCTTGGAGCCTCTGGCCGTTGAGCAAGGAGGTTTACAAATTTGGCGGGTTTCCCAGGCGGTGGACAACTGCCTTACCGTCCTATGCGTTGTCCCCGGTCAAAGTGCGTGCGGACGACACTGAACTTTCGAGAACGCGCCAGTCAAAACGCGCAGCTTGAGGTCGGCCGTCCAACGGAACTCAACGATCCCCGCGACGCGGACGCGGTCTCCCCCGCCTGCTTCGCACAGCTCTTTACGCATACCAGCTACGACGACGAATGCTGGACAGGCCGCTTTGCAAAGCATTCAACGAGCAGTTCTCCCGTCGCGGAAATGTGCTGCGTCAGTAGCTTGCAAGCATTCGCGACGTCACCCTGCTGGCACATTGCCAGGAGTTCCCAATGCTCCTGTTGAGAGCGATCGCGATGTGAGGTGAACTCCCACGTGTAGCGAAGATAGCGCTCAAAGCCCAGGCGCAGGGTCTCGACCATGGTCAATGTCCGAGGGCGATCGGCAGCGGCGTACAGCCCGCGATGAAAGCGGGCGTTCAGCGAGATGATCCGATCCACGCTCGCTTCACCGTCCAGTTCTTGGAGCACACGCTTGGCCACCTCGAAGTGGGCGTCAGTCAGTCGCGGGATAGCCCACGCAAGGGCCTGCGGCTCCACCAGGCTTCTTAAGCGCGTCATCTCTTCCGCCTCAGCAGCGGACATTGTCGCCACGCTGACTCCCCTGCGTGGCTCGGCGGCCAGGAAGCACTCGCGGATCAGATCCTTGAAGGCCTCCCTGACGACCGTCTGGCTGACGCCAAAGCGTGACGCCACGGCATCCTGTCGCAAACGCTCGCCCGGCTTGAGCCGACCTTGAATGATCTCGACGCGCAATGCGTCGACCACCGCCCCCGAGGTGGAGCGATCACCCAGAACCTGGTCTGCGAGTGAGGCTTCAACGTAATCCATAACTGTTCTCCTGTCAGGGATTGTACGAACCCGAGATCAGTTTGACGATTATCGATAATCGATTATATTTACTCGATCATTCACTTTCCATCAAGGTTGCACATGACGCTCCGCCTTTCCGATTTCGACGCCGTGACTTTCGACGTGTACGGCACGCTGATCGACTGGGAACCCTCGATCGCCAAGTTCCTGACGCGCTGGGCGAACGACAACGGCGTCGACGCCGACGCCAATACCCTCGTCATGGCCTTCGACGGCGCCCGGGCGGCGATCCAGAAAGAACGCCCGGCCCACCTCTACCCCGAGGTGCTGAACAGGTGCTTCGATCGCATCTGCGCGCAGTTCGGCGTGGCCGTGGATCCCGACCTGCGGCGTCAGTTCTCTGCGGCGCCCCACACTTGGCCCGCGTTCGCAGACAGCCATGCCGGACTCAAGCGCCTGCAAGCGTCTACAAAGGTCGGCGCGTTCAGCAACATTGACCAGGCGTCGCTCAACACCTCGTGCGACAACTTGGACTTCCGCTTCGACCTGGTGGTCACGGCACAGCGCGTGGGCGCCTACAAGCCGGACTGGCCGCATTTCGACACCGGCATCGGCGACCTGATGCGCATGGGCATCCCGCGCGAGCGGATCCTGCACGTTGGTCAGAGCCTGCGGGCAGACATCACGCCGGCCAACCGGCTGGGCATGCGCTGCGCTTGGGTCAACCGTCCAGGCCGGCTGCTCGGTTTGTCCGGCGAGGGCGCGGCCGAGGCCAAGCCCGACCTCACCGTATCGAGCCTTGCCGAACTCGTGGCCGCCCTGACTGGCGCCGTTCAACCCGCAGCCGTATCGGCCTCCTGAGGAACGTTCGAATGAACACCGCCATCCATTTCGTGTCTCGCGTCCTGTTCGGCGTCGTTGGTGCCGCGCTGTTGGTAAGCAGCGGTGCGGCGCTCGCACAAAGCACCGACCCCATCCTGGAGCGCATCAAGGCCAAGGGCACGATCACGCTGGGCTACCGCGAGTCGTCGATTCCATTCTCCTACCTCAACGACGACAGGAAGCCTGTCGGCTACGCGATGGACCTCTGCTTAAAGGTAGTAGACGCCGTCAAGCAGCGGCTCCAGCTACCTGCGCTCAAGGTCGACTACATCGCAGTGAATCCGCAGAACCGCATCGCGCTCGTGGCCAACGGCACCGTCGATCTCGAATGCGGCTCGACGGTCAACACGCTGAGCCGCCAAGTCCAAGTCGACTTCAGCGCGCCGCACTTCATCTCCACCACCCGGCTGTTGGTCCGCAAGGGCGCGGACATCAAGGAGGTCGAAGACCTGAATGGAAAAGCGGTGGCGCTCCCCATCAACACCACGCCGGAGCGCCTGATCAAGGCATTGATCGACGCCAAGAAACTGAAGGTTCGCATCGTCCCGGTGAAGGACAACTCGGAGGGCTTCCTCGCCCTCTCGACAGGGCGGGTCGACGCCTTCTCAACCGACGACATCCTGCTGTCCGGGCTGCGCAAGAGCGCACCGGTGCCGCTTGACTACGAGGTGGTCGGCCGGCCGCTCTCATTCGATCCGTATGGCCTGATGCTGCAGAAGAACAGCACCGTGTTCCTCAGCCTGGTCAATGCCACCATCGCGCGCGGCGTCCGCTCCGGCGAACTCAACGCGTTCTACGACAAGTGGTTCACACAGCTGGACGTTCCGATGTCAAAGGATCTCGCAGCAGCGCTGAAACTGGCCGCGCTTCCCGAATGAATCGGCGCGCGCGCGACTCGTGATGAACTACGCATGGAATTGGAGGGTCCTCTTCGAGGACCCCTACGCCGGATGGCTGCTGTCCGGGCTGCAGGCGACGGTGCTGATCTCGCTCGCCGCCTGGGCTATCGCCGTGACGCTCGGTCTCGCCTTGGGCGTGCTGGGCTCACTGCCAGTTCGCGCGAAATGGCTGGTGACCGCCTACGTCTCGGTGTTCCGGAATGTGCCGTTGCTGTTGCAACTCTTCATCTGGTTCTTCGTGGTACCAGAGCTGTTGCCGAGCGAGGCCGGACGGTGGCTGAAGCGGGATCTGCCGATGCCGGAACTCTGGACGGCCATCGCTGCGCTGGGGTTGTTCACCGCGTCGCGGGTCGCGGTCCAGGTCCGTTCTGGCATTGCCGCGCTACCACACGGTCAGCGGTTCGCCGCCTTCGCTAGCGGGATGACCTTGACGCAAAGCTATCGCTTCGTCCTGCTGCCGCAGGCGATGCGGCTCGTCCTGCCACCGCTGACCTCCGAATTCCTTACCGTCTTCAAGAACTCGGCACTGGCGCTGACCATCGGCGTCTTTGAGATGACCGCGCAGAGCCGCCAGATCGAGAGCTACACCTTCAATGGCTTCGAGGCCTTCACCGCCGCCACCCTGGTGTACCTGACGATCGCGCTCTGCGTGACCGCAGGTATGCGGAGTCTGGAAAAGAAACTGACGATCCCCGGCACCCAGGGGGCGCGCACATGAACGCGACATTCGATGCCTCGGTCATCCTAAAGGCCTGGCCCTTCCTGCTCGAAGGCCTAGGGCTGAGCCTGATGCTGACCCTGGTCGCGATGGCGGGCGGCCTGGTGCTCGGCCTGTTCCTGGCACTGGCGCGGCGCTCTCGTCACCGCCTGCTCGCCGGTGCGGCGGCGGCGTACGTAAACGGCTTCAGGGCCGTGCCTCTGATTCTGGTGATCTTCTGGTTCTACTTCTTGGTACCGCTGATCGTCGGCAGGCCCGTGGGCGCGCTCACGTCGGCCTTGATCGCCTTCACGCTGTTCGAGGCGGCCTACTACTCCGAGATCATTCGCGCGGGCCTGCAGAGCGTGCGCATGGGCCAGTGGCAGGCGGCCGCAGCCTCGGGCCTGCGACCGGCGCAGGCGCTGCGCTACGTGGTGCTGCCTCAGGCACTGCGCAACATGATGCCCGTGCTGATCACGCAAGCCATCGTCCTGTTCCAGGACACCTCGCTCGTCTATGTGATCTCCCTGCGGGACTTCATGACGTCCACCAGCATCGTGGCGAACCGGGACAACCGCCTGGTCGAGATGTACCTGTTCGCAGCGCTCGTCTATTTCGTGCTCTGCGCATCCCTTTCACTGGCGGCCCACCTGGCTGCCAAGCGCAGGAGCGCTGCATGACTTCCCAGAAAAAGAACCTCGAAGCGCCCATGATCGAAGTAGCCGGGCTCCACAAGGCCTATGGGTCGGTCCCCGTGCTCAACGGTTGCGACCTGACGATCCGCCGCGGCGAGGTCGCGGTGATCTGCGGCCCCTCCGGCTCAGGCAAAAGCACGCTGATCAAGTGTTTCAACGGGCTCGAGCCGTTCCAGCGGGGCAGCGTGCGTGTCGACGGCGTTGAGGTGGGCGCGGCGACGTCCAATTTGAGCGAGCTGCGCAGGCGTGTGGGCATGGTGTTCCAGCACTTCGAGCTCTACCCGCACTTGACGGTGCGAGAGAACCTCTGCCTCGCACCCATGAAGGTGCTCGGCCGATCGCGCGATGCGGCGCAGCGCAGGGCCAGCGAACTGCTGAGCCGTGTAGGCCTGCCGGGGAAGGTCGACGCGTATCCCGCTCAGCTGTCCGGCGGCCAGCAGCAGCGCATCGCGATTGCTCGTGCGCTGGCAATGGACCCCATCGTCATGCTCTTCGACGAGCCGACCTCGGCCCTGGATCCAGAAATGATCGGCGAGGTACTCGCCGTAATGTTGGAACTCGCCCAGGACGGTATGACGATGGCCGTGGTCACCCACGAGATGGGTTTTGCCCGCCGCGCCGCGGACCGCGTGATCTTCATGGACGCCGGCAAGGTGGTGGAGAACACCTCGACGGACGCGTTCTTCGCCTCTCCCACAACCGAGCGAGCGCAGGAGTTCCTGTCGCGCCTAGTCTCCCATTGAGTGCAGTGTGCAGGAGTACACCATGACCAGACACGATACCCAGAGAAACCCGAGCCCCGTCCTCACCCACGAATCGCTGGGGCCCATGCGCGTGCCGACATTCGACGACGTCCGCTCGGCGTCCGAGCGCATCAGCGCCTATGTGGTGCGCACGCCGCTCGTACGATCACCAGTCCTCGATCACATCGCGGGCGCGCCGGTCTGGCTAAAAGCCGAGAACCTGCAGGTCACGGGATCGTTCAAGGCGCGCGGCGCCTTCAACGCCGTGCTGCGACTGAGCGAAGCAGAACGGCAACGGGGCGTCGTGGCCTATTCCACCGGTAACCATGGCCAGGCCATCGCTTGGGCGGCACGCTGCCTGGGCGTCCCTGCCACGATCGTCATGCCTATCGATGCGCCGCGTAACAAGGTCGACCGCGCGCTTGCCCATGGCGCCCGCGTCGTGCACTACGACCGGCGACACGAAAGCCGGGAAGCGATTGGAATGCGATTGCTGCAGGACTCCGGCGGCACGCTCGTTCCGCCAGGCGATCACCCCGACGTGCTGGCCGCACAGGGGACAGTCGCTCTGGAAGCGCTGGACGCACTGCCTCCGGCGGCCAGAGAGAACCTTGGCACCTTCGCCGCACCCTGCGGCGGCGGCGGATTGCTGGCGGGTTGCGGCCTGGTGTTGAACGCCCTCCAGCCGGACGCGCGGATTGCCGCCGTCGAGCCTTTCGGCTTCGACGACACGGCGCGCTCGCTCCACAGTGGAAGGCGCGAAGTCAACGACCCAGCAGCGCACTCGCTCGCAGACGCCCTGCAAGCCGCGACGCCGGCAGAACTGCCGTTCGAGATCAACCGTCACTTCTTGAGCGAGGCATGGTCCGTGACCGACGAGGAGATCGGCTGCGCTATCCGCTTCGCGCTGACCGAACTGCGCATGGTGGTCGAGCCCGGAGGCGCGGTTGCACTAGCGGCCGTGCTGGCTGGCCGGCTCAAGCCCGGAAGTAAAGACACGCTTGTGGTGCTGTCCGGCGGCAACGTAGACATGACGTTGCTGGCCACGCTCATGCGCGCCGACGACAGGCGTGGCCCCGTTGAGCGGCCGTCATGAGCGCGGACGCACGCATGCAGACCGCATCGTAGCGCGCGCCGCGCGCACCCTCTTATCGCAACAGCAACAGCAACAGCAAAGGCAAAAGCAAGCCATGAAGACCATCGAAGAGAAATTCCTGAAGCTGGGCATCGACAACGCGCCTGGTCAAGAAGTACGCCAGGATCGCAACGGGGCCGGTGCCGTGGACCCCGACGAGATCCTGCCCGGTGCTGCGGTTGACTTCTCGCATGGTGACGTGAATGTCACAGCGTTTGAACCCACGCCGGGCGCGCTGGAGGCCTTTATTGACGGCGTCCACCGCGGCGGCTCACAGGCCTACACCGAGTACCGCGGCGATGCGGCCATTCGAGAAAAGCTCGCGCACGATTTGACCGCCTTCTCGGGGCAACCCGTCTCGGGCTCCGAACAACTCATCCTCACACCCGGAACTCAAAGTGCGCTGTTCCTGGCCGTCGCGGCCACCGTGACCGCAGGCGACAAGGTGGCAATTGTCCAGCCTGACTATTTCGCCAATCGCAAGCTGGTCGAGTTCATGGGCGCCGAGATGATCCCAATTCGCTTGGACTACCTGATCGGTTCTGCACAGGCCGGCCTGGACCTGCAACAGCTCGAATCGGCTTTCGTCCAGGGCGCCAAGGTCTTCCTTTTCTCGAACCCTAACAATCCCACGGGCGCGGTCTACTCCCGCAGCGAGATTGAGCAGATTGCCGCGCTCGCCGAACGTTTTGATGCCACTGTCATCGTCGATCAACTCTATTCCCGGCTTCTTTACGCGGGACAGCCATACACTCACCTTCGCGCCCATTTTCCGGCGACTGACAACGTCGTCACCATCATGGGGCCGTCGAAGACGGAATCGCTGAGCGGCTACCGGCTCGGCGTGGCGTTCGGCAGCGCTTGCATCATCCAGCGTATGGAGCAACTCCAGGCGATCGTTTCGTTGCGCGCACCCGGTTACTGCCAAGCCGTGCTGCAGACCTGGTTTTCAGAGCCCGCCGAATGGCTGGCTGACCGCATCGAAAAACACCAACAGATACGCGACGCCTTGCTGTCGATATTTCGGGCTGTCGAAGGCGTGGCGGTCCGCACGCCACAAGCGGGCAGCTATCTGTTTCCTCGGCTCCCTCCACTGCGCACGCCTCTGAAAGCCTTCATCCGTGAGTTGCGGCTGCAAGCCAACGTCACGGTTACGCCTGGGACCGAGTTCAGCCCGCACGCCGGTGACAGCATCCGCCTCAATTTCTCGCAAAGCCATCAAGCAGCGGTCGCGGGGGTCGAGCGCATCGCGGCCATGGTCGAAAAGCATCGCCTTTGATGATCCACCTGACGCCCACGCCATGATCAGAAAAACCTTCAAGAGCGAATCGGCACCGCCGCCCGCCGGCACCTATAGCGTGGCAATGCAGGCAGGCCACCTCGTATTTCTCTCAGGCCAAACACCGCGCGACCGCTACAACGTGAGGCATGGGGACAAGCCCTTCGTCGTGCAGGCAAGGATGGCGCTCGACAACCTTGAGGCGGCCGCGAATGCAGCAGGTTCAAGCCTGCGCGATGCAGTAAAGGTTGGCGTGTTCCTCAAGGACATGGCTAACGCACAGGCCTTCGATGAGATCTACGCGAACTACGTCGGTTCCCCATCACCAGCCAGGACCTTAGTTCAGTCTAGCTTTAGCATCTTTGACATCGAGGTCGACGCCATATTGGCGCTGGACAGCGTACGCTAGCTTGCACTGGTCATCACAACATCTTCGAATTGCCGGTGCGTTGCACACAGAGCGACGTCAGCGTCACATTTAGGCGATGCTCTGCATCTGCGCCAGTGAGCCCATGGCAGGTTGGTGCACGCAGTGAACGCGTCGTCGAGCGCGCAATGCCCATCGCGGTCGTCGACGCACCAGGGCGAGTGCTCTCGGTGCGGGCCGGCGCTCAGATCAGCTTCTGGTCCGCCATCGATGGGGTCGCGCGGATGCACCTCCCGTCTTGCCTAGCGGGTTGGCGTTGGCATGTACATCCTGGGTTTCGAGGAGGGCGAGGCTGAGCGAGCCGTTGCAAAGTCTGCTTGTACTGCTTTAGGATTCCAGCGGGCGTGGCTGCCTGCCACGAGTTCATCCACCGTGGAAAGGAGATAGCGATGGCACGAATCGATGAAGGTCTCTTTGAGGCGTGGGCAGTCTCCGAGAACCTCTTGCACGAGGCGGTGCGTCAGATCCGCGGGGGAGCTTCATTGAGTGCTTTGAATGAGTTGGCCGAGCTCAAGCTGGAGGCCAACCAGCGATTCATGGCGCTATGGAACGCAGGGGCAACTCAGCCGCTTGCACTTCGACAGTCGCTGCACTGATGTAGGCAAGGTCGGACCTCGCCTGCTTCGCGCGTCCCCGAAAGGCTGCCGCTGTTCGGGCGTGTCCTTGCCGCAGAGGCGTACCTTCACCGGCGCACAGCTTCCCGCGGCGCCGCAGCGCGCGGCGACGGTCTCGCCGTCGCTTATTCCGACGACGAAGGATCTCCGCACTCGGCCGCGCCAAAGTGAGGAAGGGCAAGTAGCACCGTGGGCACGGTCCCTGCCTGGAACATGGATTCAAGGTGCCTCGAGATTCTTTTCGAAGTAAAAGTTCCAACGCTCGGACGACTGTCCGGTCGTGATGCCTCGTGGCATCACCCGACGGTAAGCGCGATGCCCGGCGCCCGCTCTGCGCACAAGCGAACCCGGGGACTTCCAAGTTCAACCCTCGGAGTTCGTGCATGCGGAGAGCTCGTCGTCTGATTCTTCGCTACCACGCCTGTCGCGCGAAGCGCGGGCTTTGCTTCTACTGCCAGCGGCCTATAGGCCGCGACGTTACGGCGGACAAACCGACGGCCCGCAGGGATCGTGGCCCTGACAGGCACGAGAACATCGTCGCGGCTTGTCGGTATTGCAATCTTCAGTGCCATGCGCGATTCGGTCCCCACGCCCCTGACGCTCCCCCCTATGGCTTTTACGTGCTGCTGATGTCGGCTGCGGGGCTGTGGGGCCATCCTTAGTCGGACAACTCGGCTCTGTAGCGCGCAGTCACAATGGCGCGGCCAACGGCTATCCACGCGTGGTGTCTTCAAGCCAGGGCCCTCGTCCCCCGGACAGCCGCCCCCCCGGCCTACCGATCACGATCGCGCAGCACTGGTAGTTCTTTCGAGCCTCCTCCTTTGATGTCGCGCATGCATAAGATCGAGATCGATCGAAAGACCGGGCAAGTGATTTCCGACAAGCGGTCCGTCGTCCCGGTCGAAGAGCAACCTTCGCTCGCTGGCTGACATGCGTGCACGAGGCGAGGAAGACGATCGAGTTGCCCACAGCCGACCTGATGGCGACAGATCCCGCTGGTGAAGGCGGTGCGCCTGAGGCCGAGGAAGATGCTGTGCAAGCCTAAGGACTACCGCGGTGCTCACGGCCCAAGGGACCGGGCCAGCCCACGCATTCGGCACGGCGGCACCTGTTTCTTGTGAAGAGATTTAGAAGCCTCGCCTATTGCCGACCGCGCCGTCCGGCTTGTGGAAAACTTCGAAACGTGTGCCTTTCTCTTCCAGTATCTGACCACCTGCAGCCGAACTACGGACATGGGCGTCGCGGGCGCCAGGAAACATGACTGCGCGCTGCTAGCCGTCAGTCCTTTGAGTCGGTCGTTTGCCGGCCTCGGCCTACTTTTGACCGAACATCGATCCCGGAAAAGCTCCCTGTATCCAAATACAGGAAGCATCGATGTCTGACGACACCAAGAAAACTGGCCTCGACCGAAAACTGATTTCGCTGGGCGAGGAATACGAGGTTAGAGCCTGGACCGAGAGCCTGCAGTGCACAGAAACCCAACTGCGCGATGCCATCAAGGCTGTAGGCAACTCGGCGGACAGGGTCCGTAAATTCCTTGCCGGGAGGCGCTGGTGAACCCTCTGCGTCGTATTTCGCTGCATGTCGACGAACCTGACCCCGGTCACTTCCATTGGGTGCTCATGGAGGAAGGCACCGATGCCTTTACCTGGGCGGAGCTGTCTTCCAGTAAGGAAGGCTGCGACATGTGGATCGATGCCTGGAGACAAGGTTCGCGCGCCCTTCTCGCCTTGACCGAAGACCAGACGCAGGGACCACGCTCGCAAGAGCTTGCCATGCCTTCATTCGCTGATCCAATGGGTGCAAGAGGGCGAAGGCCGTGATTCACTATTCAGCGCTGTGCGCTTGGCGCGCAGTGGCGGCCAACTTCCGTAGAAGTCAAGCTCTCAGATGAAAGAAGCGCACTCCTACGAGGTTGTAAGAGTCGCGTTCATAAAAAGAACTTCGCGACATGAGTTGTTCGCGACGGAGCATGCCCACATGCATGGGGGCTCAGAACTGCAAGCTCGGCTCCCTGCGCAAGTTGCTTGGGAGGCTGAATGCGAACGGGTCCGCAAAACTATAAATCCGCCGGTGGGCTACCCCAGGCCCGCAAAACGGCCTCAGTTGGGCCGAACAAGGCGCCTTAAAGATGTCCGTCGGCAGTGAGCGTCAAGATATTCAATCTTGACCGACAGCAGGTGCACGTCTCTCCCACTAGTAAGTGATAAATGTTATACGCCGCTTTGTTTGAGAACACAATCTGGGACGGTGCTGAGCCGAAGGAGGTTTTCACATGGCGAATGAAGAAGAAACGATTGCCACTTTGGAGGAGCGGATCTCCAAGGCTGTCATGGACCGCGAAGCATGGAGGCGGACAGGGATCAGTGAGAGCTATATGGAAGCGTACGATCTGGTGGAAGCCTTGCAATTGCAGCTTGGAAGATTGTTGCGCCTTCCTGCTGCCAGTTAGCCTGACAGGCTTAAGCACTCCCGCGTTCGGCCTTGGGGTAAATCGAAGTCCCGCCCTAAGCAGCCGGTCGCGAGGCCGCGAGCCCATCGATAGATGCAAGAGCGACCCTTCGTCAATAGCGCAAAAACGGAAATGGTGAAGGTTTAATGGCGCGCAACGCGAACGTCCGATGGCGCCTGCCTCCGATCGAAGATGGCCACGGCGTACTAGCCGCTAGGGTTGACTGGCGTTCCGTAGTGCGTCTTGGCGCAACGCAACGCAACGCGCGGCGAGCATCGGGTCAGTCGTCCCCATCCATGCGATGGCACGCTGACGATGTAGCCGGAGAAGCTCCTGGCGGTCGAATCGGGGCGCTATGTCACGCTGCGAGGATCTGTTGTCGACTGGCTAGTAACTTGGATCGGACTGACTCAGAGAATCGGTTAGCGTCGCGCGGTCGGGCGCTCACTCACCGAGCGCCAGTGATCCAACGAAGCAGGATGGCAACAGCTGCAACGCATGGGATGGGGACTGGCCAGAGTCCTCCAGCACAGCACGCCGTTTTCGAACTGATGTAGAACGACAACCCACTGCACGAGCTTGTTGCGTAGGTGGGTGGCGCGCTTGAGGGCACGTGGCTGGCCACGCCGGAAATTCTCCAACGGCTGACCGTCATCGCGCTGGCTGCAGGTTACGCAACCGGTATTTGATTTGCTAAGCACGCCTGCCGTGCTTTTCCGTCAGGTACACGCCCAGCAGGGCTGTATTCCGGCTGACACGGACTCGGCAAGACATGTGTGGAATCTAGAGCCGCAGTTGCTGACCGTCTGGGACAGACAAAGCATCAGCCTGAACGGAGGGAAAGTCTTCGTAAGCGTCCGGCGAAGGCATGTTGAGTTTCAGAAGCGCTTCTTTGCTTCTGGAGGCCACTGCCGAGCCAAGGCCGCTGGGCTTTGGCGCATACTTTGTCTCTCAGGCGACGCGAGACGATTCCGCCATCACCCGCTGCGACCGGCGCTACGCCGCAGCATGCTGGAGCGATCCATATGCGTGGCTTCCTGCTGAACAATCGCGACGAACTCATTCAACGATGCAAGGACAAGGTTGCGCTGCGGCCTGCGCGTGGTGCCACCCGTGAGCAGTTGTCGAATGGCATCCCGATGTTTCTCGACCAACTGACGCGCACGCTTGCGGCCGAAGATGACGGTGACGCCGCTGGCGGTCTCCGCATATCCGGTCCGTCAGGAGGCGACGCGGCGGCGCTCTCGGAGATGGGAGTTTCGGCAACCGTCCACGGTGGGGAGCTGCTGGGGCTTGGCTACACAGTTGACCAAGTCGTTCATGACTATGGGGACCTGTGCCAGGCCATCACTGATCTAGCCGTCGAGCGGGACGCCCCGTTTTCAGTCGAGCAGTTCCGCACGTTAAACCTCTGTCTGGACAATGCGATTGCCGACGCGGTGACCGAGTTCGCTGCCCAGCGCGACCTGGAAGTGGCAAGAAGACAAGCCGAGGAGGAGAACCAGCGGCTGGGCTTTCTCGCACACGAGTTGCGCAACCACTTGCACGTAGCCAAGCTCGCGTTCGCAGCTTTGGAGTCGGGCAGGCTTCCAGTTGGTGGTTCTACCGGTGCGGTGCTAAAGCGCAGCCTTGGCTCGATGGAGAGTTTGATCGACCATTCGTTGGCAGCCGTCCGCGACGCGGCGCGCGCGCCCTTGCATCCGCGCATCTTTTCCCTTGCCACCTTCTTAGCCGATGCCGGCCGCGTTGCCGAGCTCTATGCAACCGACACGGGTTGCACACTCCGGGTTGCCGAAGTGGACGCCAATCTTGCGGTTGAAGGAAACCGCGAATTGCTGTTGGCGGCACTTGGTAACTTGCTTCAGAACGCCTTCAAGTTCACTCGGCCGAGCACCGAGGTTGCGTTGCATGCGCATACGTCCGGTGGATGGATCAACAGCGGCGTGGAAGACTGCTGCGGCGGGCTTCCAGCAGGTGGGGTCGACACAATGTTTAAGCCGTTCCAGCAGGGCTTTAACGACAAGCGCGGACTTGGATTAGGCCTATCCATCGCTCAGCGCAGTGTCGAGGCCGACCGTGGGCAGTTGACCGTGCAAGACTTGCCCGGCAAGGGATGCGTCTTCACGATGTGCCTGCCGCTTCAAACGCTGGCGTAGCCTTTCATTGGTCAATGCTTCGAGACCTCGTATCCGTCGGCGCGAAGCATCTTGTCCCCGTCCGGCTGATAGGGTCGCCAGCGATGCGGCAGAAGTTCGTCGATCCGGTTGGCCGCCTGCGTCGACAACCGCTCCAGCACATCGTGCAGGTAGGCGTAGGGATCAAGCCCGTTGAGCTTGGCCTCGCCGGCTTCCATCCAAATCAACTCAGCTTTGTGGACATCCGTGTCTTCGCCTCGAAGACTCGGGATTCGATTGATTCTCTCTAGTAGCAGATCTTGCAGCTGCTCGGCAGTGTGGGTGAATTTCGGCATTCAGGGCATCACGTGGAGCTCGTTCAGGCCACGAGCTTAGGGCGGAAACGAATTTTTGAACCGCTACCATTTCTGACAAGTCTCAAAGCGGGCGGCTGTCAAAAAATCAGTTCGAAAACTCTCGGTCCCTCGGCCAGCCAACGTCGCTGGCGCGAGGGCTTTTCACCGCGCGCACGCTTCGAGAGTCCGGCCGCAAAGTCCTTGCCCGGCGACCGCGAATCGATAGAGTTCAACCCGACCTATCGAACGCCGTCCCGCGCCATGACCTCCAACCATCGCTCCAGCGTGATCCGTACCCGCGTAGCCTCAGAAACACGGGCCAGGTTTTCCGCCCTTGCTGCGTTCCATGGCCTCTGCGAGGCTCACCTGCTCGCTCGCATGGTCAACGAGGTTCTCAAGGGTTCAAGCACTGCCGAACCGGATGGCCCTGAAAGAGAGGAAACGTCGGCGGCCGACGTGGAGGACTCCGCGCTCCCTCGCGTCGCACTGCGCCTTCGAACGGGTGACCGCGCCCTGGCAACACTGCGCGCCGATGCCTGTGGCATGAAGCTCAGCAGCTATCTGGTCCTGCTCGTGCGCAATCATGTGCGACGCTCGGCGGTCCCGCCCCCCTGCGAACTGACGCAGCTCAAGATTCTTTGCGCACACCTGGCCTCGCTACGACGGCAGCTCGAGGCGTTCGGCACGCCGAACACTTCCTTCGGTGTGGCCACCGAGCTCGGCGGCGTGCTTGCAGAGGTTCGGAGTCAGGTGGAAGCCGCGCGCGAGGAGGCGGCGGCTGTTGTACGCAGGAACCTCATCTGCTGGGAAACCGGCGCGCAGGCCTGAGATGCCCGCGAAAAACGCGCAAACCAGTCGGCAAGGCGCCGCACCGATCGGGGCCACACCCAATATGTTGTTGGACATCGTGAGCTATGGCCGCAAGGGGCCCGGCGGCATCTTGCGCTTCAGTTCCGACGAGCTCGCGCAGATCCGGCGCACAATCGATCGCGCGCCAGAGGTGATGGTGAAAATCACCGGTGGCGGACGCGACGCCTCCAGCGTTCAAGTTCATCTGGACTACATCGGCCGGCAGGGAAACCTTCCCATCGAAGACGACGAAGGACGCACTCATCACGGAAGAAGCGCCGCTCGCGAACTCGCATGCGACTGGCAGTTGGAACTCTGCAAAGGTCAGTACAAAGCCAAGCCACGCAAAGGTCAAACGGACACTCGTCCCAAGGTCGCGCACAACATTGTGCTGTCGATGCCTCAAGGTACACAGCCGGAAAAGCTGCTGAGGGCGGCACGCTTGTTCGCACGCACGAACTTCGGGCAGCGCCACCGATACGCCATGACCTTGCATGTCGACCAGGCGCATCCGCATGTGCATCTGGTCGTCAAAAGCGAGGAGGAGTACGAGCCAACAAGGCGGCTGTGCATCTACAAAGCCACGCTTAGACAGTGGCGCGAGCAGTTCGCCGCGCTCTTGCGCGAAGAAGGCGTCACGGCCAATGCGACAGCCAGGCAGGTACGAGGACAGATGCGCACTCCCTACAGCACAGCGGTCCATCACCGCCTGCAGGCGCTGCAAGCATCAGCTCAGTTGCCGCCGGAGGAGAAGGATCGGCACCGCGCGCCAAAAACTTCTACCTTGCTGCAAGCAAAAATTGAAAAGGTGCTGCGTCTCCTCGGGACCCAGGAGCAGGTCATCGATCACGGCCTCGAGGCGATGCAACGCACGCGACAAGGAGTCCTCCATGATTGGCGCACCACGGCCCAGCAACTGCGCGGGCAGGGAGAGGCCAACCTGGCAGCGCAGGTCGATCGCTTTGTCGAAAGCATGCCCGCAGTGCAGACCGACGCGAGATGGCTCGCAGAGCGTTGGAAGGCGCAGGCGAAGGGCCGTGCAGACCTGGCGCCTGTCGCCCCGGACAAAGGACCGCGAACACGGTGAGGAACCAGAGGCCGATGGGCCTCACAGCTGCAGTGCATGCGACGCTCAGCGCCGGATCTCGCTTCACATAACTCTAGAAGCAATGCCTGCCAATCGAGAAACATCGTGGGTGCCACGCGCAGAGACGACGTCGACGTGCAGAGCATCCAGGCGCAGAAAGCTGGCAGCGACCATGGGTTGCAATACGAAGGATCGCCCAGCGGCCGCATCAGCAAGCGCTTGCTGTACCCAAGTCAATCCAGTTGCATGATGCGGATGGTCGCTTCGACGCAGCAACCATAATTTCTACGTCAGGTCTCAGGATCTACAGCGTCGAACATTTCTTTGTTGCTTGCACCGCATAAGCCACCAGCGAGCCCTCCCTTGCCGCGATACACCGGGAGATGAACGACATGAGGGGATGTCGGCTTGGCTTTCAGCCGCAGCCGAAGCCCTTCCTCGATCAAACGCGTGAGACTCGTCCGCTGCTGCGTAGCAAGTGCCTTGGCTTGCATCAGCAAAATGTCGTTGAGATTGAGCGTCGTTTTCATAGCCTGTGATCGAGAACTCGGTATGAACTTCTGTACTGTAGTTCGAGCGGGTAGTCCGTCAATCTTCGTACGCCTGGAAATCGTTGGTTGAACCGCTTCACCTGCCTCAAGCAGTGACGCCCACCGATTAAAGAACCGATGTTGACGTCATGCTCGTCTCCTCGGGAGTTGCCGTCCAGATGCTGCGCCGATGAGTCATGTGTCTTCGCCGCTAAGCGCATATCTCGTCGAACGCGCAGACGGATCGATGCCAACGTGGCGCTGCGCCCCGCAGCTGCGTCAATAACTGCTCCGGCGCCTCCGCGCGGCTCGTCAATGGTCCAGCCCAGAACGCCGATTCGACCTCGATGCAGCGCCGCTTCGCGTCAACGTTGACGAGACCTGGTGCGCGATCCACTTTGCCGCCACCTCCATGACTATCGGCATGGTCGCTGCGCGGCTCCCGACTCGTCGGCCGAAAGTTCGTGCTGTCACGATCTTGGTTGGATCCAAAGTCGTCAAGCCGCTATACGGAGACAGGTTCCTTCGGGGGTGAGGCGACCAAGCTTGTCCCAAAGGTGAGAGCTCGGTGGCTCGCCGATGGCTTGAAAAGGTCCGGCATACGTTGACAACGCGTATGGGAGATGCCGGCAAGACTGGCGCGTTCCCAGCAAGTCCGCGATGGCCTACGGTCGGCCAAGAGCGGTCCTTCGGCGCCGCCACGCAGGCGCCTGTGCGTGGAGTCAGGAGAACTGCGCCGGGCGGACAACCCACAATGGGCGCGTCACCACCGGCCGCAGGTCAACAGTCGCCAGTCGCCAGTCGCGCTAACCAAGCATTCATCGATCAGGGCCTCTCGCGCTGATCAGATCGCGCACGGCAACGGTCAGTACCAAGAGTGCCAAGCCAGCTGCGGTCAGCGTCGCCGCCGTGTAGAAGCCGATCAGAGCCCAATAGAGTACAGGCTGCTCGGCTGCAAGGACGTCAGGTCCTTTGCGGTTGTTGAGCACCCCCGTGCGCAGGCTTTCCACCACTTCGGTCGCTCCCATCAGGCAACCCCAGCCGATCAAGGTCGCGACGGCGAGAGCTGCCAGCGACTGCAGCCACGGCCGACGGCGGCTTGGGGCATCCGGCCGGCTCGTCACGCGCTCGCCGCGCCGGCGAAGGTCAAGCAATTGCCGAAGAAATGACGCACTGTTAATTCACGCTTGCACAGGGTCACGGGGCAGATGGTTGGAGGAAATGGCTTAAGCATGACAGTTCTCTGATGCGGGCGGGCAAAGCAACTTTACTCGAACGTTCCCCTTTCGGATCTCGCGATCGGCTGCCGCGGCCCCATCGCGAAGCAGCCGTTGGCTCAAGCCGCACTGACAGGCGCGTGCCATGCTCCGTCATAGACCATGCCCCGACCATCGGCAAGGCAACATCACTGCCGCCGGCATCGTCCGGCGCGAGGCGGCCACCGACCAGGACAGTGATCCAACGCAAGCGATTCTGTGAGGTGCTTGACGTGCCCGACAACGATGATGCCGAGGTTGTCTTTTCGCGACGAGTTTTTGCATCATCGTCGGCTGCGCGCCCCCTTTTGTGCCTGATCGACTCCGCACACGGAGGGCTCCCGATAGCGACGATCAATGTGAGCAGAAAGGTATAGCTGGGTCCGGAAAATCTGATCCGGCCCGGCCTCAAGCACGTATGGTGTGTTCCAAATGTTGGAAATTCATGCCTCCTGAAGCCGCTCGCCCTCTCAAGAACGATTCCCATGCCTCTGTTCCCTGTTCCTTATGCACTGATGGCCTCGTGGACTGCCGGAGCTGTCGCGGGGACGGGCTTTACCGCACGTACGACGGGGACGAGATTCCCTGCCCCTCATGCTTTGCGGAAGGGTTGGTCGTCTGTAGCGCGTGCAGGGGCCCCGGGTTCCGGGCGCTGATCGCTCGGCACCCCATCGAGGCTCCGGATTCAGTGGTCGGGCAAGGCGGCGCCGAGGCTGCGCGGCCCCCTGATCGCCACGTCGAGCGCAGCTTTTGGGATGGTCATCGCTTCCAACCACTCATGGCGGTGTACATCGCAGCGATCGCCCTGATGGCGTTGATCAGCACGTTCCTCTGACCCAGTCGGCCACCAGCGACGAGGGCGAGTCGAGGCCCGACGCTCTCGGCCGCTCAAAGTGACTTCGAACTCGCGGCAGATGGCGCGCTGCACAGAGCAGGACGAAGAGAAAACACGCCCGATCCCGATGGCGTTTACACAGCAGTCAGCGAGACTGCCCCTGAAGTCGCTGCGCCCGCGCTGCCGGGGGCCGCATGCCGCTATGGAATTGCGGCCATTCGCTGCAGGTCTTCGCGTTCCAGCGTTCAGAGTGGCCGCCACGCGAGCGTCCTTGCTTTTGTGGTGTGAGTTTTTCTCGCCGCACGTGTGAAATATCATCGATGGCAGCTGTCGGCGGCCCACCCTAGTATCGCGCCATGACGATGCCGACCGCTGTCTCGCAGCCAACTGAGGCAACAAAGGCATCCAGCAACCGCACCCGCGTGTTATGGACAACCTGTGCTGCACATGCACTCCATGACGGCTACGGCGACATGATTTATGCGCTGCTGCCGATCTGGCAGGCGGAGTTCCAACTCGGCTATGCCTCGCTGGCGTTGGTGCGGGGCGTCTACACTGGGACGATGGCTGTGTTCCAGCTCTCTGCAGGTCGTCTGGCCAGCTGGATCGGAAGCCGTGCCACGCTGGCGCTCGGGACGCTGCTCGCCGCACTGGGCTATGCGGCGGCGGGCCTGTCCGGTGGTCTGCTTGGCTTGTGCGTCGCACTGGCCCTGTCGGGCAGCGGTTCAAGCACCCAGCATCCATTGGCTTCGGGTGCCGTGTCGCGCGCCTATGGGCGCAACGCCCGCGGGCCCCTCGGTATCTACAACTTTGCCGGAGATCTGGGCAAGGCCGCCCTGCCCGCGACGATCTCGCTGCTGGCCACGATGATGCCGTGGCGGCATGCACTGTGGGCCATGTCGATGATCGGCGCGTTGGTCGCTGCGGGTCTGGCACTTTGGCTTCCGTCAACACCTCGCGACCCGGCGATCGAAGACGTTGACGGCGCCGATGAAAAGAATCCGTCAGCCACCGGCTTCCGGCTCCTTCTGGCGATCGGTGTGCTGGACAGCGCCGTGCGCATGGGGCTGCTGACCTTCTTGCCGTTCCTGCTCAAAGGCAAAGGCATATCGACGCCGATGCTGGGCACAGCCCTGGCGATGGTCTTCATCGGCGGCGCCGCCGGGAAGTTCATCTGCGGCTGGCTCGGCCAGCGCATGGGCGTCATCGGTACCGTGCTCGCAACCGAGTGCGGGACTGCGGTGTGCATCCTATCCGTGATGCTGTGTCCCCTGGTTCCCGCGCTGGTCTTGCTGCCGTTGCTGGGCGCGCTCATGAACGGAACCTCTTCCGTGCTGTACGGCACGGTACCCGAACTGGCACCCGGGGGAAATGACGAACGTGCCTTTGCGCTCTTCTACACAGGCACCATCGGCTCGAGCGCGATTTCGCCGGTGGTGTACGGTGTCCTGGGGGATCGGGTCGGCATCCAGTGGGCTACATGCGCGACGGCGCTGACTGCCATCGCCGTGGTCCCATTGGCGTTGGCGTTGCGCGCGCGTTTGACGCTCACCGACCAGGCGATCTGACGGCCCCACTCGACCACGAGCCGGACCATCCTGCCTTCTTCTCACTCTCTGGACCTTCAACACATGGAAAATGCTTCTCAGGCACCCGTCATCTTGATCACAGGCGGCAGCCGCGGCGTCGGTGCGGCCACAGCGCGTCTCGCAGCCGCGCAAGGCTATGACGTGGTGATCAGCTATCTCTCAGACGAACCGGCTGCCGATACCGTCATCGCGGACGTGCGAGCCACGGGCCGGCAAGGGTTGGCAGTGCGAGCTGATAGCGCAGATCCCGCGCAAGTCGCTCGTCTGTTCGCGGAGCTCGACCGGACGTTCGGACGCCTCGATGTGCTCGTGAACAACGCCGCCATCTTGCAAAAGCAATGTCGACTGGAAGATCTCGACTTCGAGCGGATGCACCGCATCTTTGCAGTCAACGCCATCGGCCCGATCCTTTGCGCACAGCAAGCGATCAAGCGCATGTCCAGCCGCCACAACGCGCGAGGGGGAGCGGTGATCAATGTCTCGTCGGCAGCCGCGCGGCTCGGCAGTCCCAACGAATATGTCGACTACGCCGCATCGAAGGGTGCGCTCGAAACCTTCACGACCGGATTCGCCAAGGAGGTCGCTCGCGAGGGCATCCGCGTCAACTGCGTTCGCCCGGGTCATATCTACACGCAGATGCATGCCAGTGGCGGCGAGCCCGGCAGAGTGGATCGTGTCAAGGACTCGATCCCGATGGGCCGAGGCGGCCAGCCCGAAGAAGTGGCGCGAGCGATCCTGTGGCTGGCCAGCGCCGAGGCCTCTTTCGTCACCGGTACCTTCCTCGACGTGACGGGCGGCAAGTAGCGGTTGTTCAACGCAGCGTGCCAGTTTCGAAGGCACGCAGCGCGAAGCGCAACGCTCCCGCCACCACGCTCGCGACGACACGCGGCTGCCCGGGAACCGCGTCATCCACCAGCACAAAATCTGCCCGCTGCCCTGTCTCCAAGCGCCCGCGGTCCGTCAACCCCATCGCCGTAGCGGCATGGTGTGAGACCATGCTCCATGCCTCGGGGAACGAAAGCACCTCTCGGCGCGCGAGGTCGAATGCGGCGAGCAGGGGCGACGGATAGTAGTAGTCTGACGTCAGCACATCGCACAAGCCCTTGCGGACCATGTCCTCGGCTCGTGGCGCGCCCACGTGACTGCCACCGCGCAGCACATTCGGCGCGCCGAACACGATGAGGTCACCCGCCACCCTCGCTTCTCTCGCCGCATCCTCGCTCAGCGGAAACTCGGCCACATTGCAGCCCCAGAGGCTCAGACGTCGCCGCTGCGCCGCATCCGGATCGTCATGCGACGCGACGCTCAGCCCGGCTCGCCTGGCCTGTGCCACGAGCTGTGCCAACCCCGGCGCCTCGGGCACTGTCTGACTGGCCGCCTCAACGCGCTGAACAAAGGTCTGCACATCGCACTCCGCGCGCTCCGCGTACCGGGCGAGATGCACGGGATCGTCCAGCTTGGCCGCCAGCTGCGGCCAATGGTCATTGATGGACAGGAAGTGAACATGGCCAGCTTCGATCCATCGACTTGCGGCAGCCCAACCCTCCACGAATCTGGCTTCCAGTCGCAAGTGAAATCGGTGGTCGGCGCCCCATCGAACGCCGCGCTTCTGCAAGGCGTGAAGCATTTGCTCGGCAACGGCCAAGCCGCGCAGCCCGCCTTCCCACGAAATGGTCACGCCGTGATAGGCCGTCGTGATGCCGTTGGCCAGCAGCTGGGCGTCCACATCCGTGAGTGCCGTCGCGTGCGGCACTTGAACGCCTGCCCGGGGCCTGAGTGCCCGCTCGAAGGCATCGCCATGGATGTCAACGATGCCAGGCAGGACGAGCAGGTCGCCCGCATCCAGGAACGCATCGGACGACGCAGCCCTGTGCAGCAGCGTTTCGTCCACAGCGAAGGAGGCCGGCGCCAAGCCTTCGGGCGTGAGCACGCGCGCCCCTCGAATGCCAGCCAGGGGAGGATCGGTGTGGGACGCGCGCAGCATGCGGCGATGCTACCCGAGCTCCGCAAGCGAGGCGGGGCAGCACCAGGCGCATCACGTCGTCGTGCGGGGAGTCAGTGACCAGGGATCATCCAGTGAAGATGGTTTTGTTGCAGCCACACCAACACGCCCAGCAAAAGGGTCAGGAAGATGCTGTGCTTGAACGTGCGCGCGACGATGGCCCCCTCTTTGCCATGCATCCCTGTGGTTGCAACACCGCACGCGATGCTCTGCGGGGAGATCATCTTGCCGAAGACGCCCCCGGTCGAGTTCGTGGCTGCCATCAGCGTGGGGCTGAGCCCCAGCTGGTTCGCCGCCACCACCTGCATATTGCCGAACAGGGCATTGCCGGAGGTATCGCTGCCGGTAAGGAACACCGCGATCCACCCAAGGAAGGCCGACACGAAGGGGAACCATGGACCCACCGCCACGATGCCCAGGCCCAGGCTGTACGTCATCCCGGAATAGTTCATCAGGTAGGCCAGACCGATGATCATGGCGACTGTGGCCACGGGCACCGCTGTTTGCCGCAAGGTGTCCTTCGCAGCGCCGAAGAAGTCCTTGACTGACAAGCGCATGACGACTGCGGAGACCAACGCAGCAACCAGCACCGCCGTACCGGTCGTCAGCGGCTGGAAGCTCCACACCGCCGGATACGCCTTCTGGTAGACAGTGATGTACACCGCCTTGTCGAGCCCGGGCCAGGGGATCGAGACTTCCCCGATTTTTCCGAGATTCGCGACGGTCCATCCCACGGCAATCACTGCAACGATCAGCCACGGATACCAGCTTTGCCGACCTGTCACGCTCGTTCGGGCAATGCTCGCCCGGTCGATGTTGACATGGTAGTGAGCATCGGGTACCGGCTTCCAGTAGCGCAGGAAAGTCATCGTCACCACGATCGCCACGATCGCGGCCAACACGTCACAGATCGCATAGCTCAAGAAGTTGGCGGCAAGGAACTGGGTGATCGCGAAGCTTCCCCCCGCCACGAGTGCAAGCGGCCAGACGGCGCGCAAGCCTTTCACGCCGCTGTAGATCGTCAGCACGTAGAAGGGCAGCAGGAACGCGAAAAAGGGGAGCTGGCGCCCTGCCATCTGGCCCAGTTCCGCGGCAGGCAGCCCGGTGACGGCAGCCAGAACCGTGATCGGCAGGCCCATGGCGCCAAACGCGACCGGAACCGTATCGAAGATCAGCATGAATACCAGCGCATCGAGCACCGGAAAGCCGAGCGTGACGAGCAAAGCGGAGGTGATGGCAATGGGCGTACCAGTCCCCGCCACGGCCTCCAAGAGCGAGCCGAAGAGGAAACCCACCACCAGGAGCACAACCCGTCGATCGTTGGGCACGTTGTCCAGCACCCAAACACGAAAGGCGTCGAGCCGTCCCGCTCGTATGGTCATGTTGAACAAAAAGATCGCCGCGACCACGACCCACATCACGGGCCACACCGCCAACACTGCGCCGAGGGCCACGGCGTTGAAGGCCATGCCGACTGGAAACTGCCAGCCGTAGACCGCAACGGCCAGACCTACGCCCAGGCCCGCAAGACCCGCCTGCCAGCCAGGTCGCCGTAGCACGCCGAGCATCAGCAGCACGGTCGTGATCGGAAGTGCCGCCACGATGAAGGTGGGCAGCAGTGCGCCGCCGATCGGCATCGTCAATTGATGAAACATCTTGTCTCCTGCACTCGCGCGCTCGCGCGAGCTTGCTTTTTGGTTCTTGTTCAGTGCGCCGCGCGCTTTTCGCGGTGCTGCGCGTAGATTTGCGAGAGCATGGAAAAGTAGTGCTCGAACGGCGGCGTCTTGACGCCGGGCACCTTGGCCGCGTCATCCCAGCGGCGCAGCCGCATGGCGTCGAGGGCGAAGGGGCGATGCTGGAAGGCATCTGCCTCCTCCTTCGTGTAGATGCCGCCCTGCAGTTTCAGCGTGTGAATGGACAGCGGGCTTAGCTTCGCGCGGTATGTCGGATCGATCGCGCACAGACAGCGCTTGGCCTCGACGTGCAGACCGATGGGATCGACCACTGCGCTTGGGAGAACGGGGCGCAAGAACGGCAGCGCCACGTACTGATGCAGGTCGTCACCCGTTCCAAAAGGCGATCCGTCGTCCGAACTCGGCGCCCCTTCTTCATGGTGCTTGCTCAAACCGATCAGATGCCCCAGGTCGTGCAGGAATGCCGCGACAACCAGTGCCTGCTCGGCGCCTTCGGATTCGCCCAGATGGGCCGTCTGCAGTGCGTGCTCCAGTTGCGTGACCGCTTCCTTGCCGTATGCCCGTGAGCCGTACGCGTCGAATAACGCCCGAATATCTTCAAGCTCCAAAGCCATGCTCGCTCCTTGTTCTCAGGTGTATGAAACGAGCGATGCTATTTTTCGGAGCCGTCTGGTATCAATCGATTTAAGTTGAGACGGGCCTGTGAGTTTTTCTGAACTCGCCCCTGGACCCGGCTTGGTTCCAGCTAGCTCGCAACCACTGGGCCCGTGTTGCCGACATCCACGAGCCAGGCACAGAAGGCCTCCACCGCGGCGTCACCCTTGGTCCGCTCCGGGCAGTACCAAAAGTAGCTCCTGGCCGGCAGCGCGTACTGCGGCATGACGTACTGCAGCCGCCCTTCGTTGATGTCATCGGCCACCAAGGCCGTCGGACCGATGGCAACGCCCACGGCGTTGACGGCGGCCTGGATGGACAGGTAAAGGTGCTCGAAGGTCAGTTCGCTGCGGCATTGGATCGTCTGGCTGCCCACGGCCGAAAACCAGTTGGACCAAAGCGCCGGCAGGCTGCTGGTGTGAAGCAGCACATGCTGCTTCAGGTCACTGGGCTGCTGGATTGGTGAACGCAGCAACAACTCCGGCGCCGCGACGGCGATCCGTTGCTCATCGAGGAAGCGCCCCGAACGAAAGCCATGATGGCTTTCCGGGCCGCCGGTCAGGAACACTTCGAAGTCGTTGACGCGCGGCGGCATGGCGTCGGCCGCGATCGACAGCCGGATCTCGACATCGGGATACCTTCTCTGGAAATCCGGCAACCTGGGGATGAGCCAACGCATCGTGAACGTCGGCAAGGACTGCACGCGGATGATGCGGGTCGTCTGCGGCCGTCGGATCTGGTCAGCCACAGCGGCCAAGCTGTTCAGCATGGCATTGACCTCGGTGTGAAAGCGCATGCCATCGGCCGTGAGCTGCAGCCCGCGCGGCAGCCGCAGGAACAAGGCGGTGCCCAGCCATTGCTCCAGCACCTGAATCTGCCGGCTGATCGCGCCATGCGTCACGCACAGCTCATCGCCAGCCTTCGTGAAGCTGAGGTGGCGCGCGGCCGCGTCGAAGGCCTTGATGGAATTCAGCGGAGGAAGGGCTCGCATGGCATGCATCGGAACTGAGGAAGACGATCAAAAAGCATACATCCGTTGATCTGCATAAAAACTCACCTGGCGTGTGAGCAATGGTCGATTGATCCTGAGGCCCACCGAAACCCACAATCGCGGCCTCCTTCACTGCGCCTCTCGCCGGCTCGACGCCCTGCGTCGTGTCACCTCGATGATCCACTTGCTCAACCTTCTCGCTGCGATCGCTCTGCTCGTGTGGGGCACGGGCATCGTGCGCACCGGCGTCATTCAACTCTTTGGCGCCAACCTGCGCGATGTTCTCTCGCGCAGCCTGAAAAATCGCTTCCTGGCGATGTTCGCGGGCGTGACGGTGACAGGCATCGTCCAGTCGAGCACGGCCACCGCGGTACTCATTTCATCGTTCGTCGGCAGCGGCCTGGTCGGCCTGCCCGCCGGATTGGCCGTGATGCTTGGCGCGGAGGTGGGCACCAGCCTGATGGCGGTGGTCTTCTCCTTCGACCTGTCCTGGCTTTCACCGCTGCTCGTGCTCGCGGGGGTCGTGCTCGTCACCGGCTCAGAGAAGCGAAAGCGCGCCCGCGTGGGGCATGTGCTGATTGGCTTCGGTCTGATCACGCTCGGGCTGCAGCTGATCGTCAGCGCGACCCAGCCCCTGCTCGCCTCTGCAACGTTCCGCAGCCTGGTGCTCGCACTGCCCGACGATGTTTTTCTGGAGATCGTCGTCGGTGCCCTGCTGACGATGGCGACCTATTCAAGTCTCGCCTTTGTGCTCCTGACCGCGACTTTGACGGCTTCGGGCGTCCTGCCGATGCCGATGGCAATGTGCCTCGTGTTGGGCGCGAACATCGGCAGCGGAATTCTGGCACTGCTCACCAGCTCGGGACCGCGTGCGATCCGCATGCGGCTTCCGCTCGGCAGCCTGCTGTTCAAGCTGCTCGGATGCGCCCTGGCCGTGGTCATGCTCCCCCAGATCGAGCATCTGCTGCAACAGAACTTCTCGAGCTTGCATACCCAGGTGATTGCCTTTCACCTGGGGTTCAACCTCACGCGGGCCGTGCTTCTGATTGGGCTGACGGGACCGATGGCGAAGGTCGTCGAAACGCTGCTACCCACCCCTACCACGCCGGTCGGCGAGATCCGCCCGCGACATCTCGATCCTGCCGCCCTGGCGACCCCTTCCCTCGCGATCAGCTGTGCGGCTCGCGAGGCCCTGCACCAAGCGGATCTGGTTGAAGCCATGCTCACCGGCATTCTCCCGGTGCTTCGCAACGCCGACCTCACGCTGGCCGAGCAGTTGCGCAAGATGGACGACCGCGTCGACGAAATCTGCTCGTCGATCAAGTTTTACCTCACGCAGATCCCTCGCGATGCGTTGCCGGAGAAAGAAGGACGCCGCTGGTCGAACATTGTCTCGTTCACCATCCACATGGAACAGGTTGGTGACCTCATCGAGCATGTGATCCAAGACCTCGAGGACAAGCAGATCCGCAAGGCCAGCCGCTTCTCGGATGCCGGGATGGGAGAAATCGCGGATCTGCACTCGCGATTGATTGCCAACCTGAGGCTGGCGATGAGCGTTTTCCTGGACGGCCAGGTGCACGATGCGAGAGCGCTGCTTGAGGAGAAGGCCCGGTTCCGCGAGCTGGAACACGCGTATGCCGCCAACCATCTTGCACGTCTCCAGATGCAGACGAGCCAAAGCATCGAGACAAGCTCTCTGCACCTTGACCTCATCAGCGATCTCAAGCGCATCAACTCCCTCATCTGCTCCATCGCGTACCCGATCCTGGAGACAGCCGGCGCCTTGACAAAGACACGGCTGCGTCATTCGAGCGCACTGCCGGCCACCTCCGCACAGGAACCCGTCGCCTGACCGGCACGCCCAGCCCTCTTCAACATCGCACTCTATGACCGCCCCCAACTCATCGCCTGCCTGCGTCGCCGGGCAAAGCAGCAGCACTTTTCTCGACGGCCTGCTCGCGACCGCCCGTCAATGCGGCCGGCGGAAGATCGCCATGGTGTTTCCCTGCGACGCAGCCGCGCTCCAGACAGGCTATCGGCTGACCGAAGAAGACATCGCCGATGTGAGCTTGTTCGGCCCGCGCGATCGTCTGCTCGAGCTCGGGGCGCGCGAAGGCACCGATCTGGAGCGATTTGAGTTGATCGACACCGGCGCCGACGCTGCGTCGGCTGCTCAGACAGCGTGCAAGCATGCGGCCGCCGGAAGCCTCGACATGTTGATGAAGGGCTCACTCCACACCGATGAACTGATGCGCGCGGTGGTCGCGCGCATTGACGGGCTGCGCACGCAGCGGCGTATTTCTCATGCCTTCGTGCTGCAAGTGCCGGGCCGCCCATCGCCGCTGATCATCTCCGACTGCGTCGTGAACGTGGCACCGACCTTGGGCGAGAAGGTGGAAATTCTTGAACATGCCATTCATTTGGCAAGAGCGCTCGGCGTTGTCCGGCCAAGAGCGGCTGTTGTCTCCTTCACCGAATCGGTCTTACCGGGTGCTCCGAGCACGCTCGATGCCGCAGCCATCGCGAAGATGGCGCAGCGTGGTCAGATCATCGATGCGGCTGTGGATGGTCCGCTTGCCTTCGACAACGCGGTGTCCATCGCATCTGCGAGCGCCAAGGGCATCGACTCATCCGTCGCCGGCAGAGCAGACATTCTTCTGATGCCAAACCTCGAAGCTGGCAACGCCCTCTACAAGTCGCTCGTTTACATGGCTGGTGCGTCTTGTGCCGGCGTCGTGCTGGGAACGAAAAAGCCTGTGGTCCTCACCAGCCGCACGGACAGTCTCGAGTCCAAGGTGTACTCGGCGGCGTTGGCAAGCGTGCTGCTGCGCGACGAATGCACGTCCTGATGGACTGGGCGCCCATGCTCGTGAAGCAACACCCTTTGACAGAAACGGTCAGGCCATGAAGCAAATCCTTGTGTACGGGGACAGCATGAGTTGGGGCATGGTCCCCGGCACCCGCAATCGTTACGCCTTCGATCAACGGTGGCCGGGTGTTCTGGAAGCCGCACTTCACAGCGCCGGTTTGCGGGAGATCCGAGTCGTCGAGAACTGCCTTCCCGGCCGGAAAACGATCTGGGACGATCCATTTCGCCCAGGGCGAAATGGCGCGGCAGGGCTCGGCGAGGTGATCGAGATGTGCGCCCCGCTGGAGTTAGTGATTATTCAGCTGGGAACCAACGACTTCCAGGCCCCCTTCGGCATCAGGGCCTGGGCAGCCGCCTCCGGCGTCGGAAAGCTGGTTGAAATCGTACGCCATGCCCCGTTGGAACCCGGCATGCCGCAGCCTCGCATCCTGATCGTGGCACCGCCGGAGATCGTTCAGCCGAAGGGCACCAACGAGAAAAAGTTCGAAGGTGCGGTCGAGCGAAGCAACGGCTTCGCCGCGGCGCTGGCAGAGATGGCGGTGGCGAAATCTGTTCACTTCTTTGACCTGAACCCGATCACGAGCCGCAGTGACATCGACGGAATTCATCTTGACGCCAACCAACACGACGTTATCGGCAAGGCGGCCGCGTTGGTTGTGCACGGGCTGATCGTTCGATCAAAAAACATATCTGATTCCATGTTGCACGCGAAATGAGAAGTTGCCCTTAGCAACCGGCCCGGCGAGCGAAGCGCCCCCTGAAAAGCGTGGGTCCGCAGTCGCGGGCAAGCCGAGTTGTCGCAACGCCAAGACGCATCTCGACCCCGTGAGCCGATCCTTCAAAGGGAATCGCGCATCACCGCGTGATGCGGTCAAACGAGGGTGTGTGTAAGTCCAGAGCCCCAAACGCGAGCATTCAAGAGCCGGCGAGACGAAGACCTCCTAGACAATTCGAGCTTGAGCCTCTTGACATTGCCCAGCGACTTCGGCGCTCACGGAAGATGATCGCGGTTCACCAGCGACATGGGATGTCGCATGGATTCCACGGCTGCCCTCGCAGCATCACGGATCACGAACAACAAGGGCAGGCGCAGCATGAAATTGCTGTCGAAACGCGTCATGCAGGATCGGCTGCTTGTCTTGCATCTGGCGGTCTCGCGTTCTGCATCACTGCACGAGTGGATACCACAGGCCAGACTGTCTCCGTCAGCTCAGACGCAAGAAGATGCGCCGTCTCTGTGGTGTTCACCAAGTGGGCCCTCTTGCAGTAGAGTGGGAGCTCCTCAACACGGAACCCGCAAGGGAGGCACACAATGACCACACCGGAAGAGGCAACAGAAAACGCGTCGGCGGCCAACGTTCTTGGAACAGAGATCGCGCTGACCGCGGCTTTACGCGCTTTGATCAAGGCGCATCCGCATCCGACCCTTCTCGCTAAGGAGCTTGTGCAGCAGCGACAGTTTTCGCAAGCACACCTCGAAGCGAGTTTGCTCCCCGATAAAGCGCTACGAGGGTTTGAGTTGACTTGGGCGCTGATACTCCATCAGGACCCAGCACAGGATGTGCGTCTCGTCTCGGAGCTGTAGCGCAAGCGGGCACCTGGGGACCACTCCTCAGGCTTGCGGCTTAGTCGGCGGACGACTGACGCCTCTCGACGGCAAAATCCCGCGCAGCCGTGGCGCGGGGAAAATCGCTCGGTCGCAGCAAGAGCCCTGGACGGAGCCAAGTTTCGTCCAGGCGCTGCAGCCATTCTTCTGGTGAGGGCTGGCTCAGACGTTCCTCAGCGGACAACCGCTGCACCCGATCGATCTTTGCTTTTGGCGTAGGCATAAAGAGGCTTCTAGTCGCTACAGAAGACCCTATCTGTAGTCGAAATTCGCCTTTTCGCATGAGCAGACAGATATCCTGCTTTGCCGCCATACCAGTGATGCTGACGGGCCTGCAGCGCGCAGGGCTGCCGACACCTGACTTTGCAATCGCCAGAAGGATGGGCTCCCCCTCTTCTTTCACCATGAGAGCCTGCCGTGCCGGAACGACAATGCACTGATCGTTCGAAACCCCGAATTCCATTTTTTGCGGTGAATAACGGTAGGTTTGGCCGAGACCTTTCCTTCCCGCCACCATGGGGCGTCTTGCGATGATCCGTATTGATGCGCGGTAACTGTACATAAAGCCGCTGCAGGTACGCTCCTGCGCGAAGCGACTGCGTGCGCACTTAGTCCAAGCCAGGAGGCGGGAACGACCATCACGGCCAATTGTTTGCCGATACGGGCCATGCGCCACAACATTCCTGTGCGCGACGGCTCAGCGTGTGGTGCGCGGAGAAAGTCTCTCGGCGATCGATTTCCGATAGGTTCAGCCGGGCAACTTTGCCGCAAGCACGTCTACACTCTGAATGGACGGCGGTTCGGAGAAGAGCTCACCTGCCTGTGCCATCAAAGCCGCCGCAACCTTGCCGGAAAGATGGGCTTGGCGGCCTGCTTCATCCGGAAAGGCGTCGAAGATCCCGAAGGTTGTTGGCCCAAGGCGAATGCCAAACCAAGCGGTAGTGGCGGGCTCTTCCATGACGAGAGGGAGGCCACCCACGAGAAAATCTTCGACCTCCTTCTCCTTCCCGGGCTTCGCTTCCAGGCGAACGAATAACGCGACTGTGACCATAAAAGGCTTTCTTTCGTTAAACGCGACCGGTACTGGTCGCGTTGGGCAGAGCAGTCTGCGCCATTTGATTGGCCATGTCGCGAACTATCTTTCTTCCATGTCAGCTTCGCGGCATCGAGAGCCGCGATCGTCAGGCTATCGATAGCCGTGCGTGCCCCCCCAGCGCGATCCGCTGTGCCCGCCAGGCAGCTTCCACTGCTGGCCTCATTCTCTGGGAGCTTTCCCCTTGCGACGACCTCCGGCGGAGCAAGACACTGGAGTCGTCCCCGGGGTGGAGGATCGTGGGAGCCCGATGCGCTGAGCGGGCTTGCAACCGCGCGGGGTGCCGTCCGACGTATCTGGCGCGCACCCAACCGTAATTTGTACCAAATTTCCGGAGTCGCCCCTATGCACCGCCTCTCGTCGCGGCTGGTCCAGCCGACCATCCTACTTTCCGCAGCCCTGCTCGCCACGCTGTTCGTTGCCGGCTGCGCTGTGTCACCGAATACCAAGATTCGGCCGGTGCCACAGGTCGACCTGCAGCGCTTCGTTGGCGACTGGTATGTCATCGGGAACATCCCGACGCGTCCCGAGCGCAACGCCTTCAACGCGGTCGAGTCGTACACGCTGCAGGCCGACGGCAGGATCGCCACCCAGTTCCGCTATCGTGAAGGCGCTTTCGACGGCGAGCTCAAGACGATGAATCCCGTGGCCACTGTAGTGCCCGGGACCAACAATGCGGTCTGGGGCATGCAGTTCATCTGGCCGATCAAGGCCGAGTACGTGATCGTCGACATCGACAGCGACTACCAGCTGACCATCATCGGGCGCAGCGACCGCGACTACGCTTGGATCATGGCACGCACGCCGCAGATCTCCGAAACGTCCTACCAGAACACGGTGGCGCGTCTAAAGGAGCTGGGCTATTCAGTGGACAACCTGCGCCGTGTGCCGCAGCGCTGGCCGGAGACGCCCGGGGCGCGTGCAAGACCTTAGCGCCTCGGCAGGCCCGGCCGGCAACAATCTACGCTCACGGCACGAAGCCCAAATCGCCCTCACCGACTGGACTTGCCAGCTCGACGAACGTACAGCCTTGGCCACCCCCCGACGTTTAACACGTGGGGACATAGCCATCTGAGCGTCAAGCCAAGGCGACCAGCCGCATTCAATCAAAGTGCTCAAACAAAGATCGACAGATCGCACGGTCCGACCCTCGCAACAACACGGGAACGATGCATGCAACTCAATGGTCTTGGCTTCGCGCTTCAATCTTGTAGCTGACCCATCCCCAATAGTCGTCTACGGTTTCTCTGCGCTGCACGGCTTCTTGCCACTGGGACCGAGTGAAACCTGGATGCTGATTGGCCGGCAGCGCGTACTTCTCACGCAAGGCTTCCGGCGTGAGGGGCTCATCATCGACACGGATATTCGTGAAAACTTGAAGATCGTCGACTCCGTCACGGACATGAGGCCATCTCGACTCAAACATGACACAGTCGCGACCAGCGGACTTTGCTTTCCATAGCGAATCATCTGCTTTTTTCAACGAAACTGACTGACTCCGAGATTCTCTCAATAGCGCAACCCCAACCGAGACGGTGACACGCAAACGCTGTGCTCCGATACTGAAGTGGCCTTGCGAGAACGCGCGACGCAGGTCCTCGCAAATCGCGAGAACATCGGCAACCTCCATGCCGCGAAACACCATTGCGAACTCCTCTCCACCAAGCCTGGCGACACAGACGTCGTTACTTTGATGAGCTTGGAGCATTCTTGCGGCCTCGACAAGTACGACGTCTCCCGCATCATGCCCATAGCGATCGTTGACGGCCTTGAAGAAGTCAAGGTCAAATATTGCGACCGCCCCGTGGGAACCTTCGATGACTGCTTGCTGCGCACGTTCGAGCTGTACTCCAAATCGTCTTCTATTGGCCAGCCCTGTCAGTGAATCCGTTTCCGATAGCTCAACCAACTGGCGATTTAGCGCTGAAAGCTCAGAGTGCGCCTGTTGCAGTGCTCTCTTCCGGGAAATCACGTCGGTCACATCAGTCCAGATGCTGACCAATTCATCTTCCCACCATTGTTCTTGAATACGATAGAAGCGACCCGAACGAGCCTGAAGTGTCACTGGGCGATGGAACGGACCTTCAGCCTCACTCAGACACAATTCTTCGAACTCAGCGTCGCGTTCGAAAATCTCCTGGAACTTCTTCCAGTAGCTTCCTTGATTTACTCTCCGTTGAATTTCCGGAACTCCTCGAATCAGACTGAGAAAGTGTTCCGAAAAAAATCTCGTATTCACATAGCGCAGGTCTCCATGGGCATCATGGACCGTGATGCCCACATTGACTGCCGCTATCAGTCGATGCAGCAGTTCGCTATCTGTGCCTGGCGCGATTTGAGTACTGATGTCTCGCCAAATCTTGAAGCGCCCACCTTCTGGCAGCGAGAACATGCGAAGCTCGAGCCATCGGCCGTCAGCCCGCTGATATTGGATGGGCCCGCGCTCGTTCAGGTGCCTAAACATGCCATTTTTCGTCGCCTGGACCATCTGCTCAGGCGTCGACGCTGGATGCTGTAAGCGCAGAAACGCCTCCAACGTTTCCTCGAACGTTGTTCCCACCTTGATCCATGAAGCGACTTCCGGAAAGAACTCTGTATAGAGTGCATTCCAACCAGTGACGCGATTCTGGTCGTCGTAACAGCACACGGCGCATCCGCCATGGAGCAACAACGCCTGCAGCAGTGCGTCAGGAGGGGCTTCAAGAGACGACATTGAGAGTTCCAAGCAGAGGGCCGCCCGGGGGCGCAACGCCAAATCTTCCCAGATTCCCAGCGGCATTCGACGTTAGCAACGGCCTGCTAGGCACCCGCCGCCTCGCGATGTAGAAGTCGGCGTCCATGCCAGCACGCGATAGCGCTCGGTGTAACGCCCGCAAAGATACAGCTCTCATGCCACGGATGCCGCACGCAGCGAGGTTGAACTCTGCTTGCTCGGTACCTTCAAGAGCAGTCGCGTCACCGAGATGGTCTCGCTCTAGTCGATTGTTACAGTTTTCGCCTGCAACCCGGGCCCTTCTATGATCCAAGTGAGCCCAAGCCGCGTAAGGGAGGCATGAGCGCCGTTCAAGAACTCGTCGTGCCCGAACCCGACCCGGGGGTGTCCAAGCTGCCCTGGCTGTCTAGCGTGCCCAAAACGCAGCGACGAGGTGCAGTGCCAACCAGTGAGCAACTCAATGAGTGGGTGGAGGCAGTCGCAGCCGCCAACAATCGGCAGGCTTTCGCGGCGCTCTTCAAGCATTTTGCACCGAGGGTCAAGTCTTACATGATGCTTTGTGGGTCTTCCGAGACGTCGGCCGAGGAGCTGGCGCAAGAAACGATGGTGAGCCTTTGGCGAAAGGCCAAGCTCTTCGACCCGAAGCGAGCGGCGTTGTCTACATGGATCTTCGCGATCGCAAGGAATCTTCGGGTGGATTCTTTGCGACGAGACAACGTCCCCTTGGTCCCAGACGAGGAGGATCTGGCGACGCAGTTGGTTGACCCGGGTCCGGCTCTGGAAGACGGTGTGTGGACTGGCCAGAATGCAGTACGCGTACGACTGGCCATGGCGCAGCTCTCTCCAGAGCAAAAGCACCTGCTGAGCCTGTCTTTTTTCAAAGATCACCCCCATCCAGAGATTGCGCAAGAGCTTGGGCTTCCTTTGGGCACTGTGAAGTCGCGCATTCGAAGGGCGCTTGCGCGTCTGCGCGAGTTGCTTGAAGGAATGCAACCATGATCCGCCATCATCCCGCTGACGACCTGCTGCTATCACTCGCAGCGGGAACGCTCTCTATCGGCACGTCGCTCGTAGTTCGCACTCACATAGAAACCTGCGTTCAGTGCCAGCAGCGCCTTGGTCTCTTTGAAGCGGTCGGTGGGGTCACGCTTGAGGACCTGCCGCCTGCATCCCTTTCCGCGCAATCGCTGGCACGAACACTCGCGACGATTGATCGGCCGGCATCGTCTCACCCAACACCAGCATCGCGCACCTTCGATCGGGGCGATCGTCCTTCGTTGCCCGCCGGCATGGCGTGGCCTCGTGCGCTCGAGGCCTGCACGTCAACCCCCTGGAGGTTTCTCGCTCCTGGCATGCGGTGGAGCCGACTTCGTCTTCCTGCGCACCCGGATGCGAAGCTTTTCTTGTTACGCATCGGCTCGGGTCGCAGCCTGCCATTTCATACCCACAAAGGCACCGAGCTCACCCAGGTGCTCCACGGCGCCTTTGCCGATGGGCGTGAGGTATTCGGCGCAGGTGACTTTGATGCCGCGGATCAGAGCATCCATCATTGCCCGACTGTCGCCAACGGGGCCGACTGCATCTGCTTTGCCGCAGTCGAAGGCAAGATGCAATTTGATAGCCCGATTGCACGCGCGATGGCCAGCTTGATCGGGATGTGAGCTCCGGCGTCTCGTGGCGTTGACAAGTGGCAGAAGGCAAAAAGATCTCGACATTTTTTGCCTCCGTTCTTGCATTGTTTCTTCTAGGTCAAATGACCTCCCATGCTGGCGAAGGCCTCAACCCTTGAGGTACGCTCGAGCGGGGATCTCAAGCAGATCTCTGATGGGTCCTGACTTCTGACGGGTGCACGTCTTTTTCGCATCCATGCATTTCCAGCGTCTCGAGTGAGAGAAATCCTCGGGCAGCCCCCAGCCCGTCGTATCAGCACCAGGCAATCGCGGGATTCGCGGAGGTTTTCCCCGGAAGGGCACGACTTTTGCTCCGGCAACGCGTACCTTGAGAAGCGCGTACGGTTTATAACCACCATGTCCAAACTTTCCGGGTGCAAACATTGGTAGCAACTCGATAACTCGGCCGCAACCAGCAGAATCGGCGATATGCAAGGGTTACACGCGAAGCCAGATTCCGGCGGCCGCTTCCTCAGCCAATCTCCACGGAGAACGAAATATGCGACTTCACGCCACATGCAAGATGAGAGTGCGAGTAAGTAGCGACTGTCCTGTCGTCGCAATGCTTCGTCCGCGCAGTGGCGATGCGCAGTGGATGGTCAGCGAACGCTACGAACTTCACCCGTGGGTCACAACCACGGAATACGTCGACGTGTTCGGCAACCTGTGTCAGCGCCTGACTGTACCGAAAGGCGACATGTGCATAGAGGTCGAGATGATCATGGAAGCCGAAGCCGCGATTGCCGTTGCGCCAGATGCCGAGGCGGTGGCGGTGCGCGACCTGCCCTCGGACACACTCCAATATTTGCTTCAAAGCCGCTACTGCCCCTCTGACAAGATGGAGGACCGTGCGCTCCAGATCGCCGGGGACACCAAATCGGGCTACGCCCAGGTCGAAGCCATTCGACGCTGGATCCACGAGCACCTGGAGTACCGGTATGGAGTGAGCGACGGATCTACCGATGCACTTGACACTCTCGCAGATGGCGCCGGCGTCTGTCGCGATTTCTCGCATGTGGCCATCGGGCTGTGCCGTGCCTTGCGTATTCCTGCTCGCCTGGTGGTCGGCTACCTGCATCAACTTGAGCCGATGGACATGCACGCCTGGTTTGAGGCTTTCGTTGGCGGGCGGTGGTACACGTTTGATGCGACGCAGGCGGAACCTCGAGGCGGTCGAATCGTATTGGCCTATGGACGCGACGCGGCTGATGTCGCGTTCCTCTCCAACTACGGCCCCCTCGAGGTAACGGAGATGGCGATCACCGTCGATGAGCTGGCAGCTGGGGCCTCCACGATGGCGCTGTCAACCTAGCGCAGCGCAGGGGTCCCCGACCCAGGGGACGCCTTATGCTGAAGCACAGCGCGCTAGGCGGCGGCGCTGATCTGTGACGTCATGCCTGCGCGGCCTACTCTTCGCGGCCGGGGAGCTTCATGCCCCGCATGAGGTGCCTCATCGACTCGCTGATCTCTTCACTGCTGGGCTGGGGAGGACGGCCATTGGCTACCAGACGTTGAACGAGTGACAAGAGGGGGTCGATTTCGAAAGGCTTGACCAAGAAGGCGTCGTAGCCGCGAAAGATTTTTCGAACGACGTCTTCGTCAGTAGCGCTCATCATGATGAACGGAATCCGGGAAAGCACGGGATCCCGACGCACCGCTTCGCCGAACTCGCCGCCGTTCATGATCGGCATCATGAAGTCCGAAATGATCAAGGCAGGTGCTTCGCCCGAAAGCAGTTCAAGCGCAACCTTTCCGTTCGAAGCGGAGGCCACGCGATAGCCCTCCGTCTCCAGCAAGAGCCGGAGAATTTGCGCGTTGCCATACTCGTCCTCGACAACCAAAATGAGCTTCATCGGGACGGACCTTCATTCAGTTGCTCGTATGCGTGCTTGCATCGAGCAAGGGTAGATGTACATCAACAGTCGTCCGCGAGGCATGACCGCCGCGAATCTTCGTGATAGAGAGAATGCGCTTACTCGAGTCCCCGTCACCATCGCATGGTGATTGAAAAACGAAAGCATTGTCGAACCAACCGACGACCCCCTCCGCCAATGGCGTATTGGCGGCAACCGCCAGTGCTGCGGGATCGACAGTGAAAATCGAGGTGACTCCTCTGGCCTTAAGCTCTGCCAGCAGTCGACCTAGGAAGCGATAGCCACGCTCGGAAAACGCCAGCGTGTCCGCCAGCCCGGCCAGGCCGTCGACAGCCAAACGGCGGATCTCGAGCTCATCGACCATTCGCAAGAGCTTGTGCCCCATCTCGTCCATGGACTCATCCTCGTGACCAAGCGGTTCAACCGTCAATACCCCGCGGTCCGCAGCCTCCGCCACTCCCAAACCCAACTCCTTGCCCATGCGCCGCAAATCACCTGCCAACTCGGTGCAAGGCAGCAGCAATCCAGGATTCTGAGCAGTGGAGGCGGCCGCGAACGCTAATGCCAGTGTGGTTTTACCGGAGCCACTTTGCCCAATGACGACAGAGGCGCTGCCGGCAAGAAGCCCACCCGCCCGTAGGACTTCATCCAGCGCTGGCACACCCGAGGGTAACGCAGCAGGCCCCAACATTCCCGTTGACGAAGGTGCTGGCAAGCTCTCAAGCCGTGGGAAGAACTGCAGTCCATTTGAGGAGATGCAGAAGGTGTGTTTGCCGCGGATGACCTGACTGCCTCGGAACTTGCGCACTTGCATGCGGCGCTCGGCGCGCCAGTGGAACGCGTGGTCCTCAAACGAGAAGATCCCGTCGACCATCGTCTGCTCAGCGCTCAGGGCATTGCCGTTGCCGCTTGTCAGCACAAGGCAAGTACAGGACATCGCAGAAACTAGGCTTTGCAGTTCATGGACAAACTGTCTCACCGAGTCATCTGACATGGAGACCGGACCGCCGACAACCAATCCGTCGATGACCAGCAAACCCGCGCGATGGCGCGCCAGCTCTCCTTGCAGCAGGGCGACAACCGATTTCAACCCACCCTGCTCCAGCTCCCGATAACCGCTCACGTAGAAAACTTTGGAATTGACCTCCTGGTGGTCAAAAAACAGCTGTCCTCCCATGTGCTGGAGCATGCGCGAATGAGATTCCGCCAACATCGTGACGTAGAGCGTTCGAGTCTCTCGTTTGGCCAGTGTGTAGGCAATCTGATTGGCCAGCGTGGTCTTTCCGACGCCAGGCGGCCCTTCAAGGATATAGACGCCGCCCTCGAACAAGCCGCCGTTGAGGATCTTGTCGAAGCCTTCGACACTGGTAGACAGTCTTTTCATTCTTGAGAAAAAGGGGAATGGAGGGGTAAATTTTTTTGAAGCGGCCCTGCTCAGCGCGCATTTTGCATCCGCTTGGCCGGCAGAGGCCGCCACGTCAACGCTCCAAGGAAGACGACCGCGCCCATCCGACAGCCCAACCGTCGGCTTGCGAACTGCAAAGCCGACCGCGCGAATGAGCACTCACCAACGCTCAACCTTCAGCCCATCACTGACCGCATCGACTCCTCCAGGGAGCCCCTTCGCTAACGCGGATGCGAATCCTAACCAGAGGCCCGGCCCGGGCCCGAGGAATCAGTCTCATGCGTGGGGCCCAACAGATGCGCAGCGGGGCGGTGATTGAGCGGGCGAAGTCCGCCGCCCCCGCGGGGAGGACGGTTTCTTGCCCGGTCAGCCCACACCTGCACATCACCCTCCGCGGAAATTTCTTCCTCAGTGTCCTGAACCGTCGATTCGTTGTAAAAATGAGCGCTGAATGTGTGTGGCCAAGCAGGGGCTGGCGGCTAATTTTTCCGGCCACGCTCGTTCAACCGGACCACTGGCGACGACGCAGTACACATGCCGGAGTACGCTATCGACAGTCATGCGGCGGCTGTGCACCGCGAGATCGCTGATTGCGCCCGAGTGGACTGCCCCCACTCGAGTCTATGGTCCTGGTTTTGCCCGGGAAGTGACCACTTGCGACGACCGGTGGTGCGTCGAGAGGTAGCGCAACCCGACGATGGCCGCGGCCAGCCCCGACAGCGCCGCCACACCCATCGCCCAACGCGCCCCGAACGTGTCGGCCACCCAACCGACCAGGGGCGCACCCATTGGCGTGCAACCGAGCACGATCGCCAGCAGGATCGCCAGCACGCGCCCTCGCATGGCTGGCTCGGTCGACAGTTGCACCCAACTGTTGACCGTGGTGGTGAACGTTTGCGCGGCCACACCCACCACGATCAGCGCCATGCCGAAGAGCCAATAGCCGGGCATCAGCGCCGCCAGTGCGCAGCCCAGGCCGAAAACTGACGCCCCTACCAAGAGCACGCCCATGCGCGGCTTGTCGCGCCGCGCGGCGAGCAACGCGCCTGCAACGGAGCCGATGGCCATGATCGAAGACAGCAGGCCGTACTGGTGAGCGCCCGCATGAAAGACGGTGACCGACATCGTGGAGATGAAGATCGGGAAGTTCAGGCCGAAAGTACCGATCAGAAAGAGCATGAATAGCACGGCCTTCAGGTCGGGGCGCCGCCAGACATAGCGAAAGCCCTCAAGGAAACTGCCGCGGGTGCGCACCGCGCGCTGGCGCAGATGGAGCTCGTGCACGCGCAGCTTCTTCATCGCGGCGATGACAGCGACGTAGGACGCCGCGTTGATCACGAAGACCCAGCCCGTACCGACCGCGGCGATGAGCGTCCCTGCAACCGCCGGGCCGATCATGCGCGCCGCATTGAACGACGTGGAGTTGAGCGCCACTGCATTCTGTAGGTCGATCTCGGTGACCAGCTCCGACACGAAGGTCTGGCGTGCCGGCGCATCGAAGGCCGCCACACACCCCAGCAGCAGCGCGAACACGTACACGTGCCACAGCTGCACAAGGCCGGTAAGTGTCAGCAGACCCAACCCGAGCGCCAACGCGCCCATGGTGGTCTGCGTGACCATGAGCAGCTTGCGCCGGTCGAGATGGTCGGCCGCCCAGCCGGTGAGCGGCAGCAGCAGCAATTGCGGGCCGAACTGCAGCGCCATCACGATGCCGACCGCCGTGGCGTTGTGGCGCGTGAGCTGCGTAAGGACGATCCAGTCCTGCGCGGTGCGCTGCATCCAGGTGCCCACGTTGGACACCGCCGCGCCGCCGGCCCACACGCGGTAGTTGTAGCCCTTGAGCGAGCGAAACGTGCTGCTGCTCACCGAGCGAGCAGGTCGATGATTTCCTGCGTGGTGCCGGTCTCGCCCAGGCGCGGAAAGATGCGAGCGATGCTGTTGGCGTGCGCGTCGGCGTTCATGTCGGTCATGGCATCGATGCCAAGCGTGACGTTGAAACCCAGTTCGTAAGCCTGGCGTGCGGTCGACTCCACGCCGATGCTGGTGGCGATGCCGACGATCACGACCTGCGTGACACCCAGCGCCTTCAGGTGCGATTCGAGCCCCGTGCTCGTGAAGGCACCCCACGTGTGCTTGGTGACCAGGTGGTCCTGGGGCTGGCGGTCGAGTTCGACGGCCAGCTCGGTCCAGTCGGCGGGCAGTTCGCCGCCGGGGCGCTGCTGCTGGGTGCGGCCCTTGGCACCGCCTGCCACGTTGACGAGCACCACCGGCAGCGCACGTTGGCGAAAGGCAAACGCCAGGGCACTGGCGCGCTGCACGATCTCGCCGGTGGCGTGCGCGACGGGCAGCGCGAGGATGCCCTTTTGCAGGTCGATGACGATGAGGGCGGTTCGAGGATCGAGGGTGGTGACGGGCATGGCGGGTTCGCTTTCAATCTTCGGCGACGCGTTTGAGGAGTTCGATGGATGCCGCGAGCGCTTCCTGCTCGCGCGGGGCGAGCCTGGTCTGGATGACCTGGAACAGCCAGTCCTCGCGCGCGGCGCGGGCGTCCTTGAGCCATTTGCGAAAGGCCGGCGTGATCGACCAGATGGTCTGCCGCCCATCGGCAGGGTCGGGCGCGCCGCTCACAAGTCCCGCCCCCTGAAGCGCGGCGACCGTCGCGCCCATGGACTGTGGACGCACGCCCATCGTGCGCGCAAGGGTCGTCACCGTGGCCGGACCCTCGCGCTCGAGATGCAGCAGCACGGTCTTCTGGGAGCCCGTGAGATCGCCGGCATGCGACTGCTCACGCAGTCGCCGGTTGAGCTTGGCCACCAGCATGCGCAGTTCCGCAGCGAGGGTGTGCGCGCATCGATCAGGTCCGCTCGCTGACTCATTCATGAGGCCATCCTAGCGGATACAAAGCCAAACTACAAAGTTTTCCTTCGTAGTTTTCTTAGCCTTGGATGAGAGACATCGACGCGTGGGACTGCCGCGTAGCTCAACGAGTGCGCCAGGCAGAGCCGGAGGCCGAGGCCGCCGTCAAGGTCTTGAGGACCCTGGTCAGCGCTTGAAAAAGCGCACTCGGACTGGCGCATCGGTGCTGCTGCGTTGCGCTCATTTCCTCAAAACCGATGGGCCGATACGCCAAACGCCGCGACGCCGCGACGCCGATGCTGCACCTCGCGTCCCCGGCCTCGACCTCAGTGATCGTGAGCAGCCGGACTTCGATCGGGTTGGAGTCAAAAACCGAGCATGATCGCGCGAGAGTGAAGCTATCGATGCGCCTTGGACTTAGCCCATCGTTCCGGTCGGACCATCCAGCACGTCCCTTACTCTTCGCGCCAAGTCAGCGAGGCGGTACGGCTTCTTGAGCAGTTCAAACTCGGCATTGGCGGCCGGTTCGTAAGCGCTCAGATCCCGGTCAAAGCCTGTAGTCAGCAGCACACGTACACCGGGAGATATCCGCTGTACCTCCCTGGCGAGCATGTACCCGTTCATCCCTCCGGGCATCATCACGTCGCTGAAAAGTAGATCAATTGCGTCGGGGCCGAGGTCACGAAGCTTGTCCAGCGCTATCTTGGCGTTGGGCGCGACATGCACCGAATAGCCAAGTCCTTCCAGCATGCCTTGTGCTACCACTGCCACTTCCTCGCGGTCCTCAACGATCAGGATTGCTTCAGTGCCACCCCGAATGCTGGGCCTCACGATGGATTCCGAGTCGTCAGTCAGCGCGCTGCCCACCGTCGGGAAGTACATGCAGATGGTCGTTCCCTTTCCTACCGCTGACTCGATCGTTGTGGCGCCGCCTGATTGCTTCACGAAGCCATAAACCATCGACAGGCCGAGGCCAGTCCCCTTCCCCTCGTCTTTCGTCGTAAAGAAAGGATCCATCACGCGAGGCAGGATCGCCGGATCAATGCCCAGGCCGGCATCGGAGATGCAGACAGCAGCATATGGACCGGGCGTCAGGCCCTCGAACGCCGTGGGACTGCCAGGCGCCACCTCCATGAGGTGTGTACGCAGCTTGATCGTCCCTCCGCCTGGCATTGCATCGCGTGAGTTGACGAGCACATTCAAGATGGCGACCTCGAACTGCGTCACGTCGACCTCCACATTCCCCGCGTTGGGCGCCAAGTCGAATTCGATGTGGATTGAATCACCCAGCGTACGCGCGGCCAACTCGGACATTCCTTGTGCCACCGCGTTAATGCCTACCACTCGACCGCGCAGACGTTGACGTCTGGAAAAAGCGAGCAGTTGCTGTGTCAGGGTCGATGCTTTAGAGATTGCGGAACGCAGGTTCTCAACTCCTCGACGGATGGTGCCCTCATCGAGCATTCCCTTTTCCAACTTCACCCCGAGTATGTCCAGATGACCTGACATGACTTGAAGCAGGTTGTTGAAGTCGTGCGAGATTCCGCCGGTGAGTTGCCCCAGAGCCTCCATCTTCTGCGCTTGTGCAAGTGCCTCTTCGGCGTCGCGGCGACGGCTGACATCGAGCTGGGACGCAAAGAAGTAGATCAGGTTACCGAGTGGGTCATAGACTGGCGAGATGAACAGCGCGTTCCAAAAGGTCGTGCCATCCTTGCGGTAATTGAGGATCTCGATCTGAACCTGCCGGCGGAACTTGATGGCCTCGCGGATCGTCGAAACAGACTCTCTGTCGGTCGCAGGGCCCTGAAGAAACCTGCAGTTCCGCTTCAGCACCTCTTCACTCGAGTAGCCTGACATCGCCAGGAAGGCACGGTTTGCGAACACAATGGGATTGTCGTGCTGGCGCGGATCGGTCACCAGCATTGGCATACGGGTGGTCTCGATCGCCGCGAAGAAGATGTCGTCTTTGTGGTCGCGAAGTTCGTGCGGCCCGCCTTCTGCGCGTACGGTTGATAGGGGAAGTGAGGGCTTTTCGGGAATTTCCATTGACCACTGAACGCTCGTTCAAAAAAGTGCTTCAATTCTCGCCGCCCTACAATGCGATCGGGCTGTAATCGTCGTAACGAGTGCTGTAGCGATCTGACCAAGCGTAACTGCAACGCATCAGGATCACTGTGTGAAAAGACAACCTCGACAGGATTAGCACTAAACGTCGCTGTGCGGCAGGGTCCTCAACGAGACCGCAAGCGCCTTGCATGAGGCACATGCCGACGCCCGAGGCGTTTGGGACGGTGCTTCGTATTCACGGCGCGACCCACGTGCTGGATGCCCGTGGGGCCCAGGCACCACGATCAGATCCCGGGGCGTCGTCGCTCGCTCTCTCTCCGCCAACCTGCGTGAGCACGGCGCCGTGATAGCTGCAGTCATTCCGCTTGGCTGTCGCGCGTCCAGGGCGTGCGGCGGCGCGCTCGACCATCGACCGCGCCGTCTCGGGCCGCAGCATTCAAGTCGAAGAGCGGGCTTCTTCCTTGTGCCTGATGCAGTATTCCAAAGCGGCTTCAAGCATGGGCCAGCTGGCGAAGACGTACACACGTTCCACCTTGTCCCAGCGACCCCCAAATTCCTTGAGCGTCAGCGCGAGCCCTGAGAGGCTGCCCAGAAGGGCGGGCTTGGGTTGCCCATAGAGTTCACAGTGATCGGCCACGGTGCACCCGAGGCGCGCCGCGAGGCCCTGCACACGGTCCGTACCGTTCGGAGGAGGAAGAAGCATATATCCATTCTCGCAAATGCTTTGCCTGCAAGCTTGCCTCGCAGCGTCTCCCCACTGAGGACTTACCGAGCAACGTGAACGGTTGCTGCGAACGCCAGTGGGAACCTGCAGAAAAAGGATGACAGCGAACTCCCTTCGGTGTCACCTCGAAAAAGCGTCTGCACGTGCCTGCATCCACGCTGCTGCCGGCACAAGGCTGAGCAGCGCTCGCGCGCTCGCCAAGCACTCAGACTCGTGCACCGAACTACGCCCCTGTGCGTCGAGAAAGGCTTGTCCCTTTTGCATTCGCCCGGCAGAAGAGCGCCCTTTCGGGCTGGCTGGACACTCAGAGAAACGACGCATGGAACGACCAACCGAAATGATGTCGAGTCGGACGTAGATGCGGGCACAAGCAACCACCGACCGAGCTACATCGGCTTGCCCGTAGACAGGGCGGCCCTTCCTTGCGGCGTGATGCAAAAAATGATGGCGCTCGCGTCGGCGGGTGGGGCGTCGACGCCCGGAAGCTGGGCTTCAATTAATTTGGCCGCTTCGAGAACAATCGAATTTCTAATATCTGCTTCGTCATGAAGCTCGAGCGGAAACCTGGCGTCCTCGATGCGACGCAAAAAATCCATTGGCATGCCAGCCCCCTCCAACGGGCACGAAAATCTACTAAAGCCCTGTGCTCTTAGCAATGTCATTTTACGTATGCCGTCTCTCTATCTCTCAATGACCGAAAAGCTGTCGGCCCATTGGAAGGCCCACGCCGATGCTTACCCGCAAAAATTTCTGATGACGCGCGCACAGCACGCGGAATACGTGCGCGTGCTGAAGCTCTGTGGCTCGACCAAGAGCGACTTTTTCACCCACATGGGAGTACCGATCGAGATCGCTGAGGACACCCCCGGGTTGATGGTGGCGGCGGACGGCGTCGAGGTCTCGTTGCTGTGATGGCGCTTCCCTGTTGCTGGAAGCCTTCGCGCTTGCACACGGGTCATCACCTAAACAGCGTGAATGACCGATGGTGGACGTCGGCGACTGCGATGCAGTCGCCGCGCACCGTGTCGCCGTCGATGGCTACGAGCGAATCAGGAGGCTGATCGCTGCAATCGATGTTTTCGAGCAGGGCGAGCCCTAGGGCCGACATGGCCGGCAGGCTCGCAGTGACCTGCGGTCCATGAAGCGTCGAGGCTATCGTTGCGACAACGACAGGTATCGCCACCCGACGCTGCAGCGAAATCCCAGGACCCGACAAAACAAGGTGGCGATGCGCCAGATTTGGCCGTCGAAGCAGCACGCGCTGCCGTGAATGATCAAAGCAGCGCGTGCTCGCCGGACCCATCTTTTCTTCTGCTACTGCATGCGTGCAGAGGTAGGTGAGTCGGAAGATGGCGGTCTGCGACGCCGCGTGACGATTCGCGACATTCGTTGGCGCCACAGCGGCGGCCTCGACGGCGACTGCGGGTAGTCGAACCTTGCGAGCTCTTCACGCCCCTTTTGCGTGACGGCGAGCACCTGGGCAGCCAAGCCATCGCCCGCCAGCGTGAGCGGATTGGTCGGCGCCGGAACCAGCGCCACAACCAGCCCCGCCGCTCTGAGGATGCGGACTTGGTCGATGTCTTCGGGTCGATAGAACGAGACCGGCAGGCGGGACGTCGCGATCTGCCGCAACAAGTTCATGGTCATGGAAACCTCCTTTTCAGTTGACCAAAACTTCGACGGTGATCAATCTAGGTCCCCTTCGGCAAGATTTCAAGAGCCGTGCGACTCGTCACAGCGATACCCCAAAAAAAGAGCCCGGCACGGGGCCGGGCTGAGGTTTACAGCAAGGAGCCACGACGCAGCCGTGGCGTCAGAAATGTAGGGTTCCCGCGCTTCACGCCATGTCAGATAACTTTGATTCTTTGCACTCTGAGGCGCGGGGGCCGCGAGAGACGCGAGTGGTAAGAAGAAGGCGGGTGACGCCGAGAACGCGAAGAGAAGCCGGCCACAACCTGTCGTGTCCGCAGCGGCAAACTCGCCGAGCCGCCCGGGGCGGCTCCGCGGCTCCGATCTCGCCCACACCTCACGAACCCGACCGCTGCAGCCGATGTGCGCGCCGCAGGAAACAAGCACCGCGTAACAAGAGCCCCGCCGCGAACAAGCGCTTGCGGCAAGCTCGCTGCAGCCTCGCGCGCCAAGCCGGAGACTTGAGAATCAACATGGATGGAGATCTCGGCGTCCGCCCAGCGATCCGGCCAAGGATCACACCCGCAAAGCGAGTCTGCCGACGGTCTCGCCCCGGACAGCTAGGCAGACCGCAAGGCGTGCGCAAACTCAAACTGATCGCGAGACTCGCGAATGGCCTCAAAGAGATCTGGTTCTTCCCAAAGGTCGCGCAGCAGCTCATCGGCCCGCGCACGCAAAGGCGCGACCTCTGCATGCCCGAGCGGACCGAGCCGAGTCATCGCTTCGTAGACCGCAGCCTCAGCCGCAGCCCATGCCTCATAACGTTTGTCAAACGCAACGGTAGTCATTCTGAACTCCAGGGTCACCTTTTCTACCCTGGGGTCTGCGAAAAGGATGTAGGACTTTTGGCTATCAGCAAGCAGCGCTGTTCGCCAAACAGTGCGCGGTGTCGAGCGACGCCATGAGCCATGACCGATGAAGCCAAATCATGAAAGCTGCGGCGCCTGGTCATGCGCTCCGCGTTCACGGGTGCGCCTGGCGATCTTCGCTCCAGCGCGAGCGTCACGGATGCCGGATACCGGCTTCGAGATAGTCCATGAAGAGCGCCCGTTCCTGCACTTCGTTGCCACGTCGCCCGATCGACAGCGGACCGAAGGGCGAGCGCATGGCATAGCTGCGGTATGAGATGCCGTAATACAACGAATTCATCGTCAGAAGAAGTCGGAACTTCAGAATTTCAAGCGGTACCGCAGGGATCAACGCGGCAAGCCTGTCCAGTGCGAGCGTCAGTATGTCGCGGTGCATGTCGGCCGAGATTTTCTGGCCTTCCTCGCCGAAATCCCAGCCGAGCCGGCCGATGAAGCACACGGCGTCGCGGCCCAGTCCAGCCTCGGACAGCATGTCGATCATCGGACCGAAGGCCGCGTCCAGCACGTCGCGCACGGTGTGAGGTTCCCGGTCCAACGCTTCAAGCCGCGCGAGGCAGCGCGGCTCGAGGATTCGCTGAAGCATCCGCGCGACTTCGGTCACCACACTCTCGCGATTACCGAAGTGGTAGTGCAGCGCCGACAAGTTGGCCGCGCCCGCGGCCGCGACGATCCTGCGCAGCGACACAGCATTCATGCCCTCTCGCGCGAACAGCCGCATGGCTTCCAGCAGCAGGCGCTCGCGCGTGGCGGCGGCCGACGCCGCCAGCGCGGGCGGGCGTTTTTCCTTCGGGCTCGTTGCGGGACTGGGCATGGGACGCAGATTGTGACCTCTGGCTCGGCTAGGGTTAGTTCTAATTCGATTGAATTAATTCAATGGAATTATCCACCTGTTCCGTCTGGGTCGGCTCGGCCCCGCGCGGGGACCCCGTACGTCAAATAACCGAAGGAGACATGGATGATCAGAGGCATGGCATCGCTCGAGGGGCGCCGCTGCGGCACGCGGTGGGTGGCCGCTTGCGCCGCGACCGCGTTCTTGCTGGGCTGCGGCGGTGGAGGAGGGAGCAGCGCCAGTTTCGTAGCGTGGCCCACGGTGCCGGCGCCCGGCGGCAGCCATGAGCCCGCACCGAACAACCAGCCCCGGCTCATCGGCGTGTTCGCAGGCGGACCGGTCGTTGGCCTCGACTACCGTGGCTCCGTCACAGGGGCGCGTAAGACAGACGCGCAGGGGCGCTACGACTATGCGCCCGGCGAAACGCTGAGCTTTTCGATCGGTGAATTGCAGCTGGGCACCGCGCCCGCCGCGGACGCGCTGTCGCCGCTGAGCATCGGCGGCGCCAGCTCGCCGGCCGACCCCCGCGCCACCAATCGCCTCGTACTGCTGCAGACGCTCGATGCCGACGGCGACCTCAACAACGGCATTCAGGTCACCGGCGCAATCCGCGACATCGTGTCCAGGCATGCCGCGGCCATCGACTTCTCCCAATCGGTCACGGCCTTCCGCGCGAGCCTCGCACCATTGCTCGCAGCGCTCGATGCGGCCGGCGCCTTCACGGATCTCGATCCGCGTCCGCGCAGCGCGCGCGGCGCCGTCGCCGCGCAGGAGCACTACACCCGCGCCACCGCCGCGCGCAACCTCGTGACCACCACCGGCGGTCCGCTGCGCGGCTTCGAGTCCAGCGCCACGACCTGGCAATACCTTGGCATTCCCTACGCGCAGCCGCCGCTAGGCGCGCTGCGCTGGCGCGCGCCGCAAGCGCCCCAGCCGTGGAGCGGCGTCCGCGAGGCGGTCGCCTGGGCTGATCAGGCCGCACAGGTCCAAGCGCTCGAGCGCTTCGGCGAGGGCGGCATGAGCGAAGACTCGCTGTATCTCAACGTGACGGCACCCAAGTCGGCCTCCAAGCTGCCGGTGATGGTGTGGTTCCACGGCGGCGGGTTCACTTCGCTCACGAGCAACACCAAGCCTTTCAACAACCCGAATGCCCTCGTCAGCAAGGGCGTGGTGCAAGTCTCGGTGAACCATCGCCTCGGTGCCCTCGGCTACATCGCCCACCCCGCGCTCAGCGCCGAGAGCGGTCGCGGCGGCTCGGGCAACTACGGACAGATGGACCTGGTGATGGCGCTGCAGTGGGTCAAGGCGAACATCGCGGCCTTCGGGGGCGACCCTGACAACGTGACCGTCTTCGGCGAGTCCGGTGGCGGGCGCAAGGTGCTTTCACTGATGGCATCGCCGAGCGCGGCCGGCCTCTTCCACAAGGCGATCAGCCAGAGCGGCACGCTGATTCCCGACACCCGCACGCTGGCCTCGGCCGAGGCGGTCGGACTCGCGCTCCAGAAGCGGCTGGGCGCGGCCTCGCTCGAGGAGATGCGCAGCCGCCCCTGGACCGAGGTGGTCGCAGCGGCCTCCGTGCTCGTGCCCTACACCAACATCGACAACGGCTATCTGCCTTACAGCGAGCGTGTGAGTTTCGAGTCGCGCCGACACAACGACGTGCCCTTCATGATTGTCGTCAACACCAACGACACCCCCGACCCGATCGAGACGGTGAAGAACGTGTTTCCCTGGATGACGGCGCACAGCGCCAGCCGGCACTATGCGGCCCTCTTCAGCCAGGTGCCGGGCGGCTGGCGCGCTAGGGGCGTGAAAACGTATCACGCGGGCGAGCTGGCCTACGTCTTCAATGCGCCTGAGAGCGTCGTCACCCACTACCTGCTCGACCTGGTGATCGACCCGGCCACCGGCGGCAAGCTCGCCATTGGAGACCTCAACGGCAACGGCGTCAGCGGCTCCGCAGGCGACACGCAGGACATCCTTGCCTCAGCCGGTTTCGACAGCGCTGATGCGAAGGCCATCGAGAACAGCATGGCGATCTGGACCCAGTTCGCCAAAACCGGCAACCCAAGCGTCGCGGGATTGGTTGACTGGCCTGCCTACACGCCCGCGAACGACCGCTTCGTCGAACTCGGCGCCGCGCCCGTGGTCCGCACCGGCCTGTCGAGCGTCTTTCCCTGAGCGCGCTGCCGGAGCGCCGCGTCGCCAGATCGCGAGGAGGCGCGGCGGCGCGGCCACGCCTTTCGTTCCTGCACACCACACCACAAGGAGACCTTCATGCACTCACACACGGCCCGCGCCGAGCGGCGCCGCTCGCGCGTCCTTTGCCTCGCAGCCTGGGCGAGCACCGTCGCCCTGCTCGGCTGCGGAGGCGGCGGCAATGGCGCCAGCCTCGCGTTCGTCGCGCCGCCTGCGGGCGACACCGCGCCCGATACTCAGCCCAAGCTCACGGGCACGTTCACGGGTGACCCTGTGTCGGGACTTGATTACCGCGGCTCACTGAGCGGCGCGCGCACCACCGATGCCGAAGGCCGGTACCGCTATGCGGCCGGCGAGACCTTGAGCTTCTCGATCGGTACATTGCCGCTGGGCTCGACGCCGGCATCGGCCGCCGTCTCGCCGCTCGCCTGGGTCGGGGCCGACAGCACGACCAGTGACATGCGTGTGAGCAACCGCCTGGTGCTGCTGCAATCCCTCGATGCCGACGGTGACCTCAACAACGGCATACAGATCACCGAAGCGGTCCGCCAAGCGGTCTCGCGTCAAGCCGCCGCGATCGATTTCGCACAGCCCGCGGCCGCGTTCCGTGCCAGCATTGCGCCCCTGCTCGCAGCGATCGAGACGGCAGGCGCCTTCTCCGACCTCGACCCGCGACCGCGCACGGCCAGGACCACCGCAGCGGCACAGGAACACTACACGCGCAGCACGCGCACGCGCCACCTCGTGGCCACCGCGGGCGGTTCGCTGCGGGGCTTCGAGGCAAATGCCGGCACGTGGCAGTACCTCGGTATTCCGTACGCGCAACCGCCGGTCGGTCCATTGCGTTGGCGCGCACCGCAATCGCCCACACCCTGGAGCGGTGTGCGCCAGGCCATCGCCTGGCCCGACCAATCGGCGCAGAACCCGACGATGGAAGCTTTGGGCGAAGGCGGCATGAGCGAGGATTCGCTGTACCTGCATGTGACGGCGCCCAAAAGCGCGTCGAAGCTGCCGGTGATGGTGTGGTTCCACGGTGGCTCGTTCGCAATCCTCACAGCCAACTCCAAGCAGTACAACAATCCAGATGGATTGACCACCAAGGGCGTGGTGCTGGTCACCGTCAACCACCGGCTGGGGCCGTTCGGCTATCTCGCGCATCCGCTGCTGAGTGCGGAAAGCGGCCACGGTGGCTCGGGGAACTACGGCCAGATGGACCTGGTGATGGCGCTCCAGTGGGTGAAATCGAACATCGCTGCGTTCGGCGGCGATCCCGGCAACGTGACCATCTTCGGCCAATCGGGTGGCGGCGGGAAGGTCTATGGCCTCATGAACGCGCCCGAGGCTGCCGGCTTGTTCCACAAGGCCATTGTGCAGAGCGGCGCCAATGCCATCGCGACAGGCGGAACACCAGCGAGCTCGCTGGCCGGCGGCGAGGCGATCGGCAAGGCCGTGTTCGAGCGCGTCGGTGCGACCACGTTGGCACAGGCACGCGCCTTGCCGTGGACCGCCTACACCCAAGCCGACCTCGACGCGGGCATCCCGCGCGAGACCTACCGACCCAATGTGGATCATCGTCACATGGTGAAGACCTACGGTCAGAACATGGCGGAGGGTATGCCCAGCGACGTGCCGCTGATGGTGGGAGCGACCTCTGGCGACTATCCCTCGCTTCGCGCGTCGCTGCCGGTATTCATGGCGCAGCGCGCGCCAACCTATCGCTCGCCCCAGTACGTGTACCGGTTCAGCCGCGTGCCGGACGGCTGGTCGGCGATGGGCCTGCTCAGCGGCCACAGCGGCGAGTTGCCCTACCTGTTCGGCTACCCGCAAGGCATGGTGACGAACTACGTGATGGGTCTGGTGCTCACGCCGGCCGGCGCGAAGGCGCCCATCGGTGACCTCAATGGCAATGGCATCACCGGCACCGCTGGGGATGCGGCCGATGTCCAGGCGTCGATGGGCTGGGGACCGAACGACGAAGCCATCACTGAAACCACCATGACGCTATGGACCCGTTTCGCGAAGGATGGCAATCCCAGCATGGACGCGCCGGAGTGGAAAGCCTACACGCCTGCCAGCGACGCCTACTTGGAAATCGGGCCGGGCGGCGGTGCCACGCCGCGCACCGGCTTGGCCAGCGCCTTTCCCTGAACGCCACGCCACGCGGGCTTGCCCAAGGTCTCGCCTCGCGCGCAGCCGCCGGCGGGGGCGCTGCCGAAGGCGATCACCGAGCCGCTGAAGGTGATGGCGCCGATGGCCGCGCCCAGGAACAGCTCCAGGCGGTTGCCCGCGGGGATCGGATCGCCCTTGAGCGCGATGTTGAAGGCATGCGGCTCGGCCACGGCGGCCACCGCGATGAACACGGCCGCCAGCCCGATCATGCTGTGCATGAAGGCCACGAGCTCGGGCATCCTGGTCATCTCGACCCTGTTGGCCATGTAGGCTCCGAGGCCCCCGCCCACGACCAGCGCGACCAGTACGTAGGCCAGGCTCTCGAGGTTGCCGCTGGCGAGCTTGTAGATCAGCGCGCCGGTGGTCACCACGGCGATCGCCATGCCGGTCATGCCGAAGACGTTGCCGCGGATCGAGGTGGTCGGGTGGCGCAGGCCTTGGCTAGCCGACCGTTCGCCAGAGCGTGGCGCACGGCAGCGCAATGCTCTGCGCGTTCATTGCCAGTCGACCGAAAGCTCAGCCTGGATGATCGGATCGATCCAGCGCGGCATCCCAGATGCCCATGGCTTCGACCACGGATTCCTCGACGACCGCGAGCCGCACACGGTCGCGGGCCAGGACGGAGAGACCCAAGAAGAAACTGTCGAACGCGGCGGCCATCGAAGCCGGGTTCGTGGACTTGCGCAGTTCCCCGCTTTTTATGGCCCGCTCGACGCAGGTACGGAATCCAGCGCGGGTGCGACTGCGCACCTCTCGGAGCATTGCGGTGATGGTTTCGCTGCCCGACGAGCAGGCTCCCATCACGCCCAACGCAACCATGCAACCCTTGGGGTGCCCTCCCTCCCACTGCATCTTTGCCGAGCGCTTCAATGCAAGGAACACCGCTTCTCGCGGCTCTAGGGAAGGATCATGCAGGCTTCTGGTCAAGTGGCCGTAGATCTCCATGTATCGATCCAGCGCCTCTTTGTATAACGCTTCCTTGGACTCGAAGGCCGCATAGAAGCTGGGCGCGGAGATGCCACTGCCCATCGCCGCCTTCAGTTGCGACAGCGAGGTCGATTCAAAGCCATGCTCCCAGAACAGGTGCATGGCCGAGGTAAGGGCCGCATCGCGGTCGAATGCGCGCGGTCGGCCTCGCTGAGCCATGAAGATCTCCGCCAGTTCAAAATTACATACTAGTCGATACACAATAAATCGGCAAGCAAAGACCTACTCTCCCGGCTGGCAAATCGACCAGGGGGAACCGAGCCGTTGACAGCCTTCGAACGCCGCCATATATTTGTACCAATCGATATTTAAATCTACACGTTTGAAGTATGCGCTTGAACACCAGGCGCCCGCGCAGGAAGCGGGCTCCACGCCCCGGTCGCTTCAGTCGCGCTTTTTTTTACTCATTTTTGTACCACTCGGTACATTTTCCCGGTGCGCTCACGGATCGCTCGCACCGCTCACTCACGGAGAACCCGCATGTCCAAAGAACTTGAAGCTCGCCTTGACGCCATCGAAAGCCGCTTCGCTATCGATGCCTTGATCGCCAACTACGCGGAAGCGTTCGACACGATGAATGTGGAACTGCTCGCCACTCTATGGCATCCCGACTCGCGGCTGCTGCTCGGCGCCAATGGAAACTCGGAAGGACTCGATGAGATCCTGGCGCAAGCACGCGTCAACATGAAACGCATGCCGCACATGCATCACTGGATGGCGAACGCGATCATCACGCTCGACGGCGACAACGGCCATGGCCTGGTTGCGGCGGACTGCCTCTTCTACGACGTCGAGAAGGGACCGCTGCAAGTGAGCGGCCAGTACAAGGATATCTACCAGCGAAGAGACGGGCGATGGGCGTTCCAGCAGCGCATCTTCGAGATGCATTTCGCCACGCCGCTGCAGAACTGGGCCCCCATCATGGGCACGGAACGCTTCGGTCGCCCCATCTGATGCGCGCCGCCGCAACCGAAATCATGCAAGAAACAAGTTCAGATTCGCGTCGGTGGCTCGCATTCGCGGTGTTGCTGGTCGGGGCGTTCCTGCCTCCGCTCGACTTCTTCATCGTCAATGTTGCGTTGCCGTCCATTCAGGGCGACCTCGGCACGAGTGCTGCTGAATTGCAACTGGTGATCTCCGGATATGCGGCGGCTTACGCGGTCTTCCTCATCACCGGTGGGCGGCTTGGCGACCTCTTCGGCCGACGGCGCATGTTCCTGCTGGGCATCAGCGGCTTCGGACTCACGTCCTTGCTGTGCGGCCTCGCAAGCTCGCCTTCCATGCTCATCGTGGGACGCATACTCCAAGGTCTCAGCGCAGCCGCCATGGCCCCACAAGGGCTGGCCTCCGTTCATGCGCTGTTCCCGGTGCGGGAGCGCTCGCGTGCGCTGGGCCTCTATGGCGCCACCGTCGGGCTGGCGGCAGTGATCGCGCAAGCCCTGGGCGGCGCATTGATCTCCGCAGACGTCTTTCACCTCCAGTGGCGAATCATCTTCCTGATCAATTTGCCCGTGGTGGCTGCGGTCCTGATCGGTGGATTGCCCTTGCTGCCGAACGTTCGTGGCGATAGCCCCGCGCCCATCGACTGGGGCGGTGTTCTGCTCTGCGCGCTCACGCTGAGCCTGCTGATCGTGCCGCTGGTAGAGGGGCGCGAAAGGGGCTGGCCATGGTGGGCATGCGCCATGCTCATCGCGACACCTGTCGCCGCGCTCGGTTTCTGGCGGTATGAAAAGGCGTTTTCTCGACGAGGCGGCGTCCCGCTCGTCAGCATCGACTTGGTCCGCATGCCGGGATTGATGAGCGGTCTCGCCGGCGTTCTTTTCTTCTACGTCGTCTCTGCCTTCTTCCTGGTGTTCTCCGTCTACCTACAGTCGGCGCTGGGACTGGATCCTTTGGCAACGGGACTGGTGTTCCTGCCCTTCGGCGTCGGCTTCTTCATCGGTCCGTTGACGACACCGCTGGCCATCCGTCTCTTCGGCAATTGGGTGCCCGCCATCGGCATGCTGCTCGAGGTGGCCGGGTGCCTGTACCTTGCGGCGCTGGTTGCTGGCGCCCCCGCACAAATGCCGGCCCAGTTTCCGCTCATCGTTGCGGTGGGACTGCTGGGTTTCGGCCAGGGCTGGGCACTGCCTACCCTCGTGCGCTCGGTCATCGACCGTGCACCGGTGAGCGGCTCCGGGATGATTGCCGGCATCACCAACTCGGCCTTGCAGATCAGCGCCGCCCTGGGCGTCGCGGTCATCGGCGGCGTCTTCTTCAGCGTCGCGGGTATTTCGCCGAGCGCGAGTTCCATGGCCAAGGGACTGATTGCCGCCATGCTTTGCATCGGGGCCAGTCTGACCGTTGCGGCCATCCTGTCCGTTGTGGCTTCGAGGTCGGGAATCAGCGTCGCTCCCCGGCCGGCACCCAACTAGTCAGGAATCGGAGACAGGGCACGCCGTTTCACCGAGTATTGACGCGCTCCGTCTCAGTGCGCGCCCAGATCTCGATCAGCGGCGCAACCTGCCAGAAGCCAGGGTCAACGCTCGTCTTTGCAAACTCCCGCATCGAGCTTTGCACCTTGCGCCATCCGAGCTGACTGGCGTAGTACATGGGCCCCCCGCGGTGCGCGGGAAAACCATAGCCGAACACATGAACAAGGTCGATATCGCCTTCCCGCTGTGCGATTCCCTCCCCCAGCAAGGCCGCTCCTTCGTTGACGAGCGCAAGGACGAGCCTTTCGACAATGTCCTGATCCGATATGGGTGTACGCGCACGCCCGGAAGCCTGCCAGGAGGCTTCCAGAAGGCCTCGCACCACAGGACTGGGGATCGCAGAGCGACCACCGGCCGGGTAGTCGTACCAACCCATACCGACCTTCTGGCCGAACCGCCCCAGTTCGCAGAGCGTGTCGAGCACTTTGCCGTACTTGATCGTGGGATCGTGCGCGAGCCGGCGCTTGCGAATCGCCCATCCGATGTCGTTTCCCGCGAGATCGCAGGTTCTGAAAGGCCCCATCGCGAATCCGAAGGATTCCATCGCCTGGTCGACCTGCTCGGGGGTCGCCCCCTCATCGAGCAGAAGTCCTGCCTGGCGAACGTAGTGGCCTGCCATCCGATTGCCGATGAACCCGTCGCAGACGCCGGAGACGACGGGAACCTTGCCCATCTTCCGAGCCAGTCCCATGACCGACGCGAGGACCTCCGGGGCCGTCTGGTCGCCACGAACGATCTCGAGCAATCGCATCACGTTGGCGGGGCTGAAGAAATGCATCCCCAGAACGGACTTCGGACGGCCTGTCGCCGCGGCAATGGTGTCGATGTCGAGCGTCGATGTGTTCGAGGCCAGGATTGCGCCATCTCGCGCAACAGCGTCCAGGCGGCCGAAGATTTCCAGCTTGACGCCAAGATCCTCGAATGCAGCCTCGACCAGGAGGTCCGCGTCCTTGAGGTCTTCGTAGCGGGTACTGCCACGAAGCAGCGCAACGCGACGCTCGAGTTCAAGTGCGGACAGCTTGCCTTTACCGACCTGCGCCTCGTATTGCCCGGCGATGGCTTGCACGGCTCGGTCAAGGGCCGCCTGGCTGCTGTCCATCAAAGTCACCGAGAGCCCCGCGTCCAGAAAGCTCATGGCGATGCCGCGCCCCATGGTGCCCGCTCCCACGATCCCCACCGAATGCAGCTCCCTCGTGAGCACGTCCGGGGGCACATCCTTGATTTTTGATGCCGCACGCTCGGCGGCGAACAGATGGCGGAGTGCCGCGGATTCGGACGAGGACTTGAGCTCGTTGAAGCAGCGTCGCTCGAGTGCCAATCCGGCGTCGAACTCCAGCTCGGAGGCCGCGCGAACCGCGTCGATAGCGAGCGAGGTCGCCCGCAAAGCTCTGAACGCTCGCGGTACTGACTTCAGCACCACATCGAAGCTGTCCCACTGCACAGGCTCGAGGCACTGCAAATTTCTGACCAGCTGCGCCGGCACATCACGATGGCCGACCTCTCGAGCGAAGGCAATGGCGTCTCCTCGCAGCTGGAAGGCATCGGATGACAGGCGATCGAATATTCGCTGTCCAGGCTGCAGCGCCAGTTCATCGCCCGAAACCGTGGTTCCCAACACGATCATTTCGAGTGCTCGCTCCACCCCCACCACGCGCGGTAAGCGCTGGGTTCCGCCGGCGCCTGGAAGCAGTCCCAGCTTGATCTCGGGCAGGGCCAGGCGAGCGTCCGGTGCCGCGACACGGTAGTGGCACACCAACGCGAGCTCGAGTCCGCCGCCCATGCACACGCCATGGATGGCGGCAACCACAGGCTTGGGCGACGCCTCGATGTCCCGAAAGACCGTCAGCAGATGCGGTTCCCTCGTTGACAACCCGCTGGCGAATTCCTTGATATCCGCACCGGCAGAGAAGTTCTTCCCGTGTCCGCACACGACGACAGCATGAACGGCCACGTCGGCGTTGGCTCGGGCCAGGCCGGCCACAAGCCCTTCTCGAATGCCGTGTCCCAGCGCGTTGACCGGCGGGCTTACCATGGTGAGAACCGCAACCTGGTCGATGACCTCGTACTCCACCGTCACTCTGCATCTCCTTGTCGGGTGGCCGCGGTGATCTGCGGCGCGGGTTTGAACATCGGGACCATGCCCGCTTCCGAATGCTTGAAGCACACGATCACAGGGTCGCCGATGCGCAGCTCGTCCAGGTCGCAGTCGACGATGTTGGTCAACAGCGTCACGCCCTCCTCCAGCCGCACGTAGGCGATGGCATAGGGCAGCGGACCCAGTCTGCGGCACACGCTCACGCTGTAGATCGTCCCTGTGCCGCTCGCGTCGATCCATTCGGTATCGCCCAGGCAATAGGGACAGAGCGCGCGAGGATAGAAATGCACGCGGGCACAGGAAACGCAGCGACGCAGCCGCAGCACGCCTTCGTTCGCGCCCGCGAAGAATGGCTGCGTCTCGGTGTTGAGGATGGGCGCCGGAAGCGGACGATCCACAGAGGGTGTTGCCATGTCAGTGCTCCCGCTCCAGGATCAGCGTCGCACTGCCGTGGCGACTTCCGAGCAACCCGCCCATCCCCTGCACGAGCGCCAATCGGCAATCGGGTACCTGCACCTTCGGATGCGCCTCCCCGCGCAACTGCCGCACGGCCTCGATGGCCTTGGTGACCCCGCCCCGATTGGCCGGATGGTTGTTGCACAGTCCGCCGCCATCGGTATTGACCGCCAGCCGCCCGATCCCGGCGACCAGGCCGGCATCCTCCACGAACCGACCGCCCGCTCCTTTGGCGCAGAAGCCCAGATCCTCCAACTGCATCAGCAAGGTGATGGTGAAGCTGTCATAGATTGAGGCGTACTGAATGTCCGCCGGGGTGACCTCGGCCTCCGAGAAGGCGGCAGGTCCGGACACCGCGGCGCCCGATGTCGTCAGATCGACCTGACCGTTCTGCTGCCCACGAATCGTCTCGCCAGCACCGAGGACGTGGACCAGCGGCCGCTTCAAAGACTTTGCAATCTCGGGCCGCACCACGACGAGGGCGCCGCCACCATCGCTCATCACGCAGCAATCGAGTTTGTGCAGAGGATCCGAGATCATCGGCGAGGCCAGAACCTCTTCCACGCTCACCACATGGCGCAGCATCGCATGCGGGTTGTGCTGCGCGTGCATGGATGCCGCGACCTTGATCCAAGCGAGCTGTTCACCGGTCGTGCCGAACTCATGCATGTGCCGCGCGGCTGCAAGTGCATACATGTTCACGACGGCCGGCCCATACGGCTGCTCGAAAGCGATGTCGGGGATATCCGGCTGCGTGAATCGGCCGATCACCGCCCCGCCGCCCGATGCGGCCCTCGGCCGCCCCGCCAGGGTGATCAGCGCCACGTTGCACCTACCCAGCGCGATGGCCTGCGCGGCGTGAGCCACGTGGACCAGGGGTGCCGACCCGCCGGTATCCGTCGAATCCACGTGCCTGAGCCGCAGGCCTAGGTAGTCCGCCATGCTCAGCGCACCCATCCCGGGCGCATCACCCGCACAGAAATAGCCGTCCACGTCGTGCAGGGACAGTCCCGCATCGGCGAGCGCACCACGAGCGCACTCGGCATGCAGTTGTGCGACGGTCGCATCCTCGGCGTGGCGCGTCGGATGCTCCCAAGCGCCCGCGATGCAGGCCTTCTTTCTGAGAGTCATGACGCCGCCTCAGTTCGGCCGCACGCCAGCGAGCTTGACCAGCCGCTCCCACACCGGCTTTTGCGCCTCGTAGAAGGTCTTGTAAGACGCGGGCGTACTGTCCTTGACGATCTCCAGCCCCAGGTTCCCGATACGCTCCTGGACGTCGGGCATTAAGGCGATCTTTCTCATTTCGTCATGCAGCCTGTCGACGATGTGCGCCGGGGTCCTGGAGGGGACCACCAGCGCGAGCCAACCGACGGTGCGAAAGACCTCGTCCGTCAAGCCCTGTTCCGAGAGGGTCGGCACGTTCGGAAGCGACGACATGCGCTGGTTTCCCGACACGCCGATCGCACGGAGCTTCCCTGCATCGACATTGGGCTTTGCCAGCACGGAGCTTCCGAAGGCCAACGCGACGTCGCCGGCGATCAGGTCCCGGGCCATCGCCGCTTCTCCACTGTAGGGCGCGTGGGCCATCTTGGCATCGTGCGTCTGGCTCATGTATTCGAGCGCAAGATGCCCATACGAGCCGACGCCCACCGACCCGTAGGAGAGCTTTCCTTTCTCCCGCTTGATGAATTCAACGAGCTCCGTGGCGTTGCGTGCAGGCACCTTCGCGGGATTCACGAGAAGAATCTGGGGCCCGAGTGCCATCAGGTAGACGCAGGTGAGGTCCCGCTGCGGGTCGTAGCTCATTTTCTCGAACAGAAACTGATTGGTGAGCATCGGACCACTCTGCGTAATACCCACGACGTAGCCATCCGGGGCAGCCTTGGCCACGTAGTCGGTGCCGATCATTCCCGACGCCCCGGGCTTGTTGTCGACGACGATGGCTTGCCCAAGGCTGGTCCCGAGTTTCTCGGCCACTATGCGTGCAAAGACATCGGTACCTCCGCCTGGGTTCAGGGGCACGATCATGCGCACCGGCCTAGAGGGGTAGGCTGTCTGAGCCCACACTGTCCCGCTCCCGAAGGGCATTGCGCAGATGGCTGCGAGTTTCAAGACACTGCGGCGGTCGAGGTGCCGCATTCCGTTCTTTTCTTCATTCGTCATGTGTTGTCTCCAGGGTGTAGGTCCGAAGCGGCCGCTGTACTACTTGACTTCCACTTCCATGCGGATCGGAAGACGCCCTGCGGTTCGGCTCAACTTTTCTTTCAGCGGCTCGGTGGCTTCGCCGACCCTCGCCGCGTCGATGGTGATCGCGAAGGCGCCATCGGAACGCAGCGAAATCATGGGCACCGCGGACGTCGCAATCGCGAGCGCCTCGCAGGCAAGACCGACGTGCGCATCCAGCACCCGGCGCGCGGCCAGAGCGCGCAGTTCCGGCTTGAAGATCTTGCCGACGTTGGTCACCGGCATCTGGTCCAGCACAGCGACCCATTTGGGCTTGGCGGGCGCCTCGTCAACCTTGTCGGCGACGAACTCGAGCAACTCCGTCTCCGCTGCAAACGCGCCGGGGCGAAGCGTCACGAACGCCACGGGGATCTCGCCGGCGTAGGCATCCGGTGCACCTACGGCGGCGCACAGCTGCACCGCGGGATGCGCGCCCAATCCATCCTCGATGACACGAGGATCGATGTTGTGGCCGCTTCGGATGATCAAGTCCTTGGAGCGCCCCGAAAGGTAGAGCTGCTGCTGCTTGTCGATCCAGCCGATATCGCCGGTGTCGAGCCAACCCTCGGCCAGGACCGATTTCGTGGGGCCCTGATCGCCGAGGTAGCCGGAGAAGAGATTGGGCGACTTGAAGAGAAGCACGCCCGGCGTGCCCTGCACGGCTTCCTCGCCGGTGGCCTCGCCCCCCTCACCCAGCGCAGCGATACGCACCCGGGTATAGGGCAAACGGAATCCCACACAGCCCGGCGGTGCCTTGATGCCTGGTGGCGTGATCGCCGAGATGCCGGCCATCTCCGTCATGCCGAAGCTCTCGTGCACATGCAATCCGAACAGGCGCTCGAACCTGTCGGCCAGCTCGGAGGGCAGAATGGCCGCGCCCGAGCGGCAGTAGCGCAGCGACGAGATGTCGGCCCCGTCCAGGGGCACGTTGGCCAAGGCCGCCAGCACCGTGGGCACACCGCTCAGGATGGTTGCGCGATGCCGCTCGATCAGACGCCAGTAGTTGGCCACGACCTCTGGATTGCGCATCAGCCGCGTCGTGGGAATGACCAGCTCGGCGCCCGCGGACAGCGGCGCCAGCGACGACGACAGTGCGCCGGCCACATGAAACAGCGGAAAGCCGTTGATCAAGGTGTCCGACGACCGGATGCCGTTCATCGTGACGCAAGCCCAGGCCGAGAACACCTGGGCGCCATGGCTGTGTCGCGCAAGCTTGGGCGCGCCGGTAGTGCCACCCGTGTGAAAGTACGACGCGATGTCGCTGCGCACAATCTTCCTGCCGCTCTCGAGGAAATCCTCCTCGTGCTGCGAGCGCGCCGAGAACGACAGCACGCCATTCTTCGCCTCGTCGCAGGCCGCCTGCGCGTCCTCGCGCTGAGACACGCGCAGGACGATCTCCAGGCTCGGAACGAGCGCCTTCAGTTGCTGCGTCTTGGGCCAGATGTCGGCATCGTCCGCATCCCCCCATGCGATCAGGACTTTGCTGCGCGCGGCGCTCATCAGCGCCGCAAGCTTCTCGACCGTCAGTAACGGATTCAGCGGAAAGACGATCCCGGCGGCGGCGCCGCCCCACAGTGCGAGGTGGTACTCAAGGCAGCCGGGAAGCATCACCGCGATCGAGTCGTCGGGTCGCACACCGAGCTGGTAAAGCAGGTTCGCGGTGCGGTGAATCTCACCGAGCAGCTGCGCATACGACAGCGTGGTCGGCGTTGCATCCGGTTCCAGCGTGGCCAGGAAGCGCAGCGCAACCTTGTCCCCAAAGGCCGCTGCGCTGTTGCAGAACAGTTCGTAGGTGCTCTGCGGTCGAACCGTCTCTTCGAGGGGAGTTTCCTCGATTCTTTGAACGTCTTCGATACTGCGGATCGAAAAGGGCTGCCGAAATGGCTCCGCGGTGGGGGCGATGAAGCGGCGCGGCATCACCGGTTGCTCTCGGTTTGAAGGACATGCACGATCCGGCCGACGAAGTAGTCCTTCGCGGTCGCCGAAAACTCGAGCATGTGCGCCGCCTGCATGTGCGCCTGGAATGCCGGCAGGGACTCCCACTTCTCGACGATCGCGATGGCATCCTCGCCAAGCGTGCCCTTGGACGGCCGAAGCCCTTGCGCGTCGACGGTCACGGCGTATTCCAGGCAGCCTGACTCGTTCAGGACGTCGCGAGAAAGGGCCCGGAATGCCTCGAGCGCCTGGTCGCGCAGTTCTGGCTTGGTTCTGAAAATGGCAACGGCGTGGATCATGGTTCGTTCAATGAATGGGAGAGGCCTGCCCTGCATCGCTCGCGTGGTTCAAGAAACCGAGGCCGAAGCGGCCGCTGCTTGCTTGCGTTTCTTTTCGTCCAGGACGCTGTCCACACCCTGTCGGCGCACGCGCAGATACGCCTCGGTGCGATGAGACAGCTGGTGCGTATCGAAGTGCGCGTCGATCGCCGAACGAAAGCCCTGAATGTCCTGCGTTCTGTTGATGGACCTCTTGGTCAGCATCAAGGCGACGGGCGAAGCCTTGGCTACCTTCTGCGCGAGCGCGAGCGTCGCCGCGGCGAGCTGCTCGTCGGGTACCACGCGATTGACCAGCCCGGCCGCGAGTGCATCGTTCGCGTGCAGATAGTCGCCCGTGAACAGCATCTCCTTGGCCTTGCGCGTGGTGAGCACCCACGGGTGGACCAACACCTCCAGTGAAGCCACGGCGAGCGAATGCGTCACCGGGTCGCAGAAGTAGGCTGATTCGGCGGCGACGATCAGATCGCACATGTTGGCGATCATGAATCCGCCGGCGATGCAGGCGCCTTGTACCTGCGCGATCGTGGGCTTCGGGCAGTCCCGCATGCGCAGGCAGTAGCCGAGGTACTTGCTCTCCTCGTAGATCCAGCGATCCTCGACGGAGACGTCGTCTCCCTTTGCCGCGGCTTCGCGCAGATCGTGTCCGGCGGAGAAATGCGGGCCATTCGCGGCCAGGACGATCACATGGACGGTGTGATCCTTTTCGAGCTCATCGAACGCCGCGTCGACTTCGTCGAGCAGCTGGAAATTCTGCGCGTTCCGTGCGTTCGGACGATTGAGGGTGATGCGACCCACGGCGCCGATGCGTTCGATCTCGATGTGTTGCTGGCTCATTTCAAGGCTCCAAGGCTTTGTATGGAAGGAATGTCTTCGTCCTGCGCGTCAGGCAGCCGGGATTTCGGCTTCGATCAGATCGACGATGCGCTGAAGATTGCGGTCCTCACCCCCCAGCTTCGAAGCGAGGGAGAGCACGCGCTTGAGAAACAGATGGCAGTCGTGCTCCCACGAGAATCCGATCGCCCCATGGATCTGGATCGCATCGGCCGTGACCTTCATGCCGGCCTCGAGGGCGACGAGGACCGCGGCTTCGACGGCGAAACGCACATCCGCCGCACCCGTGTCCAACGCATGGGCCGCGTGCTGCCCCGCCAACCGCGCGTTGTCGAGCGCCATCCAGTGGTCGGCCAGCCGATGCTTGATCGACTGGTGCACGCCGATGGGCTTGCCGAACTGCTCGCGCTCCTTGGCATAGGCACAGGCCATCTCGAATGCCCGACCCGCCGTGCCCACCGCCTGCGCGGCCAGACACAGTCGCCATCGCATTGAAAATTCGGTATCGCGCTCGTCGAGCGGCAGCGGCGTTGCCGGACCGAACGCGCGAACGGCCGCCCGCCGCGTGCCTGGCTCCAGCCCGTCAAGAGCGTCCAGGCTGTCTGGCGAGATGCGTTCATAGGCGAAGCTGCCGGCCTGGCCAGGGCGAACGACAAATGCGGGCTGACCGCCGGGCAGGTGGTCGAGGAAGAGCGGCTCGTCGTGGCGCTCCCACCAGCACACCGTGCCGCATTGCGATCCCGCCAGCACTGATCGGGCGATCTCGCGGTCCGCCGGATCGGCCGATCGTGCGAGGACAGGCCAGATCGTCATCGCTTCCGCAAGCGGCAGCTGAAAGAGGGAAGCACCCGCCGCTTCCTGGACGATCCAGGCGCCAGTCATTCCCAGGGAATCGTCCGCCTCGCGGTCGGGGCTTCCGAGGAAGCCCATCTCCGCGGAATCGCGCCAGAGGCTGCGGGTCTGCGCGTCGTTCCAGTCGAGCGGCCGACGGGCCTTGCCCACCGGATGGCGCTCGCTGAAGAAGCGGGTCGCGGCATCGCGCAGAAGTCCTTGTTCTTCGATTGACATCACACTCATGGCTCAGCTCCGGGGAAGACCGAGCAGCTTCTCGGCGACGATGTTGCGTTGGATCTCCGAGGTGCCCGCCAGGATGGTTTCAGCCCTCGACCACAGGTAGTTGCGCGTCCAGCGGGCAGCCTCCCGGTCCGGGGAAGTCTGCGCGTCCAGCAGCGCCCTGGGCCCCAGCAGCTGCATGGCTAGCCCCAGAAGGCGCTGGTGCGCCTCGCTCCAGTGGATCTTCACGGCCGAGCCTTCTGGTCCCGGTGCTTCGCCGCGCAGGCTCTGCGCAAGGGATCGATGAGCCTTCAGTGTCAGCAGATGCTCATCGACCCTGAGTCGAGCCAGTGCGTCGGTGACGCGCGCCGACATCCGGCCTCGCCCCTCTTCGCGTGCCAGCCGTGACAGCGCATCCACCTCCTGGCGAAAGCGAACGACGCGCGGAATGAAATAGGTGCCGCGCTCGAAGTTGGCCGCGGCCATGGCTAGGCGCCAGCCCTCCCCTTCCTGACCCACCAAACAATTCTCGGGAACGAATACGTCCTCGAAGCGCACTTCGTTGAACTCCGGCTCCCCGGTGATCTGGCGGATCGGCTCGGGCGTGACGCCGGGCGACTTCATGTCCACCAGAAAGAAGCTGATTCCCTTGTGCTTGGGCGCGTCCGCGTCCGTTCGCGCCAGCACGAAGCACCAGTGCGCCTCGACCGCCCACGACGTCCAGATCTTCACGCCGTTGATGCGATAGCCGCCATCGACACGCGTGGCCCGAGTGCGCAAGGACGCGAGGTCGGAGCCGGCACCGGGCTCCGAGTAGCCCTGGCACCAGATCTCCCGGTTCGCCAGGATTTCAGGAAGGAAGCGATCGCATTGCCAGGGGCTTCCGAAGTGCACGAGGGTCGGCCCGAGAATCCCGTGACCGATGCTGTTGAAGCCGAGAGGTGCACCGACGCGCGCGTGTTCCTCGTGGAAGATGGCCTGTCGCGTCAGCGGCCAGTTCTTCCCCCCGAAGCGCTCGGGCCAGTCCAGTCCAGACCATCCCCGTTCGCAGAGATAGGTTTCCCAGGCCAACCTGAATGCATGGTCGGAAGCGTCTGCGGGTCCCTCCCAGCGATTGCGAAATGCGGGGAATTCGGCCTGAAACCAATTCCGTATCTCCAGGCGAAATGTTTCGTTGTCTGTCGAGTACTCGGCGCTCACTGATTTGTCCTCAATATCTAATTAGCAATTGGCACTATGTGACATTCAATTCCGGCACATCTTTGATTCAACACCAGTGTAATTTTTTCCATCGGCTCCCAATACCGGGTAATGACCGGGATATTTCTTCCACATAGCGACAGTTGCTCCAAGTCCAACTTGGAAGAGGCGCGCGAAGCGAAGCGCACAGCGAATGCAGCGGCGCAACTTCGCTCTGGCGAGGGAAGCAAACATTTGGGGGCTCTACTCGCCGCCCGACACGGACCCGTGGTCTTCTAGGTCTTGCGCTCGGTGAGCAGCGGCAGGATCTGGCGGACCGCGGCCAAGGCTTTTGCATGCAGGGTCGCCTCGTCCGCATTGGCAATCGGATGCGCGATGGTCGCGAATCCATAGCCGGGGACCCCATTGACCTGCGCAATCGCCTCGGCGGTTCTCTGGAAGCGGTCGGTGATCACCGCGACCGCTGGAAGCCCCGCGCGCTCTGCCGCGATGGCATCGGACAGCGTGCAGGACGAGCAGCTGCCGCAGTCACCGGTGGCCGTGATGAATGCGTCCGCTTCGGCCAGTTCGCCGAGCATCTGCGGCGGGACGGCGCGGCTCGCATCGGGCTTTCGCCGCCGGATGAAGCTCGAAACCCCATGGTCTCGCCGCAGGATCTCCTCGATCAGATCGAGCAACCGCTCGCTGCCGATCTTCCCGTTGTCCAGCAGCGCCACCGCGGCGCCGGACATTGCCCGCAGCGAGGGCGCCAGCGAGAAACCTTCTTTCGACGCGTCGACGCGTGGATCCAGTACCTGCAGCGTCATGCATCGCTCCTTTGCGCGGGCTTGGGCCCGCCTTCGATCGCTCGCGTGACCACTTCGGATTTGTCGCCGGCCCAGGGCGGGACGATCATGCCGAAGCCGCCTGCCGGACCGCCCGCGGCGATGACCAGAAGATCGTCGGGAGAGCGAAAGGCGCAAAGCATCTCGTCGGCATTGTCGGAGGCCACCAGCGCGGCCTTCCCGATCTGCCTGAACTCCCCACGCATGAAGCGGACCTGTCCGAAGAGGAACTCCCGAATGTCACGCTTGTGCCAGCCTGCGGCGTCGAAGACCTGGCGATGCTGCTTCGGCACGATCATGGCGTAGTGCCCCGCGCGCGGCGAATAGGTCAGCATGTTGGAGCGGATCGCGGCGGCATAGGTCCGCAGCACATCCTCGGGGTCCTGCGACCACTCGTGCATCACCTGGTGCGGCGAGCCGGCAGACATGACGGTCACCGCGGACAGCCCCGCCGCGACGCCTCGCTCCGTTGCCAACGGAATCCATTGGCTGTCTTCCTCGTCTTCGGCAAAGCAGAACGTGAACTTGCCCGCATGGCCCAAGGTCGCGCGGTCGAACTGTCCCGGCAGCCCACCGAGGACGTTCATGATCACGAGGCGGATCGCCCGGCCGATGCTGGCGTTCGCGCGGCAGCCGTTACCCAGAACATTGTGCGTTGCATTCATTCCGAGCGTGCGACGCAACGGACCATTGACGACCAGCATGGGAGCGCAACCGCCGGTGCTTGCCGTACTGCCGTGAAGACTGAACTGCGGTTCGCACATGGCACGAATCGCAGCCACGATCACCGGCATGTAGTCGGGCAGGCACCCGGCCATGACGGCTGCGATGCAAACCTTCTCCGCGGTGATCGTGCGTCTTCGGATCGGCTCCGACCCGATCCGGTCATCCGCCGACAGTGAGGCGGCGCCGAGGAAACTGCGCACGGCATCCTTGGTGGGCGGCACGATCGGCAGACCGTCGGTCCAGCCATTCGCCTGGAACAACTCATTGGCGGCGAATGCGTCATCGGCATCCAGCACCGCGCTTGCGAAGCCATCGCTCATTGCATGATCCTTTGTCGAAAATCAGAGTCCGATGCGCGAGACCGACAGGTGGAGCGCAACGCAGCCACAAGTCCGTTCACTTCAACCGGCTGGCCAGCACCTGGGCCACCTGCCTCGCGTCCTGCAATGCATCGACCAACAAGCCGGGAAACCTGGAACGCACCTGCCCGACGGCCCACAGTCCGGGCACATTGGTCTCGAGGCCGGCATCGACCTTGAGAAAGCCTTGAGCGTCGCGAGCCGCGAGCGCTGGCACCTGATCGGTGTTGGCCTCCAGGCCGATGAACACGAACACCCCGTCGCATGCGAGAACACGCGGCTCACCCGCTTCTTCAAGCCTGACGGACGTGACCACGTCGGGCCCGACGATCTCCGTGATGCAGGTCGACGCGAGCGTCCGGACATTTCCCGTCGCTCGAGCGGCCGCCTGAAGCTCGGTGTGGGCAGTCGCATGCGGTGTGTCGAACACAACCCAGACCTCCTTGCAGTCACGCGCAAGGATCGCCGCCGATTGAAACGCCGAGTCACCACCACCAGCCACGACGACCGTTCCCCCCTTGAACATCGGGCCATCGCAGTCCGCGCAATGAGAGACGCCGCGTCCTTCCAGTTCTCGCTCGCCTGGAACGTCCAATCGCTTCAGGCGGGCGCCCGACGCCAGGACGATGGCACGCGATCGGAAACGCTCTCCGCCCTCGCACTCGACCCAGGATTCGGAAGCGGCGCTGTGCATCGCCGTCACGGCATTCTGATGGCTGGTCACGCCCGAGCGCGCATTCGCGGCGGCGAGCTCGGCGGCAAAGTCCATGCCAGTCAGGCCCTCGCCGAGCGGAAAGAAGTCCAGCGCCACCCTGTTGGCCACCAGCCCGCCGAAGAACTCCGCTTCGAAGGTGCCCACCTTCATTCCGCGCGCCGCCAATTCCTTGGCCGTCGCCAGACCCGCGATGCCTTGACCCACCACGATCACATCGAATTCGTCCACGATATCAATCCTGAAAATTTCCGCGCGCCACACTGGGGGCAATGGGGCGACATTGCCAACGGGGCACTCAATCGATCTTTGCGCCAGACCTCTCAACCACGCCCTTCCATTTCGCGATATCTGCACGAATGAACTGGCTGAACTGCTGCGGCGTGTTCCCTATGACATCGACCCCCTGGGCAGAAAATGCACCGGCAATCTCCGGTACTTTCAGTGCTGCATTGACCTCCCGATTGAGTCGCTCCACGATGGCCGACGGCGTGCCGGCGGGGGCCAACAAACCGATCCAGGGCGCGGCGTCGTAGTTGTGAAGGCCCGACTCGGCAACAGTGGGTACGTTGGGAAGAATGGATGACCGGCGCGATGCCGTCACGGCCAGGGCCCGCAGCTTTCCCGTTTGGATGTACGGACCCGAAGTCGGCAACGCATCGAACATCAGGTCGACGCGCCCGGCCAGCAGCTCCGTGAGGGCAGCACTGCTTCCCTTGAACGGGATATGCGCCATCTCGATGCCCGCCTCGCTCTTGAGCAGCTCCATCTCCAGATGCGTCGACGTTCCGTTGCCCACGGATGCATAGCTGAGCGTTTTCGGGTTCGCTTTCGCGAAGCTGATCAGCTCGCCGACGCTCTTGACGGGCAGCGACTCACGCACCACGAGCACGTGCACGACGGAGCCGAGCAGGGAAATGGGCGCGAAGTCCTTGACCGGATCGAAGCGCAGGTTCGGATAGAGCGATGGATTGATCGTCAGGGCGGACACCGCGAAGAGCAACGCGTAGCCATCGGCGGGAGACCGCGCAATGAACTCCGATCCGATCGATGTTCCCGCTCCCGGACGGTTCTCCACGATCACCGCCTGCCCCAGCGATCTGGCCATCTTTTCTGCGACGACCCGCGCGAGAACGTCGGTGGCACCTCCCGGCGGATTGGGCACGACCAGCTTGATGGGTTGGGTCGGAAAGGCCTGGGCACGAGCGGCATGAGAGCCGAGCACGCAGGCCGAGGCAGCGGCCTGAAGAAGGATTCGGCGTGAGAATTCCATGGGGGTGTCTCCGTTCACTGGAAAGTCATGCGTCGACGGAATCGACCTCTGCCCGCTCCACTTCCACGGCTCGGGTCACCGTGACGAGGCAGTCCACAGCCACGGCCCCATCGCCAAGCGACCGCAGCATGAGCGGATTGACCTCCAGCTCGCTCAGCCGGTCTTCGATGGCCAGCGCGCTCGAGGAGATGGCGGCGATTGCCTGGCAGGCCGCTTCGACGTCGGCCAACGGGCGTCCGCGAAATCCATCGAGCAGCGGCCACGACTTGAGTTCGCGCAGCATTTCGGCCGCGTCGTCGGGAGAAACGGGCAGCATCCGGTGCGCCACGTCCTTGTAGATCTCGGTCAGCACACCGCCCAGTCCCACGGTCATCACCAACCCGAAGATGGGGTCGCGGGTTACGCCCACGAGCAGCTCCGCGATCGCTTTTTCCTGCCGCGCGAGCAGCAGGCCCTTGCGACGCGCACGCGGCGCGTGGCGCTGCACCGAATCGTCGATCTGCCTGAAGGCCGCTTCCACCTGCTCAGGGCTGTTCAGGTTCAGCCGGACCCCGCCGGCATCCGTCTTGTGCGGAATGTCTTCGCTCACGATTTTCAGAACGCAGGGATAGCCGATCTCGTTCGCAGCGCTGACCGCTTCCGCACCGGTCTGCACCAGGCGCTCATGGGGAATAGCAACACCGTGGCTTGCAATGAGGCGCTTCGATTCCACCTCGTCAAGCTGCGTCAACTCGCCCACTGTGAAACACGCGGCTTGTCCACCGGACGACGCAGCTTGCGCTCGCCTGGCGCGCCCCACTCCCTGGCTCCATGCCACGAAGGTCCCGAGGGCTTGGACCGCTCTTCCCGAGTCATCAAAGACGGGCATACCCGCCTCCTCGAGCGCTTCGCGGCAATTGGCCCCCAGCGTGTCGATGACGATCACCAGCTTGTCGTAGCGACGTGACGCTTCGATCAGATCGGGCGCCATGCTCTCGAGCAGATAGCCGGGCGCGTACAGGACGATGGCGTCGATTTGATCGCAGCCAGCTACCGCGCTCAGGCACTGCCGCACCGACTCTTTGTTGTTGACCAGATTGCCTGTGAAGTCGACGGGGTTGGCAACCATGCCGTAGTCCGGGATGACGGCACGAAGCAGCTGCTGCGCAGTGTCAGGAAGGGTGGGAATCTCGATCCCGACCTCGTGCAACCGGTCCGACAGCAGCGCGCCGAGCGCACCCGATACCGTCAGAATGGCCATCCGCGACCCGACGCTGCGGTGCTTGAACCGGGCCAGGTAGGCGAGATCGGCCATGTGCCCCAGGTCGCGAGCCAGCATGACGTTCAACTGGCGCAGCGCCGCACGGTAAACATCCTGATCGCCCGCGAGCGCAGCAGTATGGGATGCGGCAGCCTCCCTGCCCTTCGCGCTGTCTCCCACCTTGAGCAGGATCAACGGCTTACCGGCCCGCTGCATGCGCTCCACCGCACGAATGAAGCGCGGCCCATCGCGCAGACCTTCGACATACCCGACGACGCATTCGGTACCCGGATCCTGGCCCAGCCACTCCAGGTATTCCGAGAACTCGAGAAAGGCCTCGTTGCCGGTGTTGATGACGTGGTTGAACGCCACGCCACGAAGGCGCCCCAAGCGGTAGACCGTCGAACACACATTGCCGCTCTGGGTCAACAACGCCGTGTTGCCCGGCGTGGCTGAAGGCGCGACGGATCGGAAGACGGCACCGAAGGTGGTGTACGCGTGAGAGAGCAGGTTCGCGAAACCCATGCAGTTCGGCCCTGCGATGAGCATCCGCGTCGTCGAGGCGAAATCGTCGAGCGCCGACTGCAGCGCGCGACCTTCATCTCCCGCCTCCGCGAAGCCGGCGGCAAAGATAACCGCGGCCTTCACGCCCTTGGCCGAGCAACGCTGGAGCATCGGCAGGACGTCGCGCGCACCAACGGCCAGAACCGCCACGTCGACCGCCTCCGGCAGGCTCTCGATGTCGGGAAAGCAGCGAAGGCCTTGAGCGCTTTTGTACTTCGGATTGACGGGATAGATCTGCCCCGCATAGCGATGCTGCACGAGCAGGGACAGCGGCACACCGCCAACGCGACCGGGAAGATCGGATGCGCCAATGATCGCGATGGAACGGGGGGCCAACAAAGGGGTCAGGTCACGCATGCAAGCTCTCTGATAGGGATGAACCACGCTTCCGACACACGGAAGGCTTCGCCAGTGACACCAGGCTGCATGGACCTACTATCACCATCCGATAGTAATATCGCCTTTCGAAGCCACCATCCTCTGGCGCACCGCCAGTGTATGGGGCGCAGATCGACAGCTTTCAGCGGGTTTGACCCAAATTTGATATGGCACATAGTGACAACCATCCCTGCGCACGCCTGGGCACCCAGGCTCTCGAGCGCGCGACCCAGGTTCTGCTGGCGCTTGGCGGCAATCAGCGACAAGGACTGAGACTCACCGAGCTGTCCGAACGATGCGGGCTGGATCTGTCAACGACGCAGCGCCTGGTCAAAGGCCTGGTGCGCCTGCGGCTGGCGGACCGGGACGAGGAGAAGCGCTATCGGCTGGGCGCGCTCACCTTTGAACTCGGCCTTGCCGCGGGCCAGAGCAACGCCATCGTGGGCCGGATGAGACCGGTGTTGCAGGAAGTGGCGCAGCGCACGGGCGACACGGCTTACTACATCGTGCGCAGCGGCGATGAAGTCGTCTGCCTGCTTCGCGAGGAGGGCCACTTCCAGGTGCGAGCGTTGATCCCGGCCATTGGAGGCCGTCGCCCCATCGGTCTTGGCGGCGCCTCGCTCCACATTCTTTCGCAGCTCGAGGAGCGGCAAGCGATCATCGAGCGCAATGCGGGGATCTACGCCCGCTACCCCCACTCGACGGCCGAGGTCGTGAGCATGTCGGCGACCGAAGCGCTGCGGCTGGGGTACGGCATCAGCCATGCGAGAGACATCGCAGGGGTAAGTAACGCCGGCATCGCGGTGCCCAACGGAGACCGAGAGCCGTTTGCAGGCATCGGCATCACATGCATCAGCCCGAGGCTGACGCAGGAGCACTGCGAGGAGGCCATCGTGATCCTGCGTGAAGCGCTTGCACGCGCAGGATACTGAGCTTTTTGCCGCCAGGCCTGATCGGTACAGGGCCGGCCTCCGAGGCCCCACCGAACCGCGGAGGCCATGGCGGACATGAACAACCGGACCCTGTTGTGGTCGGCCGAGTCAGCGACCACCTCGACGACCAAACGTCATGGTCTCGAAGACGCCATCCCTTCGCACCCAGGCATGAAAAAGCGCAGCCGCGAAGTGCAGCAAGAATAGAGCGAACAAGCAGAACGCCAGGAAGCGATGGGCGCTCCACAGGATGCTGTGCAACTCGGCACTGGCTGGAACGATCGAGGGGAGCCGCATCCCAGCCAAGGTCACGGGATAGTCCGCAGCCGACAACATGGACCACCCGAGCAAAGGCATCGCGATCATCAGCGCATAGAACGCGACATGCGACAACCTGGCCGCAAGCTTCATGGGCTCGCTCATGCTCGCCGGCAGCGACGGTGCCCCGCTGCGCCATCGCACGACGAGACGCAGCAGCGCCAGGACAAGTATCGCAATGCCGAGTTGCTTGTGGATGCCCACCAGCACCAGGTAAGCGCGATCGATCGTGGACATCATGCCGACCCCGATGAACAGCATCGCGAGGATGCCGATCGCCATGACCCAATGGAGCACGCGCTGCAGCTTCGAGAATTTCATGCTTGGACGGTTCATGGCTTGGCTCCGGCTTGAACGCGCGGGTAGTGTTCCGACTCCGAGGTGCGGCGGTCATAGGACACCGCATAGGCCGCCGAGCGCGCCGCGGGGAACGGATCGTCGGAGGTCTGCATTCCCTCTGGCAGAACCGTGGGATCGAAGTTGATGTCGCGGCACGGTCCGTTGGCCTCGGCTTCGATCCGGGTCACCACGAGCGTGCCCGCTTCTATCTGTCTGCGATTGGCGGGCCAAACCTTGGTGGGGTCGGCCGTGGGATCGCCCGGGTTGGCGAGCGTGAATACCAGCTTCCACTTTTGCGGGGCATCGGCGACTCGTTGGGTGAGCTCCTTGAAGAGAAAGTCGGGATCGCGCTTCTTCAAGTCCTCGGAAGGCACCGGAACCATCGTGGCGGTCGGAATGAATGACCAGCGCACGGCCTGCTTCTGACCCTGTGCGTTGGTCAGCACGAAACTGTTGAGGCTGTTGAAGCGATCCTCCGCATAGGATTCGGCATACGGAGCGCTGCCCGCCCACGCACCAAATTCGCGAAGCGAAGGATGGCTGGCTGCGAATTGTTTGACTGCTGCTGGGTCATTCTTGTTCGCACTGGCACGCTGAAGTTCGTAGAACTCCTTCGGCGTAGCGATCGGAAAGAACGGCGCGTTGATCATCGCAGTGCGCCACTCCTGCTTGTCTGACGCCTCGATTCGAAGACTCAATCCACGTACACGACCCGTGCCATCCGCCATGGTCGGAATCGGGCCCGCGAGGTTGAAGCGACCCATGACCGGATAACTCCCGGCCTTGAAGATGGCCGCTCGCGAAACCGCGACCGCCTCGCCGTTCGCCTCGAAATTTCCTGCGAAGCAGATGCCTTTCGCATGATTGCGTCGGAAGCCTTTGACCGGTCCGCTGGCCGGCGCGAGCGAATCCACGATTTTGGCGGGCGTCAGGCGCGAAGGTGTCAGCCACCCAGCCGCATAGGCAAAGGCACAAGCCACGGCCCCGACCGACAGAGCGATCGCGGCGAATCGGACGACAGTGGGTCGCCCGGTGGCAGTTTGATCCTGAGGGGTCTTCATCCGCCTACGCTCCCGTGCCAGTGTGGGAGGCTGTCAGCGAAAGATCGCTGATGTGTAGGTGCCCCCCCCAGCGTGGTGTCGATCGCGACCCGTTGTGAGTCGACTCGCTGCGTGAACCACGGAAGGCACCGCGATCAGACAGCAGGTAGTGCGTGTGTTTAGAACTTTTCATCTCATGCCCTTTCAACGGCTTGGCAAGCAGCCAGACAACGCCGGCCTGGCGCTTGCTCAGGGCATAGTTCGACAAGAGATGACTGCTGGTTACACGCCCTTCGAAGATTTATACGGAAACACGGTCCGCCGCGTAGACGTCGACAAGAGGCAAGCTTGGGTGATGCTGCAACGCAAGTGCTTGGCGCCGGATTCTCTGTTCGACCGCCTTACCCATCTCCTCGACCACCTTCTTGGCATCGTCCGTGTAGGCTGCTTTGCCACGGCGACCTTCACATGAGTCAACCCACCGACGCCAAGTTGAAACTGGCTCGGTGTCGAGCTGTATCGACTCAGGCCATGAGGTCAAAATTTCTGGGCCCGCCTGCATCAAGCGCGGCAACGAGGCTCCCTGATATCGGGATGGTCGGTCCCCAGCGAGTGCTGACGACTACGAGGCATTGAGCGACGCCGAACACACTTGTCTACGTCCTCGTCACGACTTGGCAGAGTTGCTCTGGCGATCAAACGGAGCGCTGGCGGCCGCACTCGAGGCCATGGTTTCCAGCGCCGCTGCTCTCTATTTCCCCTGAAACTTCGCAGCTCTCTTCTGCGCCCAGGCCGATTGCCCCTCGCGCAGATCTTCCGAGAGGTAGGCGCTGCGGATGCTCGCGTCGAGCGCCTGCGGGTCGAGCGTGCCGCGCGCGATGCGGTTGAGGTGATGCTTCATGCCGGTCAGCGCGATCGGCGCCATCGATGCGCAGTCGCGCACCAGGGCACTGACCTCCTCTTCCAGTCGCTCGGGTTCCGCGAGCTGCGTCAGGTAGCCGATTCGCTTCATCTCCAGGGCATCGATCTTGCGCGCAGTCAGGAACAGCAGCTTGGCGTTGTCCAGCCCGAGGCGGCTC
>Ga0209025_1000343_pt1 | contig 101870 bp, 92 predicted proteins | sample AraplaMF_Col_mLB_FD_184256 | JGI IMG/M metagenome (GOLD analysis project Ga0209025, IMG submission 184256) | Arabidopsis root microbial communities from the University of North Carolina, USA - plate scrape MF_Col_mLB (SPAdes) (version 2) | ecosystem: Host-associated > Plants > Roots >... | reverse complement strand
GGATCGCCTCGAGGCGCTTGACGATCACCTTCTGGCGCGACATCACGACCGCGCCCTTGGCGAGCGTCGCGGTCACGATCATCGGCAGCATCTCGGGCGTGAGGCCGACCGCGATCGACAGCGCGAACAGCGCGGCCTCCCACCAGTCGCCCTTGGTCACGCCGTTGATCACCAGCACCAGCGGTGCCATCACCAGCATGAAGCGGATCAGCACCCAGCTCACGCGGTTGATGCCGGCCTGGAAGGCGGAGGTGCCGCGGTCGGTGGCGCTCACGCGCTGCGCCAGCGCGCCGAAGAAGGTGCGCGCGCCGGTGTGCACGATCAGCGCGGTCGCGGTGCCGCTGATCACGTTGGTGCCCATGAACAGCAGGTTGTCGCGCTCGAGCACGCCGCTCGCGCTACCGGCCGCGGGCACGGTGGCGAACTTCTCGACCGGCATCGCCTCGCCGGTCAGCGCCGACTGGCTGATGAACAGGTCCTTGGCCGAGAGCAGCCGGCAGTCGGCCGGGATCATGTCGCCGGCCGACAGCGCGATCAGGTCGCCGGGCACCAGGTCGCGCATCGGCACCTCGATGCGCAGCGCGCCGGCCGAGCCTTCCTCGGGCCGCAGCACGGTCGAGGTGTTGCTGACCATCGCCTTGAGTTCGTCGGCCGCCTTGTTCGAGCGCGACTCCTGCAGGAAGCGCAGCACCGTCGACAGCACCACCATGCTGCCGATCACCACCGCGGCCTTCATGTCCTCGGTGACGTAGGAGACCAGCGCGAGCACGGTCAGCAGCAGGTTGAAGGGATTGCGGTAGCACTGCCACAGGTGGGTCCACCACGGCAGCGGCTTCTCGTGGTTCACCTCGTTGCCGCCCAGGCGCTTGCGCAGGGCGGTGGCCTCGTCTTCGCTCAGGCCCTGGGGCGAGCTGCCGAGCTGCGCGAGCATGTCGCTCGCATCGGCCAGCGAGGCGGCGCTCAGCGCGTTCGCGATCTCGGGCGGCATCGCGGCCGAGGCGGTGCCCACGGGCTTCGAGCCCAGCAGCGTCTGCCAGCGCTCGAAGTGATGCAGCATGCGGCGGCTGCGCAGGAAGCTTTCGAAGAAGGACTTGAAGACGTTCTTCATGCGCCTTCTCCTTCGCGGCGTGGAGGACGCGGCGCGGCGGCACGACGCGGGTCGCGTGCGGGGCGGAGGACGAGGAGGGCGGCCCTGGTGGCGGGCCGCAGGCATTGGCGGTTCATTCGAGGTTCTCCTGGCGATGCGCGCAACGGGGCGCGCGAAGGAGAACCTCCCGCGGATCAGCTGGAGGTGACGGTCCTTCGCGGCTCGGTGCGCCGCGGATGGTTCATGGCGATGCAGGCCGACCGGCGCGTGGCGCGGTCAGGCAGGGGAGGCGCGCAGCGGCGCCAGCGAGGGTCTGGGTCCATGAGGCCTCCGTGAAGATGGGTGGATGTAAGCGCGATGCTTCGCTCGAATGCAACGGTCGGTGCGACGTGCCGGTGGACAGGCGCTACGAACGCCGCGGCTTGCGCGTGTCCGGCACCAGCAGCAGGAAGCAGCGGATGCGCCGCGTGCTCCAGAACGACGCGGACTTGTCGAGCTCCTGGTCGGCCGCGGGCTGCAGCACGTCGGCCGCGGACCGGCGCGCCGACGCGGCGCGCGGGTCGGCGGGCACGGCGGCGGGGCCACGATGCGGGGGCTGGCGATGAAGAACGAGTTGACGCATGACAAGGCTCCTTCGACCCGTGACGGGCGAGAGGACCTCGTGGCATGGACCACGCTGGCTGGCAAAGAGACGCCAGTGACGAAACGGATGTCGGGGGAGGGAGAGCCTGCCGGGGAGGGCAGGCATCACGCCGCGGGCACGTTGGCCGCGGCGCGCAAGAAGCCTGCGCTACGGAGCCGGGTGTGCCGCGCATGCCACGGCACGCGTCTGGTCACTGATCCAACTGGCACTGTCCACGCACGAGGCTCCGAAGTGAAGATGCAGGATTGTTGCACTGCGTCATCGCGAGGGCAATATGAAATGCGTGCTTCGGGGCCTGGCGCAGGGTTTTATGGCCACGGTGTTGCGATGGCGCCTCGATGCGGCGCGGGGGCCCGGGCAGTCAGGTGGCGTTAAGCCGGCGCGCTCATTCAAGCGGTCAGCGGCTCGATCTCGTCCAGCTCGTCTCCGAGTGCATCGCGCGCCTGCGCGGCGTCGTAGTCGCGCTGCAGGTTCATCCAGAACTCGTCGCTCACGCCGAACGCGCGTGCCAGGCGCAGTCCGGTATCGGCCGTGATGCCGCGGGTGCCGGCGAGGATGGCGGCCACGCGCGTCTGCGGCACATGGATCGTCTTGGCGAGACGGTAGGCGGTGATGCCCATCGGCTCCAGGAACTCCGCGGCGAGGATTTCGCCGGGATGCGGGTAGGGAACTTGGCGCGTCATGGTGTCTTCCTGCGTCGCAGATGAGGTTGAACAGGGCCTCGTCAAGCGGCGAGGCCGGCGGAGAATTCAGTGATAGTCGACGATCTCCACTTCGGTGGGGCCAGCGGCGGTCCATTTGAAGCAGACGCGCCACTGGTCGTTGATGCGGATGCCGTGCTGTCCCTTGCGGTCGCCGGCCAGTGCTTCCAACCGGTTCTGCGGCGGAATGCGCAGATCGCCGAGAGCGACAGCGGCATTCAGCATGGCCAGCTCCCGCATCGCGACGGTCTGGATGTTCACCCAGCGAGCAACCCGGCGGCCCTCGAACAGCTGGCGGGTCTGTTCGCACTTGAAGCTCTGGATCGTCATGACACCGGATAGTAACGCTTTGCGTTATTAGCGACAAGCGTTGCTAACGCCTTGCGTGTGCAATCCCGGCATCCAGCGTGAAGGATATCTTGGGGATGATCGACAAATGATCCATCCTCCAGAGTCACCTCCGCAGGGCCCCCCGTTGAAGAAACCAGCCGTCCTCTTCGCATGCACCGGCAGCAATTGCTGAGAAATCCGCAGCGGTCGAATATCGGTAGAAATTCGGTGCGAATTAGCCGATTTTGACTCGCTGAAATTCAGCTCCTAGAGCATTGCCGTACAGGGCCGCACTCTCCTGCGTGGAGTGTCCGCGCAGGGCCTTCGTGTCGACCCCGCCCTGCTCCATGTAGACCCGCTTCGAGAGGCTGCGCAGCTCGTGGAAGGTTGGCAGGTTCGGCTCATCGCCGAGTGCCTTGACCATTTAGTCGGTGAACCGCCTGGTGATCGTGTCGCGCCATATCTGCTGGCCCGGCGGGCTGTTCCCGAAACGCTGCGTCTGATGGATCATGAACTTGCTGACAACGCCGGTATGCCGGTAGATGGCGCTCTGTTCCTTGAGGCTCAGCCCGAACCTCTCGATGCGCAGGGTCTCCGGGATTTCTAGCTTGATTGCGCCACCATTCTTTCCCGGCACCACGCGCAGGTGTCCGTCGACCACGTCGGCGAACTTCATCTCGGCGATGTCGTCGCGGCGCTGGCCGGTAAGCAGCGCCAGCGCCGTCGCGTTGCGTAGCCACATCGGCGCGTCCTGCAGCGCTTCCTACACCTTCGAGAACGTCTCCCAGGTGAAGCGCTGGCGCGCGACCAGCACCGCCGGGGCCTCTACTACTTCGACCGGGTTGGCGCTCAGCAGACCCTTCGTGATCGCCTTGCGGAAGGTCGTCGACATGACAGAGCGCGCGACCTGCGCCGATCGATCGACGCGCTGTGTGGCGATCGCCGTGATGGCCTCGTCGCAATCCTTGACGGACAGTCGCGCGAGCGCATGGCTGCGCCAGCAGTTCGCCGCCTACGTCGCCGGTGATCGCGAGCGGGCCGCAACCGACCCCGTTGCCTGCCAGCGTCTCGCGGATCGATCCGAAGTCTTCGCAGCCGTGGCTGCTCGAAGTCGAGAGCTTCTTGAACGAGGTCGACTTGTTGTGAAGGGCGAGACAATGAAGTGCAGCTTCTGCTCGGAACCGTGAGCAACGATCGCGCGTTGCTCGCTCCTCCGTAGTCGCGCCATCGCGTCACTTGATCCCCCGCTCTGGCTTTGGCCGGGGCGGGGGATTTTTGTCGTTTGGGCTGGCCCTGCGGTCAAGGAAGGATCTGGTACTTGGCTTCGACCCGCTGAAAACGGGAGCGACTACTGACATTTGCCATACTGGAATCTTTCACATGAAGGATTACACATGGACATGAACAGGTTTTCCGTGACCTACAGGCCAGCGGGAGATCCGTCTCGTTTAGTCGAGTATGGCAACTGGGCGGGGTACTCGATTCAAGTGGTCACGGGCTATGACGCAGTCGAAGATCGCTACCCTGTGCATGTTTATGTGATCGATAACGATGGCGTACGCACGAATTTGACGGTTGCTGAGGTCTATGGCGAGGACGACGTCAAGGCCTTCGCGCTTGGATGGGAGCAGGTCGCTAGGCACTTCCCGATGCCATCTCCGGTGAGGTAGTAGGAAGCCCTGATAATTCAGGCTTAGGTTGCTCCGCGACCGGGTTCACTACCCGAGCCATTCGAGATCAAAGATGCCGTTCCAAACAAAAATAAATCGTCGGGCCATAGGATTTTTTATCCTTCTTTTAGTTGGCTTATCTGTCATTCACGTAGGCATCTATCTCAATGGCGAGCATCATATCTACGTAAACGATTTTCGAAACTACTGGATTGCCTATTGGAAGTCAGGAATTCAGTTTCAATCCGATTTTGCTGGTTGGGTAAGCACATTGCGCGGGGAGATTTGGGCGAGCGATTACAATTCGCTGCCCGCAGCCCTTCTCCTGCCTTTTAGTCTATCGATGGGTTACAGCCGGTACGGATACATTCTTGGCGCGACCCTGACTTATCTGATCCCCGTTGTTTTGCTTTCCGCAAAGGCTGCCACTTTAGTGGTTCGGGATGAAAGCGACGGCGCTCGAGCTTTTTTGCCTTTCCTCATAATCGCGGCGTGCTTTGTACCCTATTGGGTCCCCACACTGGCGGGCTGGGTGGATATCGTTGGCCTGATACCCTTTACACTTGCCTTTATCGTGGTGCGAACTGCTGGACTCGGGAAAAAGATTCGTCCTGGGGTGGCGATTACGCTTGGCATTTTGCTATGGATGCCATTTCTCTTTCGTCGTTGGTATGCCTTTGCGATCGTTGCCTTTGTTTTTACTGCTCCGGTGTACTGCATCGTGTTAGCTCGAATCCAAAGTCGCAGTGATTGGCAAAAGTCAATCATCAACACTGCGATTAATTTCGCGCTTGCCGGGCTGTCCGCCATCATAGTTTGCCTTGTTTTGCAGGGCGCGCTGGTGAAGACGATTCTTCAAACAAGCTACTCTTCAATCTACGTGGCTTATCAGCGCCCGCTGATGGGGCATTTCATTGACCTCTGGCAGCATTTCGGCGGCCTCTACCTTGTACTTGCGGTCTCGGGTGCGGGTTTCCTTTTCAAAACAGCGTCTAAGCGTGCAGACGCTGTTTTTGTCATTGTCAATGCCGTTCTTTTGTTTTTCTTATTCACCCGCACGCAGGGGTTTGGTGCGCATCACTATTTGCCGCTTGCCTTTTGGATATACATGCTGATCTGCATGGGGGTTTGGAGCGTATTTTCCATCCCTTCAGTACGCCCAGAGCGTGCGATTTTCATTTTTTCCATCGTCAGCTTGGCAGTGTTGATTTTTTCGTTCTATCGCATCAAGCCAGGAGAATTGCTGGCTGGATCAATCCTTCCGAGAAGTTCCTATAACAATCAGATGGGAAATGAAGCAGCATATCGACGTCTTGCATTTCAACTTGATGAACTTGTCAAACAAGACGAGAAATTTACCGTCTTTGCGTCTAATGTCTTGTTAAACCGTGATTTGCTTTTGAGCGTATCGGACGAAGCACTCGCTGGGCGTGATGCAGACACTTCGCATGTGGATTTGATCCAGGGCCTAAGCGTTGCGCCTTTCTTGGCTCGCTACGCAGTCGTATCGGATCCAGTGCTAACCCACCTTCCTGCAGGAACTCAATCCGTTATCACCATTCCTGCAAAAGCTATCTTAGAGGGAAGGGGGATCGGAGCGGCTTATAAAAGAATTGGCGCTTCCTATCCGATCAATGGGGACGTGAAGGCGTTCGTTTACGAGAAGACTAGGCCATTCACGCGCGCAGAGGTGGACGAGATGCTCGGCGATTTCTTCAAAATATACCCAGAATGGCGAGCAGTTTATGCAAATGAGATGTTCAAGCTCGCCATGACCGCAACCACTGAAATTGGCGACCGATGGGGGAAATTCGACTACTCGCCTGACGGCACGATTTCAGTTCATACCGGCGAAACGAAGCCGACGATCGCCTCGTTCAACGGCGTCTCGCAGGAGCTGAGCCTTTCTGTTGCTCCTGCATGCCCCGGGTCTGACGGGGTCGACGTGTTACTTCGCTCGAGCGGTCGTGAGGTTTCGCGCTTGACGGTAGAGCCTGGGCAGTCGGCCAAGCTGCTCACTACGGATCCAACCGCCTCTTACGAGCTCGTCATATCAAAGCGGGCAAACGCCTGGTGCGACTTGGTCACCATAGCTCCGCTGCGATGACGCGACCGTGAATAGGCACTGATGGGCTCGCTTCCTCGGTAGCTGGCCTGTATGAATGGATAGTTGAATAGATACTCGCCAGCCATACGGTCAAGAAAAAGCGCGCTAGAGCGGGCTGAGCTGCCAAGTCACATCACTTGTCGACAGCCCAAACTTGCACCTACCCAAGGTCGCGTTCTGGGTCGTCATCGTCGTTCGGGTCGAAGCCAGTGCTCGAGCGCACGTTCATGCGCCTCGGGGCCGCAGAGCCTTGTTCCATGTGCACGACGCACCACCAGGTCTGGACCGTGTTCACAGCCTTGCTCTTGGCTCCTCGGGACGAGTACTCCTCGCCGGTGATTGCGACGCCGCCTTCCTTGATCGCCACGAGGTTCGCATACTGCAGAACCGGCAGCAGGTCGGTCTGGAGTGTCTTCATGTCGAGCAGCCGAGCCTGCTTGCTTTTGCCCAAGTACTGCGGATCGGCGTTGCGATACTCCAGCCAACCCTTTACCCCAGGCTGACCAACCACCAGGTTGCGGGGCAGCCAGACGTTGCTGCGGCGAAGGAGGACGACATTGAAAAGTACTGAACAAAAATACCGTGCTTCTGCTTTTTAGAATCCCCTTGCCCGACCAAAACGCGCGGTAGAAAGAGTGCGGTAAGTTGTTGATTTATATGGGCTCGAATGTCCGAAAATACACGGGCGTTTGATCCTTGAAACATCAACCTAACCCATTGTCGCAATTGAAGAAATCCGCAGTTTTGTTCATCTGCACCGGCAACATCTGCCGCTCCCCCACCGCCCACGCCCTGCTCCTGCACAAGGCACGCGCCGCGCACCTCGCGCTCGACGTCGACAGTGCCGCCATCTCCGACGAGGAGCGCGGCAATCCGCCCGATCCGCGCTCGGTGGCCGAGGCGCGGCGGCGCGGCATCGAGATGCCCGCGCATCGCGCACGGCAGGTGCGGGCTTCGGACTTCGAACGCTTCGACACCATCGTCGGCATGACCGGTCACCACTGCGCGGCATTGCGTCGCCTCGCGCCCGCGGGCACGGCGCACCGGGTCCATCTGCTGACCGACTTCGCCGAGGGGCTCTCGGGCGACGTGCCCGATCCCTGGTACGGCGACCGGCAGGCCTTCGTCGAGGCCTTCGACCTGATCGAGCGCGGCGTCGACGGCCTGCTCGCGAAGCTGATGGTCGCGAGGGCCTGAGGCTGCAAGAAAGACGGGCAGCCGAAGGCGAAGGGCGCGAAGGTCTCGCAGAAGTCGCGGCAGGACATCCGGAGATCGGCCGTCTCTTCCGCGACTTCTGCGCGCTCTTGTGTTTCTTCTGCGTTCGGCTGTGCGTATTCGCGCCGCGCTATTCGCAGAGCGCGCGGATCGACGGTGGCACCGGCAGCGCGCGCAGGCTGCCGTCCTCGCGCTTGCCGCCGAAGATGCGCACCTCCTCGCATTCGAGGATCGGGTCCGTGCCGCGCGTCACGCGGTAGGCCTGCACGAAGCTCTTCTCGCGCCACTCGGCGATGCGCGTCGCGATCTCGAGCGTGTCGCCGTAGCTCGCGGTCTTGACGAAGCGCGTGTGCGTGTCGACCAGCGGCGTGCCGATCACGCCGAGCGTCTTCGTGGTCTCCTCCCAGCGCGGTACGCCGCACTGGTGGAAGAAGTGGCGCGAGGCTGCGTCGATCCAGCGGAAGAAGTTCGGGAACCAGACGATGCCGGCGGGGTCGCAGTCGCCGAATTCGACGCGGACGGTGTAGACGATTTCCTTGGTGCTCATGTGCTCGATTCTGCTTGCTGCCTTCATCCCATGCGCCCGGGCAGCCACAGCGCGATCGCGGGGAACGCGATCAGGATCACCAGCCGCAGGATGTCGGTCGCCACGAAGGGCAGCACGCCCTTGAAGATGGTGGTGAAGCTCACGTCCTTCACCACGCTCTTGATGACGAACACGTTCATGCCCACGGGCGGATGGATCAGCCCGAGCTCCACCGTCATCACGATGATGATGCCGAACCAGATCGGATCGAAGCCCAGGTGCACGATCACCGGATAGATGATCGGCACCGTGAGGATGATCATCGCCATCGCGTCCATGAGGCAGCCGAGCACCAGGTACATCACCATGATCAGCGCGAGCACGCCGTAGCGGCCCACGCCCAGGCCGGTGAGGAACTCGGTGAGCTTCTGCGGGCTCTGCGTGATGGTGAGGAAGTAGCCGAACAAGAGCGCGCCGATCAGCACGGTGAACACCGCCGCCGCCGTGCGCGTGGCCGACAGCAGGGCCTCGCGGATCTTCGCGCGGTCGAGCCGGCCGCGCAGCACGCCGAGGATGAAGGCGCCGCTCGCGCCCACGCCGCCGGCCTCGGTGGGCGTGAAGAAGCCGCCGTACAGCCCGCCGATCACGAACAGGAACAGCACGATCGGCGCCCACACGTTCTTGAGCTCGGCCGCGCGCTCGCTCCACGCCCGCGCCTCGCCGCGCGGCAACCAGCCGGGCTTCACGCGCACGATGACCACGATGGTCAGCACGTACATCAGCATCGCGAGCAGCCCCGGCACGATGCCGGCCATGAACAGCTTGCCGATGTCCTGCTGCGTGAGGATGGCGTAGACCGCGAGCACGGTCGACGGCGGCAGCATCGCGCCCAGCGTGCCGCTCGCGGCGATCACGCCGGTGGCGAAGGACTGCGGGTAGCCGAAGCGCCGCATCTCGGGATAGGCCACCGACGAGAAGGTGGCGGCCGTGGCGACCGAGGAGCCGCAGATCGCCGCGAAGCCGCCGCAGGCCACCACCGTGGCCACGCCGAGGCCGCCGCGCAGGTGGCCGATCATCGAGTTGGCGGCGCGGAACAGCTCGCGGCTCACGCCCGACACCGAGACCAGCGCGCCCATCAGCATGAACATGGGGATCACGCCGAAGGTGTAGTCGGTCACGGTGCGCATCGAGGTCTGGCCCACCAGCTTGAGCGCGGGGCCGGGCCCCACGAGGTAGCTGTAGCCGGTGACGCCGACCAGCCCCATCGCCATGCCCACGGGCACGCGCAGCAGCATCAGCACGAACAGGGCGACGAAGCCCAGCAGGGCGACTGCATCGGTGCTCATTCGCTCACCTCCTCTTCGACGTGCTCGTCGTGCAGCAGCTCGGGATGGAAGATCAGGCGCCAGGTGCGCACGGCGATCAGGATCACGGCCGACACGTCGCCGGCCCAGGCCACGGCATAGAACGGCCAGGTGGGGATGTTCATGTCGTAGGTCAGCACGTTGTCGGTGTAGGTGAGCCGCACCTTGTCGAACAGCATCGCGGTCTGCACCGCCACCACCAGCAGCAGCACCAGGGTGGCGAAGATGTCGATCGCGCGGCGCATGCGTGGGCCGGCCGCGGTCCAGACCAGGTCGACCGTGATGTGGCCGCCGCGGTAGCTGGTGGCCGCGATGCCCCAGAAGATCAGGATCCCGAGCAGCATGCGGCCGAAGTCGTAGGCGTCGGGGATCGAGGTGTCGAAGAACTTGCGCAGCACCACGGCCACGAAGATGTTGAGCGCGACGATCCCCACGAAGATGGCGGCCAGCCATTCGATCGTGTTGATCACGCGGTCCATGAAGGAGATGGAGCGGGTGGACATGGAGGAGGAGTGGTTCGGAGTTCGCGAATGGGCAACCGAGACCGTTCGGGCTGAGCTTGTCGAAGCCTCGCGCAGCGCTTCGACAGGCTCAGCGTGAACGGGTGGGGGCTTCTACAGCGCCGACTTGTGCTTCGCCAGGCTCGCCTTCAGCGCGTCCATCACGGCCTTCGGATCCTCGCCCGTCTTCTTCACGCTCTCGGACCACTGCGCCTCCGACGGCGCGGCCGCCTTGCGCCAGGCATCGAGCTGCTCGGCCGTGAGCTTGTAGACCTCGTGGCCCGACTGCGCGGCGATCTTGGCGCGGCCCGCGAACTCGAAGTCGGCCCAGGGCGCGGCCACCTTCTGCGCCCATTCGCTGGTGCAGTGGTCGTCGATCACCTTCTTCTGGCCAGCGGACATCGCGTCGTACTTGCCCTTGTTCATGACCCAGACGAAGGGCGTGACGTACAGCGGCACGTCCATGTGGTACTTGACCACCTTGTCGATGCCGAACAGGCCGATCGATCCCCAGGGGAAGGTGATGGCATCGGCCACGCCGCGCTCGAGCATGTCGCGCGACTCGGGCGCCGAGGCCTGCACGTTGGTGCCGCCCAGCGAGGTGATGAGCTGGCCCACGGTGCTGGTCGCGGGCCGCACCTTCATGCCCTTCACGTCGACGGGCAGCACGATCTTCTTGCGCGAGTGGAAGGTGCCGGGGTCGTGCACGAAGGCGAAGCAGTACTTCACGTCCTTCATTTCCTTGGCGGCGTAGGCGCGGTACCAGTCGTCGATGGCGGCCGAGCCTTCCTTGCCGTTGGCGAACAGGAAGGGCAGCGAGGCACCGGCCATCACCGGGAAGCGGCCCGGCTGGTAGCCGGGGTTCACGTACGAGAAGTCGGCGATGCCGTCGCGCGCCATGTCGTAGTGGTCGAAGGCCTTGCCCAGCTGCTCCGAGGGAAAGAGGATCGCGGTGATCGAGCCGTTCGAGGCCTTCTTGATGTCGTCGGCCCAGGCCTGCAGGGCCGGGTTCAGCGGATGCTGCGCGGGCACCCAGCTCGACAGCTTGATCTGCACCGGCTTGTCCTGCGCGAGCGCGGGGACCATGGCCGAGGCCGCGAGTGCCAGCGTGAGCGCGAGGGCGCCGGGGCGGCGATGGAAGGAAGTCTGCATGGCTTGTCTCTCTTTCGTTCTGCGTGTTGTGGATTCAGTGAGCAAGGGGGTCGCGGAGAAAGGTCTCGAGGTCTGGGGGTTCCTTGCGTGTTCAATCCGCCGCGATGCGGCGTTCGCGGATCAGCGCGCCGAAGCGCTGCGAATCGGCCGCGGCGCGCTGCTGGAACTCGGCCGGCGTGCCGGGCACGGCCTCGCCGCCCAGGGACGCGATGCGTTCCTTCACCGCGGGCAGAGCGAGCGCGCGGTTGATCTGCGCGTTGAGCTGCGCCACCACCTCGGGCGGCGTGCCGGCCGGCGCATAGAAGCCGAACACGGTGTCGGCGTCGAAGCCGCGCAGGCCGGCCTCGTCGAGCGTGGGCACGTCAGGGAACAGCGGCGAGCGCTGCGGGCTGCCCACGGCCAAGAGGCGCAGCTTGCCCGCGCGCACCTGCTGCAGGCCGATGCCGGGATCGAAGGCGTAGTCGACCTGGCCCGCCAGCAGGTCCTGCAGCGCGGGCGCTGCGCCGCGGTAGGGCACGTGCAGCGCGAACAGGCCGGCCTGGCTCTTGAACATCTCGCCCGCGAGGTGCGGCGAGCTGCCGCTGCCCGGCGAGGCATACGAGAGCTTGCCGGGGTTGGCCCTGGCATAGGCGATGAAGTCGCGCACGTTGGCCGGCGGCAGCGAGGGCTTGGCGACCAGGAACACCAGCACCCGCGCCGCGGCCGCCACCGGCACCAGGTCCTTGGCCGGGTCGAAGCTCATGCGCGCATAGAGGTGCGGGTTCACCGACACCATGCCGCCCGAGCTCATGAGCAGCGTGTAGCCGTCGGCCGGCGCGCGCGCCACGGCCTCGCCGCCCAGGTTGCCGTTGGCGCCGCCGCGGTTCTCGACCACCACCGGCTGCTTGAGTGCCTCCTGCAGCGGCTGCGCGATGGCGCGGGCGATCTGGTCGGCCGCGCCGCCCGGCGGGAAGTTGACGATCACCTTGACCGGCTTGGCGGGCCAGGCGGTGGCGGTGTTGGCCCATGCCGGGGCGCCGGCGAGGGAGGCGAGGGCGGTGGCCAGCAGCAGCCGGCGTCGCCAGGGGAAAGCGTCGAGGGTCACGGTGTGTCTCCTGTTTTTTCTTGGGGATGCATTCGGATTCAGGCGGGGCGCGAGGGCGTGGCGGCCGGCGGCCGCTTCATCCAGCGGATGGGCTGCGCCTGCACCGGCCGCGGCGCCGCGCCGTGCTGCGCGAGCGCGGCATCGAGCGCCTTGCCGCCTTCGTCGGCCAGCGCGGCCTCGCGCGCGGCGGCGATGGCCTCGGCGCGTGCCGGCGCGGGCATCGCCGTGCGGCCCGCGAGTTCGGCGACCAGGTGCAGCAGCGTGTGCTTGCCGCGCTCGTTGGTGCTGCCGTAGCCCTTGATGAGCCGGCCGCACAGCGCGAGCTCGCGGCCCAGCAACCAGTTCTCGCGCGTGCCTGCCTCCACGGCCGCGAGCCAGCGCTCGATCAGCGCCTGTTCCTCCGCGAAGCGGCTGCCGCGGCGGCGCAGCCAGCGCAGCGAGGCCAGCAGGCGCAGCGAGGCCATGCCCCAGACGGCATGGCTGCCCACCTGCAGCGGCAGCGCCCAGGGCTCGCGGCCGCGCGCCTGGCGCGCGCGGTCCCAGGCCGTCACGCGGCGCGCGAGCGCGCTCGGCAGCAGCGCCGCGAACTCGGCCGCGCCGGGCTTGAAGTGGTCGTAGACCTTCACGATGTCGGCCTCGCCCGCGCGCACTTCGCGGCGCACGCGCTGCGCGCGGCTGGCGCGGCCCTTGAGCGCGGCCACGCGCACGATGTCGTCGAAGGCCATCCACAGCGCGAGCCAGCGCGCGGTCTCGCGCACGATGGCGAAGCCGCGCGCGCCGGCCGGATCGGCCGTGCGCTCGGCATCGAGCACGCGCGCCAGGCGCTGCGCATAGAGCGCGGCATAGGCCGCGTCCTGGTAGTCGAGCACGCGCGCATGGCCGAGCGCCAGCAGATCGTGCACCGCCGGCGGAAAGCGCTGCGCCAGCTCGGCGGGCAGCGCGCGCGCGGGCGGCGGCGCATCGCGGCCTTCCTCGGCCAGCACGCCGCGCACGAAGGCGGCCTGCGCGCGCGGCGCGCTCACGGCCTCGAAGGCGGCCGCGAAGCCGCGCAGGCTGGCCGCGGCCGCCTTGCCGACCTTGTCGTGCGCGACGCCGCCGCGCACCGCATGCTCGTAGGCCGCGCGCTCGAACGGGAACAGCCCGCTGCCCGCGATCGCGCCGAGCATCACGGCGCTGACCACGGTGCCGGCCTCGCGCGCCATCGCGCCCATGTCGAGCACGTGGTGTTCGCGGCTGAAGGCCTTGACCACGTCGATCAGCCGCTGCGCATCGGCGCGGCCGTCGCCGGGCACCATGCGCTCGGCGGTGGTGAGCACGCGCGCCGACGAGCTGATGACCAGCGTGCGCGGCGGCGCGCTCATGCCGTTGCCGATCTGGCGCGTGGTCTCGAGCAGCTCCGACGACACGATCGCGTCGAGCGCGCCCGGCACCGGGCTCAGGCTGAAGACGGGTCGGCGCCCGCCGAGCTCGGCCTGCGGTACCGGGAACACCTCGATGTAGTAGGTGGTGGCACCGGTGCGCTGCGCCACGCCGGGGATCGAGGTGCTCTGCGCGGCGAAGCCCGCGTGGCGCGCGGTCTCCACCAGCCATTCGGTGAGCACACCGCCGCCTTCGCCGCCGAGGGCGCAGACGAGCAGGGTGATCGGGCGCTGCGTGGATGCCGGGGAGGAATGTCGTTCCATGGCTCGTGTCTCCTCAGGCCGGGCGCAGCGCGCGCACCACCGCGCCGCGCAGGCCATGCAGCAGCCGCTCGTGCCACTTCGGGTTCTGCACCACCTCGGCGCGGTAGAAGCTCGGGCACAGCGTGGCCGCGTGCGCGTTGGCACCGCACAGGCCGCAGCCCACGCAGCCGTCGATCACGGTCGCCACCGGGTCGAGCTTGAGCGGATCGGGGTTGTCCTTCAGCGTGAGCGTGGGGCAGCCCGAGAGCCGGATGCAGGCATGGTCGCCGTTGCACACGTCCTCGTCCACGCCGTACTTCACGCGCACCACGCGCTCGCCGCGCTGCAGCAGGCCCGCGATCCAGGGCTTGATGCGGCGCTGCCGCTCGAGCTGGCATTCGCCCTCGGCGATCACGACCTTGAGGCCGTCGAAGTCGCTGGTCAGCGCCTCGGTCAGGGTGCGGCGCATGCGCTCCACGTCGTAGGTGGTCACGGTGCGCATCCATTGCACGCCCAGGCCCTTCAAGGTCGATTCGATGGTCTGGTTCTTGTCGACCAGGCTCTGTTGCTTGTCGACGGCGCGCTCCTTCACCTCGTCGTCGGGCGTGGAGATGATGTCCTGCGTACCGGTGGCCGAGGTGTAGCCGTTCTTGAAGATCAAGAGCACCGCGTCGTCGCCGTTGAACAGCGCGCTCTGCACGCCGGTCAACAGGCCGTTGTGCCAGAAGCCGCCGTCGCCCATGATCGACAGCGTGCGCCGGTTCATCATCGGCGACACGCCCGCGCGGCTCGCGAGGCTCATGCCGTAGCCGAGGATCGAGTGGCCCATCGAGAATGGCTCGAAGGTGCCGAAGGCATGGCAGCCGATATCGGCCGCGATGTGCACCGGGCCCGTGGTCTGCTGCGCGAGCTTGAGGGCCGAGAACACCGGCCGCTCGGGACAGCCCACGCAGAAGCTCGGCGGCCGGTTCGGCAGCGGCACGTCGAGCCGGCGCGCCACCGCCTCGCGGCGCTCGCGGTTGCCGGCCAGCCAGGCCTGGGCCGACAGCGCCGATGCGGCCGTCTCGCCCTCGCCGACGTACTTCGCGACGAAGGCGGCGAGCCCGCCCGAGAGCACCTCCACGCCGTACTCGCCGGCCGAGGGCAGCAGGTCCTTGCCGTGCAGCGGCGTCTGGATGTCGCGCCGGCGCAGCAGGGTCGCGATGTCCTGCTCGATGTACTCGGGCTGGCCTTCCTCCACCACCAGCACCGCGCGTTTGCCGAGGCAGAAGTCGGCCAGCTGCTCGGGCACCAGCGGATAGGTGACGTTGAGCACCAGGATCGGGATCTCGCTCTCGCCGAAGGCATCGGCCAGCCCCTGCTGCTGCAGGCCGCGGATCAGCGCGTTGTACAGGCCGCCCTGCACCACGATGCCGAGCTCGGCATGGCGCCCGCCGGGCATCAGCTCGTTGAGGCCCTGGGCCACGATGTGGCGGCGCGCGGCCGGAATGCGCTCGTCGCCCTTGAGCTTCTCGTGGCGGAAGGTCACGGGCGGATGGGCGAGCCGCATGTAGTCGAAGCCCGCGGGGTCGGTCATGAGCGCGCGCGTCGACACGGCGGGCGCGCGGTTGTCCTTGCACGCGAAGCTGCCGCGCACGTGGCAGGTGCGGATGCGCAGCTCCATCAGGCAGGGCATGTTCGAGGTCTCCGAGAGCTGGAAGCCCTGCTCGACCATGCGCACCATCACGGCCAGGTCGGGCCGCGGGTCGAGCAGGCACATGCTCGACTTGAGCGCATAGGCATGGGTGCGCTCCTGGATCACGCTGGCGCCTTCGCCGTAGTCCTCGCCGACCACGATCAGCACGCCGCCGGTCACGCCGGGCGAGGACAGGTTCGACAGCGCGTCGGCCGCCACGTTGGTGCCGACGATGGACTTCCAGGTCACGGCACCGCGCAGCGGATAGTGGATCGAGGCGCCGAGCATGGCCGCGGCCGAGGCCTCGTTCGAGCAGGCCTCCACGTGCACGCCGAGCTCGTCCATGTAGCCCTTGGCCTGCACCATCACGTCGAGCAGGTGCGACACCGGCGCGCCCTGGTAGCCGCCGACATAGGCCACGCCCGACTGCAGCAGGCCCTTGGTGATCGCGAGGATGCCCTCGCCGTGAAAGGTATCGCCCTCGCCAAGGCGCAGCGCCTCGACTTCCTTGCTGAATGAGACTTCCAAAAGAATTCGCTCCGATGGGTTGATGCGTGAGTGGATGAAGGCATGGGCGGACGCAGGCGTCCCCGCGCCGGGCGCGGGCCGGCGTTGATCGTTGCTGGAGGCGGCGCTACTTGCCGCCGGGCCTGGGCGGTGCGGTCGGCAAACGCGCCACGTAGTAGGCGAGGGTGTCGAGGTCTTCTGGCGCCATGCGGCCCACGGCCTCGCCCATCGCCTGCGTGTAGCCCGGGCGCTTGCCGGTGCGGAACTCCTGCAGCGTGAGCGCGAGGTATTCCTCGCGCTGGTGCGCGATGCGCGGCACCTGCTGGCCGCCGCTCAAGTCGGCGCCGTGGCAGATCACGCAGCGGTTCTCCTGCGCGAGCGCCTGGCCGCGCGCCATGCGCGCCGCGTCGGGCGGCGCGGCGGCGGCGGCCGGCGCCAGCGCGGGCAGCGTCGCGATGAAGTCGGAGAAGCCGCGCAGGTCCTCGTCCTTCATCGTCCTGGCGACCGCGGTCATGGCCTCGTTGGCGCGCCGGCCCTCGCGGAACAGGAACAGCTGCGTGATCGCGTAGAACGAATGCTGGCCCGCGAGCGAGGGCACGCCCTGCATCTCGCTGCGGCCGTCGGCGCCATGGCAGGCGGCGCACAGCGCGGCGTAGCGTTCGGCGTAGACCTTGGCGCTCGATGCCGCCGCCGGCGCGGCCTTGGGCTGCGCGCCCTTGGTCGCTTGCGCGAACGCGGGCAGGGCCAGTGCCCAGAGCATCGCCACCGTCGCCGCCATCGCCATGTGCCTCGTCATCCGGCGCGCCTCACTTGCCGCCGTAGCTGATGCGGTAGATCGCACCCGCGTGGTCGTCGCTCACCAGCATCGAGCCGTCCTTGAGCACCAGGAAGTCCACCGGCCGGCCCAGGTAGGTGTTGTTATCGACGAAGCCGGTCATGAAGGGCTCGACCTTCGCGCCGCCCTTGCCATCGGGCCAGGCCACCGCGATGTCGGCGTACCTGGTGGTGCGGTTCCAGGGGCCGTGGCGCGCGATGAACATCGCGCCGCGGTATTTCGCCGGGAACATCTTTCCCTGATAGAAGGTCATGCCCAGCGCCGCGGCGTGCGGGCCCAGCAGCGCGGCGGGCTCGGCGTAGTCGGCGCAGCTCTTGCCCCAGCCGAATTCCGAATCGAGGATGTTGCCCTGGTGGCAGTACGGGTAGCCGAAGTGCTGGTCGGCCTTGGTCACCACGTTGAGCTCGTCGTTGGGCAGGTCCTCGGAGAGCCAGTCGCGCCCGTTGTCGGTGAACCAGAGGTTGCCGGTCTTCGGATCGAAGTCGAAGCCCACCGTGTTGCGCACGCCGCGCGCGATGGTCTCGATGCCGCTGCCGTCGAGGTTCATGCGGAAGATGCGCGCATGCGCGTCATCGGGCTCGCAGAGGTTGCAGGGCGCGCCGACCGCGTAGTAGAGCTTCTCGTCGCGGATGCGCAGGTAGCGCCAGCTGTGGTCCTGGCCGCCGGGCAATTTGTCGTAGATCACCGCCGGCTGGCCCGGGTTGTCGAGCTTGTCCTCGATGCCGTCGTAGCGCTGGATCTGCTTGTGCGTGGCGAGGTAGAGCGCGCCCTTGTGGAATTCGATGCCGGTGGCGAACTCGGTCTTGTCGACGATGGTCTTCGGCTTGCGGTCGCCCTTCTCGGCAATGGCATAGACCTTGTTGCCGACGAACAGCGTGCTCACGAACACCGTGCCCTTGGCGCCCTGGCGCAGCGAGCGCGCATCGAGCACGCCCGAGGCCCAGGTCTCGACCTTGAAGCCCGGCGGCAGCTTGAACCTGGCGGTGGGCAGCTGGTCGGCCGCGGTGGGGATGGGAAACGAAGGCACGGGCGCCAGCCGCGTGGCCGCGTCGTTCTTCGGCCGGCCCTTGGCCCAGCCGGGCTCCTCGGTGGGCGGCTGCTGGGCCCAGGCGGCGCCGGCCGCAAGGAGCAGGGAGGTTGCAAGGGTCGCGAGCACCGCTGACATCGAATGCGGACGCAGTCTGGCCATGTCGTGTCTCCTTCTCGTTGTGGTGGCGCTTTCGTCGGGGGCGGCGAATTCACGCCGGGCGCCAGTGTGCGGAGCTTGCGGCCCGGCTTCAATAAAATAAGCGAGCTAAGCGATATGAACGGCATGCATATTGAAACCATAGACCTCAACCTGCTGCGTCTCTTCGATGCCGTCTACCGCGCGCGCAGCGTGAGCCGTGCCGCCGAGTCGCTGGGGCTGACCCAGCCCGCGGCCAGCCACGGCCTGGGCCGGCTGCGGCTGCTGCTGAAGGACGCGCTGTTCACGCGCGCCCCCGGCGGCGTGGCGCCCACCCCGCGCGCCGAGCGCCTCGCGGCCGCGGTGCAGGCCGCGCTCGCGCTGCTCGAGGAGGCGCTGCACGAGCCCGCGCGCTTCGAGCCGAAGGCATCGCGCAAGGTGTTCCGCATTCACATGAGCGACATCGGCGAGGGCCGCTTCCTGCCCGCGCTGATGGCGCGGCTCGGCGAGCTCGCGCCCGGCGTGCGCGTGGAGACGCTGCCGCTCGCGCCCGGCGAGATCGCGCCCGCGCTCGACAGCGGCCGCGTCGACTTCGCCTTCGGCTTCCTGCCCAAGGTGCGCGACACGCAGCGCCTGCACCTGCTCAAGGACCGCTACATCGTGCTGCTGCGCAAGGGCCATCCGTTCGCGCGCGGCCGGCGCACCAGCCAGGCGCTGATCGAGGCGCTGCAGACGCTCGAGTACGTGGCGGTGCGCACCCATGCCGAGACCCTGCGCATCCTGCAGCTGCTGAACCTCGAGGACCGCGTGCGCCTGACCACCGAGCACTTCATGGTGCTGCCGGCGATCGTGCGCGCCACCGACCTCGCGGTGGTGATGCCGCGCAACATCGCGCGCGGCTTCGCGCAGGAGGGCGGCTACGCGATCGTCGAGCCGGCCTTTCCGCTGCGCGACTTCACGGTGTCGCTGCACTGGAGCAAGCGCTTCGAGGCCGACCCCGCGAACCGCTGGCTGCGGCAGGTGATCGCGGAGCTGTTCGCCGAGCGCGCGGGCCGCGCCGAGCGCTGAGGCTCAGGGCAGGTTCTCGCGAAAGATCACCACGCTGCGCGTCGTCTCCACCCCGCTGAGCACGTCGCGCCCCTCGCGCAGGTTGGTGAAGATGCGCACGCAGCTCATCAGGGTCGCATGCGGGCTCTGCGTGATCACCGCGTCCATGCTGCCGTCGATCAGCAGCGCGCGCGTGTCGGGCGTGAGGCCGTGGCCGATGAAGGCCACCTTCTGGTCGCGCTGCGCTTCCTTGAGCGCGCGCGCCACGCCGTCGGAGGCGCCGCCGATGTTGTAGATGCCCGCGAGCTCGGGATGCTGCTCGAGCAGCGCGCGGGTCTGGCGGTAGTTCTTGTCGGCATCGTCCTGGCCCTCGCGCAGGCCCACCACCTGCAGCGGCTCGAACATCTCGTCGATCACCTGCAGGAAGCCGGCCTCGCGCTCCTGGTGCGCGCTGTAGCGCAGGCTGCCCGCGATCAGCGCGACCTTGGCGGCGCGCGCTCCGATGAAGCGGCCGATGAGGTAGCCCGCGGTGCGGCCGGCGGCGCGGTTGTCCAGCCCGATGTAGGCCGCGCGCTGCGAGTTCGCGAGGTCCGAGATCAGCGTCACCACCGGCACGCCGCGCGCGGCCAGCGCGGCCACGGCCTCGCGCACGGCCGGATGCTCGAGCGCCATCATCGCGATGCCGTCGCAGCGCCCGCCCAGGCGCAGCAGCGCGGCGGCCAGCGCCTCGGGGTTGAAGCTCTCGGTGAGTTCGGTGCGGCACACCACGTTGAACGGCGCCCAGTGCTCCTGCGCGTAGCCGACCATGTCGCCGAGCATGCGGATGAAGCGGTTGGTGCCGCTGGGCAGCAGGAACACCAGCCGCAGCGGCCGCGGCGCCAGTGCCGCGTAGAGGTCGCGCTCGGGCAGGTAGCCGAGCTCGGCGGCGGCCTTGAGCACGCGCTGCACGGTGGCGTCGCGCACGCCGGGGCGCTTGTTGAGCACGCGGTCGACGGTGGCGGTCGAGACCTGCGCGGTGCGCGCGATGTCGGCCACGGTGGCGCGTGCCGCGGTGCCATCGGCCGGCGCGGAGGATTGGTTTGAAGGGTTAACCCGCATACATCAAAAACCATCACGCCGTAGTTTGACGGTACAGGGTGAGGCCTATATCTTCGAGGAAATTCAATCAATGATGCATCAATTCGCATCATCCACACAACGGAGACACAGCATGGCACCGGTCACCCGCCGCAGCGCGATTCGCACCCTGTCCGCCCTTCCCGCCATCGCGGCCGTTCCGGCCGCCGGCGTGTTCTCGGCCCTGCCGCGCACGGCCCGCGCGGCGGAGTTCTCGTACAAGTACGGCAACAACCTGCCGCTGAGCCATCCGCTGAACATCCGCGCGCAGGAGGCGGCCGACCGCATCGCCAAGGAGACCAACGGCCGGGTCGAGATCAAGATCTTCCCGAACAACCAGCTCGGCGGCGACACCGACATGCTGGCCCAGGTGCGCTCGGGCGGCATCGAGTTCTTCACGCCCTCGGCGCTGGTGATCGCCACGCTGGTGCCGGTGGCCGCGATCAATGCGGTGGGCTTCGCCTTCGCCGACTACAAGCAGGTCTGGGCCGCGATGGACGGCAAGCTCGGCGCCCACGTGCGCGGCGCGATCGCCAAGTCGCGCCTCTATGCCTTCGAGAAGATGTGGGACAACGGCTTCCGCCAGACCACCAGCAGCAAGGCCGCGGTCGCCACTGCCAAGGACATGGACGGCCTGAAGATCCGCGTGCCCGTGAGCCCGCTGTCGATCTCGATGTTCAAGGGCCTGGGCGCCGCGCCCGCGAGCCTGCAGTTCAGCGAGGTCTATTCGGCGCTGCAGACGAAGATCGTCGACGCGCAGGAGAACCCGCTGCCGATCATCCAGGTCGCCAAGCTGTTCGAGGTGCAGAAGTTCTGCTCGCTCACCAACCACATCTGGGACGGCTACTGGTTCATCGCCAACGGCCGCGCCTGGGACGCGCTGCCCGCCGACCTGAAGACCGTCGTCGCGCGCGCCATCAACGAGGCCGGCCTGCAGCAGCGCGAGGACATCCGCAAGCTCAACGAATCGGTGGTGGGCGACCTGCAGGCCAAGGGCCTGACCATCAACCGTCCGGCGGCCGACAGCTTCCGCGCCAAGCTGCGCGACTCGGGCTTCTACGGCGAGTGGAAGGGCCGCTTCGGCCCCGAGGCCTGGGCGCTGCTCGAAGAGGCCGTGGGCAAGCTGGCCTGAGCGTCACCCATGTCCTCGCACGTGCTTCCCGCCGACGCGCTCGCCCCCGGTGGCGCCGCCGCGGCCCATCCGAACGCGCTGGCACCGCTGGCCGGCCGCCTCGACCGCTGGCTCGGCGGCACGGTGGAATCGCTGGCCGCGCTGCTGGTGCTGGCCGAGATCGTGGTGCTGTTCGCGGGCGTCACGGCGCGCTATGCCTTCCATGCGCCGCTGGTGTGGTCCGACGAGCTGGCCTCGATCCTGTTCCTGTGGCTGTCGATGCTCGGCGCCGTGGTGGCGCTGCGCCGCGGCGAGCACATGCGCATGACCGCGTTCGTGGCGCGGCTGCGGCCCGACACGCGCGCGCTGTTCGACACCTTCGCCATCACGGCCTCGGTGGCCTTCCTCGCGCTGGTGGCCTGGCCGGCCATCGACTACGCGCACGAGGAGTCCTTCGTCGTCACGCCCGCGCTCGAGATCAGCAATGCCTGGCGCGCCTCGGCCATCCCCGCGGGCATCGCGCTGATGGGGGTGGTGGCGCTGCTGCGCCTGCTGCGCGTGTGCACCGTGCGGCAGATCGCCGTGGCCGCGCTCGGCACCGTGGCGCTGGTGGCCGCCTTCTGGCTCGCGGGCCCGGTGCTGGCGCCGCTGGGCAAGCTCAACCTGCTGATCTTCTTCGTCGGCGTGGTGGCCTTCACCGTGTTCGCCGGCGTGCCGATCGCCTTCTCGTTCGCGCTCGCCACCTTCGGCTACCTGGCGCTGACCACGCGCACGCCGATGCTGGTGATGGTGGGGCGGCTCGACGAGGGCATGTCGCACCTGATCCTGCTGGCGGTGCCGCTGTTCATCTTCCTCGGCGCGCTGATCGAGATGACCGGCATGGCGCGCGCCATGATCCAGTTCCTCGCCAGCCTGCTGGGCCATGTGCGCGGCGGCCTGTCGTACGTGCTGATCGGCGCCATGTACCTGATCTCGGGCATCTCGGGCTCGAAGATCGCCGACATGGCGGCCATCGCGCCGGTGCTGTTCCCCGAGATGACCAAGCGCGGCGCCAAGCCCGGCGACCTGGTGGCGCTGCTGTCGGCCACCGGCGCGCAGACCGAGACCATCCCGCCCTCGATCGTGCTGATCACCATCGGCTCGGTCACCGGCATCTCGATCGCGGCGCTGTTCACCGGCGGCCTGATGCCCGCGGTGGTGCTCGGCGCCATGCTCTGCGTGGTGGTCTGGTGGCGCTACCGCCGCGAGGACCTGAGCCGGGTGAAGCGCCACGGCGCGCGCGAGATCGGCAAGCTGCTGGGGGTCGCGCTGCCCGCGGTGCTGCTGCCCTTCGTGATCCGCGCCGCGGTGGTCGAGGGCGTGGCCACGGCCACCGAGGTCTCGACCATCGGCATCGTCTATTCGGCGCTGGTCGGCCTCTTGATCTATCGCCAGTTCGACTGGCGCCGGCTGCGCCCGATGCTGGTCGAGACCGCGTCGCTCTCGGGCGCCATCATCTTCATCGTCGGCTGCGCCACCGCCATGGCCTGGGGACTCACGCAGTCGGGCTTCTCGCAGGACCTCGCGAAGCTCATGGCCGGCATCCCGGGCGGCGCCTACGGCTTCCTCGCGGTCTCGATCGTGGCCTTCATCGTGCTGGGCAGCGTGCTCGAGGGCATTCCAGCCATCGTGCTGTTCGGCCCGCTCCTGTTCCCGATCGCCAAGGCGGCCGGCGTGCACGAGGTGCACTACGCCATGGTCGTGATCTTCGCGATGGGCATCGGCCTGTTCGCGCCGCCCTTCGGCGTCGGCTACTACGGCGCCTGCGCCGTCAGCAAGGTCGATCCCGACGAGGGCATCCGCCACATCTGGGGCTACATGGCCGCGCTGCTCGCGGGGCTGGTGCTGGTCGCCGCGATCCCGTGGTTCTCCACCGGTTTTCTCAAAGTCTGACAACAACACGCACAACGGAGCGCGCAAGAAAATGAGTCGATTCCTCGGCGAGATCCGCCAACTGGGCTACGTGGTGCCCGACATCGAGGCCGCCATGGACTACTGGAGCCGCGAGCTCGGCGTCGGTCCCTGGTTCTACAACCCCAAGGTGCCGATCCGCAACTACCGCTACAACGGCGAGGCGCACGAGCCGCACAACTCGGTGGCGCTGGCCAACTCGGGCTATGTGCAGGTCGAGCTGATCCAGACCCGCAACGACGTGCCCTCGATGTACCGCGACTTCCTGCGCGCGGGCCGTACCGGCCTGCAGCACGTGGCCTACTGGACCGCCGACTACGACGCCGACCTCGCGCGCCTCACGGCGCAGGGCTTCAAGCCCGTGATGAGCGGCGAGGTGGGCGAGCGCGGCCGCTTCATCTACTTCGACACCGAATACCACCCGGGCACCGTGATCGAGCTGTCGGAAGTGGCCGGGCCGAAGGGAAAGATGTTCGACCTGATCCGCGCGGCCTCCGAAGGCTGGGACGGCAGCGAGCCGGTGCGGCCCTTCCCCGACCTGTCGAAGCTCTGATGACGATGGCGCAGGCAGAACAGCGCATCCGCGCGCGCTACCGCATCGAGACGCCGCTCGAGCCGGCCGCGGTGGCCGAGGTGATGGCGGGCGAGCAGTCGTGCGGCACCTTCACGCGCGTCGAGGGCGAGACCGACGACCTGCGCGCGCGGGCGCGCGCCACCGTCGAGGCCATCGCCGAGCTCGAGCCGGCCGCGGCGCCCAGCCTGCCCAATGCGCTGCTCGAGCGCCAGGGCCGGCGCGGGCCGTGGCGGCGCGCGCTGGTCGACATCTCCTTTCCCGTCGCCAACATCGGCGCCAACCTGCCGACGCTGGCGGCCACGGTCGCGGGCAACCTCTACGACCTCGGCGAGGTCACGGGGCTGCGGCTCGAATCGCTGCAATTGCCCGCGGCCTACCGCGCGCAGTTCGAGCGGCCGAGCCACGGCGTGGCCGGCACCCGCCGCGCCACCGGCGTGGAATCGGGCGCGCTGGTGGGCACCATCATCAAGCCCAACGTCGGCTTCTCGGCCGCGCAGACCGCCGAGCTGGTGGCGCGGCTGTGCGCCGCGGGCGTGGACTTCATCAAGGACGACGAGGTTTCGGCCGATCCGCTGCATGCGCCGCTGGCCGAGCGCGTGCCGGCCGTGATGGCGGTGGTGCGCGACCATGCGCAGCGCACCGGCAAGCAGGTGATGGTGGCCTTCAACATCACCGACGAGACCGACGCCATGAAGCGCCATGCCGACCTGGTCGAGCGCGAGGGCGGCAGCTGCGTGATGGCCAGCCTCAACTGGTGCGGCCATTCGGGCATACAGACGCTGCGGCGCCACACGCCCCTGGCGCTGCATGGCCACCGCAACGGCTATGGCGCGCTGTCGCGCCATCCGCTGCTGGGCATTTCGTTCCAGGCCTACCAGGCGCTGTGGCGGCTGGCCGGCGTCGACCACATGCACGTGCACGGGCTGCAGGGCAAGTTCTCGCAGCCCGACGAGGAAGTGATCGAGTCGGCGCGCGACTGCCTGGCGCCGCTGACGGCGGGCGAGGGTGCTTTCGATGATCGCGTGATGCCCGCCTTCTCCTCGGGCCAGTGGGCCGGCACCGTGGCGCCGACCTGGGCCGCGGTCGGCAGCGACGACCTGCTGTTCATGTCGGGCGGCGGCATCCTGGCCCATCCGGGCGGCGCGGCCGCGGGCGTGGCGAGCATCCGCCAGGCCTGGGCCGCGGCGCGCGCGGGCGTGCCGGTGGCCGAGGCCGCGCGCGAGGCGCCGGAGCTGGCGCAGGCGCTGGCTTTCTTCGGCGCGAAATGAGCGCGGCAGCGAGCACGTCGGTGCCGCTCGCCTATTACGGCGACGACTTCACCGGCGCCACCGACACGCTCGCCACCGCGGCGCGTGCCGGGCTGCGCGCCTTGCTGTTCTTGCGCGTGCCCGACGAGGCGCTGCTCGCGCGCGCCGGCCCGCTCGACTGCCTCGGCATCGCGGGCGCGGCGCGCTCGATGGCGCCGGACGAGATGCGCGCCGAACTCGCGCCGGTCGCGCGGCTGATGGCCGGGCTCGGCGCGCGCGTGCTGCACTACAAGACCTGTTCCACCTTCGACAGCGCGCCCGGCGTCGGCAACATCGCCGTCGCGATCGAGGCGTTGCGCCCCGCCGCCGGCCAGCCCTGGACCGCGATCGTCGGCGGCCAGCCGAACCTCGAGCGCTACTGCCTGTTCGGCCACCTGTTCGCCGCGGCCGGCAGCGGCGGCACGGTGCACCGCATCGACCGCCATCCGACCATGAGCCGCCATCCGGTCACGCCGATGCGCGAATCGGACCTGCGGCTGCATCTTCAGGCGCAGGGCCTGGGCGAGACCGCGCTGCTGCCATACCCGCGCCATGCGGCCACGGGCGAGGCGCTGGCCGCCTTGCTGGACAAGCGGCCCGAAGCCGTGCTGTTCGACGTCGCGCGGCCCGAGGACCTCGAGGCCATCGGCGAGGCGCTGTGGCCGCTCGCCACCGCCGAGGCGCCGCTTTTGGCCGTCGGACCGAGCAGCGTGGTGCAGGCCTTCGCGCCGCGGCTGGCGCAGGCGCCCGCGGCGCCGGCCGCCGTGGCGCCCGCGCGCGGCCCGGTGTTCGTGCTGGCCGGCAGCCTCTCTCCGATCACGGCACGGCAGGTGGCGGCCGCGCGGTCCTTCGAGGTCGTCTGGCTCGACGCGGCGCGGCTGGTCGACCCCCATTCCGATCACCTGGCGCAGTCCGCGCGCGAACTGGCCGACCGGCTCTCGACCGGCGCCCACGTGCTGGCCTGCACCGCCACCGAGGCCGCGCGCGCCGGCCACACCCGCGTGCCCGCGCGCGCGCTGGCCGAGGCCGGCGGCGAACTGCTGGCGCGCGTGCTCGCCGCCGTGCCGCTGTCGCGCGTGGGCGTGGCCGGCGGCGACACCTCCAGCCTCGCCGTGGGCGCGCTCGACGCCTGGGGGCTGTCCTATCTCGCGCAACTCGCGCCCGGCACCGCGCTGTGCCGGCTGCACAGCGAGGCACCGGGGCTCGACGGGGTCGAGATCATGCTCAAGGGCGGGCAGATGGGTTCGCAGGACGTGTTCGAACGGCTGGTGCACGGTACCGGCGGCTGAGCGGGCGCAAGGCTCGTTTTTCGGCGCGGCCATGGCGCCCGCGCCCCCATGGCACGAGAATTGCCCCGGAATCCAGGGTTTCCCCGTACGTCGCATACCGGGCCCTGCATACGCAATATGGGCACCACGGTATGCGTGCGGCGGCGCAAGCCGCTAACGTCCAGGCCTGGCCACCACGCGCCACCCCACGAGCACGACAGCATGAGTACCGAGAGCAGCAGCCACAGCCCCAGCCAGCCCATCCGATTCTTCCATCGCGGACAGGTCGTCGACGTCAGCGGCGTCCATCCGACCCGCTCGGTGCTCGACTGGCTGCGCGAGGACGCGCGCTGCACCGGCACCAAGGAGGGTTGCAACGAGGGCGACTGCGGTGCGTGCACCGTGGTGATCGGCGAGCTGGCCGAGGCCGGCGCGCCCGACGCGGTCGGCGGCCTGCGGCTGCAGACGGTCAATGCCTGCATCCAGTTCCTGCCCACGCTCAACGGCAAGGCGCTGTTCACGGTCGAGGACCTCAAGGACCAGTGCCTGTCGTCCCAGGCTGCGCAGGCGGCCCCGGCCCCCGCGCTGCAGGAGGGCGACAAGCGCCCGCACCCCGTGCACTGCCTGCATCCGGTGCAGCAGGCGCTGGTCGACTGCCACGGCTCGCAATGCGGCTTCTGCACGCCGGGCTTCGTGATGTCGCTGTGGTCGGCCTACGAACACCACCAGGCGCGCGGCACGCAGCCCTCGCGCCAGCAGCTGGCCGACGACCTCTCGGGCAACCTGTGCCGTTGCACCGGCTACCGCCCGATCCTCGACGCGGGCCAGCGCATGTTCGACCTGCCGCCGGTGCGGCTGGACAGCCGCGCGGTGGTGGCCGCGCTCACCGCGCTGAACCCGCCCTCGGGCGCCGCGGGCTTCGAGTACGCGGCCCCGCTGGGCGCGCGCATCGACCGCTTCCACGCACCGCGCTCGCTCGAGCAACTGGCCGCGCTGCGCGAGCAGAAGCCGCGCGCGCAACTGCTGTCGGGCTCGACCGACGTGGGCCTGTGGGTCAACAAGCAGTTCCGCGACCTCGGCGACATCATCTACCTGGGCGACGTGCCCGAGCTCAAGACCGTCGAGGTCCGCGGCGAGCACCTCTACATCGGCGCCGGCGCCTCGCTCGAATCGGCCTTCGCGGCGCTGGTCGAGCGCGTGCCCAGTCTGGCCGACGTCTGGCTGCGCTTCGCCTCGCCGCCGATCCGCCATGCGGGCACCATGGGCGGCAACGTCGCCAACGGCTCGCCGATCGGCGACTCGCCGCCGGTGCTGATGTCGCTCGACGCCGAGATCGAGCTGCGCCGCGGCGCCGACGTGCGCCGCATGCCGCTGCCCGACTTCTACGTCGACTACATGAAGAACCAGCTGCAGAGCGGTGAGTTCGTGCAGGGCCTGTGGCTGCCGCTGGCCGCGATGCGCCGCCAGGTGCGCGCCTACAAGATCAGCAAGCGCTTCGACTGCGACATCTCGGCGCTGTGCGCGGGCTTCGCGCTCGAGCTCGAGCCCGGCGGCAACAAGGTGAAGGCCGTGCGCCTGGCCTTCGGCGGCATGGCCGCCACCGTGAAGCGCGCGGCGCAGGCCGAGGCCGCGCTGGTCGGCAAGCCCTGGACCCAGTCCAGCGTGAACGCCGCCAAGCTGGCGCTGGCGCAGGACTTCAAGCCGCTGTCCGACATGCGTGCCTCGGCCGACTACCGGATGCAGGTGGCGCAGAACCTGATCCAGCGCCTGTGGCTCGAGACCCGGGCCGAGGATGCGCTGCCCGGCAGCGCCACCAGCGTCTGGAGCGTGATGCCGCACGCCGCCACCGCCAAGCCGGCCGCGCAAGGAGTCTGAGACCATGAACAAGCCCCTCGATGCCCGCCTGCTGCAACCCGCAGAGGCCTTTGCCGACTACCTGAAGAACACCGCCGCCCGCATCGACCAGGGTGCCGAGGCGCTCGCCCACGACCAGGGCGCGCGCGTGGGCATCAGCCGCCCGCACGAATCGGCGCACCTGCACGTGGCCGGCGAGGCCACCTACATCGACGACATCCCCGAGATCGCCGGCACCCTGCATTGCGCGCTGGGCCTGTCGCCCGCGGCCAACGGGCGCGTCACGGCGCTGTCGCTCGACGCCATCCGCGCCATGCCGGGCGTGGTGTCGGTGCTCACGGCCGACGACATCCCCGGCACCAACGACTGCGGTTCGATCATCCACGACGACCCGATCCTGCTGTCCGTGAAGGACGGCGGCGAGATCCGCTATCTGGGCCAGCCGGTGTTCGCGGTGATCGCGCGCACCCGCGACGCCGCGCGCCGCGCCGCCGCGCGCGCCAAGGACGCGCTGACCATCGAGGCGCAGCCGCCGGTGCTGACGCCGCAGGACGCGCATGCGCGCGGCCAGTACGTGGTGCCGCCGATGCACATCGTGCGCAGCGGCGGTGCCGCCAACGGCGGCGACGAGGCCGCGGTGCGCGCCGCCATCGCGGCCGCGCCGCGCAGGCTCAAGGCCACGCTCGACGTCGGCGGGCAGGAGCAGTTCTACCTCGAGGGCCAGATCAGCTACGCGATCCCGAAGGAGGGCGGCGCGCTGCACATCCACTGCTCGACCCAGCATCCGAGCGAGATGCAGCACCTGGTCGCGCACGCGATGCACCTGCAGTCGAACGAGGTGCACGTCGAGTGCCGGCGCATGGGCGGCGGCTTCGGCGGCAAGGAATCGCAGTCGGCGCTGTTCGCCTGCGTGGCCGCGGTGGCCGCGAGCAAGCTGCGCCGCCCGGTCAAGCTGCGGCTGGACCGCGACGACGACTTCATGGTCACGGGCCGGCGCCACTGCTTCTGGTACGAGTACGAGGTGGGCTTCGACGACGAGGGCCGCCTGCTCGGCGCCGAGATCACCATGGTCTCGCGCGCCGGCCACTCGGCCGACCTGTCGGGCCCGGTGATGACGCGCGCGCTGTGCCACTTCGACAACGCCTACTGGCTGCCCAACGTCAGCATGCACGGCTACTCGGGCAAGACCAACACGCAGAGCAACACGGCGTTCCGCGGCTTCGGCGGCCCGCAGGGCGCGATCGCGATCGAGAACATCATGGACTCGGTGGCGCGCGCGCTGGGCCGCGACCCGCTCGACGTGCGGCGCGTCAACTTCTACGGCAAGGGCGAGAACAACGTGACGCCCTACCGCCAGACCGTGACCGACAACATCGTGCACGAGCTGGTGGCCGAGCTCGAGGCCACGAGCGACTACCGCGCGCGGCGCGAGGAGATCGCCGGCTTCAACGCCGCGAGCCCGGTGCTCAAGCGCGGGCTGGCGCTGGCGCCGCTGAAGTTCGGCATCTCGTTCAACGTCAAGCACTTCAACCAGGCCGGCGCGCTGGTGCACGTCTACACCGACGGCTCGATCCTGGTGAACCACGGCGGCACCGAGATGGGCCAGGGCCTGAACACCAAGGTGGCGCAGGTGGTGGCGCACGAGCTCGGCGTGAGCTTCGAGCGCGTGCGCGTCACGGCCACCGACACGACCAAGGTCGCGAACACCTCGGCCACGGCGGCCTCGACCGGCGCCGACCTCAACGGCAAGGCCGCGCAGGACGCCGCGCGCCAGATCCGCGAGCGGCTGGCGCAGAGCGCGGCCGAGCGCCACGGCGGCGAGCCCGGCGCGGTGCGCTTCGCCAACGACAAGGTCGAGGTCAACGGCCGCACGCTGGCCTTCAGCACGGTGGTGGGCGAGGCCTATCTCGACCGCAAGCAGCTGTGGTCCGACGGCTTCTACGCCACGCCCGGCCTGAGCTGGGACAAGGACAAGATGCAGGGCCGCCCGTTCTACTACTACGCCTACGGCGCGGCGGTGAGCGAGGTGATCGTCGACACGCTGACCGGCGAATGGAAGTTGCTGCGCGCCGACATCCTGCACGACGCGGGCAAGTCGCTGAACCCGGCGGTCGACATCGGCCAGGTCGAGGGCGCCTTCATCCAGGGCATGGGCTGGCTCACGACCGAGGAGCTGGTGTGGCATCCGCAGAGCGGCAAGCTCACGACCCACGCGCCCAGCACCTACAAGATCCCGACCGCCAACGACTGCCCGCCGGTGTTCAACGTGCGGCTGTTCGAGGGCCAGAACTTCGAGGACTCGATCCACCGCAGCAAGGCCGTGGGCGAGCCGCCGCTGCTGCTGCCGTTCTCGGTCTTCTTCGCGATCCGCGACGCCGTGTCGGCCGCGGGCGGCCACCGCGTCGACCCGCCGCTGCGCGCGCCCGCCACGAGCGAATCGATCCTGCGCGCCGTGACGGCCGTGCAGGTGGAATGAGCGCCGCACCAGCAGACAGCAGAACGCAGAAGACGCGAAGAACACGCGCAAGCCGCAGAAATGAGAGCGAGGAACACCGTCATGTCTTCCTTTTGCGACTTTCGCGAAAGCTTCGCGCCCTCCGCGTTCGGCTGTCCGACGCCGTGCCTCGGCTGTATAACGCCTCGCATCGACCACTTCCTTGCGGGCGGCCATGAGAGACCAGGCGCTTTTCGACAAGATCGACCTTCACCTGATCCGGGTGCTGCACACCGTGCTGACCGATCGCAGCGTCTCGCGCGCCGCGATCCGGCTCGGGATGTACCAGCCGGCGGTGTCGGCCGCGCTCAAGCGGCTGCGCGAGCTCTCGGGCGATCCGCTGCTGGTGCGCTCGGGCTCGGGCATGGTGCCCACCGATGCGGGGCTGCGCATGATCGAGCCGGCCGCGAGCATCCTGCGCGCGGCCGAGATGCTGTTCTCCGATGCGCGCGGCTTCGACCCGCAATCGGCCAGCACCACCTTCCGCATCGCGGCCAGCGACTACATGGACCCGATCTTCCTGCCCATGCTGGTGGCGCAGGTCAAGCGCGAGGCGCCGCTGTGCCACATCGAGATCCATCCGCTGTCGCCCGACTCCGACTACCACGGCCACCTGTCGCTGGGGCAGGTCGACGTGGTGATCGGCAACTGGCTCAAGCCACCCGAGGACCTGCACATGGCACGCCTGTTCGGTGACGAGGTGGTGTCGCTGGTGAACCAGGACCATCCGGCGGTGCGCCGCGGCTGGGACCTGGAAACCTGGCTGCAGGCCGAGCACATCGCGCCCACGCCCATGCACCCGGGCGGGCGCGGCATCATCGACCAGATGCTCGACGAGCTCGGGCGCCAGCGCAACATCACGGCGCGCTGCGCGCACTTCGGGCTGATCCCCGACATGGTGGCCTCGAGCCTGCTGGTGCTGACCACCGGCCGCCAGTACTGCGAGCGCTTCGCCGCGCGGCTGCCGCTGAAGATCCTCGACTGCCCGGTGGCGCTGCCGCGGCTCATGTACTACCAGCTCTGGCACGAGCGCACCCACTCGTCGAGCTCGGCGCGCTGGCTGCGCGAATGCATCAAGGACGTGGCGGCCTCGCTGCGACCGCCCACCCCGCCCGCGCGCGATGCGCGCGATCCGCCGCCCCTGGGCGCCTGACGGCGCCGGCTCCCTCACCACCAGAACCCCAAGGACCTCGAGGCGCGACCGAGCTCGCGCCAGGGACGGGCTCGGCCCGCTTTTTCTTCAGAACAACGCCGCACGACGCGACACGAGACAACACATCCCGGAGACAAGAAACCCATGAACTGGATCGACAAGGTGTTCAAGCTCAACGAACACAACACCACCGTGCGCACCGAGGTCATCGCGGGGCTCACCACCTTCCTGACGATGGCCTACATCATCTTCGTCAACCCCTCGATCCTCGGCGACGCGGGCATGCCCAAGGGCGCGGTCTTCGTCGCCACCTGCCTGATCGCGGCGCTGGGCACGCTGATCATGGGCCTGTACGCCAACTACCCGATCGCGATGGCGCCGGGCATGGGCCTGAACGCCTATTTCGCCTACGTGGTGGTGCTCGGCATGGGCTACACGTGGCAGACCGCGCTGGGCGCGGTCTTCATCTCGGGCTGCCTGTTCCTGATCGTCACGGTCACCGGGCTGCGCGAGCTGTTCATCCAGGGCATACCGCAGTCGCTGCGAACGGCGATCACGGTGGGCATCGGCATGTTCCTCGCGCTGATCGCGCTCAAGAGCGCGGGCGTGGTCGCGGCCTCGCCGGCCACCTTCGTGACCCTGGGCGACCTGCACTCGGCGCCGGTGGTGCTGGCCACGCTGGGCTTTTTGATCATCGTGGTGCTCGACAAGCTCAAGGTGCGCGGCGCGATCCTGATCGGCATCGTCACGGTCACGGTGCTGTCCTTCTTCTTCGGCGGCAACAAGTTCCACGGCGTGTTCGCGCCGCCGCCGTCGATCGCGCCCACCTTCATGCAGCTCGACATCCTGAGCGCGCTCAAGGGCGGCATCCTCAACGTGGTGCTGGTGTTCTTCCTGGTCGAGATGTTCGACGCCACCGGCACGCTGATGGGCGTGGCCAAGCGCGCCGGGCTGCTGGTGCCCGGCAAGATGGAGCGCATGAACAAGGCGCTGCTGGCCGACAGCGGCGCGATCTTCGCGGGCTCGCTGCTCGGCACCTCGAGCACCACGGCCTACGTGGAGAGCGCGGCCGGCGTGCAGGCGGGCGGGCGCACCGGCCTCACGGCCGTGGTGGTGGCCGTGCTGTTCCTGGCCTGCCTGATGATCTCGCCGCTCGCGGGCTCGGTGCCGGCCTATGCCACCGCGCCGGCGCTGCTGTTCGTGGGTTGCCTGATGCTGCGCGACCTGGTCGAGCTCGACTGGGAGGACACCACCGAGGTCATCCCCGCGGCCGTGACCGCGCTGGCCATGCCCTTCACCTACTCGATCGCCAACGGCCTGGCCTTCGGCTTCATCACCTACGCCGTGCTCAAGCTGTTCACCGGCCGGGCACGGGAAGTGCATGCCATGGTGTGGGTCATCGCCGCCATCTTCCTGTTCAAGTTCGTCTACGTGACGGGCCACTGAACCCGAAATCAGCCGAAGCCCCGGAGTCGGGGTCTTCCATCGCCCGGATTCCGTGGGCACGCTATTAAACTTATAGCTATCGACGTACATCGGAACCCGCGAGACGAGGCCCATTCCTGTACCGAACGAGACAACCCACGGAACCGGCATGACAACACCCAGACTCCAGCTCGCGCACATCACCAAGCGCTACCCGGCGGTGGTCGCCAACAGCGACATCTCGCTGGCGGTGCAACCGGGCGAGATCCACGCCGTGCTCGGCGAGAACGGCGCCGGCAAGTCGACGCTGATGAAGATCATCTACGGCTCGGTCAAGCCCGACGAGGGCAGCGTCGCCTTCGACGGCCAGCCGGTGAACCTGCGCAACCCGCAGCAGGCGCGCGCGCTGGGCATCAGCATGGTGTTCCAGCACTTCAGCCTGTTCGACACCCTCACGGTGGCCGAGAACGTCTGGCTGGGCCTCGACAAGTCGCTGGCGCTGGCCGACGTGGCGCGCAGCATCACGGCCAAGGCGAGCGAATACGGCCTCGACATCGATCCCGCGCGGCCGGTCCACACGCTGTCGGTGGGCGAGATGCAGCGGGTGGAGATCATCCGCGCGCTGCTGACCGACCCCAAGCTGCTGATCCTCGACGAGCCGACCTCGGTGCTCACGCCGCAGGCGGTGGTCAAGCTGTTCGGGGTGCTCAACAAGCTGGCCTCCGAGGGCTGCAGCATCCTCTACATCAGCCACAAGCTGCACGAGATCCGCGAGCTGTGCACCGCCTGCACGGTGCTGCGCGGCGGCAAGGTCACGGGTGTGTGCAACCCGAAGAACGAGAGCAACGAGTCGCTGTCGCGACTGATGATCGGCAGCGAGCCGCCGCCGCTCGAGCACCGGCCGGTGCATGCGGGCGCGGTGGCGCTGCGCGTGCAGGGCCTCACGCTGGCGCGCGAGGACCAGTTCGGCGTGGACCTCGAGGGCGTGTCCTTCGAGGTGCGCGCGGGCGAGGTGGTGGGCATTGCGGGCGTGTCGGGCAACGGCCAGAAGGAACTGCTCTACACGCTCTCGGGCGAGGACGTGCGCGCCGAGGCGGCGATGGTGCGGGTGTTCGACCAGCCGGCCGGCCGGCTGCGCCCGCGCGCGCGCCGTGCGCTGGGCCTGCACTTCGTGCCCGAGGAGCGGCTGGGCCGCGGCGCGGTGCCCACGCTGGGGCTCGCGCACAACCTGCTGCTGACGCGCGGCGACGCGGTGGGCCGCGGCGGCTGGATCCGCACCGGCGCGCTCGAGCGCCAGGCCAGATCCATCATCGAGCGCTTCAAGGTCAAGGCCGGTGGCCCGAAGGCGGCGGCGCGCTCGCTGTCGGGCGGCAACCTGCAGAAGTTCATCGTCGGCCGCGAGATCGACGCCAACCCCAAGCTCTTCATCGTCTCGCAGCCGACCTGGGGCGTGGACGTGGGCGCGGCCGCGCTGATCCATGCCGAGATCCTCGCGCTGCGCGACGCGGGCTGCGCGGTGCTGGTGATCAGCGAGGAGCTCGACGAGCTCTTCAACATCAGCGACCGGCTGCACGTGATCGCCAAGGGGCGGCTGTCGCCATCGATCGACCGCGCGGCCGCCACGCTGGCGCAGATCGGCGAATGGATGAGCGGGCTGTGGCCGGGCCCATCCGGCAAGAGCAACAAGAACCAGGAGGCCGCCCATGCTTAAGCTCGAACCCCGTCCGGAGCTCTCGCGCTTCTGGACCTTCGCCTCGCCGATCCTGGCGCTGCTGATCACGGTGCTGATCGGCGTGGCGCTGTTCGCCGCGCTCGGCAAGGACCCGGTCAAGGGCCTGCTGGTGTTCTTCTACGAGCCGATCAAGAACGGCTATGCGCTGGGCGAGCTGACGGTGAAGGCCACGCCGCTGCTGATCATCGCGCTGGGCCTGGCGGTGTGCTTCCGCTCCAACGTGTGGAACATCGGGGCCGAGGGCCAGTTCGTGTTCGGCGCGATCGCCGCGGGCGGTGTGGCGCTGATGGCCGACAAGACCACGGGCGGCTGGATCGTGCTGGCGATCCTGGTGGCGGGCACGCTGGGCGGCATGGTCTGGGCCGGCATCGTGGCCTGGCTGCGCGACCGCTTCAACGCGAACGAGATCCTGGTGAGCCTGATGCTGGTGTACGTGGCGACGCTGCTGCTGAGCTACATGGTGTTCGGCCCCTGGAAGGATCCCAACGGCTACAACTTCCCGCAGTCGAAGACCTTCGAGGCGGTGACGCAGATCCCGCGCCTGTTCAAGGGTTCGCGCGTGACGATCGGGGTGATCATCGCGCTGGTGGGGGTGGGGGCGCTGTGGGTGTTCCTGTTCCGCACGCGCGCGGGTTTCGCGCAGCAGGTCGGCGGCCTCGCGCCCGCGGCTGCGCGCTATGCAGGCTTCTCGGCGCGCCGCGCGGTGTGGATCGCGCTGCTGACCTCGGGCGGCGCGGCCGGCCTGGCCGGTGCGCTCGAAGTGGCGGGCCCGCTCGGTCAGCTCACGCCCTACGTGCCGGCCGGCTACGGCTTCGCGGCCATCATCGTGGCCTTCGTCGGCCGCCTGCATCCGGTGGGGATGGTGTTCTCGGCCATCCTCATGAGCATGTTCTACATCGGCGGCGAACTCGCGCAGTCGCGGCTCGGGTTGCCGAAGTCGCTGACGGGGGTGTTCCAGGGGCTGCTGCTGTTCACGCTGCTGGCTTGCGATACCTTGATCGCCTATCGGGTTCGGCGCAAGGCGGCTGCGAAGGCTGCCGTGCTCACGACGAGTTCGCTGCAGGCGAGTACGCCTTTGACTGCGCCGGTTGCGCGCACGACCGAGGGGGCGCTGTGATGACCTCCTGTTCGTTGTTTGTGCAGATCGACCGATCGGGGTGGGCTCACGCCGACGGGGTACTCCCCTCCGCGAATGTCCCCCGGCCTGCGGCCTCCTCCTTTATTTCGCTGCGGGGAGTACCCCATCGACGTGAGCCTGGCGCAGGACGGTTGAACCGGCCCGCACAACGACTGCGCCCACGTGCGCAGGGCAGTGGGTGCTTCCCGCAGCGAAATAAAGGAGGAGCCGAAGGCGGGGGACATTCGCGGAGGGAAGTACCCGCTGTCCTGTGCACGCGCCCCGACCGTCCCCTCTGCACCCCGAGCAACCCAAGCAACGAGAGCCACTAAAAAATGGACAGCTACGCACTCCTGCTCGGCTCCACCCTGAGCGCCGGCACCGTCCTCGCCATCGCCGCGCTCGGCCTCCTCATCAACGAGAAGGCCGGCATCGTCAACCTCGGCGCCGAGGGCATGATGCTGTGCGCCGCCATCGCCGGTTTTGCGACCGTGGTGACCACCCACAACCCCTGGCTCGGCCTGCTCGCCGGCATGGCCGCCGGGGCCTTGCTGGCCGCCTTTTTCGGCGTGCTCGTCATCTGGCTCAACACCAACCAGTACGCCACCGGCCTCGCGCTGAGTTTGTTCGGCGTCGGCTTCTCGGCCTTCGCGGGCATCAACTTCGTGCAGGCCAAGCTGCCCGAGAGCGCCAGCTATGCGATCCCCGTGCTGGCCGACATTCCGCTGCTCGGCCCCGCGCTGTTCCGCCACCACCCGATGGTCTACGTCGCCGTGCTGCTGACCGTGGGCCTGATCTGGTTTCTCTACCGCACGCGCGCCGGCCTCGTGCTGCGCTCGGTCGGCGAGTCGCCCGAGTCGGCGCATGCGCTGGGCTATCCGGTGCGGCGCATCCGCCTCATGGCCGTGATCGCGGGCGGGGCGCTGTGCGGCCTCTCGGGCGCGTACCTCTCGACCGTCTACACCCCGCTGTGGGTCGAAGGCATGGTCGCGGGCCGCGGCTGGATCGCGCTCGCGCTCACCACCTTCGCCACCTGGCGGCCGATGCGCGTGCTGCTGGGCGCCTACCTGTTCGGCGGTGTCTCGATGCTGGGCTTCCACCTGCAGAGCAGCGGCGTCGACGTGCCCTCGCAGTTCCTCAGCATGCTGCAGTACATCGCGCCCATCGTGGTGCTGGCCCTGATCTCGCGCAACCCCGCATTCATTCGCGTCAACATGCCGGCTTCGATCGGGAAACCGTTCTACCCCGGCTCATAATCGCGGTTTTCGTTTTTCCGCCAACCCGTCCTTTTTGAGGATTTCCGACAATGAATGATCTGAACAAGCGCTCCCTGCTCAAGCTCGCCGCCCTCACGGCGGTCGCTTCGGCAGCCTTGATCGGCTGCGGCAAGAAAGAAGAAGCGGCAGCACCGGCCGCCGCGCCCGCACCGGCTCCGGCACCCGCCGCCGCCGCGCCGGCCCCGGCAGCGCCGCTCAACATCGCATTCGCATACATCGGACCCGTGGGCGACGGCGGCTGGACCTTCGCGCACGACAACGGCCGCAAGGCGCTCGAGAAGGAATTCGGCGACAAGATCAAGACCACCTTCGTGGAAAGCGTGCCCGAGGGCGCCGACGCCGAGCGCGTGTTCCGCGACATGGTCGGCCAGGGCAACAAGCTGATCTTCGGCACCACCTTCGGCTACATGGAGCCCATGCTCAAGGTGGCCAACGACAGCAAGGACGTCAAGTTCGAGCATGCCACCGGCTACAAGACCGCCGAGAACATGCGCACCTACGACAGCCGCACCTACGAAGGCGCGTACATGGCCGGCATCATCGCGGGCGCCATGACCAAGTCGAACACGCTCGGCGTCGTCGGCTCGGTGCCGATCCCCGAAGTGCTGCGCAACATCAACAGCTTCACGCTCGGCGCCCAGTCGGTCAACCCGAAGATCACGACCAAGGTCGTGTGGGTCAACGAGTGGTTCAGCCCGCCGAAGGAAACCGAGGCCGCCACCGCCCTCATCAACGGCGGCGCCGACATCCTGTTCCAGAACACCGACTCGCCGGCCGTGCTCAAGACCGCGCAGGAAAAGGGCAAGCGCGCCTTCGGCTGGGACTCCGACATGACCGCCTACGGTCCCAAGGCCCACCTGGGCTCGGCCACCATCAACTGGGCGCCGTACTACATCAAGGCCACGCAGGACGCGCTCGACGGCAAGTGGGCCACCGGCCAGGCCTGGTGGGGCGTCAAGGAAGGCGCCATCGACCTCGTGTCGATCGCCGAGGACGTGCCGGCCGAAGCCAAGGCCAAGGTCGACGAGGTCAAGAAGGGCCTGAAGGACGGCAGCTTCTCGATCTGGAAGGGCCCGATCCTCGGCCAGGACGGCAAGGAAGTGGTCGCCAAGGACACGGTCGCCGACGACAAGTTCCTGACCGGCATCAACTTCTACGTCAAGGGCGTCGAAGGCAAGGTGCCGGGCGGCGACAAGAAGTAAACAAGCAGGCTGCTTCGCGTCGCGATGCAGGCAAGGCCGCCTTCGGGGCGGCCTTTTTTCTTGGAGGATCCGTTCGATGAAGCGCTGTTTTCGCCCCTTCGTTGCCGCGGCCGTCGCGGCGCTGGTCGCGCTGCCCGCCGCCGCGGCCGGCGAGGCGCCGCCGCGTTTCTCGAAGGACGAGCAGCCGTTGCGCCAGGCCGTCGAGGATGCCGCGATGTGCTTCCACTTCGCCGGTGAATTCGGCGGTGACGGCTCGGCGCGCGACCGCGAGTTGAAGCGGGAGATGGCCAAGGTCTGCAAGGACGAGAGCCAGCAACGCGTGATGCAGGCCTACCGCAGGAACCCGCGCGACCGGCGGCTCTATCCCGCGGTGCTGATGCTCGACGGAATGGTCAAGGGGCCGGCGCTGACCGAGGCCGAGAAGGCGCGGCTGTGCGCGGTGGCGAAGACGGAGCTGGTGTGTCCCTGAGCCCGTTCGCGCAGCACGGCTTCTCGGTGCGCCTCGAATGGGGCCTGGCGGCCATCGAGCGGCTGGGGCCCGACGCGGACTGCATCGTCGTCGTCGACGTCATGTCCTTTTCTACCTGCGTCAGCATCGCCGTGGACCGGGGCGCCATCGTCCATCCCTATCCCTGGAAGGACGAGAGCGCGCAGCGTTACGCCGAGGCGCGCAGCGCCGAGGTGGCCAGCGGCAGGCAGCGTTTCGCGCGGGGCTGGTCGCTGTCGCCGCAGTCGATGCTGGCGGCCCATCAAGGTCTGCGCCTCGTGCTGCCGTCGCCCAACGGGTCGGCCTGTGCCTACCGTGCGAAGGCCCTGGGCAAGGCCGTCTACTGCGCCGGCCTGCGCAACCTGCGCGCGACCGCGGCCGCCTGCGCGCCGCATGCGCGCGTGCTCGTGGTGCCCTGCGGCGAACGCTGGTCCGGCGACGCGGGCTTGCGCCCCAGCCTCGAGGACCACGTCGCGGCCGGCGGCATCGTCTCGGCGCTCGGACGCGTGGACGCCTCGCCCGAGGCGCGCGCCGCCGCGCTGGCTTACGAAGGGCTCGGCGCGCAGCGCGCGCGGGTGCTGGCCGAATGCGGCTCGGCCGTGGAGCTGCGCGAACGCGGCTTCGCCGACGACGTCGCGCTGTGCCTGCAGGAGGACGCGAGCCGCATCGCCTGCCGGCTCGAGGGCGATCGCTTCGTCGCCGAGCCGCAGGGCTGAGCGGCCGCGCCTGCGTCCTGGGCCTACAGCCGCGTTCCGGCCGCCCGGGGATACTCGGCGCAGGGCCGGCGTCGCGAGCGCCGGCCGCTCCCTGTCGCCTTCCTGGGTTCACCGATGCGCAACTCACTCGACTTCACCTCCTGGCAAGGCCTGCTCTCGACCCTGCTCGGCCTGGTGCTCGTGTCGCTGGTCGCGGTCGGCATCCGCATCGTCGTGATGCTCAGCGTGCAGCAGCGGCGCGAGCGGCAGAACCGGCAGATCAACGAGCGGCTCAAGACGCTGATCGCGGCCTACAAGGTGCTCGGCGGCTCGTTCACCGGCGAGCTCGCGGTCGACCCCAGCCATCTGCGCGAACTGCGCACGCGCGGCCTGCAGGCCGAGGCCGAAGGCGGCGCCGACGCCGGCCTGCCGGCCTCGGACCGGCGTCGCCGCATTCGCGACGCGGTCGAGACCGCGCTGTCCGACGTGATCCTGCTCGGCACCGAGGAGCAGGTGCGGCTGGCCGCGAAGGCTGCCGCCGACATGGTCGCGGGCCGCAGCGTGGAGACGGCCGAGCTCGTGGTCTCGCTGCGCACCTTCATCCGCGCGGTGCTCGACCTCGATCCGGTGCCGCCGACGCTCGGTATTCCGAAGCAGGGGCCGCTGCGGCTCAAGGGCACGGCCACGCGCAGCGAGCGCGCGGGCGGTGGCGGCGGCAATGCCGGTGGTGGTGGCGGTGGCAAGGGCGGAGGAGGCGGCATGGGCGGCGGTGGCATGGGTGCCGGCATGGGCGCGGGCCTCGGTGCCGGCGTGGGCCTGCACCATGGCGCGGCCGAGGCCGAAGCGCTGCCCGCGTCGCTCGGCCTGCCGCGCGAGACCGATCCCTGAGACACGCCGCCATCGAACAGACACCTCCCACGTCCACAGTCATGCCCATGCTCGAACGCAGCGCAGCCCACTTCCCCCAGTTCTCCCGCCTCGCACCCGACTTCGATCTCGAGGACGTGCAGCCGCCGGCCTCCGACGCCGAGATCGCGGCACTTGAGCAATCGCTGGGCGTGCCGCTGCCGGAGTCCTACAAGCAACTGCTGCGCTGCAGCCGCGGCTTCATGCTGATGGGCGGTGTCGTGCAGTTCGGCGACCAGCATCCGTTCTTCCACGAGTTCGAACCGCTCGATCGGCTCGGCGAGGCGCAGCGCGCCGTGGTCCAGCGCCGCGGCGGCAACTGGCCGCCGCCGTCGAACGGCATGCTGTGCTTCGCGGAGTTCTTCATGGAGGCCGACGGCGACCAGGTGCTGTTCGACGTGAGCCAGGGGCTGGTCGATGGCGAGTACCCGGTCGTCTACTACGCGCATGCCGCGTCGCCGGCCTCGGTGCGCGTGCTCGCGCGCTCGTTCGCCGAGTTCATGGAAGCCTTCCTGCGCTACGAGGAATTCGCCGACGAAGACGATGAATGAACGAGGATCCCCTGATTCGCTCACCGCGCCGACGCCCATGACCCACGATTCACTCGACGCCCCTTCGCTCGCGCTCGTCGATGCCTGCAGCCAGGCCTCGCTCGCGCTGCTCGAAGCCAACCTCACGCCGCACGGCATCCTGGCCGCGAGCCGCACCGAGGCCGCGGTGGCGCGGCGCTACACGCGCATCTTCGGGCGCGACGCGGCGATCTGCGTGATGGCGATGTGCGGCAGCGGCGTGCCTGCGCTCGAGCAGGGCGCGGTCGCGAGCCTCGACGCGCTCGCGGCGCAGCAGGCGGCCAACGGGCAGATCCCGAAGTACGTCGACCCCGAGGGACAGGACGCCGACTTCTGGTATCTGGGCTGCATCGACGCCACGCTGTGGTGGCTGATCGCGGTGGACCATGTGCGCCGCCATGGCAAGGTGGGCGCCACGCACTGGGCCGACGGCGTGCAGCGCGCGATCGGCTGGTTGCTGGCGCAGGAGCACCAGCACTTCCGGCTGCTGCAGCAGAACGAGGCCAGCGACTGGGCCGACATCATGCCGCGCTCGGGCTACGTGCTCTACACCAACGCGCTGTGGTTCGACGTCAAGCGCCGCTTCGCGATCGGTCAGGCCGACGAGACGCGGCACCACTTCAACCACCTGTTCAACCCGTTCCAGCGCGACCTGCCCGAATACCACCGCGCGCGGCTGCTGCAGCACTACGCGCGGCGCGGCCGGCGCGATCCGGGGCTGTACCTGAGCTTCGTCAACCTCGCGGTGGTGGGCGACGAGGGCGACGTGTTCGGCAACGTGCTGGCGATCCAGGCCGGGCTGGCCGACGAGGCGATGGCGCACAGCATCGTCAACACCGTCGAGGGCGCGCGCGCGAGCGATCCCTACCCGGTGCGCGTGGTGCTGCATCCGCTGTCGCCGCAGCACGAGCTGTGGCGCGCCTACATGGGCCGGCACCGGCAGAACCTGGTGCACCAGTACCACAACGGCGGCATCTGGCCCTTCGTGGGCGGCTTCTGGGCCATGGCGCTGGCGAAGCTGGGGCTCGAGGCCGAGGGCTGGGCCGAGCTCGCGAAGCTGGCGCGCGCCAACGAGCTCGACGGCTGGCGCTTCACCGAATGGTTCCATGGCCGCACGCTGGCGCCGATGGGCATGGCGGGCCAGAGCTGGAATGCCGCGACCTTCCTGCTGGCGCGGCGTGCGCTCGAGGGCGACGCCACGGCCTGGTGAGGGCGCGCGCGAGGGCGACCGGTTTCCGGTTGCGGCATACTCGCCACCCCCCGCAATCTCCAATCTGCCTCTCGCACAAGACCCCCGCATGGACAAGGAAGTCGACCCCAAAGTACTCGCCGTCATCGATGAGATGCGCCTCTCCGGCCCCCGGCTCACGCCGGTCGACATCGTCGCCAAGATGGGTGTGTTCGACGCGCGCGAGAAGGCCTCGGACCACGCCTGGCTCGCCACCGGCGATAACGTGATCGCCACCATCTGGGGCGAGTACGTGAACCTCGGCGAGGGCGGGCGCTGGTTCTGCCTCGAGTCGCTCGACGTGCAGTTCCGCCCCGGCGGCGGCCCGCGCTCCGCGTTCCAGTCGCAGCGCGCCGCCGACCGCCTCGCGCTGCTCAAGCGCACCTTCGACGCCGGCCAGGATTTCCGCGCCGTGGTGCAGACCAACCGCATCGCCATCGGCGAGATCGAGACCAACCGCAGCGCCAAGGTTTCGACGCGCGTGCGCGACGATGCCGAATGGCACGTCGCGAGCTGGGAGCCCGAGCGCAAGTTCGCGGTGCTGGTGCGCGGCCCGCGCGGCTGGGTGCCCGACGAGGCCGCGATCCAGGCCGCGCGCGCCAAGGGCAACGTGCCCGACGAGGTCGCGGCCGGTGCCGACGGCGCGGCGAAGCTGGGCTCGGCCGAGGCCGTGCAGGAGGCCGCCATGGACTACGTGATGCGCCACTTCAAGGGCTACGGCTACAACGCCGAGGACGTGCGCAGCCAGAAGACCGGCTACGACATCGTGGTGTCGAACTCGAAGGGCGCGACCCTGCTCAAGGTCACGGTCAAGGGCACGGCCTCGGGCTTCCCGACCTTCCGCCTCACGCGCGAGGAGCAGCTGAGCTCGGTCGGCGAGCCGCTGTGGCGCCTGCTGGTGGTGTCCGACGTGGCGACCCCCACGGCCGCGCACAAGATCTACAAGCCCACCGAGATGACGCAGGCGCCGGGCTTCGAGCCGCTCTGATCCGTCAGGCCTGAGGTGGCTGCGCGGCCTGCAGCTGCGCCGCCATCTTCTGGTGGATCAGGTTCACGGCCTTGAGCGGGCGCAGCATCACCTTGAACTCGGTGATCTTGCCCGCGTCGTTCCAGCGGATCATGTCGACGCCGTTGACCACGATGCCGTCGAGCTCCACCTCGAACTCGAGCACCGCGTCGCGCTCGGCCTTCACTTCGCGCACGTAGCGGAAGCTCGGGTTGAAGAAGACCTCGAAGGCCGCGGCCAGGTAGCGGCGCGTGATCTCCTTGCCGACCTGCGGCTTGTGCACCACCGGCGAATGGAAGACGGCGCTCTCGTCGAGCAGCACGTCGAGCCCCGCCGCGTCGCGCGTATTCACGAGCTGGTGCCAGGTGGAAAGGGTGTCGATCGACATGGGGTGTGTCCGATGCTGTGGGTGGATGGAGCACGCCATGGTATCGGCTGGCGGCCCCGGGCGGGCTATTCGTCGGCGCTCGAGAACGCCCTGAGCACGGCCACGCCCCTGAAGACCCGCCAGAGCCCGAAGGGCACCAACAGCAGGCCGGCCAGCCGATGCCACGACGGCTCCAGGGACAGCGCGACCCAGATCCCGAGCGCGGCGATCAGCAGGCCACCGACGATGTTCACCACGCCGCCGCTGAGCCACTGCCACTGGAGCAGCCGCGCCGTCAGCGACAGCAGGCGATCGGCCACCTTGAGTCCGAGCCGGTCGGCCAGCACGTAGAGCCCGAGCAGCAGCAGCGGCGCCACGGCGATGCCGATCAGGAGATACGCCGCGATGCCGATCAAGGTGTGCATGCGGCCCAGCTTATCAAGCGAATCGATCGAGCAGGCTGTACCAGGCCACGCCGGCCGCGATGTAGAAGCGCTGCAGTCGATGCAGCGGGATCGGCTGGAGCGGCGTCACCGGGTACGGGAAATCCGCCCCGGGCTGCAACAGCCGCGCCGCCACGTGCCGGCCCATGCTGGTGGCCAGCGCGATGCCGCGCCCGTTGTAGCCCAGTGCGATCGTGAGGCCCGGCGCGGGCGTGTGCACATGCGGCATGAAGTCGCGCGTGACGGCGATGCGGCCGGCCCAGCGGTACTCGTACTGGAGCGGCCCGAGCTGCGGAAACAGCAGTTCGAGCGAGCGCTCGAGGTGCGCGAAATCGGCCGGCCCCGCCGGATCGGCGAAGTGGCCGCGCCCGCCCATCAGCAACCGGCCCTGCGCGTCCTTGCGGAAGTACAGCAGCAGGCGTTGCGAGGTCGAGGCGGTCTCGCCGCCCGGCAGGATGGCGTGCGCGGCCGCGCCCTGCAGCGGCTCGGTGGCGACGATGAAGCTGTTGGCCGCGAGCACCGTGCGCGAGAGTCCGGGCCACAGGCCGCCGGTGTAGCCGTTGGTGGCGATCAGCACCTGGTCGGCGACCACGCTCGCGCCGCTCGACGTGCTTGCATGCCACTGCGACCCGCGGCGCTCGAGCGCCGTGACCGCGCTGCCGCCGTGCACCGAGGCACCCGCGGCCTGCGCGGCGCGCACCAGGCCGCGCGTGTAGGCCAGCGGCTGGATGCCGCCCGCGCGGCCGTCGAGCCAGCCGCCCGCGAAGGCCTCGGTGCCCAGGCGCGCCGCCACATCGGCGCGGTCGAGCATCTGCGTGGCGGCGCCGCGTCGCGCCCATTGCTCGGCGCGCGCATGCATGGCGGCGAGGTGCCTGGGCGAATAGGCCACCTGCAGCCAGCCCTTGCGCACCGGCTGGCAGTCGATGCCGTGGCGCTCGATCAGGTCGAACACCAGGTCGGCCGAGCGCGAGACCGCGTCGATCAGCGGCTCGGCGCGCGCGGCGCCGTAGGTCCGCACCAGTTCGTCGGGGTCCTGCTTGAGCGTGGGATTGACCTGGCCGCCGTTGCGCCCCGAGGCGCCCCAGCCCGGCTCGTGCGCCTCGAGCACGCAGACCCTGGTGCCGGCCTCGGCCAGGTGCAGCGCGGCCGACAGGCCCGTGAAGCCGGCGCCCACGATCAGCACGTCGGCGCGCTGCGAACCCGCCAGCGGCGGCGTCGGCGGTGCCGCTGGCGCGGTGGCGGCCCACAGCGAAGGAGGCAGTGTCGATGGCGATGTCGCGATGCTCACGCGCGCACCTCCGCCGACGGATGCAGCACGCGGCGCAGGAAGTCCTGCGTGCGCGCCTGGCGCGGCGCGCCCAGCACCTGCGCGGCCGGGCCTTCCTCGACGATGCTGCCGCTGTGCAGGAAGCACACGCGGTCGGCCACCTCGCGCGCGAAGCCCATCTCGTGCGTGACCACGATCATGGTCATGCCCTCGTCGGCCAGCGCGCGCATCACGCCGAGCACGTCGCCCACGAGTTCGGGGTCGAGCGCCGAGGTGGGCTCGTCGAACAGCATGGCCTCGGGCTTCATCGCGAGCGCGCGCGCGATCGCCACGCGCTGCTGCTGGCCGCCCGAGAGCTGCGCCGGCCAGGCCTGCGCCTTCTCGGCCAGCCCCACCTTGGCGAGCAGCGCGAGCGCCTCCTCGCGCGCCTGCGCCGGGTTCTGGCGCAGCACGTGCACCGGGCCTTCCATCACGTTCTCGATCACGGTGCGGTGCGGGAACAGGTTGAAGCGCTGGAACACCATGCCCATGCGGCTGCGCAGCCGGTGGATGGCGGGCGCGTTGCGGTCCACGCGCTCGCCGAAGGCGCGCACCTCGCCGCCCTCGTACGACTCGAGGCCGTTGATGCAGCGCAGCACCGTCGACTTGCCCGAACCCGAGGGGCCGATCAGGCACACCACCTCGCCCTTGTCCACGCGCAGGCTCACGCCCTGCAGCACGCGGTGCGCGCCGAAGCGCTTCTCCAGGCCTTCGACGTGGATCATGGCTTTCTCCTTCCGGCGCCGAAGCGCGTCTCGAGCCGGCGCAGGCCCCAGACCAGCGGCAGGCTCATCAACAGGTAGAGCAGCGCGACCAGCGTGTAGACCGTCATGTTCTGGAAGGTGGAGGAGGCGATCAGCTGGCCGGCGCGCGTCATCTCGGCCACCGTGATGGTCGAGACCAGCGAGGAGTCCTTGAGCATCATCACCAGCGTGTTGCCGTAGGGCGGCAGCGCGATGCGGAAGGCCTGCGGCAGGATCACGCGCCGCATGATCAGCGCCGAGCGCATGCCCATGGCCTGCGCGGCCTCGCGCTGGCCCGGGTCGACGGCCTCGATGCCGGCGCGGAAGTTCTCGGCCTGGTAGGCCGAGTAGGCGATGCCCAGCCCGATCACGCCGGCCTGGAAGGCCGTGAGCTGCACGCCGAACTCGGGCAGCACGAAGTAGATGTAGAACAGCTGCACGATGATCGGCAGCCCGCGGATCACGTTGACGATCACCGCGCCGGTCCACGAGACGGCGCGCACCGGCGACAGCTTCATCAGCGCCAGCGCGAGGCCGAGCACGCTGCTCAGCAGGAACGACAGCACGGTGACCTGCACCGTGACCACCGCGCCCTGCAGCAGGATCGGCAGGAAGTCCTGCGCGTGTTGGAGGAACGAGGAGGCCATGGCTCAGCGCGCGCTCAGATGCCCCATTTCTGGACGATCTTCGCCAGCGTGCCGTCGGCCTTGATCGCGGCGATGGCTTTGTTCAGCCGCGCCAGCGTCTCGGTGTCGCCCTTGCGCACCACCAGGCAGACGTCGCCCACGTTCACCGGCTTGTAGCTGTCGACCAGCTTCACGCCCGGGAAGGTGTTCTGCCGGATCTGGTAGGCCATGATGGGCTGGTCGCCGAGGCCGGCCTTGATGCGGCCGAGCGAGAGGTCGCGCGTCATGTCGGCCACCGAGTCGTAGCTGCGCACCTCCTTGAAGATGCCCTTCTTGGTGAGCATGTCGAGGAACACGGTGCCGACCTGCGCGCCCACCACCTCGCCCTTGAGTTCGTCGAGCGTGGCATAGGCGCGGGTGTCGTCGGCCTTGACGATCAGGCCCTCGCCGTACGAATAGACCGGGTCGCTGAAGTCGACCACCTCCTGGCGCGCGGGCGTCTTGAGCATGGCGGCCGAGACGATGTCGATCTTGCGCGCCGTGAGCGAGGGGATCAGCGCCGAGAACACGGTCTGCTGGACGTTGACCGTGAAGCCGCCCGCCTTGCCGACCGCGGTGACGGTGTCGACCATCATTCCCTGGATGCTGTTGCTCTTCACGTCGAGGAAGGTGAAGGGCACGCCGGTGGCGGTGGCGCCCACGTTGAAGCTGGCCGGGGCCGCGCCCTGGGCCGCCGCGAGCGAGGCGGCGCCGGCGATGCAGAGGCCGAGCGCGAGGCGGCGCAGCGGGCGGAGGTGGCGAACGATGCGATTCATGGAAGCACTCCTCAGGACAAGAGACAGGGAAAGGAAGGAAGCGGGGTCAACGCAACATGCATGCCAATAATCGATTCGATCGACTCTTTAATCAATAAATGAAAACCACTAGTCGAATTGATCGTATCGATATTCGATATTTCATGGGACGATCGCTATACTTCGACGCCATGGACCCCACGACCGCCCCCACCGGGACCGCCGACGACGCGGCGCCCGAGGACAGCCAGAGCCTTCTCTTCAACCAGTCGCTCGAGAAGGGCCTGGCCGTGCTGCGCGCCTTCAGCGCGCGCCGGCGCACCATGACGCTGGCCGACGTGGCCGCGGCCACCGACATCACCAAGAGCTCGGCCCAGCGCATGGTCTTCACGCTCGAGAAGCTCGGCTACCTGCGCAAGCATCCGAAGACGCGGCGCTACCAGCTCACGCCGCGCGTGATGGAGATCGGCTTCAACTACCTCGCGGCCAATGCGCTGATCGACGTGGCGAATCCCTACCTGTCGGAGCTCACCAAGGTGACGACCGAGACCTCCTGCCTCACCGAGCCCGACGGGCTGGACATGGTCTACGTGGCGCGCTTCGTGAGCGCGCAGTTCGTGCCGGTGCACATGCCGATCGGCAGCCGCATCCCGATGTACTGCACCGCCTCGGGCCGCGCCTTCCTGAGCGCGCTGCCCGAGGACGAGGCGCGCGCGCTGATCGAGGCCTCGGACCGGGTGGCCCACACCACCCACACGCTGACCGAGGTCGAGGCGATCCTGGCCACCTTGCGCCAGGCGCGGCTGCAGGGCTTCGCGACCAATGCCGAGGAGCTGTTCCTCGGCGACATGACCATCGCCGCGCCGGTGCTCGGCAGCCAGGGCCGGCCCGTGGCCTCGGTGCACGTGGTCGCGCCCACCAGCCGCTGGACGCTGGAGGAGGCGGTGCGCAGGCTCGCGCCCACCCTGCTGCTGTGCGCGCGCTCGCTCACGAGCTCGGCGCGCAGCCTCGATTGAGGCCATACGGTTTCGCGCATTGCGCGGCCGCGGGCAGCCTTTATGCTCGCGCGAACGCAACGCCCCACGGCGCCCCCCATGCGCCAGACCCCACCATGACCGACTTCCGCCCCGCCGCCGACCACCTGCGTTTCGACGCCATTCCCGCCGAGCGCCTGCCCGAGCTGCTGCGCGCCATGCCCAAGGCCGAGCTGCACATGCACATCGAGGGCTCGCTCGAGCCCGAGCTGATCTTCGCGCTCGCGCAGCGCAACGGCGTGGCCATTCCCTACGCCAGCGTCGAGGAGCTGCGCCAGGCCTACGCCTTCACCAACCTGCAGAGCTTCCTCGACATCTACTACGCGGGCGCGAGTGTGCTGCTCAAGGAGCAGGACTTCTTCGACATGGCCTGGGCCTACCTCGAGCGCGCCGCGGCCGACCACGTGGTCCACACCGAGATGTTCTTCGACCCGCAGACCCACACCGCGCGCGGCGTGGCGATGCAGACCGTGGTCGACGGCCTGCACCGCGCCTGCGTCGAGGCGAAGGACAAGCTGGGCGTGAGCGCCTCGCTGATCCTGTGCTTCCTGCGCCACCTGAGCGAGGAAGAGGCCTTCGAGACCCTGGAGCAGGCGCTGCCCCATCGCGACAAGTTCATCGGCGTGGGGCTCGACTCGAGCGAAGTCGGCCATCCGCCCGAGAAGTTCGCGCACGTGTTCGCGCGCTGCCGCGAGCTGGGCCTGCACCTCGTGGCCCATGCGGGCGAGGAAGGCCCGCCCGAATACGTGTGGAGCGCGCTCGACGTGCTGAAGGTGGAGCGCGTCGACCACGGCGTGCAGAGCGCGAAGGACCCGGCGCTGATGCAGCGGCTGGCGCAGGACCGCATTCCGCTGACCGTGTGCCCGCTGTCGAACCTCAAGCTGTGCGTGTTCCCCGACCTCGCGCAGCACAACCTCGGCACCCTGCTCGACGCGGGACTGGTCGCCACGGTGAACTCCGACGACCCGGCCTACTTCGGCGGCTACATGAACCAGAACTTCACGCAGACCTTCGAGGCCACCGGCCTGAACGCGCGCCACGCCTGGCAGCTCGCGGCCAACAGCTTCGAGGGCAGCTTCATCGAAGAGGCCGCCAAGCGCGCCTACGTGGAGCGGCTCAACGCCGTCTTCGCCGACTTCGGCGCCTGACAGGCACCGGCGGAGGTCGAGGGCGCGCGCGGCGCCAGCAGCGGCACCGCGACCAGCGCGCAGCCCGCCGCCGCCAGCCACACCAGCGGCCAGCCCTGCGCCGCCATCAGGTGCGGGATCGAGAACGGCGTGACGAAGCAGACCAGGAACACGCTGGTGTTCGCCATGCCCAGCGCCGTGCCGGCGCGCGCGGCGCCGGCCAGCGTGGCGAGCTCGGTGTAGGCCACGCCGTGCCAAGCCGAGACGCAGATGCCGCTCACGCCCAGCAGCACCACCAGCGCGATGCGCAGCGCCTGCGATTCGGCCGCGACCTGCGCGCCGGTGCAGAACACCAGCAGCGCGAGCAGCGCGAACAGCGCCACGCTGAGGCTGGCGCAAGCGCGCAGGTAGGCCGGCCGGTTGCCGCGCCTGTCGGTCCAGCGCCCGCTCCATACGCGCATCGCCATCGCGCCGGCCTGCAGCGTGACCATGGCGGCGGTGATTGTCGCCAGGCCCGCATGGCCGAAGTCATGCAGGAACACCGTGCCGAAGGACAGCACCGCGAACTGCGGCGCGCAGAGGATGCCGATGCCCGCGACGATGCGCCACACGCGCGCATCGCGCAGCGGGCCGGTGCCTGAAGCGGCCGGCGCGGCCGAGGGCCGCGCGGCGCGCTCGGGCGGCGGCTCGTGCACCCAGGCCCAGGCCATCCAGGCGCTGAGCGCGCACAGCAGCGCGAGCACGCCGTAGAGCGCCGCGAAGCCGAGGTGCAGCGCCAGCCACGGCAGCACCAGCGCGCCGACGGCGCCGCCCAGCGGCACGGCGGTCTGGCGGATGCTCATCGCGAGGCCGCGCTCGCCGGCCGCGAACCAGGTCATCACCGCGCGGCCGCTGGCGCCGTTGACGCTGCCGCCGAGCAGCCCGACCAGCAGCAGCCCGCCCCCGAGCAGGCCCAGGCCCGGGACGTGGCCGGCCGCGGGCGCGGCCCACAGCGCCATCGCCGCCAGCGCGAGCGCGGTGGCGCCCAGGCCCAGCAGCAGCACCGGGCGGTCGCCCCAGCGGTCGGTCAGCAGGCCCCAGGGCAGTTCGCTGACCGCGATGCCCAGGCCCATGAGGCCGAGCACCAGGCCGAGCGTGGCGTTGTCGAGCTGGTAGCCCGAGCGCATCAGCACGGCGGTCATCGGGATGCCGCTGAAGGCGACCGAGAAGGCGGCGTTGGCCGCGACACCCGCGCTCAGCACTTTCCAGCGGTGGCGCGGCGGGAGCGGGGTGGGGGAAGGGGCGGAATGGGTCATAGGCGACGCAGTCTCCGCGCTTGCGAAGGTTTTGAAAATCAGAAAATAATCGTCGTATCGTTCGAAAAAACAGGATGGTTGCGATGTCCCAGGTGATGTTCGATCTCGACGTGCTGCGCAGCTTCTCGACCGGCGTGGCGCTCGGCAGCTATGCGCGCGCGGCCGACCGGCTCGGCCGCTCGACCTCGGCGGTCAGCGCCCAGCTCAAGAAGCTCGAGTCGCAGGCCGGCACGGTGCTGTTCCGCAAGGCCGGCCGCGGGCTGGAGCTGACCGACGCGGGCGAGACCCTGCTGGCCTACGCGCACCGGCTGCTGGCGCTCAACGAGGAGGCGGGCGCCGCGATGCGCGGCGTCGACCTCGAGGGCTGGGTGCGGCTCGGGCTGCAGGAGGATTTCGGCGAGACGCTGCTGCCCGCGGTGCTGGGCCGCTTCGCGCGCGCCCATCCCAAGGTGCGCATCGAGGCCTGCGTGGCGCGCAGCGGCGACCTGCGCGAGCGGCTCGAGCTCGGCAAGCTCGACCTCGCGCTGGCCTGGGACGCGGGCGAGCAGCCGATCTCCGCGCATGCGCAGCGCGTGGCGCGGCTGCCGCTGCAGTGGATCGGCCCGGTCGACGCGGCGATGTGCGATGCGCCGTGGTGGAAGGAGCGCGAGCGCGGCGCGGCGGGCGCGCGCAAGACGCAGGAGCCGCTGCCGCTGGTGCTGCTCGACGCGCCCTGTCCGCTGCGCGCCATCGTCACCGACGCGCTCGACCGCGCGGGCGTGCCCTGGCGCCATGCCTTCGCGAGCAGCAGCCTGGCCGCGCTGTGGGCCGCGAGCTCGGCCGGCCTCGGCCTCTCGGTGCGCACGCCCTTCGGCCTGCCGCGCCAGGTGCGGGCCATCGACCGCACCTTGCTCGGCCTGCCGGCGCTGCCGCAGATGTCGCTGTCGCTCTACCGCGCGCAGGCGCAGGCGGAAGCGCCGGCCGCGCGGCTGGGCACCTTGCTGCTGGAGGCGGTGCGCGAGCATGTGCAGGGGGAGGGGAGCGTGATGCACTGAGCCCGGCCCCGGCCCGCGGTTCTTCGGCGCAGTGAGGGCAATGCCTCATACCGCCATGTTCCAGATCGCCCCAAAATGGGGCGCTGCAGACACGACAAGCGTCCATGGCCACCCCGAAGAACTTCCTGCACCTGTGGGACGACAGGTTCCTCTACATCACGCCGGCGATCCAGTCGGGCCTGACCGCGCGCTCCTCGGCCACGGTGCTGGCCTCGGTGAGCGGGCATCCGTTCATGCTCGAGGCGGCCGACGGCACGCGCACGTACTGCACCGCCGCCGTGGTGGCGCCGCACGTGGCGCGCCGGCTCGCGGTCGAGGGCTGCGGGCTGCTGTCGCTCAACATCGATCCGGCCTCGGTCGCCTACCGCATGCTCTCGCGCCAGCTCGGCGGGCACGGCATCCAGGTGTTCGACGCGCGCCGCTTCGGCCGCCTGCGCGAGGGCTTCGAGCCCGCGCAGGCCGGCGCGCTCGACGATGCCGCGCTGCAGGCGCTGAGCCGCGGCCTGGTGGAGACCATCACCGGCAGCCCCGAGCGCCGCATGCCCAACGATCCGCGCATCGAGCGCGTGCTCGACGCGATCCGCCATCGGGCGGGCGCGGTGTCGCTGCGCGAGCTGTCGGCCGTGGCCTGCCTCTCGCCCGACCGGCTCACCCACCTGTTCGCGCAGCAGGTGGGCGTGTCGATCAAGCGCTATGCGCTGTGGACCAAGGTGCGGCGCACGGTCCAGCAGTTCACCGGCCAGCGCCCGCTGACCGACGTCGCGCTGACCAGCGGCTTCACCGACGCGGCCCACATGAGCCGCACCTTCAAGAGCTACTTCGGCCTCGCGCCCTCGTTCCTCGCGGGCAAGGTCGAGGTCAGGGCCGACGCGCAGGCCTCGCAGGCCTGGGGCCACGGCGCGGCCCCGATGCATTCCTGAGCGCCTGCTGAAGCGGCGAGTGCGCGTGGTCGCGCGCTCGCAATACAGCGGCTTCGTTCAAGCCAGCCCCTTGCGCGCTGCCTAAGCTGGCGAGGCTCCATCAAGAGAGCATGACCGAGCATTCACAGGAGACATCCGACATGAGACAAGACAATCCGCGCGGCCGGAGGCGGCCGCTCGCCCTCGCATTCACGGCCACCTCGCTGGCCGCGGCAGCCACGCTGCTGGTCGCCTGCGGCGGCGGTGGAGGAGGCGGCAGCGGCTTTTTCCCGATCGGACCGATCAACCCGCCGCCGGCCGAGAACGCCACCTACAAGGCCGAGATCCGCCGCACCGCGATGGGCGTGCCGCACATCAAGGCCGACAACTGGGCCGGCGCGGGCTACGGCTACGGCTATGCGCAGGCGCAGGACGACCTGTGCACCATGGCCAACTCCTTCCTCACCTACCGCGGCGAGCGCTCGCGCTACTTCGGCGCCGACGCGCAGATCCCGTTCAGCAGCACCATCGGCCGGCCGAAGAACATCGACTCCGACTTCTTCCACAAGCACGTGATCTCGGACGACGTGGTGGCGGCGATGCTGAAGCAGCAGCCGGACACGCTGCTGAAGCTGGTCGAGGGTTTCGCCGCGGGCTACAACCGCTATGTGCGCGAGATCAAGGCGGGCGGCAGCGCGGGTGCGAACGCGGCCTGCCGCGACGAGGCCTGGGTGCAGAGCGTGACGCGCGAGGACATCTTCCGCCGCATGTACTCGGCCAACCTCGCGGCCGGCCTCAGCAACTTCCTGCCGGCGATCGCGAACGCCACCGCGCCGGCCGCGGCGAAGATGGCGAAGGCCGGCGGGCGCGGCACCGCCACCGGCGGCATCACGCAACTGGCCGCCGCGGAGCTGCGCCGACCCGACTTCCAGGTCGGCGGCCACGAGGGCGTGGGCAGCAACATGATCGGCTTCGGCACCAGCGCCACCGGCGATGCGAGCCCGCTGCTGTTCGGCAACCCGCACTGGTACTGGCGCGGCCCGGACCGCTTCTACCAGGCGCAGCTCACCATCCCGGGCCAGCTCAACATCAGCGGCACCTCGTTCCTCGGCATCCCGGTGATCCTGATCGGCTTCAACGACAACATTGCCTGGAGCCACACGGTGTCGACCGCGAACCGCTTCGGCCTCTACCAGCTGACGCTCGCCTCGGGCGATCCGACCAGCTACATGCGCGACGGCGCGGCGGTGAAGATGCAGGCCGCGAGCATCACGGTGCAGGTGAAGCAGTCGGGCGGCGGCGTGGTGCCGGTGACGCGCACGCTGTACAAGTCGGAGTACGGCCCGATCGCGAACCTGGCGAGCATGAACGCGGCGCTGGGATGGAGCCAGACCAGCGCCTTCGCGATCCGCGACGTCAACGCCGACAACTTCCGCCTGTTCCGCAACTGGCAGCGCTGGAACCAGGCCAAGTCGCTCGACGAGTTCATCGCGATCCAGAAGGAGGAGGTCGCGATCCCGTGGGTCAACACCGTGGCCGTGGGCCGCGGCGCCGCGAAGGCCTGGTATGCCGACATCGGCGCCATCCCCAACGTGTCGGCCGAGCAGACGACGCAGTGCACCACGCCGGTCGGCCTGGCGCTCGCGGACGCGCTGCCGGGCGTGCCCGTGTTCGACGGTTCGCGCAGCGCCTGCGACTGGCAAAGCGATGCCGACTCGCCGCAGAAGGGCATCATCGGCGCCTCTCGCCTGCCCAGCCTGCAGCGAGACGACTACGTGGCCAACATGAACGACAGCTACTGGCTCGCCAATCCGAAGGCGCCGATGACGGGCTACCCGCCCATCATGGGCCCGGCCGGCACGCAGGAGGTGAGCTTCCGCACCCGCATGGGCAACCTGCTGGCGCAGGGGCGCATCGACGGCAGCGACAGCTACGGCGCCAAGGGCGCGACCGCCGACACGGTCAAGCGCATGGTGCTCAACAGCCGCGCGCTGACGGCCGAGCTGTTCAAGGACCAGGCGCTGGCGATGGTGTGCGCGAAGACGACCATCAACGTCGCGACCGACCCGCTGGACAACGCAGCCATCGGGCGCGACATCGACGTGAGCGGCGCCTGCGCCACGCTGCGGGCCTGGAACAACGCCGGCACGCGCGATGCGCGCGGCGCCCACGTGTGGGACGAGTTCTGGGATCGCGCCGAGCGCGTGCCTGCGGCCTCGCTCTACGCCGTGCCCTTCGACCCGGCCGACCCCATCCACACGCCGCGCGACCTCAAGCCCGGTGCCGCCGCCGCGCTGTCGACGGCCTTCGGCGCCGCCGTCGCGAAGGTGGAGGCCAGCGGCTTCGCGGTCGACGCAACGCGCGGCGAGGTGCTGTTCGCCACCCGCGGCGGCCAGAAGATCCCGCTGTACGGCGGCTGCGGCGGCCCGGGCTACTTCACCATTGCCTGCTCGGACAACCGGCTCGACAAGGGCGGCTACACCATGGACAACGACCCGAACGGCAACAGCTACATGCAGATCGTGCGTTTCCCGGCCGGCGGCGTGGAGGCCCATACCTTCCTGACCTTCTCGCTGTCGGACGACCCGGCCTCGGCGCACAACGCCGACTACACCCGCGCCTATAGCGCCGGGCAGTGGCTCAAGGTGCCGTTCTCCGAAGCCGAGATCCAGGGTGATGCCGCGCTGAAGACCAGTTCGATCAGCGAATGAGGCGCGGAACGCCGTTCGTCGGAACAGCCAAGAAAGGTTGAACTTCGGCGAACGGGCCCGCTCCCATCGTTCACTGCGTTGCCGAGGTGCGGGCCCCAAAGCCCCGCCTCGGTTTTTTTATGGGCGCTCGATCGGCGCCCGCTCAGCGCCGCTTGGCGGCCCAGTTCCACGCCGCGCCGGCCGCCATCAGCACGCAGGTGCCGAGGAACACCGCGCGCATGCCGATGTGGCCGCCCACGAAGCCGCCGAGCAGCGGCCCCGCGACCTGGCCGGTGTACTGGGCCGAGGTCGAATAGCCGAGCATGTTGCCGGCCACGCGCTCGGGCACGTTGTGGCGGATCACGCTCGCGATGCATGGCAAGAGGCCGCCGAGCGACAGCCCCATCAGGAAGCGCAGCACGACGAGCTGCCAGCCCGAGGTCACGAAGGCCTGCGGGATCAGCAGCAGCGCCGACACCGCGAGGCAGCCCACGATCACGTTCCAGTGGCCCACGCGGTCGGCCAGCTTGCCCAGCCGCGAGGCCGACAGGATGCTGCCGAGCGCGGCGGCCGACATCACGAAGCCGGCCATCATGGTCACGCGGTCCGGGTCCGCGACCAGCGTCGCCACGTAGACCGTGATGATCGGCTCGATCGACATGTTGGCGAGCATCAGCAGCATGCCGGTGAACAGCATCGCGACCAGCGGTCCCTTGTCGGGCACGGCGGCCCAGCCGGCGCCGGCATCGCCGCCCCTGGCCGCGGCGGCGCGCGGCTTCTTCTCCTCGCGGATCAGGAAGGCGGTGGCGAGGAAGGCCACGAAGATGATCGCGCCGGCCGCGAAGAAGGTGGCGCGGATGCCGATCAGCGGCGGCAGCGCGCCGCCGACCAGCGGCCCCACGAGGTTGCCGGCCATGATCGCCGAGGACATCGTGCCCAGCGCCCAGCCGGTGCGGTCCTTGGGCGTCTGCGTGGCGACCAGCACCATCGAGCCCGAGGCATAGCCGCCGAGCAGGCCCGCGAGCAGCCGCAGCCCGACCAGCTGCCAGACGTTGCCGGCCACGCCGATCAGCGCCATCGCCACCGCCATGCCGAGGCTGGCGCGGATCAGCATCGGCTTGCGCCCGTAGCGGTCGGCCAGCCAGCCCCACAGCGGCGCCACCAGCGCCGCGCTGAGGAAGGTCGCGCCATAGGCCGCGCCCGACCACTGCACGATCGCCGCATGGTCCTTCACGCCGAGCTGCTCCACGTACAGCGGCAGGAAGGGCAGCAGCAGCGTCATCGCCACGATGGTGGTGAAGGAGCCGAACATGCAGACGACCAGGTTGCGTCGCCAGTGGGTGGAATGCGTGAACGCGGCGGTGGTGGAGGGCTGGGCGTCGGTCGTCATGGGGTGGCGTAATTGTCCCGCCGCCCGCGCGCGCCGGCGCCTGCCGATTGGCGGCGGCGGCCATCGCGGCTGTGCAGGGGTGGCGGCGCGGCCGCGCGGCTTTCGCTCTAATGGGCGTCCGGCCACAGACACACAGACACCCAGGAGAACCAAAGCATGAAACCCCAGCCCATCGAGTACGCGAACGCCCCGGACGAGGTCCGCGCCGTGTTCGACGACATCAAGGCCACGCGCAACGTGCCCGACGTCAACAACTTCTGGAAGTACCTCGCGAACGATCCCGCCACCTTGCGGCGCACCTGGTCCAGCCTCAAGGAGGTGATGGCGCCCGGCGCGCTCGACCCGGTGGTCAAGGAGATGGTCTACCTGGCCGTGAGCGTCAGCAACGGCTGCAACTACTGCATCGCGAGCCACCACGCGGGTGCCGAGAAGGCCGGCATGACGCCGGCGATGTTCGCCGAGCTGATGGCCGTGGTCGGCATGGCCAACGAGACCAACCGGCTGGTCAACGGCTACCGGGTGCCGGTCGACCCGGCTTTCGACAAGTAAAATGCCCGCCCCTGCACCGGGCGTCCCGGCCGGTGCAGGGGTTTCTTTTTACCGGGGCCATGTAGAGGAACACCATGTACAAAAACCTCGCGGGCCGCGCCTTGGTGGCGTGGCTGACCGCCTGTTTTCTGTTGTCCGCCCACTCCCGGGCCCACGCCCAGCCCCAACCCGCGCCGCCGCTGAAGATCGGCTTCGTCTACGTCACGCCGCTGACCGAGGCCGGCTGGGTGCGCCAGCACGATGAGGGCCGCAAGGCCGTGGAAGCGGCGCTCGGCGCCCGCGTCAAGACCACCTATGTCGAGAACGTGGCCGAGGGCGCCGATGCCGAACGCGTGATCCGCGACCTCGCGCAGCAGGGCCACCGGCTGATCTTCACGCCGAGCTTCGGCTACATGGAGCCCACGCTCAAGGTGGCGCGCGACTTCCCCGAGGTGAAGTTCGAGTCGATCACCGGCTACAAGACCGCGCCCAACGTGGCGACCGCCAACGCGCGCTATTACGAGGGCCGCTACCTGGCCGGCGTGGCGGCCGGGCGCATGACGAAGAGCAACGTCGCGGGCTACGTGGCCGGCTTCCCGATCCCCGAGGTGCTGCAGGGCATCAACGCCTTCACGCTGGGCATGCGCTCGGTGAACCCGAAGGCGACCGTGCGGGTGGTCTGGCTCAACGAGTGGTTCGATCCGCCGAAGGAGCGCGACGCGGCCATGACCCTGTTCAACCAGTCGGTGGACGTGATCGCCTTCCACACCGGCTCGACCGCGGTGATGGCGGCCGCGCAGGAGCGCGGCAAGCTGGCGATCGCCTACCACTCCGACATGCGCAGGATCGCGCCCGACGCCCAGGTGGTCGCGGTCACGCACCAGTGGGGCGGCTACTACACGCAGCGCGCCCGCGCGGTGCTCGACGGCAGCTGGAAGAGCGCCAACCTCTGGGGCGGCGTGAAGGAAGGAATGATCCGGGTCGGCGATTTCGGCACCAAGGTGCCGCAGGCCGTGCAGCAGGAGGTGCTGGCGCGCCAGCAGGACATCGCGGCCGGCCGGCTGCAGCCGTTCCGCGCCGTGGCGGCCGAGGTGCGCGACAACGAGGGCCACGTCGCGATCGCCAAGGGCAGCCAGCTGTCCGACGAGCAGATCCTGCGGATGAACTGGCTGGCCGAGGGCGTACAGGGGCGGATCGCGCGCTGAGGGGAATACCCGGCCACGCGTTCGGGAACCGAATGCCGTTTTTCGTGTCGGATAGGTCTATGCCGGTTTTCGGGAAGGCTTCAGTGCTTTTCCGGTGCCAAAAAGGCAGATCTTTCGCCGACAATGGCGGGATCTGCCGGCAGTCGGTCCGTGAGGTCCGATACTCCGGCGTCGAGTTTCTGGAAGAACGTATAACAACAAAGGAAGCTTCGCCACGGGGCCGCAATGGCCTCACGTCTACAAGAAGCACGAAGGAGAGATGAGATGCGTCTCACCACCAAGGGCCGCTTTGCGGTCACCGCCATGATCGATCTGGCCCTGCACCAGACCACCGGTCCGGTCACGCTGGCTGCCATCAGCCTGCGGCAGAAGATTTCGATGTCCTATCTGGAGCAGATGTTCAGCAAGCTGCGCCGGCACGAACTGGTCGCCTCCACGCGCGGCCCGGGCGGCGGCTACTCGCTGGGCCGCAAGGCTGCCCGCATCACGGTGGCCGACATCGTGTTCGCGGTCGATGCCGCCGAAGCGGCGCCGTCCTCGGCCTCCGCGAGCGAGGAAGAAGGCGTGCGCTGCACCGCGCACGAACTCTGGGCATCGCTCAACAGCCGCATGGTGGAGTTCCTCGACTCGGTCACGCTGCAGCACCTGATGGACGAGCAGATCGCGCGCAACGCGACCCAGGCCAAGGCGCCGGCGGTGGTCCGCCACGCCACTTCGCGCCAGGCCGCGCCCAGCGTGGCCCGCCCGACGAACGTGCCGAACTCGGTGTTCGCGCTGGGCAAGATGCTCGCGAAGCCCTGAGCTTCCGAGGTCTCGAGCGTCTGAGATTCCCGCCGGGCCGCGACGGTCCGGCGTTGCCGTTTCCGGCCCCGTCCGCGGGATAACCCGCAGGCGGCGCGCCATATAGCGCTCATACGCGCATGGAAATTGCGGCGGCGCGAGGCTGCATTACGCTCGGCCTCCACGATGAAAAAAGCCTACCGCGCCTCCCTGCTGCGCTTCGACGCCGCCGGTCTCCCCCAGTTCGACGAAGACGGCCTGCTGGTCGTCGGCCCCGATGCCGCCGGCCGCCAGCGCGTGCTCGATGCGGGCAGCCACGCCGCCGTGGCGCCGCGCCATCCCGAGGTCCACACCACGCACCTGCCGGGGCGCATCCTCGCGCCGGGCTTCGTGGACATGCACATCCACTTCCCGCAGACCGACATCATCGGTTCGCCCTCGCCGGGCCTGCTGCCCTGGCTCGAGAACTACACCTTCCCGGCCGAGAGCCGCTTCGCCGACCCGGCCCATTCGAAGGAAGTGGCCGGCTTCTTCCTCGACGAGCTGCTGCGCAACGGCGTCACCACCTCGCTGACCTTCGCGACCTCGCACGTGGCCTCGGTCGATGCCTTCTTCGAGGACGCCCAACGTCGCGGCCTGCGCATGATCACCGGCAAGGTGCTGCAGGACCGCAACTCGCCCGACGGCGTGCGCGACCGGACCGAGCAGAGCCTGATCGATTCCGAGGCGCTGATCCGCAAGTGGCACGGCGTCGACCGGCTCGGCTACGCCATCACGCCGCGCTTCGCACCCGCGAGCACCGACGCGCAGATGCGCGGCGCCGGCGAGCTGGCCGCGAAGTACGCCGACACCTGGATCCAGTCGCACGTGGCCGAGAACCGCGACGAGGTGGCCTGGGTGCGCGAGCTGTATCCGCGGGCGCGTTCCTACCTCGACGTCTACGCCGGCTTCGGCCTGATGCGCGAGCGCGCCGTCTACGCGCACTGCATCTACCTCGACGACACCGACCGCGCGCTGCTGCGCGAGACGAAGACCGCCGCGGCCGTGAGCCCGACCAGCAACCTGTTCCTGGGCAGCGGCTTCTTCGACTTCGGCAAGGCCGACCAGGTCGGCCACCCCTACGGCCTGGCCAGCGACGTCGGCGGCGGCACCAGCTTCAGCCCCTTCCACACCATGATGGCCGCCTACTACGTGGGCCGCGAGGGCCAGACCAAGGCCGGCCTGAGCATCGCGCCCTCGGAGCTCTGGTGGCGCCACACCGGCGGCGCGGCGCGCGCGCTGGGGCTCGACGGCGTGGTCGGCAACCTGCAGCCGGGCTGCGAGGCCGACTTCCTGGTGCTGAACCCCAAGGCCACGCCGCTGCTGGAACGCAAGACCGCGCGCGCGAACGGCCTCGAGGAGCTGCTGTTCGCGCTGATCGTGCTGGGCGACGACCGGCTGGTCGAGCGCACGGTGATCTCGCAGGCGGGGTAGGGGGGCAGGGCGGCGCTGCCCGCCATGCCACAATTCGCGCCCGTTCCCCCCGCAGCAGCGACCGCATATGAGCATCAAGAGCGACAAATGGATCCGGCGCATGGCCGAGCAGCACGGCATGATCGAGCCCTTCGAGCCCGGCCAGGTGCGCGAGTCCGACGGCCACAAGATCATCAGCTACGGCACCTCGAGCTACGGCTACGACATCCGCTGCGCGCCCGAATTCAAGGTCTTCACCAACATCCACAGCACGGTGGTCGACCCGAAGAACTTCGACGAGAAGAGCTTCGTCGACATGCACGGCGACTACTGCATCATCCCGCCCAACAGCTTCGCGCTGGCGCGCACCGTCGAGTACTTCCGCATCCCGCGCAACGTGCTGACCATCTGCCTGGGCAAGAGCACCTATGCGCGCTGCGGCATCATCGTCAACGTCACGCCCTTCGAGCCCGAATGGGAAGGCTACGTGACGCTGGAGTTCAGCAACACCACGCCGCTGCCGGCCAAGATCTACGCGGGCGAGGGCTGCGCCCAGGTGCTGTTCTTCGAGAGCGACGAGGTCTGCGAGACCAGCTACAAGGACCGCGGCGGCAAGTACCAGGGCCAGCGCGGCGTGACGCTGCCCAAGACCTGATCGCGTTGTCGAGCGCGTCTCCCTCGAACGCGCGCGGCCTGCGCTGACGCCCGGTTACCCCGGCGCGCTTCGGGACCGCTACCATCCGGCGATCACCGGCCAAAACCCCAGCAAGAGGCCGGCAAGGAGCATGCGATGAGATGGGAAGGCAACGAGCAATCCGACAACGTGGAAGACCGCCGCGGCGAGGGTGGCGGCGGTGGTGGTGGCGGCGGCTTCATCGGCGGCCGCGGCATCGGCATCGGCACCATCGCCGTCGCGCTGATCGCGGGCTGGGTCTTCGGCATCAATCCGCTCACCGTGCTGAGCCTGCTCAGCGGTGGCGGCGGCCCGGCACCGGTGCAGCAGCAACAGGGCCCGGCGCCCAAGCCGCCGGCCAACGACCGCGAGGCCGCCTTCGTCAGCACCGTGCTGCGCAACACCGAGGTGGTCTGGAGCGACATCTTCCAGAAGAACGGCGGCACGTACCATGCGCCGCGCCTCGTGCTGTTCCGCGGCGCCACGCCCACGGCCTGCGGCACCGGCGAATCGGCCATGGGGCCGTTCTACTGCCCGGGCGACAAGAAGGTCTACATCGACCTCGGCTTCTACGACACGCTCAAGAATCAGCTCGGCGCGCCGGGCGAGTTCGCGCAGGCCTACGTGATCGCGCACGAGGTCGGCCATCACGTGCAGGACGAGCTCGGCATCACGGCCAAGGTCGACGGCATGCGTCGCCGTCTGAGCCAGAGCCAGAACAACGCGATGAGCGTGCGCGTCGAGCTGCAGGCCGACTGCTTCGCGGGCATCTGGGCGCACCACTCGCAGGAGTCGAAGAAGTGGCTCGACCCGGGCGACATCGAGGCCGCGATGAATGCCGCGCAGAAGATCGGCGACGACGCCTTGCAGCGCTCCGCGGGGCGCGCGGTGGTGCCCGACAGCTTCACCCACGGCACCAGCGCGCAGCGCCAGCGCTGGTTCGGAACCGGCTACCAAACGGGCAGCGTGCAGGCCTGCGACACCTTCAACGCGCGCAACCTCTAAGCGTTGCACACGATTGCCTGACGGCGCGAGGTCTTGGACCGCGCGCCAGCGCTCCATTGTTTGCTATTGAATAAATAGCAATGCCGTGAAAGCGGGCCTTGTCATCGCGCGGTCACTGCCGTTTTTTGCGGCAGTGCGACAATAGCGGGCTCAATGACAAGTTCCTTCTCCAACCTATCGCTGGCGGCTCCGCTGGCGCGTGCCGTGGCCGAAATGGGCTACGAGACCATGACGCCGATCCAGGAGCAGGCCATTCCGGTCGTGCTTTCGGGCCAGGACGTGATGGGCGCAGCGCAGACCGGCACCGGCAAGACCGCGGCGTTCTCGCTGCCCCTGCTGCAGCGCATGCTCAAGCACGAGAACGCCTCCACCTCGCCCGCGCGGCATCCGGTGCGGGCCCTCGTGCTGTTGCCAACGCGCGAACTCGCCGACCAGGTGGCGCAGCAGATCAAGCTCTATGCCAAGTACACCAACCTGCGCAGCACGGTGGTGTTCGGCGGCATCGACATGAAGCCGCAGACGCTGGAGTTGAAGAAGGGCGTCGAGGTGCTGGTGGCCACGCCGGGCCGGCTGCTCGATCACATCGAGGCCAAGAACGCGGTGCTCAACCAGGTCGAGTACGTGGTGCTCGACGAGGCCGACCGCATGCTCGACATCGGCTTCCTGCCCGACCTGCAGCGCATCCTCAGCTACCTGCCCAAGCAGCGCACCACGCTGCTGTTCTCGGCCACCTTCTCGCCCGAGATCAAGCGCCTGGCCGGCAGCTACCTGCAGAACCCGGTGACCATCGAGGTGGCGCGTCCCAACGAGACCGCCTCCACCGTCGAGCAGCACTTCTACAGCGTGTCCGACGACGACAAGCGCCGCGCGCTCAAGCAGATCGTGCGCCAGCGCGGCATCACCCAGGCCTTCGTGTTCGTCAACAGCAAGCTGGGCTGCGCGCGGCTCGCGCGCACGCTCGAGCGCGACGGCCTGCGCACCTCGGCGCTGCATGGCGACAAGAGCCAGGACGAACGCCTGAAGGCGCTCGCCGCCTTCAAGGCCGGCGAGGTCGACCTGCTGGTGTGCACCGACGTCGCGGCCCGCGGCCTCGACATCAAGGACGTGCCCGCGGTCTTCAACTTCGACATCCCGTTCAATGCCGAGGACTACGTGCACCGCATCGGCCGCACGGGCCGTGCCGGCGCGTCGGGCCTGGCCGTGAGCTTCGCGAGCGGCGGCAACGACGCGCGCCTGGTGGCCGACATCGAGAAGCTGATCAAGAAGAAGATCGAACTCGAGCCGGTCGAGTTCGAGGAAGACCGCCCGCGCGGCCGCATCAACGACGGCCGCCGTCACTGGCGCGAAGAGGGCGAGGCCGGCGACGCGCGCGACGTGCTCGACCAGCCGCGCGAACGCGGCTACGGCAGCGATGCACGCCGCGGCGGTGGACGCCCGCACCGCGCGCCCTCGGCGCCGCGCGATCCCTTCTTCGACAAGCCCTACGAGCCCGGCAACAGCAACACCGAGGCCGCACCGGCCTGGGAAGCCGCGGCCAAGGCCACGCCCGCGCGCACCGGCGTGTCGAGCAACATCAAGAGCAAGCGCAAGATCGCGGCGCTGTTCAAGACGCCCGAGCCGAGCTGATCGGTTCGCCGATCGCCCTGCAACGAGGCCGCGCATGTCGCGGCCTTTTTCATGGGCTCTGCGTCAGTGGGTGCGCCCGCCCGCGGGGCGCCGCTCGCCGCGCGCGGCCGCGAGCTCTTCCACCGCCAGCCCCAGCGCGCGGATGCCGGCCGAGATCTGCGCCGCCGGGATCGAGGACAGCCGCAGCCGGAAGAACGGACACGGATAGGGCGGCTTCGCGAAGAACACGTCGCCGGCCTCGATCAGCACGCCGTGGCTGCGCGCCATCAGAGACAGCTCGCCCGCGTCGACCCAGGCCGGCGCGCGCACCCACAGCGACGCGCCGCCCTGCGGCAGCCTGAACTCGAAATCGGGCAGGTGGTCGCGCAGCGCCTGCGCCGCCAGCGCGAGCCGCTCCTGCATCGCGTGGTTCACGCGCCGCGCATGCGACTCGTGATGGCCCAGCGAGAGGAACAGCGCATAGGCATGCTGCAGGAAGGCGCTCGGATGCCGCACCATCGCATGGCGGATGGCGCGCAGCTCCTTGATCAGCGCGCGCGGCGCGACGATGAAGCCCAGCCGCAGCGCGGGCGACAGGCTCTTCGACACCGAGCCCACGTAGATCACGCGCCCGGTCTTGTCCAGGCTCTTGAGCGCCGGCATCGGCGTGCCCTCGTAGAGGTTCTCGGCCTCGTAGTCGTCCTCGATGATCACGAAGTCCTGCAGCTCGGCCTTGCGCAGCAGCCATTGGCGGCGCTCCAGGCTCAGGGTGGCGGTGGTCGGGCTCTGGTGCGAGGGCGTGACGAACAGGTAGTCGGCCGCGGGCAAGGCATCGACCACCAGGCCGTCTTCATCGACCGCCACCTCCACCCACCTGGGCTGGCGCAGCGAGAAGCTGTTGCGCGCATGCGGATGGCCGGGCTCCTCGAGGCCGACGCGCGTGTGGGTGTCGAACAGCGTGTCGGCCAGCAGGTAGTAGGCATGCTGCGCGCCGAGCGTGACGATGATCTCCTCCTTGAGCGCGAACACGCCGCGTTTGGGCAACAGGCGCGTGCGGATCTGCTCGATCAGGTCGGGCACGTCGTCGGTCTCGAAGTCGGGCGTCCAGTGCTGCAGCTGCGAACGCGCCAGGCTGCGCGCGCAGCACTCGCGGAAGTCCTCGGTCGGAAACAGCAGCGGGTCGTGCTGGCCGTAGACGAAGGGATAGGGATAGTCGCGCCAACGCTCGGGCTTGGACAGCGTGGGCTGGTCCACCAGCGAGCGCAGCACGCGCTGCGACCAGTCGGGCGGCTGGCCCGATTGCCCGCTGCGCCCCACCAGCGGTTCGGCCGGCGCCGCCGCGGGCGGTCGCGCATTGCGCGCCACGAACACGCCGCTGCGCGGGCGCGCCTCGAGAAAGCCCTCGTCGATCAGCTGCAGGTAGGCCGAGGTCACGGTGTTGCGGCTCAGGCCCAGCAGCACCGCGAGCTCGCGCGAGGAGGGCAGCGACGCGCCCGGGCTCAGGTGGTCCTCGAGGATGGCCTGCACCACCGCGGCGCGCAGCCGTGCCTGCAGCGGCAGCGCGGGTTGGTCGGGCAGCGCGAAGAGCTGCGCCCACTGGGTGGCTCGAGGATGGCTTGCCATGGTCGCCGCAGTTTAGGGCAGGCCTCTCGCGAGCGCGCATGCCGGTGCGCTCTGGCTCGGTCGAAACCCGGCATCTGGCCCTATCGCGCGCCTGGCCCGCTGCCTACCCTCGGCTCCATCCATTCCCCAAAGACTTCATCCGAGCGCCATGTCCTCTTCCTTCCCGCCCGTCACCACCGACACCCTCGCCGCCTTCAGCGCGGCCTGGAACCGCCACGACATCGATGCGCTGATGAGCTTCATGAGCGACGACTGCGTGTTCCAGACCGCCGCCGGCCCTGATGCCTGCGGCACCCGCCACACGGGCACCGAGGCCGTGCGCAAGGCCTTCGCGGCCGCCTGGCAGGCCGTGCCCGACGCGCAGTGGATCGACGGCGTGCATTTCGTGCACGGCGACTTCGGCACCTCGCAGTGGACCTTCACCGGCACCGCCGCCGACGGCAGCCGCATCGAGACCGACGGCATCGACGTCTTCACCTTCAAGGACGGGAAGATCCAGCTCAAGAACGTGTTCCGCAAGGCACGCCCGAACCTGCCCGCGGCCAGGTAGACAAGGCCATGACGACCGGTACCGCCACGCACTTCGCGTCCGCCGAGCCCGTGCCCGCCACGCCCTCGCGGCCCTACGACCCGCGCTACGACCCGCTGCTCGCGCCCGATCCCGGCGCCGGCCGCGCCTATGCGCCCACCTGGTGGGTCGCGAGCGCGGGCACGCCGCCCGAGGACGACGGCCCGCTGGTGCAGGACATCGACGTCGACGTGGCGATCGTGGGCTCGGGCGCCACCGGCATGTCGACCGCGCTCTACCTCGCGCAGGAGCACGGCATCCGCGCCACCGTTCTCGAGGCCAACCAGGCCGCCTGGGGCTGCTCGAGCCGCAGCGGCGGCCAGGGCCAGAACGCCAGCGGCCGCCTCAAGCGCTCGCAGTGGATCGCGCGCTGGGGCCTCGATACCGCGAAGAAGCTCGACGCCGAGATCCGCGCGGGCTTCGAGAACTTCAAGGCGCTCTCGCAGCAGATCGACTGCGATGCCTTCGACGGCGGCCATCTCTACCTCGCGCACCGCCGCGAGAAGCTGCCGGTGCTCGCCGCCGAGGCCGCGCTGATGCGCGACACCTTCGGCTATACCACGCGCATGATGAGCGCCGAGGAGGTGCGCAGCGACTACTGCGACGAGCGCGAGACCGTGGGCGCGATGTTCGAGGCCGAGGGCGTGGGCATCCATCCGCTGAAGTTCACCTTCGGGCTGCTGCGGCGCGCGCGCGCGCTCGGCGTGAAGGTCCACACCTCGAGCCCGGTGCAGGGCTGGCAGACCATCGACGGCGTGCACCACCTGCGCACGCCCGGCGGCACGGTGCGCGCGCGCCGCGTGGCGGTGTGCACCGGCGGCTACACGGGGCAGGCGCTGAGCCCGCTGTTGAAGAACCGCGTGATGCCGATCCTCTCGAACTCGGTGGTCACGCGTGAGCTCACCGAGGCCGAACTCAAGGCCACCAACTTCCGCTCGAAGACCTTTCTCACCGACACGCGCACGCTGCGCTTCTACTACCGGCTGCTCGAGGGCAACCGGCTGCAGATCGGCAGCCGCAGCTCGGTCAGCGGCGCCGATGCCGAGGCACCGGTGCACCTGAAGCTGCTCACCGATGCGATCGCGCGCAAGTTCCCGCCGCTCGCCAACATCCGCATCGACCACTCGTGGTGGGGCTGGGTCGACATGAGCCACGACATGATGCCGCGCATCACGCAGCCCGATGCGTCGAAGAAGATCTGGTACGCGGTGGGCTATGGCGGCAACGGCGTCTCGTTCTCGACCTGGGCCGGCAAGCGCCTGGCCGAGCGCATCGCGGGCCGCGACGCGGGCCGCGAGGTGTTCGAGCTGCCGATCTACGACTCGCCGCTGCCGTTCCCCAACGTGATGGGACTGGTCGAGTCGCAGGCCTTCGCGCCGTTCCGCCGCATGGGCCAGCGCATGCTCTACAAGTGGTACTGGCTCAAGGACGAGAAGTAGCGCGCCAGCGCCAGCGCGCTCCCGCATCCGGTGCGCCTTCCCGCAAACGGCGCATCGCACGCCGCACAACGGGGCAAACCCGCAGCGTCTGGCCCTGCGGATCGGTGCCACGTGGCTCTTCGTGGCACCTGCTCGGGGGCCTATCGTCGATCTCGTCGGCGCCGCACCGCGCGCCGCTTCTTCTTCGAGTAGCCATCCAGAGGTCCCGCATGCCGTTTCCGCTTTCCCGCTTCACGCGCCGTGTCACCCTGTTGTCGGCGGCCTCGCTGGCCGCGCTCGCGCTGTGCTCCCTGCCGGCCGCGGCGCAAGAACCCAAGCGTGGCGGCACGCTGGTGATCGGCAGCACGCAGACGCCGCGTCACCTCAACGGCGCCGTGCAGTCGGGCATCGCCACCGCATTGCCCTCGGCGCAGATCTTCGCGAGCCCGCTGCGCTTCGACGACAAGTGGAACCCGCAGCCCTACCTGGCCGAATCGTGGAAGCTCGCCGACGACGCGAAGTCGCTCACGCTCAACCTGCGCAAGAACGCGGTGTTCCACGACGGCAAGCCCATCACCTCGGCCGACGTCGCGTTCTCGATCATGGCCATCAAGGCCAACCATCCCTTCACCACCATGCTGGGCCCGGTCGAGAAGGTCGACACGCCCGATCCCTACACCGCCATCATCCGCATGAGCGCGCCGCATCCGGCGATCGTGCTCGCGATGTCGCCCGCGCTGTGCCCGATCCTGCCCAAGCACATCTACGGCGACGGCACCGACCTCAAGAACCATCCGCGCAACAGCACCGACGTGGTCGGCTCGGGCCCGTTCCGCGTCACCGAGTTCAAGCCCTCGCAGCGCATCGTGATGGAGCGCTTCGACAAGTTCTTCCTGCCCAACAAGCCGTATCTCGACAAGGTCATCGTGAGCATCACGCCCGACATGGCGAGCCTGGTGCTCGGCGTGGAACGCGGCGACATCCAGATGCTGCCCTTCGCGACCCTGCCCACCGACCTCAAGCGCTTCGCCAACGATCCGCGCGTGTCGCTCACGCCCAAGGGCTACGACGGCATCGGCCCGCTCAACTGGCTGGCCTTCAACACCGCGAAGAAGCCGCTGTCCGACCTGCAGGTGCGCAAGGCCATCGCGCACTCGATCGACAAGAACTTCATCACCAAGGCGCTGATGGGCGGCTTCGCCACCGTGTCCGACGGCCCGCTGGTGGCCAGCAGCCCGTTCGCGGTCAACGACCTGGTGCGCTATCCGCTCGACCTCAAGAAGGCCGGCGAGATGCTCGATGCCGCGGGCTACAAGGCCGGCGCCAACGGCGAGCGCTTCAAGCTCACCATCGACTACCTGCCCGGCGGCGACGATCAGCAGAAGAACGTGGCCGAGTACGTGCGCGGCCAGCTCAAGAAGGTGGGCATCACGGTGGAGGTGCGCGCCTCGGCCGACTTCCCGGCCTGGGCCAAGCGCCTGGCCACGCACGACTTCGACATGTCGATGGACGCGGTCTTCAACTGGGGCGATCCGATCATCGGCGTGCACCGCACCTACCTGTCGACCAATATCAAGCCCATCGTCTGGACCAACACCCAGTCCTACGCCAACCCGAAGGTCGACGAGCTGCTCAACACCGCCGGCGGCCTGACCGACCCGACGCAGCGCAAGGCCTACTACGCCACCTTCCAGAAGATCGTGACCGACGAACTGCCGATCGAGTTCATCAACCAGGTGCCCTATCACACGATCACCAGCAAGAAGGTCGGCAACGTGCCCACCACGATCTGGGGACCGCTGTCGCCGCTCGACGAGGTCTATCTCAAGTAAGGCGGGGGCGCACATGGGCATGCTCCGCTACGCCGCCTCGCGCCTGCTGCAGGGCCTCGCCCTGGTGCTCGCGGTGGTGGTGCTGAACTTCGTGCTGGTGCACGCGGCGCCCGGCGATCCGGTCGAGACCATCGCGGGCGCCAGCGGCGGCATGTCGAGCGAACTCATGGCCGAGCTGCGCACGCAGTACGGCCTCGACCGGCCGCTGCCGGTGCAGCTCGGCGTCTACCTCGGCAAGGTGCTGCGCGGCGATCTCGGCTATTCGTACTTCTTCAACCTGCCGGTCACGCAGATGATCGCCGAGCGCGTGCCCGCCACCTTGCTGCTGGTGCTGAGTTCGGTGCTGCTGGCCTTCGTGGTCGGCACGGCGCTCGGCGTGCTGTCCTCGCGCCGGCCCAACGGGCTGCTGTCGCAGTTCATCACCGTGCTGTCGCTGGTGGGCTTCGCGGCGCCGGTGTTCTGGATCGGCATCATGCTGGTGATCCTGCTGGCCTCGGTGTTCCCGATCCTGCCGGTGGCCGGCATGCGCTCCATCGACTCCACCGGCGGCGGCCTGGCCGACGTGCTCGACGTCGCGCACCACCTGGTGCTGCCCACGATCACGCTGAGCCTGGTCTATCTCGCGCAGTACAGCCGGCTCGCGCGTTCGTCGATGCTCGACGTGCTCGGCTCCGACTTCATCCGCACCGCGCGCGCCAAGGGCCTGGCCGAGCGCGTGGTGCTCTACAAGCATGCGCTGCGCAACGCGCTGCTGCCGGTGGTGACGGTGCTGGGGCTGCAGTTCGGCAACGTGCTCGCGGGCGCGATCCTGGTCGAGACCGTCTTCAACTGGCCGGGGCTCGGCCGCCTGGCCTTCGACTCGGTGCTGCGGCGCGACTACCCGACCATCCTCGGCGTGCTGCTGTTCTCCTCCATCGTGGTGGTGGTGATGAACCAGCTCACCGACCTCTGCTACCGCCTGATCGATCCGCGCATCAAGACCGCGTGACGCCTCCCCCGATGAATGCGACCTCCACGATGACCCTCGACCCAGACCCGGCACCGGCCGCGAAGCCGGCGGCGCCCGCGCGCGCGAGCGCCACCGCCGGCCCGCGCGCCGAACACCCCGGCATCGAGGCCGCACGCATGTTCCTGCGCAACCCCGCGGCCATCGCCGGCATGGTGCTGCTGCTGATCGTGCTCGCGGTCGCGATCGCCGGCCCCTGGCTCTATCCGGCCGATCCCTTCGAGATCAAGGCCGCGCCGCTCACGCCGCCGTTCAGCGAGGAGGCCTGGCTCGGCAGCGACTACCTCGGACGCGACGTGCTCACCGCGCTGATCTACGGCGGCCGCGCCACCTTGCTGGTGGGCGCGGTGGCGGCGCTGCTGTCGGTGCTGATCGGCATCACGCTCGGCGCCTTCGCCGGCTACTACGGCGGCAAGGTCGACGCGGTGCTGATGAAGATCACCGAGTTCTTCCAGGTGCTGCCCGCGCTGCTGTTCGCGATGGTGGTGGTGACGCTGTTCTCGCCCACGCTGGTCACGGTCACGCTGGCCATCGGCGTCGTGAGCTGGACCGGCACCGCGCGGCTCACGCGCGCCGAGTTCCTCAAGTACCGCGGGCTGGAGTTCGTGCGCGCCGAGCGTGCCATCGGCGCGCGCGACGCCCGCATCATCTGGAAGGTGATCCTGCCCAATGCGCTGCCGCCGCTGGTGGTGTCGGCCACCCTGGCGATCGGCGCGGCGATCCTGTTCGAGGCCGGCCTGTCCTTCCTCGGCCTGGGCGATCCGAACCAGATGAGCTGGGGCCTGATGATCGGCTCGAGCCGCCAGTACGTGCTGTCGTGCTGGTGGGCCGTGGCCTTTCCGGGCGCCGCGATCTTCGTCACCGTGCTCGCGGTCAGCCTGATCGGCGACGGCCTCAACGATGCCCTCAACCCCAAGCTGAGGGAGCGCTGAGATGAGCGAGCCACTGCTGCGCGTGCAGGACCTGCACGTCGAATTCCGGACCCGCCGCGGCCAGGCGCTGGTGCTCAACGGCGTGGACTTCGAGCTGCGCGCCGGCGAGACGCTGTGCGTGGTCGGCGAGTCGGGCTGCGGCAAGAGCATGACCGCGCTCGCGCTGCTGCGGCTCATTCCCTCGCCGCCGGGGCGCATCCGCGACGGACGCGTGCTGTTCCAGGGCGAGGACCTGGTGCGCGCCACCGACGCACGCATGCGCGAGGTGCGCGGCAACCGTATCTCGATGATCTTCCAGGAACCGATGACCTCGCTGAACCCGGTGTTCAGCGTGGGCGACCAGATCGGCGAATCGCTGCGGCTGCATGCGGGCCTCGATGCGCAGGCCGCGCGCCAACGCGCGATCGAGATGCTGCGCCAGGTCGGCATCCCGGCGCCCGAGCGGCGCGTGGACGAGTACCCGCACCAGCTCTCGGGCGGCATGCGCCAGCGCGTGATGATCGCGATGGCGCTGGCCTGCCGGCCCGACATCCTGATCGCCGACGAACCCACCACCGCGCTCGACGTGACGGTGCAGGCGCAGATCTTCGACCTGCTGCGCGAGCTGCAGCGCGAGAAGGGCACGGCGATCCTGCTGATCACGCACGACATGGGCGCGGTCGCCGAAATGGCCGACCGCGTGATGGTGATGTATGCGGGTCGCGTGATCGAGCAGGGCAGCGCCGATCAGGTGCTGTCCGCGCCCGGCCATCCCTACACGCGCGGCCTCATCGACTGCCTGCCCGAGCTCGGCAGCAGCGCGGCCTTCGACGACGACACGCGCGAGGACCTGGCCGAGATCCCCGGCGTGGTGCCCTCGATCTGGGAACTGGGCAGCGGCTGCGCCTTCCGCGAGCGCTGCCGCCATGCCATGCCGCGCTGCGCGCGCGAGGTGCCGCCGATGTTCGCGCTGGCCGGCGACGGCGATGGCACGGCCTCTCACGGCGCGGCCTGCTGGCTGCATGCCGAGGCGTTGGCGGAGGAGGTCGCATGAGCCTGATCGAACCGACCGACACGCTGCTCGCGGTCGACGACCTGCAGGTGCACTTTCCGCGCGCCAGGGCGGGCTGGGGCCGCAAGCCCGAGGTGGTGAAGGCGGTGGACGGCGTGTCCTTCGAGATCCGCTGCGGCCGCACGCTCGCGGTGGTCGGCGAATCGGGCTCGGGCAAGACCACCACCGCGCTCGCCGTGATGCGGCTGTCGCCGCTGACGGGTGGCCGCATCCGGCTCGGCGACACCGACCTCGGCGCGCTCGAGGGCGAGGCGCTGCGCCGTTCGCGCACGCGCATGCAGATCATCTTCCAGGACCCGTTCTCCTCGCTCAACCCGCGCGAGCGCGCCGGTGCCGCGGTGCGCGCGCCGCTCGACCTGATGCAGGTCGGCACGCCCGAGCAGCGCACGCGCCGCGTGGCCGAGCTGTTCGAGGCCGTGGGCCTGCGGCCCGAGCAGCAGCAGCTGTTTCCGCACCAGTTCTCGGGTGGCCAGCGCCAGCGCATCAACATCGCGCGCGCGCTCGCCACCAACCCCGAGCTCGTGGTCTGCGACGAGCCGGTGTCGGCGCTCGACATCGCGATCCGCGCGCAGATCCTCAACCTGCTCGCGCGGCTGCAGCGCGAGCTGGGCCTGACCTACCTGTTCATCTCGCACGACATGGCGGTGGTCGAGCACATCTGCGACGACATCGCCGTGATGTACCTGGGCCAGATCGTGGAGCGCGCGCCGCGGCGCGCCTTCTTCGCGCAGCCGCTGCATCCCTACAGCGTGGCGTTGATGTCGGCCGTGCCCACCGTGGGCGGCGGCCGGCGCCGCGCCGCGGGCCGCATCAAGCTCACGGGCGATCCGCCGAGCCCGATCGATCCGCCGCATGGCTGCCGCTTCGCCGGCCGCTGCCCGGTGGCCGAGCCGGCCTGCGCGGCCGAGCCGCCGCCGCTGCGCGAGGTGGTGCCCGGCCACTGGGTGCGCTGCCGCCGCGTCGGGTTGGCCGACGGCCTGCCGCTGCCGCCCCTGCGCCTGCAGGCCGATTGAATCCGCGCGAACATCGCGTCGCGCCCCGTCCATCCTCCTTCCCGAATCCATGACCGCCCCCATCGTCTACAGCGCCCGCAAGATCCTCACGATGAACCCGATGCAGCCCGAGGCCACGCATGTCGCGGTGCGCGACGGACGCGTGCTCGCGGTCGGCTCGCTCGACGACATGCGCGCCTGGGGCGACTTCGCGCTCGACGAGCGCTTCGCGTCCAAGGTGCTGATGCCGGGGCTGGTCGAGGGCCACTGCCACCTCAAGGAAGGCAGCATGTGGGACTGGGCGTACCTCGGCTGGTTCGACCGGCGCGATCCGCAGGGCAAGGTCTGGAGCGGCCTGCGCTCGATGGAGGCCGTGGTCGCGCGGCTGGCCGAGATCGCCGCGCGCATGCAGGCCGAGGGCCGGCCCGAGTCCGAGCCGCTGGTGGCCTGGGGCTTCGATCCGATCTACTTTGGCGGCGAGCGCATGACGGTGGAACACGTCGACCGCGCGAGCGCCACGCGGCCGATCGTCATCGGCCATGCCAACGGCCACCTGATGAACGTCAACAGCGCGATGCTGCGCATCGCCGACATCACGCGCGACAACGAGGTCGAGGGCGTGGTCAAGTTCCCCGCCGGGCCGGCCGCGGGCGAGCCCACGGGCGAGCTGCAGGAGCCGGCCGCGATGTTCCTGGTGCTGCGCAGGATCGGCAATGCCGGCCTGCTGGCACCGATGACCGAGGCCGGCGTGCGCTCCTTCGCGCGGCTGGCCTGCATGCAGGGCGTGACCACCGCCACCGACCTGGTCAACAAGCTCACCGAGGAGGACTGCGGCGTGCTCGAGCGCGCCACCGGCGCCGAGGATTTCGCGGTGCGCATCCTGCCCGCGTTCCAGGCCTTCCACGGCACGCACGGCGCGGCGCAGGGCGCGGAGCATGTGCGCTCGCTGATGCCGCGCAACACGGACCGGCTGCGCTACGGCCTGGTGAAGATGATGCTCGACGGCTCGATCCAGGGCTTCTCCGCGCGGCTGCGCTGGCCCGGCCATTTCAACGGCGCGCCCAACGGCATCTGGGTGACCGCGCCCGCGCAGTACGAGGCCGACTTCGAGACCTACCACCGCGCCGGCCTCACCATCCACACCCACACCAACGGCGACGAGGCCAGCGAGGTCGCGATCGACGCCATCGGCCGCGTGCTCGCGCGCGCGCCGCGCCCCGACCACCGCCACACGCTGCAGCACGGCCAGATGATCGACGCGCCGCTGTTCCGCCGCATGGCCGCGCTGGGCCTGTGCGCCAACCTGTTCGCCAACCACATCTGGTACTGGGGCGACCAGCACTACGAGATGACCATGGGCCCCGACCGCGCCAACCGGCTCGATGCCTGCGGCAGCGCGCTCGCCGCCGGCGTGCCGCTGGCGATCCATTCGGATGCGCCGGTCACGCCGCTGGGCCCGCTGTTCACCGCATGGTGCGCGGTCAATCGCGTCACGCCCAAGGGCCGCGTGCTCGGCGCGGCCGAGCGCATCACGGTCGAGCAGGCATTGCGCGCCATCACGCTGGGCGCGGCCTGGACCCTCAAGCTCGATGGCGAGATCGGCAGCATCGAATGCGGCAAGCGCGCCGACTTCTGCGTGCTCGAGGAGGACCCGCTGGCCATCGACCCGATGCGGCTCAAGGACCTGCGCGTGTGGGGCACGGTGCTGTCGGGCCGCGTGTTCGAGGCATGAGGGCCGCGCGGCTGCCGCTCACGGTCGTCGGCGGCTTCCTCGGCGCCGGCAAGACCACGCTGCTCAACCGCTGGCTGGCCGAGGCCGAGGGCCTGCGCATGGCGGTGCTGGTCAACGACTTCGGCGCGCTCAACATCGATGCCGGCCTGATCGCCGCGCGCCATGGCGACACCGTCGCGCTCACCAACGGCTGCGTCTGCTGCCAGATCGGCGACGACCTCGGCCGCGCGCTGCAGGGCACGATCGACGCCGAGCCGTCGTTCGACGCGGTGGTGATCGAGGCCAGCGGCGTGTCCGACCCCTGGCGCATCGCGCAGATCGGCATGGCCGCGCCCGAGCTGAGCCTGCAGGCCGTGCTGGTGCTGGTCGATGCGAGCGCGGTCGCCGCGCAGTCGCGCGACCCGCTGCTGGCCGACACGCTGGCGCGGCAGGCGAAGTCGGCCGACCTCGTGGTGCTCAACAAGACCGACATCGCGGACGATGCCGCGCTGGCCGCCGCCACGGCCTGGCTCGACGCGACCGTGCCGGGCACGCCGCGGATCGCGACCACGCAGTCGGACCTGCCGCTCGCGCTGGCCTCCGGGCTGCAGGGGCAGGCAAGGCCGCATGCGCATTGCGATGTGCCGGGCTGCGATCACGATCACGACCATGCGCACCACGCCGGCCACGTCGATCACGGTGCCCAGTTCGCGACCTGGAGCGCGCGGCCCGCGGCCGTGTTCGCACCCGAGGCCTTGCGCGCCTGGATGCGCGCGATGCCGCCCGGCGTGCTGCGGCTCAAGGGCCTGCTGAAGGTCGAGGCCGGGGGCGGCGGCGCGGCCTGGTCCGAAGTCCAGTACGCGGGCCGCCACGGCATGCTGCGGCGGGCCGCCGCGCCGCTCGATGCCGAAGGCGCCGCGGTGGTCGCGATCGGCCTGCGCGGCCAACTGCCGGCGGAGGCACTCGAGGAATTTTTCCTGGGCGTGACGTTTTCAGCCAATCCTTAGCCGCGCGCCAGCCCGTTCGTGTTGCAATGCCGGCTTTTCGCCCGACGCGCATCCGCGCCATTGCACACGCCATGAACTCCACCCTCGTGATCCGCCCGCCCACGCGCGACGACTTTGCCGACTGGAAGCCGCTCTGGGACGGCTACAACGCCTTCTACGAGCGCGAGGGCCCGACCGCCTTGCCCGATGCGATCACGCAGGCCACCTGGCAGCGCTTCTTCGATGCCTACGAGCCCGTGCATGCGCTCGTGGCCGAGCACGAGGGCCGGCTGGTCGGCCTCACGCACTACCTGTTCCACCGCAGCACCACGCGCATCGAGCCGACCTGCTATCTGCAGGACCTGTTCACGCTGCCTTCGCTGCGCGGGCAGGGCGTGGGCCGGCGGCTGATCGAGGGCGTGTACGAGCGTGCCGCGCAGGCCGGCGCGAAGCGCGTCTACTGGCAGACCCACGAGACCAACCTCGCGGGGCAGCGGCTCTACGACAAGGTGGCCGATCGCAGCGGGTTCATCGTCTACGCGAAGAACGTCTGAGCGCCGGCCGCGGTCCTCCCGCCCCGTCCGCCCATTGGGGTGAAGCGCCGCCATCGACTCCGGGATATGCTGCCTCCCGCCGAGCGGAGGGCTCGGCACGGCATTTCCAATAACACGAGGAGAAGAAAAGATGCACACGAGGATTGCACGCGTGGCGTGCGCGCTCGCCCTGGGCCTGCTGCTGGGGGCCTGCGGCGGCGGAGGAGGAGGAGGGGGCGGTGGCGGACTGGCTGGCCTGCCCATCGGTGGCGGCGCGTCGGGCAACGGCGCCACGCCGAACAATCCGGGGTCGCCGCTCGTGGATCCCAACTTCACGACCGTCAATCTCTCGGTCGAGAACGTGGTGGATGTTCTCACCGACGCCGGCAAGCCCGCGAGCATCAGCGGCACCTACTTCGAAGGCGCGAAGATGGCCGACGTGGGACTGTTGGGAACGGCCGTCGGCGACCTGTCGGTGCTGAACGGCAAGACGCTCTATGTGATCGTCGAGGATCCCGCCGGTCTGTTCCAGGCCAACGTGCAGGCAACGCCGACCACCAGTCCCAAGCCCGGCCTGCTCGTGGTGCTGTTGGGCAAGACGCTCCAGACGCCCGGCACCTACACCGGCAACCTGCGTGTCTACGTCTGCCTCGATGCCCGCTGTTCCGTTCGCCTGGGCAACGTGCCCTACAACATCCCGTACAACGTCGTCGTGAAGCGAGGCATGAAGATCGAGATCGGCGAGGCGTTCAAGAACAAGCGGGGCGGCGGCTTCCCGGGGCTCGACACTTCGCCGGATGCGAACATCGTGGCCGTCGAGAGCCGGTTCGGACAGCGCCCGCCCGTGGCGACGATGAAGGTCACGCTGCCAGAGGGCCATCCGTTCTCGGCCCTGAGCATCAGCCCCTTCGATCCGTTCGGTTTCCGTCCCGAGCTGCAGATCTCGGACAACAAGGACGGCACGGCGACGGTCAGCATGAGCGTCTCCGATTTCGTCCTGCGCCAGGGTTTCCATCTGAGCCGTCTGGACGTGACCTCGATCGCCGGCGATCCCCCCGCGCGGCAGCTGGTCAGGAAGACGGTGCAGTTCCTGTACCTGGTCGACATGGATGCGGGCGTTTCCGACCCCGTGGTGTTCGTGCCGCAGACGCTGGATCTGACGGCATCGGCCAGCGCGGCGGACATCCGGACGGCCTTCGTCCGGTACACCGGTGCCCGCGAGCTGAGCTTCTCGAGCAATGTCGAGTGGCTGTTGACGCCGCAGCAGCAGAGTGCTTTCCCGCCAGAGAATGTCCTGTTCGTCGAACCCAGCGGGTTCATCAACGCCGGCTCCGATGCGCAGCAGCTCTCGTTCCGGGGCTGCGTGGACGTGGGGTCGATCAGCGGGGATATCAGGCGTGTCTGCCTGCAGCCGGACACCTACGCCTTCCGCATCGGCTATCGCTATGTGCGCCAGGACGGCGCCGAGTTCACGGGCTTCTACCAGGGCAAGTTGGTCGTGACGCCGTGATTCCGGGGTAACCGGGGGATGGCTGCGGAGGCCGGCGCCGACGGCCCGCCGCGGTTCAGCCCGGTTGCCGGTCGCATGCGATCGGGTGGCCGCAGTCTCCCGCCGTGCAGGCCGCGGCCGGTGCCTCGTTGCTCCCCGCGTCGACCGATGCCGCGAAGGCCGCCACCGCCACGGCCGCGAGCAGCATGCGCCAGGCCTGCAGCAGGCCCAGTGCGCCGTGGCGCTCGAGCAGGGCGCGCGCGAATTCAGGAACGCTGCGCATCGCAGGCCTCCTTGCCCATGGGCGCGTTGCGCGCGCGGTTGAGCAGGTGCAGCTGGTGCATGCCGACCTCGCTGCCCTGGCGCGCCGCCTCGCGTGCCCAGTGCCGGGCCTCGCAGCGGTCGGCGGGCACGCCGTTGCCGTACAGCAGCGGTCCGGCCAGCAACACCACGCCGAGCATCTCCTGCGCCTCGCGGTGGCCCGATGCGCCGGCCTCGCGCAGCAGCGACATCATCGAGCGGTAGTCGCGCGCGGACTGGGCCTCGAGCGCGAGCTGGAAGCGCTGCTCGGGCGTGATCGCCACGCGCGTGTCGCGCGCCGAGGCGCCGGCGGCCGCGGCGCACGCGGCCGCAAGCAGGAGCGCGCGCAGGGCGCGGTGGTTGAGTTGCGGGGAGAGGTGCATCGCGGGCTCCGTCGTGGCGTTCGGTGGCCACGATCTTCCCGCGCGCGTGCCGGCGCGTCGAACTGGAATTTCCGCAGCCGGCCTATGGCGCAGGCTGAGGGCACCAGGGCCTGTTCACACTATGCAAGGGGCAACGCGACCCCTTGCATAGTGTGAACAGGCCCTGGCCTAGAACTCGTTCTGGATGTTCTTGTAACCCTGCACCAGCGCGTTGTTGGTGCGCACCACGTCTTCCGAGAATTCGCTCGCGTCGACGGAAACGCTCGGGCGCCCGGCGAGGTCGGTCTCGGGGCCAATGCGTTCGGTGGAGCGCACGTAGAAGTTCGGCGGCAGTTCGCAGCCGTCGACCACCGCGTTGTAGCGCACCACGCTGCCGTCGCCGACGACGCAGTTGAACAGCACGCTGTTGAAGCCGATGAACACGCCCTGACCCACCCGGCACGGCCCGTGGACGATGGCGCGGTGCGCGATCGAGGTGCGCTCGCCGATCGTGACCGGCGCGCCCGACTTGGAGTGGATTACGACGCCGTCCTGGATGTTCGAGTGCGCGCCGATGACGATCGGGTCGATGTGGCCGTTCGCGTCGGTCTCGTCGGCGCGGATCACGGCATAGGGACCGATGAACACGTTCTCCTCCACCACGACCAGGCCGCAGAGGATCGCGGTCGGGTCGACGAAGGCGCTCGGGTGGATCTGCGGCAGGTCGCCGCGCGGGTTCTTGCGGATCATGGGGAATCTCGTCGGTCGTCGATGGAATGGCGACCCGATAATGCCACAGTGATGCGTTAGTGATGGCCGCGTCTCAGGGCGCCTCGCCCGCCTTCGCATTCGCCTTGGCCTGCGCCTTGAGTGCCCGCGCCGCGGTGCGCTTGCCGCGCGCGCGGATGTTCAGCGCCTCGACCGCGAGCGAGAAGGCCATCGCCGCGTAGATGTAGCCCTTGGGCACGTGCTTGTCGAAGGCTTCGGCCGTGAGCACCATGCCCACCATCACGAGGAAGGCCAGCGCCAGCACCTTGACCGAGGGATGCTTGTCGACGAAGTCGCCGATCGGCTTGGCCGCCACCAGCATCACGCCGACCGAGGCGATCACCGCGGCCATCATCACGGCGATCTGGTCGACCATGCCGACGGCGGTGATGACCGAGTCGAGCGAGAACACGATGTCGATGACGCCGATCTGGCCGATCACGCTCCAGAACGCGGCCTTGCGCGCGCCGCCGTCCTCGTCGGCATCGGGGCCGTGCTCCTCGCCGGCCTCGACCTCGAGGAAGATCTCGTGCGAGGCCTTGTAGAGCAGGAACAGGCCGCCCAGCAGCAGCACGATGTCGCGCCCGCTGATGCCCTGGCCGAAGACATGGAACAGGTCGGCCGTGAGGCCCATCACCCAGCTCAGCGAGAGCAGCAGCAGCAGCCGCGAGATCATCGCGAAGCCCAGACCTAGCCGGCGCGCCTTGTCGCGCTGCTCGGGCGGCAGCCGGCCGACCAGGATCGAGATGAAGATGATGTTGTCGATGCCCAGGACGATCTCGAGGGCGGTCAGCATCGCGAAGGCGATCCAGACATTGGGGTCCAGGAGGAATTCCACGGTGTGCTCCCGGCAATGCGATCAGGGCGCATGCCGCTCGCCAGTGTGCAGCAGCGCGGCCGGTTCGCCAACAGGAAACGAAGGATCAGTTGGCGAGCGCCTGCAGCTTCGCCCAGTCGCCGGGCCGCGCGCCGAGCTGCTCGGGCGTGGAACGCCGCGCGATGCGCTCGAGGAAGGGCTGCCGGTTGACCTGCGACACCGTCATGCCCTTGCCGCGCAGGAACTGCTCGTCTTCCAGTTCGCCCGCGATCACGCCCACGTTGGTCCACTTCGCGCCGTCGACCAGCACCTTCTCGACCATCGCCTGCTGCGGCGCCGAGAGCTTCGCCCAGGCGGCCTTGCCGATCACGATGCCCAGCGTGTCGTGGACGTGGGCGGTGAGCTGCACGTGCTTCTGCACCTCGTAGAGCTTCTTGGCCTTCACCGTGCTCAGCGGATATTCCTGCGCCTCGACCTCGTTCTTCTTCAGCGCGTCATACAGGCCGACGTAGGGCAGGGTCACGGGCTTGGCATCGAGCGCGGTGGCGAACAGCTGGTAGGCCGAGGCATCGGGCACGTGCAGCCGCAGGTCGCGGAAGTCCTCGGGCCGCGCGAGCGGCCGGTTCGAGGTGACCTGGCGCGCGCCGTAGTAGACCGAGGCCACGAGGTGGTTGCCGCTGCGCTCGTCGTAGCCCTTCATGAGCTGGCCCAGCAGCGGACTCGCGAGGTACTTGCGCACGTGGTCGAGGTCCTTGAACGCGAAGGGATAGCTGCCCAGGCGCAGCGGCGCATAGCCCTCGGCCAGCGTGGCGGCCGTGACGTAGGCGATCTGCACCGAGTCGTTGGCCAGCATCAGCGGGTAGTCGCCCTCCTGGCCGAGCCTGGAGGCGGGCACCACCTCGATCCGGATCTTCCCCTCGGACTGCTCGGCGATCTTGCGCGCCGCGAGTTCGGCCTGCTGGTGGAAGATGCTCGAGGCCTCGTAGACATGGCCCCACTTGAGCTGCAGCACCTGCGCATGGGAAGGCGCCACGCCCGTGCCGAGCGCGGCGCAAGCGAGTGCCAACAGCCAGCCGCGGGCGCGATGCCGCGGCGTCGAAATCGTCATGGTGTCTCCCAGCGGTGCGGGGCATCGGCCCGGTGCCGCATGGTAGGCATCGCGCGCGCGGGCGCGATAGGGATTTGTCCGGCCTCGTGCGGTCGCCGCCGTGGCCGAGGGGCTAGCTCGCGCAGTCCGCGACGTCCTGGCGCGTGGGGCCGCGCGAACCCCATTGCACGCGCAGGCCGCTCGCGGCCTCCACGCGCTCGAGCCAGTCGCGTTCGTTCGCGATGCCGGCCTCCGCATAGACCGGTTGCACGCGCTCGAGCAGGCGCGTCAGCCGCTGTTGATGATCGAGGTCCGCCTCGGGCCCCAGGGCCAGCTGCGCGACGGTCTCCCCATCCGTATCGCGGTAGCCCTCGCACCAGCGCAGGCCCGCATGCCCGATCGCATCGAGATGGCTCGCGACCAGGCCGTCGAGCGGCCCGGCCGCTTCGATCGCATAGCGCAGCAGCACGGCATCGGGATGTCCGCGGCGGAAGGCGCCCTGCCAACCGGCGTCGGCGTTGTGCGGCTCGGGCAGCCGCGTGGCGAGCGCTGGGTCGTGCGTGGGCAGCGGCCCGGCGCCGTGGCGCGTGAGGTAGCTGCGCAGCACGCCCAGGTGTCGCACGCGCGGCGTGCCCAGCCCGGCGTCGCGCAGCACCGCCTCGACCGCAGCAGTGGAGACGGTGCTCCAGCTCGTGTGCGGATGGAAGCCGCGCCATTCGTCGAGCAGCACGCCCTGCGCGCCCTCGAACACCACGGCACCGGGCCGCGCGAGTTGCCCGGCGATGGCATCGACGCCCGTGGGCGGTGCGGCGCGCAGGCAGGGTTCGATGGCCGCGAGCCAGCGCTGCGACAGGCCGGTGTCGGCCAGCAGCGCCTGCTCGCGCTGCCAATCCGGATCGGGTCGCGATTCGAACTCACGCAGCAACGCGAGGCGCAGCGCCTCGAGCTTCTCGAACGCGAGCGCCGGCCGCAGCAGGTCGCCGTAGCGCAGCGCGAGATCGGGCGCGGCCAGTGCCTGGCGCACGGTCTCGCCCACGCCCACGCCGCAGCTGCCATGGGCCGCGTCGCCGCGCGCCCACTCGCGCAGCCGGCCCGCGGCCTGATGGAAGGGCGTGGTCACGCGGCAGCGCGCATCGATGCGCAGGCGCGCGAGCGCATCGGGCACGCCCTTGTCGCGCAGCACGGCGGCCTCGACGAGCAGTGCCGTGGGATGCACCACCACCGCGCTCGCGAGCAGCGTGGCGACGCCGGGCTCGAAGCTGCCGGCGCCGAACTGCGAGAAGGTGTGATGGCGCCCGTCTGCCAGCACCACGTTGTGGCCGGCCTGCGCGCCGCCGTTGAAGCGCACCACGGTGTGGGCGCGCAGCGCGGCGCAGAAGTGATCGGTGTAGAGGCCCTTGCCACAGTCGCCGAAGCCCAGGCCCAGCAGCGAGAGATAGCGCGTGGCGCCGGTGCTCACGGCGCGCGCGGCGGGGTCAGCCGAACAGGCGCTTCCACCACGACGAGCGCGGTGCCGACGCGGCGGCGCTCGGCGGCGCGTGGCGCGGCTTGTTCGGATCGAGCAGCGCCGCATAGCCGTCGAGCGCATGCAGCACGCCGTTGATGCGCGCCTTGTCGACGCTGCCGGTGGCGGCCATCACGCGGCCGAGCTCGTCGAGGCTGGGCACGGCCTTCTCGGTCAGCGCGACGATGCCCGCGGCCACCGCGCAGGCGTCGTCGGGCGAGTCCATGCAGATCACGTGGTCGCCGAGCAGCTCGCGCCAGCGCGGCTCGCAACGGCGCCGGCGCTGCGCGTCGGGGATCAGGAAGAACAGGTGGCAGGTCTCGGCCGCGGCCGCGATGGCCTCCTCGATCGGGATGTCCTCGTCGAGCTTCTCGCCGATCAGGCCCTCGATCTGGTGGCGCGACACGGCGGGGTAGGGCAGCTCGTCGCCGGTCACGAACAGGTAGCCGCGCTTCTTGCGCTTGACCCAGCAGTCCATGTCGGTGTGCTGCGCGATCACGTAGAAGGCCAGCTCGTAGCTCTCCTCGCCGGTGCCGCCGCCGCCGCCCTCGAGGTAGCTCCAGGTGAGCCACTGGTCCATCAGGTTGGCGGTCGATTCGAACTGGCCCACCTGCAGCGGCGCGCGGTCGGAGGTGGCGTCGCCGATCGCCATGAACATCAGCTGCGGATCGGCCACGCCGCAGTCGGTCAAGAGCTTCATGAAGGTCGGCAGCTCGCGGCGCGCCAGCGTCTGCGGGATGTCGCCCATGGAGCCGGTGACGTCGAGCGCGAACACGATGCCCAGCGAGTTGGGATGGTCGGCGTTGTCGCGCGCCTCGCGCACCTTGAGGCCGCGCGGGTCCATCAGCGGATGGGTGGCGGTCTGGGTGAAGACCTCGGCGCCCGATTTGGTGGCGCGGTCCGCGACCAGGGCCGCGTGGGCGGCGTGCGAATAGTTTCCGTAACCCATGGATGTTCCCCGTCGTGAAGAGAGAAGAAGAAAAAGCCGTCAGCCGCCGTGCGGCGCGGGATCGAAAGCAATGAACCGGGGCGCGCCGAAGGCCTCGCGCGAGGCCGCCGACAGCGCCTGCTCGATGCCGCGCGCGCCGAGGCGGCGGCATTCGCCGGGGTCCTCGCTGCAGCGGCGCAGCAGCGCGGCCAGCGGCGCGGGCGTGGCGGCACCGGTGCCGGGTTCGCCGAGGCCCTCGTGGCCATGCAGCACGGCGCGCACCGCCCAGGCGCTCTGCGCGAGATCGTCCGCGGCGCGTGCCAGGTCGTGCCGCGCGCGCGACCAGCCGATCAGCAGCACGCCATGGTCGCGCGGATGCACCAGCGCATGCGCGGGCGAGAGATCGCCGTGCGTCCAGCCCGCGTCGTGCACGAAGGCCAGCACCTCGAGCATGCGGCGCCAGAGCCAGACCGCATGGGGCGCGTCGATGCCCCGCGGGTTGGCGCGCTGCACGTCGAGCAGGCTGCCCCAGTAGCCGGTCGGATGGCGCAGCACCAGCGCCTGGCGGCCGTCTTCCGATCCGTCGTCGGCACCGGTCGCGCCCAGGCCCAGGGGCTGCGGCAGCCGGCGCGTGAAATAGGCGGCGCCCGGCATGGAGAGCGACTGCAGGGCCTGCAGCGCGGCATGCTCGCGCGCCAGCGCCTCGGCGCCGTCCTTGTCGCGCGCGAGCTTGAAGGTCACGCGCTCGGGCAGGGCGCCGAGCCGTTCGGCCAGCAGCACCTCGCTGTGCTCGCCGGTGGCCAGTGGCGCCAGCACGCAGTAGCGCGCGCCGCGCCAGCGCAGCACGCGCGCACCGTCGGCACCCCGTGCATTGGCGCGTTGCAACGCGGCGCGGAAGCTCTCGCGCTCGACCGTTTCCTCGCCGCGCGAGATGGTCGCGCCGCAGTAGCTGCAATTGACGGTGCGCCAGCGCGCGGCGCGCGGCAGCGGCGCCGAGCACTGGGGGCAACTGAGCGCGAGCAGCGACAGCATCGGCGCGCCCTCGCGGCCTCAGTCGTCGCTGCCGTTCGGCAGCGAGGGATCGCGCGAGGCGCGCACGCGGTCGATGCGCCGGCCCTCGAGCGCGGTCACCTCGAAGCACCAGCCGGCGCAATCGATGTGCTCGCCCACCGAGGGCAGGTGGCCCGACACCGACATCAGCAGGCCGGCCACCGTGTTGTAGCGGCCGCGCTCCTCGTCGGGCAGCTCGCGGATGCCCAGGCGGGCGCGCAGTTCCGACACCGGCATCAGGCCGTCGAGTTCCCAGGTGCCGTCGGGCTGCTCGTGGGCCCAGGCGTCGGTCTGCATGCCGGGCTGCAATTCGCCGGTGATGGCCTCGAGCAGGTCGCGCGGGGTCATCAGGCCCTGCACCACGCCGTACTCGTCGACCACGAACACCAGCCGGCCGGCGCGCGCGCGGAACTGCTCGAGCAGTTCCATGCCGGTCAGCGTCTCGGGCACGAACACCGCGGCCGTGGCCTCCTGGCCCAGCGAGCCCACGTGGTCCGGGCCCAGGCGCAGCAGGTGCGCCACGCTGATCACGCCGACCACGTCGTCGAGCGAGTTGCGGCACACCGGATACCAGGAATGCACCAGGTTGAGCGCGCCCGCGGCCGCTACCTTCTGCAGCGCCTCGGCGACGCTGAACGAGGCTTCGAGCCATTCGATGTCGGCGCGCGGGATCATCAGCGAGGACAGGCGCCGGTCGTCGAGGTGGAACACGTTGCGCACCATCTGGTGCTCGTGCTGCTCGATCACGCCGGCGTCCACGCCTTCCTCGAGGCTGGCGGAAATCTCTTCCTCGGTCACCGAGCGGGCCGCGTTGGCATCGATGCGCAGCAGCTTCAGCATGGTGGCGGTGGCGCCCGCGAGCAGCCAGACGAAGGGCTTGGCGGCCTTGGCCAGGCCGTGCATCGGGCGCGAGACCCAGCGCGCCACCGGCTCGGGATAGAGCTGGCCGATGCGCTTGGGCACCAGCTCGCCGAAGATGATCGTGAAGAAGGTGATGCAGGTGACGACCACCGCGGTCGACACCACGCTGGCGGTGCCCGCGCCCATGCCCGCGTTCTCCATCCATACCGCCAGCGGCGCCGCGAAGGCGGCCTCGCCCACGATCCCGCTCAGCATGCCGATCGAGGTGATGCCGATCTGCACCGTCGAGAGGAACTGGGTTGGCGACTCCATCAGCTTGAGCGCCGCGGCGGCGCCCGTGTCCCCGGTTTCGACCAATGCCGCGAGGCGGGCGCGGCGGCTGGTGGAAAGGGCCATTTCGGACATTGCGAACAACGCGTTGAGCGTGGTCAGCAAGGCCAGCAGGAAGACATCCATGTACGGGGGGAGAGAATGAGGAGATGGCACTTTACTTGATTGGCGACATCCAGGGCTGCGACAGCGCCCTCGGCCGGCTCCTCGACGAGATCGATTTTTCCCCCAGCCGCGACACCGTGGTGCTGCTCGGCGACCTGGTCAACCGGGGTCCCGAATCGGCCCAGGTGCTGCGGCGCGCGCAGCGCCTGGGCGGCGCGGCGCTCAGCGTGCTGGGCAACCACGACCTGCATCTGCTGGGCGTGGCGCATGGTGTGCGCAAGTCCGGCCGCAAGGACACCGTGGCCGAGCTGCTGGCCGCGCCCGACCGCGAGGCCATGCTTGACTGGCTGCGCCACCAGCACATGGCGCTGCACCGGCGCATCGGTTCGGGCGAGGCCGCGCGCGACCTGCTGATGGTGCATGCGGGCGTGCTGCCGCAATGGAGCGTGGCCGACGTGCGCGCCCACGCGGGCGAGCTCGAGGCGGTGCTGCGCGGCCCGAACCTCGGCGCCTTCCTCGCCACCATGTACGGCAACCAGCCCGATCGCTGGAGCGACACGCTCGAGGGCAGCGACCGGCTGCGCGTGATCGTCAATGCGCTCACGCGGCTGCGGCTGTGCACCGCCGACGGCACGATGGAGTTCGAGACCACCGACGGCGCGGCCGACGCGCCCGCGGGCTACATGCCCTGGTTCGACGTGCCGGGCCGACGCACGGCCGAGGCCACGGTCGCCTTCGGCCACTGGTCCACGCTGGGCTGGGTATCGCGGCCCGACCTGCTGTCGACCGACACCGGCTGCGTCTGGGGCGGCTGCCTCAGCGCGGTGCGCATCGGCGCCACGCTCGACGAGCGCGAGCGCATCGAGGTGAAGTGCGAGCAGGCGCAGAAGCCCGGCAAGGGGGGCTGAGCCCGCCGTTCGTTCAGAGCGGGTGGGTGACCAGGCTGTAGATGGTGCGCACGCCGCTCACGTAGTTGCCCAGCCGCAGGTTCTCGTTGGCCGCGTGCTGGTTGTTGTCGGCATTCACCAGCGGGATGATCGCGAACGGCACCTGCAGCACCTTGACGATCTCCGCGGTCGGCACCGTGCCGCCCATCATGCGGATGCGCACCGGCGCCGGCGTGGCGCCGAAGCTGTCGGTCAGCGACTTGTAGGCCCAGCGCCCGATCGCCGAATCGATCGGCGCGCCGGCCGCGTCGGCGCCCTCGCTCTGGTAGCTGAAGGTCGCGAGCTTGTCGTAGCGCGCGCGGTCCTCGTCGCTGGGCGCGCCCTTCACCAGGTGGTAGCCCTGTTTGAGGATGTGCTTCTCGATCTGCGCGCCCAGGTAGGCCGCGTCGGAATCGGGCGTGGTGCGCAGGTCGAGTTCGGCCACCGCGCGGTCGGGCACGATGTTCGCGACCTTGTCTCCGACCGCCGCCGAGGCCATGCCGCGCACGTTGAGCGAGGGGTACTGCATGGCCTCCTGGTAGTTGGCGCCCACCTTGTCGGTGCGCGCGATGCCCAGGCGGCGGCGCAGCGCGGTCTCGTCGTCGGGCACCGCCGCCATCACCTGGCGGTCGGCCGCGCTGATGCGCACCCGGTCGTAGTAGCCGGCCACCGTCACGCGGCCCTGCTCGTTCTTCATCGAGGCCAGCAGGCTCGCGAGGCGCTGGGCCGGGTTGGGCGCGTAGTTGCCGTAGTGGCCGCTGTGCAGCGGTACCTTGGCGCCATAGACCGTGAGCCGGGCCTCGGCCGCGCCGCGGTTGCCGAACACCAGCGTGGGCCGGTTGGTGGCGTGCATCGGGCCGTCGTGGATCACGATGGCGTCGCAGGCCAGCAGCTCGCGGTGCGCCTGCATCACCTTGGCGATCGAGGGCGAGCCCTTCTCCTCCTCGCTGTCGAGGATCACCTTGACGTTGACCGCGGGCGTGCCGCCGGCCGCCTTCAGCGCGTCGATCGCGGCCAGCATCATCATGATCGGGCCCTTGTCGTCGGCCGAGGCACGGCCGAACACACGCCATTCGGGATCGACCGGGCCGTCGAACAGCGGCGCGGCATCGATCTCCTCCCAGCCGCCGTCGGCCGCGCGGCGCTTGAGCACCGGCGTCCACGGGCTCTTCTGCGCCCACTGCGCGGGGATCACCGGCTGGCCGTCGAGGTGCATGTAGAACAGCACGGTCTTGCGCGCCGGGTCGCGCCCCGGCAGCTCGGCGTACAGCATCGGCTTGCCGTCGTTGTCGAGCTGGCGCGTCGCGAAGCCGCGCTTCTCGAAGGCCTTGGCGAGCCAGTCCACGTTCTTGCGGATGTCCTCGGGAACGATCGCGTCGTTGGGCAGCGAGAGCAGCTCGAAGTACTCGCGGTAGCTGGCCTGCGCGTGGCGTTCGGCCTCGGCCTGCGGCAGGTCGGCCGCCTGGGCCGGGCCGGTGCCGGCGACCAGGGCGGCGGCCAGCAGGGCGAGCAGGGTCCGTGGGCGGGGCGCGGGACGGTGGAGGAGCTGGAGGTGCATGCGCGGATGGTTCGGTGGGGGTGAGGGAAGGAGGAAGGGGCTGGCCGGGGCGGCCACCGTGCAGCTTAGGCACGCCGCCGCTTTTGAACAATTGCCGTTTTTTGGCGATATCTTTGCGTTTTCCTCAAAGCGAAAGCTCGCCATGACCGCCCACCGCCTGCAGGACACCGCGCTGCGCTACTTCCTCGAGGTGGCCCGCAGCGGCTCGCTCACGGTGGCGGCCGAGCGGCTCAGCGTCAGCCCCTCGGCCATCAGCCGACAGGTGGCGATGCTCGAGGACCTGCTTGGCGTGCCGCTGTTCGAGCGCCATCCGCGCGGCATGGTCGCCAGTCCCGCGGGCGAGCTGCTGGCCGCGCATGCGCTGCATGGCGCGCTCGAGGCCGAGCGCGTGGTGTCCGACATCCGCGGGCTGCAGGGCCTGAAGCGCGGGCGGGTGCGCCTGGCCTGTTCCTCGGGTTTCGCCAACGAGTTCCTGCCGCGCGCCATCGCCGACTTTCGCGCCGAACACCCGGGCATCCAGTTCCAGCTGCGCGCCGCGCGGCCGGCCGAGGTGACGGAGGCGGTGCTGCTCGGCGAGGCCGACATCGGCCTGACCTACAGCCGCGCCGCGGTCGACGGCATCCGCGTCGAGCGGCGCCAGCCGGCCTCGGTGTTCGCCGTGATGCGGCCCGACCATCCGCTCGCGAAGCTGCGCACCGTGACCCTGGCGCAGATGCATCCGTACCCGATCGCGCTCTCGGGCGCCGACAACACCGTGCGCCAGCTGTTCGACGTGGGCTGCAGCCAGCGCGGGCTGGTGTTCGAGCCGGTGCTCGTCAGCAACCGCTTCGAGTCGCTGGCCAGCTTCGTGCTGCACGGCGGCGGCCTCACGATCGCGGGCGAGATCACGGTGCGCGACCGCGTGCGGCGCGGCGAACTGCACGCGGCGGAGATCCGCGAGCGCGGCATGCGCGGCCGCACGGTCGAGCTGCAGACCCTGGCGGGCCGCACGCTGCCCGAGGTGGTGAAGACCTTCCTGGCCTTCCTCGGCGAGCAGCTGCCCGCGCCCGCCGCCGGCTGAGGCGCTTCAGGCCGCGGCCGTGCGCACCTCTTCCAGCGACCGGCGCTGCTTGCCGTCGCCATCGAAGTTGGCGGGCGAGAGCCATTGCTCGAAGCCCGCGCGCAGCGCCGGCCATTCGCTGTCGATGACCGAGAACCAGGCCGTGTCGCGCGTGCGGCCCTTGTAGACCAGCGGCTGGCGGAACACGCCCTCGAACTGGAAGCCCAGGCGCTGCGCCGCCTTCTTCGAGGGCGCGTTGAAGTTGTCGCACTTCCATTCGTAGCGCCGGTAGCCGAGCTCGTCGAAGGCCAGCTGCATCAGCAGGTACTGGGCCTCGGTCGACAGCGGCGTGCGCTTGAGCAGCGGCGAGAAGGTCACGTGGCCGACCTCCATCACGCCATGGGTGGGCTCGATGCGCATCAGCGCGAGGCTGCCCACGGCGCGGCCCGTGGCCTTGTCGATCACCGCGAAGTGCATCGGGTCCACGCTCTGCGCGATCAGCTCGACGTAGGCGCGCGCGCTCGCGGCGTCGGGCGCGCGTTCCACCGCGAGGTAGGTCCAGTCGCGACCGTCGGGTGCCAGCGCATGGGCGGCATGCAGGTCGGCCGCGTGGCGCTCGGCCGACAGCGGCTCGAGCCGGCACAGGCGGCCTTCGATCGGCGTGCGCGGCGGCTTCGGGCGCGGCGACCAGCCGGGCAGGGCGGCGCCGATGGTCTGGCCGAACTGGTTGGTGCGCGGCGTGAGCGGGGGGTGGGAGGCGGACATGGGGACTCTCTTTCGATGACGACAGGCGCTACAGTACGCCCGCCGTGGCGCCACGAAAAGCGCCACGCCATGCGAATTTCATGGTGCCACGAGAAACGCCCGATGACCGATGCCGCCGACCCCTTCGCCGCCCTGTCCGACCCCGTGCGCCGCGCGCTGCTCGAGGCGCCGCTCGCACGCGAGCGCGAGGCCGGCTCGATGCAGCGCCAGCTCCACGAGCGCCTGAAGCGCGCCATCCTCGACGGCCGCCTCGCGCCCGGCACGCGGCTGCCCGGTTCGCGCGCGCTGGCCGAGGCGCTCGCGGTGTCGCGCAACACCGTCACGGCCACCTACGAGCATCTCGCGGCCGAGGGCTACCTGCGGCCCGACCGCCAGGGCACGCGCGTGATGGAACTGGCCGCGCCCGCGCCGCCGCGGCGCGGCTCGCGCGCGCCGGCCGTGCCCGCCACCGCGGGGCGGCTCGCGCGCATCCATCCCATGGGCAGCCGCGCCGAGCCCGAGCTCGCGCTGCGCCCCGGCGTGCCCGCGCTGTCGCACTTCCCGATCGCGGCCTGGCGCGGTGCGCTCGACCGCGCGCTGCGCGCTGCCGGCCATGCCGCGCTCGGCTATGGCAATCCCTTCGGCGAGCCCGCGCTGCGCGCCGCCATCGCGCAGCACCTGGGCCTGGCGCGCGGCGTGCGCTGCACGGCCGAGCAGGTGGTGATCGCCGAGGGCGCGCAGGAAGCCATCGCGCTGTGCGTGCGCCTGCTCACCGACCCGGGCGACACCGCCTGGGTCGAGGACCCCGGCTACCGCGGCGCCAAGTCCGCGATGCACGCGGGCGACCTGCGCATCGTGCCGATGCCGGTCGATGCCGGCGGCCTGCGCGCGAGCGATGAGGACTGGCGGCTGCATCCGCCGCGGCTGGTCTATGCCACGCCCTCGCACCAGTACCCCTCGGGCGTGGTGCTCGGCATCGCGCGGCGGCTCGCGCTGATCGCGCAGGCCCGCGCCCATGGCGCCTGGATCATCGAGGACGACTACGACAGCGAGTTCCGCCACACCGGCGACCCCATCGCCGCCATGCAGGGGCTGGTGCCGCAGGCGCCGGTGCTCTACGTGGGCACCTTCAGCAAGACCATGTTCCCTTCGCTGCGGCTGGGCTTCCTGGTGCTGCCCGAGGACCTGCTGGCCACCGTGCGCACCCCGCTCGAGGAGATGCTGCGCGGCGGCCATCGCCACGAGCAGCTCGCGCTGGCCGACTTCATCGAGAGCGGCCAGTTCAGCCGCCACCTGGGCCGCATGCGGCGCCTGTACCGCGAGCGCCAGCAGGCCCTGCGCGCCGCGCTCGAGCGCCACTTCAGGCTGCCGCACACCATCGACGGCGGCCACTGCGGCATGCATCTCACCGTGCGCCTGCCCGCGCGCTTCGACGACCGCCGCATCGCCGCCGAGGCGCGGCGCCACCGCATGGCGCCGATGCCGCTGTCGGCCGCGGCGATCCGGCCCGGGCCGGACTGCAACGGGCTGGTGCTGGGCTACGGCAACACCTCGGCCGAGCTGTTCGAGCCGATGGCGAAGCGGCTGGCGCAGCTGGCGCGATCGGTGGATGCCGGGTAGCTAGGCCGCGATGCCGATCCCGAAGCCGGTATCGAAGGTGGTCTTCACATCGAGCGCCTGCTTGATCAGCCCCACCTGCCGGTAGAAGTCCGCCGTGCCCTGCTGGTCGGCGATCACCTGCGCGTCGATCGGCACCCACTTCTGCTGGCGCCGCTCGAACTGCAGCCTGGCGGCCTCGGGCGGGATGCCGATGATGCGCGCGAGCGTGGCCGAGAATGCATCGACGTTGCGATAGGACCATTGCTGCGCGCGCACCACGCGCTGCAGGAAGTCCTGCAGCACCGGCCGCTTGGCGGCGATCGCGGCGTCGGTGGCCGCGAGGTAGCTCAGGCCCGGCAGCAGGCCGCGGCCGCTGGCGAGCACGCGTGCATGGCCGCTGGTCTCGGCCAGCGCGGTGTAGGGTTCCCAGGTGGCCCAGGCGTCGACCGAGCCCTGCGTGAGCGCGAGCTTGGCGTCGGCCGGCGCGAGGAAGCGCAGGTTGATGTCGTCGGGCTTCAGGCCGGCCGCGACGATGGCCTTGAGCGTCACGTAGTGGCCGATGGAGCCGCGGTTGGTGGCCACGCTCTTGCCCTTGAGCTCGGCCGCGCTCTTGAGCGGCGAATCGGGCCGCACCAGCACCGCGGTGCCGTAGGAGTCGGAGCGGTTGGCGCCGATCGCCTTCACGCGCGTGCCGGCCGCGAGCGCGAAGATCAGCGGCGCATCGCCGATCGGGCCCGAATCGACGGCGCCCGCGTTCAGTGCCTCGGCCAGCGGCGCGGCGGCCGGGAATTCCGACCACTGGATGTCGTACGAGAGGCCCTCGAGCCCGCCCGCGGCCTCGAGCAGCGCGCGCAGGCCGCCCTTCTGGTCGCCGGCCTTGAGCAGGGGGCGCGCCTGGGCACGGGCCTGCAGCGCGAAGGCGGGCAGGGCGGCAATGGTCGCGGCGGCGCCGCCCTGGGCGATGAAGCGGCGGCGGCTGGCGGATGGCATGCGGTTCGTCATCTGCGGCATGGCGTCAGGCCAGCGGGTCGTACGACACGTGGTCCGCGAAGCGCGCCGGGTCGGTGCTCTTCTTGAGCACGCCCACGTTGCGGAAGTCGGCCGCGTAGAACGCGACCTCGTCGCGCAGGCTGCGGCCCAGCGGATGGTGCGCATGCGTGAGCGTGCCCAGCAGCGCGCGCAGGTCCTCCACCGGCACCTTGGGCGAATACTTGGCGAACAGCTTGGCCGATTCGTTGGGGTTCTCGGCCACGTAATCGGAGGCCTGCGCGATGGCGCGCACCAGCCCGGCCACGGTGGCCTTGTCCTTGCGCACCAGCTCGCCGCGCGCGCCGACGATGCAGCAGACCTTGTCCTTGTACTCGCCCGTGAGGTTGCTCGCGATCTCGACGAACGCACCCTTGTTGCGCTTCTCGATCAGGTAGACGTTCGGGTCGCCGTCGGCGATGGCGTGGATCTCGCCCTTCTGCACCGCGAGGTCGAGCAGGTCGGCCGGGTATTGGCGCCAGGTCACGTCGCGCTCGGCGTCGATGCCGTTCTTGGCGAGCAGGATCGAGAAGAAGTTCTTGCCCGGGCTCGTGATGTCCGACACGCCGATGATCTTGCCCTTGAGGCTCGCGAGGCTGGTGGCGCCCGCGGCCTTGGCTCCTACCAGGCGCACGCAGCCGCCGTGCGAGCTGCCGACGATCTTCACGTCGAAGCCCGACTCCAGCGGCTTGAGCCAGCGGTGGATCATGCCCACCGCCGCGTCGGCCTTGGCCGTGGCCAGCGATTCGAGCAGCTGGTCGGTCGAGCCGGTGTAGTTGATCAGATCGACCTGCAGGCCGTTGCGCTCGAAGTAGCCGCGCTCCTGCGCCACCACCACCGGCGAGAGGCAGAAGGCCGCGGCGTTCCAGGCGAAGGTCAGCTTGCGCGTCGACTGCGAGAAGGCCTGCGAGGCGATCAGGCCGCCCGAGGCGACCACGGCGGCGGCGCCGCCGGCACGCAGGAGGCGGCGGCGGGAGAGGGATGCGTTCATCGGCGAATTCCAGGAGTTGTCATGCAATGCGAGAACCGTTCGGGCTGAGCCTGTCGAAGCCTTGCGCGGCGCTTCGACAAGCTCGGCGTGAACGGTTTTTTCAACTGGCCGCGGTGTCAGTCCAGCAGCTCGGGCTCGGCCTCGACCAGCCCCTGGTAGAGGCTGTCGAAGGAATGGATCGCGCCCTCGGGCCCGCCGATCTGGCCGTGCGTGTGGCGCGCCGTGGCTTCGTCGATCGGTTGGGGCGTGCCGGCGGCCTCGGCCAGCAGCTGCGTGTGGCAGGCGTTGTCGAGCGCGATGTACCACCAGGCCGCGGCCTCCACCGTCGGTCCGGCGGTCAGGATGCCGTGGTTCTTGAGGATCGCGCCCTTCTTGTCGCCGAGCGCCTGCGCGATGCGCTCGCCCTCGCTGGTGTCGACCACCATGCCGGTGAAGTCGTCGAACAGCGCCACGTCGTCGTGGAACACGCAACTGTCCTGCGTCAGCGTGTCGAGCTTGCGGCCCAGCGTCGACCAGGCCTTGCCATAGGTTGAGTGGGTGTGGGCGGCCGCGACGATCTTGGGGTTGTGCTCGTGGATCGCCGCGTGGATCGCGAAGGCCGCCTTGTTGAGCGGACGGTCGCCGATCACGGTCTCGCCCCTGGCGTTGACCAGCAGCAGGTCGGAGACCTTGATGCGCGAGAAGTGGATGCCCAGCGGGTTGACCCAGAAGTGGTCGGCCAGCTCGGGATCGCGCGCGGTGATGTGGCCGGCCAGTCCCTGCGCGAAGCCGAAGCGCGCGAACAGGCGGAAGGCGCCGGCCAGGCGCTCCTGGCGGTGGCGGCGCTCGGCCTGCACGCTGGTGCGCGGCGGGATCGGGTCGAACCAGTACTTCTGCTTCGGCACCGGGTTGAGCTTCAGGGCCGAGGCGTTGCGGTCGATGGAAAGAACGGCGCTCATGGGATGTCCTCTGGGGTATGGGCTCCCTCCCCCAGCGGGGGAGGGAGGAAGGCCGGGTCAGGCCGCCTTGCGGGTCGAGGCCGCGCGTTGCGCCACCAGTTCACGCGTGCGCGGGATCAGTTCGCGCCCGTAGTCGGCCGCGTCCTCCAGCGGATCGAAGCCGCGGATCAGGAAGGTGGTGACGCCGAGGTCGTAGTAGTCGAGCAGCGCATCGGCGACCTGCTCGGGCGTGCCGACCAGCGCGGTGCTGTTGGAGCGCCCGCCGATCTCCTGCGCGACCGCGGTCCACAGCCGCTTGTCGAGCCGCGTGCCCTGCCCGGCCGCGGCCAGCAGGCGCTTGGCGCCCTCGCTCTGCTGCGGGCCGCCGCGGTTGTAGCCCTGCACCACGCGCAGCCGCTTCGTCTCGGCCAGGATGTGGTCGGCGCGCGCCCAGGCCTTCTCCTCGGTCTCGGCCAGGATCGGGCGGAACGAGACCGAGAAGCGCACGCCGCGCCCATGCTTCGCGGCCTCGGCGCGCACGCGGGTCGTGAGTTCGCGTGCCTGCTCGAGCGACTCGCCCCACAGCGCGTAGACGTCGGCGTACTTGCCGGCCACGGGGATCGCGGCTTCCGAGGCGCCGCCGAAATACACCGGCACGTGCGGGCGGCCATTGCGCGTCTGCAGCGGCTTGACCTCGGAGAAGGCGTTGAGCGCGCGGTAGTGCGCGCCCTCGTGGTCGAAGGGCTTGTCGGCCTGCCAGACCTTGTGCAGCACCTCGAGGTATTCGTCGGTGCGCGCATAGCGCTGGTCGTGGTCGAGCCAGTCGCCGTCGCGCTTCTGTTCGTCGTCGGAGCCGCCCGAGATGTAGTGCACCGCGAGCCGCCCGCCGCTGAACTGGTCGAGCGAGGCGAACTGGCGCGCCGCCAGCGTGGGCGCCACGAAGCCCGGGCGGTGCGCGAGCATGAAGTGGATGCGCTCGGTGACCGAGGCCGCGTAGGCCACGGTCAGCGTGGCATCGGGGCCGGTCGAGTGATGCGGCACCAGCACGCGGTCGAAGCCGGCCTGCTCGTGCGCCTGGGCGAAGGCGCGCACGTAGTCGCGGTCGATCGCCGGGCCCTGGGCGGCATGGATCTCCGAGACCTTCTGGCCCTGGATCATGCCGATGAATTCGACGCCGCTGTGGTCGTTGCTGTGCTGGCTCATGGTGTGTCCTCTCGGTGGCTGCGGTCCACGGTTCGCGGATGCGGGATTCCCGTCGGCGGGAACCGGCGAAACGGCGAACGTAACCAGCCGCGCCGTCGATGCGAACGCAGAAAAACGAGTTTGGATATGCGCGATGCGTCGTTTTCGCGCGCACGGTGGCTCGCTAACGTGCCGGGACCATGAGCGCCATCCCCCTGCGCCGGCCCGCGGCCGGCCCGAATTCCCGCGATCCCTCCGGCCTGCCCGACGCCGCGTTGCTGGCCGGCCTCACGGCGCGCTTCGCGAGCACCGCCGCCGACCACGACCGCAGCGGCGCCTTTCCCGCGCAGAACTTCGAGGCGCTGCACTCGCACGGCCTCATCGGACTGGTCGCGCCGAGCGCCTTCGGCGGCGGTGGCGCCACGCTGGATGCGGCGCGGCAGGTGATCGCCGCGGTGGCGCGCGGCGAGCCCGCGACGGCGCTGATCCTCACCATGACCTACCTGCAGCACCATGGGCTGGCGCGCGGCGACAGCCGCTGGCCGCCGCACCTGCGCGAGCGCGTGCTGCGCGACGCGGTCGAGCACGGCGCGCTGATCAATGCACTGCGCGTCGAGCCCGCGCTCGGTTCGCCCGCGCGCGGCGGCCTGCCCGCCACCGTGGCGCGCCGCGACGGCGAGGGCTGGCGCATCGACGGCCACAAGCTCTACACCACCGGCATCGAGGGCCTGGGCTGGCTCGCCGTGTGGGCCCGCACCGACGAGCCCGCGCCGCGCACCGGCGTGTTCCTGGTGCCGCGCCATGCCGGGGGCGTGCGCGTGATCGCGAGCTGGGACCACCTGGGCCTGCGCGCCTCGGGCAGCCACGAGGTGGTGTTCGAGAACGTCGCGATCCCGCTCGACCAGGCGGTGGACCTGCGCGCGCCGGCCGACTGGGCACCCGATGCCGGCAGCCAGACCGACATCGATGCCCAGGCCTCGCAGCAGGCCTGGATGGTGGTGCTGCTCGGCAGCCTCTACGACGCGGTCGCGCGTTCGGCACGCGACTGGCTCGTGGGCTTCCTCAACCAGCGCGCGCCCGGCAGCCTGGGCGCGCCGCTCTCGAGCCTGCCGCGCGTGCAGGAGACGGTGGGCGAGATCGAGGCGCTGCTGCGCACCAACCGCGTGCTGCTCGACGCCGCCAGCGAAGCCGTCGACAGCGGCCGCACGCCGTCGGCGGTCGACAGCGGGCTGCTCAAGCACACCGTCACCGGCAACGCGGTGCGCGCCGTCGAGCTCGCGCTGCAGCTCACGGGCAACCATGGCCTCGCGCGCCAGAACCCGCTCGAGCGCCACTACCGCGACGTGCTGTGCAGCCGCATCCACACGCCGCAGAACGATGCGATCCTGGTCGGCGCGGGCAAGCGCGCGCTGCTGTCGGCGGGAGCCCTCGCATGACCGACCTGCCGTTCTCGAAGGCATCGCGCCGCCGCTGGCTCCAGCAGGGCGCGGCGCTCTCCATCGCGGCCACGGCCTCGCTGCGCGGCTGGGCCCAGCCGCAGACCTCGCTCGCGCTCGGCGACCAGGCCGGTGGATTGCGCTCGCTGTTCGAGGCCTCGAAGGCGCTCGAGGGCGCGCCCTTCGCCTACCGCTGGGCCAACTTCCAGGGCGCCGCGCCGCTGTTCGAGGCGCAGCGCAGCGCGGCGGTCGACACCGCGATGGCCGGCGACCTGCCGGTGCTCGCCGCGGCCGTCGGCAGGACGCCGCTGAAGATCGTCGCCACGCGCGTCGGCAAGGCCGACTCGCTCGGCATCGTGGTGCAGCCCGATTCGAAGCTGCGCAGCGTGGCCGACTTGCGCGGCCAGACCGTGGTCGTGTCGTCGGCGCGCGGCAGCATCTCGCAGTACCAGCTCTATGGCGCGCTGGACGAGGCCGGCGTGCGGCGCGACGAGGTCACGGTGAAGTTCGTGCTGCCGACCGATGCGGCAGCCGCCTTCGCCTCGCGCCAGATCGACGCCTGGGCCATCTTCGATCCCTACTACACGATCGCGCTGCAGCAGGGCGGACGCATCCTGCGCGACGGCCGCGGCATCAACACCGCGCTGGGCTTCATCACCGCCAGCGAGCCCTCGCTGGCCGACCCCGCGAAGCGCGCCGCCATCGTGCAGTTCCTCGACCGGCTGGGCCGCGCGGGCGACTGGGCGCTGGCCAATCCCGAGGCCTATGCGCAGGCCTACGGCCAGCTCACGCGGCTGCCGATCGAATCGGCCCGGCTCATCACCGCGCGCGCCTCGGTGGCCGCGCGGCCGGTGAGCGAGGCCGACATCGTGGCGCTGCAGGCCGTGGCCGACCGTTCCGCGCGCGACGGCATCCTGCCGGTGCGCGTCGACGTGCGCGCGATCTCCGACACCCAGCTCTGGAAGCGCCCGGCGTGAGCGCGGCCGTTCCCGCATCGATCGCGCCGCTGCGCGAGTTCGTGGTCGACTTCGGCCGCCTGCTCGACGGCCGGCCCGACGAGCGCGCCATCCTCGCCGAGGGCGGCGCGCTGCTGCGCCGGCTGGTGGCGCGCGACGACTGGCTGCCCGAGGCCTTCGCGCAGCCCGACCCCGCGCGCTACCAGCAGTTCCTGCTGCATGCCGACAGCACCGAGCGCTTCTCGGTCGTGAGCTTCGTCTGGGGACCGGGCCAGGCCACGCCGGTGCACGACCACACCGTGTGGGGCCTGATCGGCATGCTGCGCGGCGCCGAGTACAGCCAGCCCCATGCCTTCGGCGACGACGGCCAGGCGCGGCCCGTGGGCGAAGCGGTGCGGCTCGACGAAGGCGATGTCGAGGCCGTCTCTCCCACCGTCGGCGACCTGCACCGCGTGCACAACGCGCATGCGGACCGCGTGTCGATCAGCATCCATGTCTATGGCGCCAACATCGGCGCGGTGCGTCGGCATACTTACCCGGCCGAGGGCGGGCGCAAGCCCTTCGTCTCGGGCTACACCAACACGCTGCTGCCCAATCTCTGGGACCGGTCCGCCGAACTCCGGGCCGTCCCGCCTGCCACCACGCCATGACCGACGCCACGCTCCAAGCCACCTCCGCATTCCCCGTCCTCTCGTTCGCCGCCGTGCGCGAACGCCTGCTCACGCCCGGCGCCGAGATCGCGCTGCTCGACGTGCGCGAGGAAGATCCCTTCGCCCAGGCCCATCCGCTGTGGGCCGCGAACCTGCCGCTGTCGCGCATCGAGATCGAGGCCTGGCGCCGCATCCCGCGCCGCGACACCTTGATCGTGCTGTTCGGCGAGCACCGCGGCACCGACCTCGCGCCGCTGGCCGCGAAGCGGCTCGCCGGCCTAGGCTACACACAGGTGCACCTGCTCGAGGGCGGCCTCGAGGGCTGGCGCGCGGCCGGCGGCGAGCTGTTCCGCGACGTCAACGTGCCGAGCAAATCGTTCGGCGAGCTGGTCGAGCACGAGCGCCACACGCCCTCGCTGTCGGCCCCCGAGGTGAAGGCGCTGATCGACGAGCGCGCCAACGTGGTCGTGCTCGATGCGCGCCGCTTCGACGAATACCAGACCATGAGCATTCCGGGCGCCACCAGCGTGCCGGGTGCGGAACTGGTCCTGCGCGTGCGCGAACTCGCGCCCGATCCGGCCACGCGCGTGATCGTCAATTGCGCGGGGCGCACGCGCAGCATCATCGGTACGCAGTCGCTGGTGAATGCGGGCATTCCCAATCCCGTGGCTGCGCTGCGCAACGGAACGATCGGATGGAAGCTGGCGGGGCAGGTGCTCGACCATGGGGCGGTGCGGCGTGCGCCGGAGGCGGTGAGCGATGCGCATCGTTCGCAGGCGCGTGCCGATGCGCGGCGTGTGGCGCAGAAGGCGGGGGTGCGGTGGGTGGCTGCCGATGACGTTGGCTCGCTCGAAGAGGCGGGGCGCACGGTCTATCGCTTCGATGTGCGCACGCCCGAGGAATACGCGGCGGGTCATCTGCCCGGGTTTGCCGGAGCGCCCGGTGGGCAACTGGTGCAGGAGACGGATCACCAGGTGCCGGTGCGGCATGCGCGGATCGTGCTGGCGGATGACGATGGGGTGCGGGCTTCGATGTCTGGCTCCTGGCTGGCGCAGATGGGGTGGGAGGTTTATGTGGTGGAGCCTGTGCCTGCTGCCGATGCGTTGAGCGAACGCGGTGCTCTGGCTGCTGTGTATCCGGAAGTGGCTTGGGCCGTTGGAGAGATCGAGCCGCTGGGGTTGGCTCGGTTGCTCAACGAGGATGCTTCGTCGACGGCGGTGATCGATGTGACGGCCAGTGCGAATTACGTGAAGCGGCATGTGCCGGGGGCCTGGTTTGCGATTCGGGCGCAGCTGTTGGATGCGGTCGCTGGCGTCATTCCGCCGGCTCGGCGCTATGTGCTGACTTGTGGGAGCAGTTTGCTGGCTCGGTATGCGGCTTCGGATTTGCGGGAGTGGCTTGATTTGCGTGGGCAAGCGGATGTGGAAGTGCTGGTGCTGCTTGGGGGGAATGCGGCCTGGTTTGCTGCTGGGTTGCATGCTGAGGCTGGTGAGACTCGTCTGGGTAGTGAGAGGACTGATCGGTATCGCAGGCCTTATGAAGGGACTTCGGCTTCTGTAGAGGCTATGCAGGGGTATCTGGATTGGGAGTTTGGACTCGTTGAGCAGTTGGGGCGGGATGGGACGCATCGGTTTGTTGTGGCCTGAATTTGGGTTTGTTTTTTTGCAAAGGCTGTCGGCCGGGAATTCCGCCCGGCGGCGGACCTACTTTCTTTTGCTTCGCCAAAAGAAAGTAGGCAAAGAAAAGGCGACCCCACTGTCTGTGTCCCTCCGCTTCGCTACGGGCAACCTGCGGTGCTCGGCTACGGCGGGGGTCCGCAGAACTCGCTGCACTTCGTTCCGCTCAGACAGCTGCGGCCCTTATCCCGCCTACGCCTGC
>Ga0209025_1000341_pt1 | contig 102793 bp, 100 predicted proteins | sample AraplaMF_Col_mLB_FD_184256 | JGI IMG/M metagenome (GOLD analysis project Ga0209025, IMG submission 184256) | Arabidopsis root microbial communities from the University of North Carolina, USA - plate scrape MF_Col_mLB (SPAdes) (version 2) | ecosystem: Host-associated > Plants > Roots >... | reverse complement strand
TGATCACTGTTGGTGTGCTTGCGCTGAACATCATCGCGCGCATGCTGTTCAAGAAATAACCGGCACCCAGCCCGACTACCGAATTCAAGCGAGACATCAGCATGACCTCTACCGTCATCGATATTCCCGATACCGTGCGCGCCAAGATCGACGTGCGGAACCTGAACTTCTTCTACAACCAGTTCCACGCGCTGAAGAACATCAACATGTCGATCCCGGACCGCAAGGTCACGGCGTTCATCGGCCCGTCCGGCTGCGGAAAGTCCACGCTGCTGCGCACGTTCAACAAGATGTATGCGCTGTACCCGGAGCAACGCGCCGAGGGCGAGATCAACATGGACGGCACCAACCTGCTGACCAGCAAGGAAGACATTTCCCTGCTGCGCGCCAAGGTTGGCATGGTGTTCCAGAAGCCGACGCCGTTCCCGATGTCGATCTATGACAACATCGCATTCGGCGTGCGCCTGTTCGAGAAGCTGTCGCGCTCGGAAATGGACGACCGCGTGGAGTGGGCGCTTTCGAAGGCCGCGCTCTGGAACGAAGCCAAGGACAAGCTGCACCAGTCCGGCTACGGCCTGTCCGGCGGCCAGCAGCAGCGTCTGTGTATCGCCCGCGGCATCGCCATCCGCCCGGAAGTGCTGCTGCTCGACGAACCGTGCTCGGCGCTGGACCCGATTTCCACGGGCCGCATCGAGGAACTCATCGCCGAACTCAAGGACGAGTACACGGTGGTGATCGTGACCCACAACATGCAACAGGCGGCGCGCTGCTCGGACTACACGGCGTATATGTACCTGGGCGAGCTGATCGAATTCGGCGAGACCGAGAAGATCTTCATCAAGCCGCACCGGAAGGAAACCGAAGACTACATCACCGGCCGCTTCGGCTGATTCGCAGGTTAGAGGCCAGGAGAAGACCATGACTGACAAGCACCTTTCGACCCAGTTCGACGCAGACCTCAACGCCATCAATACCAAGCTGCTGCAAATGGGTGGCCTGGTGGAAGCGCAGATCGAACTGGCCATGCGCGCGCTGGCCGATTTCGACGCCGATCTGGCCGATCAGGTCATCGCCCGCGAACACCAGCTCAACGCGCTGGAAGTGGAGATCGACGCGGATTGCGGCAACATCATCGCCCGCCGCCAGCCCACCGCGCGCGACCTGCGCCTGGTGATGGCCATCTCGAAGACGATCACGAATCTTGAGCGTGCGGGTGACGAGGCCGAGAAGGTGGCCAAGCGGACCAAGCACATCATGGAAGATGCCGCCGCGCACAACATCAACTACGCGGAAGTGAAGCTGTCCGGCGAAATGGCGATCACGCTGCTGCGCCAGGCGCTGGACGCGTTCGCACGGCTCGACACCGTGGCGGCTGCGCGCATCGTCAAGGATGACAAGGCGATCGACGAGGAATTCCGCGCGTTCGTGCGCAAGCTGATCACGTACATGATGGAAGACCCGCGCACGATCTCGGTGGCGCTGGATTTCCTGTTCATCGCCAAGGCCATCGAACGCATCGGTGACCACGCCAAGAATATTGCAGAATTCATCATCTACATCGTGAAGGGGACGGACGTTCGCCACACTTCACGGGAAGACATGGAGCGCGAAGCCCTGAGCTGATAACGCGCCAGCATCGATAAGCGGAGAAAAAACTACATGCCAAGCAGTATTCTCGTTGTTGAAGACGAACCGGCAATCGCCGAGCTGATTGCCGTCAATCTCCAGCACGCGGGGCACTATCCGATCCGCGCGTACAACGCCGAGCAGGCGTTGTCACTGATGAGCGATGTCCTGCCCGACCTCGTTCTGCTGGACTGGATGCTCCCGGGCAAGTCGGGCGCCACCTTTGCCAAGGAACTGCGCACCAACGACCGTACCAAGCAGATCCCGATCATCATGCTCACCGCGCGCAGCGAGGAGCAGGACAAGGTCATGGGTCTGGAAGCCGGTGCGGACGATTACGTCACCAAGCCTTTCTCGCCCAAGGAACTGCTGGCACGTATCAAGGCGGTTCTGCGCCGCCGTGCGCCCCAACTGACCGACGACGTGGTGGCGATCAACGGCTTGCGTCTGGACCCCGCAACGCATCGCGTCACGGGGCAGGACGAGACCGGTCCGATCAAGCTGGACCTGGGTCCTACGGAGTTCCGCCTGCTGCACTTCCTGATGACGCATCCGGAACGGGTGCACAGCCGGTCGCAACTGCTGGATCAAGTCTGGGGCGATCACGTTTTCGTTGAGGAGCGCACGGTCGACGTCCACATCAAGCGCCTGCGTGCGGCACTGACGCCGGGCGGCTACAGCAACATGATCGAAACGGTACGCGGCAGCGGCTACCGGCTGGCGCGTTCGCCGAGCCACTGATCTTCGTTGTCCTGGTCGGGGGCGGTGCAGCGAGGGCCGCCCAGACCGATGTCGGATAATCCAGGCGTCATGCCACCTGCATACGCTTTCGTGGCACACTTTGTCGCAATGCGACTGCCGACCGAACCTTTTTCCCTCGCATGAATGTCATCTGGGCCCGTTCCGTGGCCATCCTCGTCAGCCTGATAGCCATTGCCGCAGGCCTGTACGCCGCGGCGGGCGCTATCACCGGCCTGCTGTTCCTTTCCGTTTCCCTGCTCCTGCTGCTGAGCTATTACCTGTTCCAGATCAATCGGCTGTGGCGTGTGCTGGATGCTCCAGCCTATGGGGAAATTCCTAGCGCGTTGGGTCTGTGGGGCGAGGTCTACTACCGCCTGCACCGGCTGGTCAAACGGTGGCGCACGCAGGTGTTGTCGGTGGAACAGCAACACACGCGATTTATCCAGGCCATCCAGGCATCGCCATATGGTGTGCTGATGCTCGATGACGCCGATCAGATCGAGTGGTGCAATGATGTGGCCGAGCAGCATTTCGGCCTGAACGCCAAGCGCGACGTGCGCCAGCGCATCACCCACTTGATACGCCGTCCGGAATTCGTTCACTATCTGACGCGCGAGCGTTACGACGAGCCGCTGGTGATGCGCGATATGGGCGAGCACAAGCGCAACATCACTTCGGTGCAGATCCTGCCCTACGGCGAGAATCGCAAGCTGGTGCTCACCCAGGACATCACCAAGGTGGAGAACACCGAGGCGATGCGCCGCGACTTCGTGGCCAATGTCTCGCACGAACTGAAGACGCCGCTCACAGTGCTGACTGGTTTCCTGGAAACCGTGCGCGACTTGCCAGTGTCGGAGGAAGACCGCAATCGCTATATCGAACTGATGCTTGTGCAGTCGATGCGAATGCAGCATATCGTCGAAGACCTGCTGGCGCTGGCCAAGCTGGAGTCGGATGCCCAGCCGCCATGCCATGAGCGCGTCAATGTGGGGGCGCTGATGGCCCATCTGGTACACGACGCGGAAGCGCTTTCGCAGGATCGCCACGAGATCCGCAGCGAGATCGACCCGGGCGTGACCGTACGCGGTGCCGAGGGCGAACTGCTGTCGGCGCTCGGGAATCTGGTGTCGAACGCGGTGCGCTACACGCCAGAGGGCGGCCGCATCGCGATCCGCATGACATACACCGACGGACATGCCGTGTTCTCGGTCAGCGATACGGGGCTGGGGATCGCCCCGGAACATATCCCGCGTCTCACCGAACGTTTTTATCGCGTGGACCGCAGCCGTTCGCGCGACACCGGTGGCACGGGCCTGGGGCTGGCCATCGTCAAGCACGTGCTGTCGCGCCACCATGCGGACCTGCGCGTGACCAGCGAAGTGGGCCGTGGCAGCACGTTCCGCATCGTGTTTCCGGTGGACCGCAGCGGGTATGAAGCGGATACGACGAAGCACGCGGCGTAAAGTCTTTCCCTTGTTTTCGCCCCTCTCCCCCAACCCCTCTCCCACTGTGTGGGAGAGGGGAACAAACACAATCCCTTCCGTTAGTTCCCAAACGTCGCCAGCAACTCGATCTGGCTTACCCGCTGCGCCTTGGCACGCGATGGCTTGCGTACATATTCGCCGTCGGGCTGCATGATCCAGGCGGACGCGTTGTCGCGCAGATGCACCTGCAGCCCTTCCTTGATGACCCGCGCCTTCAGCGTGCGGTCCAGTACCGGGAAGGCGACTTCCACGCGGCGGAACAGGTTGCGGTCCATCCAGTCGGCGCTCGACAGATAGAGCACGTCGTCGCCACCCGTATGGAAATAGTAGACGCGGTGGTGTTCCAGGAATCGACCGACAATCGATCGCACCGTGATGTTTTCCGATAGTCCTGGCACCCCTGGGCGCAGCGCGCAGACCCCGCGCACGATCAGGTCGATTTTCACGCCGGCGCGCGACGCCTTGTAGAGCTCGTCGATGATCGTCGGCTCCAGCAGGGCGTTCATCTTGGCGATGATGCGCGCGCGCTTGCCGGCTCGCGCATGGCGGGCCTCGGCGCGGATATGGTCGATCAGGTTGCTGTGCATCGTGAACGGCGACTGCCACAGGTGGTTCAGCCGGATCGTGCCGGCCGTGCCCGTGAGCAACTGGAACACATGATGCACATCTTCGCAGACCTCTTCATTCGACGTCAGCAACCCGAAGTCGGTGTAGAGGCGTGCGGTGCGCGGATGATAGTTGCCGGTGCCAAGGTGGGCATAGCGGCGCAGCACCACCTGCTTGGCCTTGGGCCCGGCGGGTTCGCGTCTCACTACCAGCAACAGCTTCGCATGGCATTTGTGGCCGACCACGCCGTAGACCACATGGGCGCCAGCGGATTCGAGCCGTTCTGCCCAGTTGATGTTGGTTTCTTCATCGAAACGCGCGAGCAACTCCACCACGACCGTGACTTCCTTGCCGTTGCGGGCGGCGGTCATCAACGCTTCCATGACGGCCGATTCATTGCCGGTGCGGTACACGGTCTGCTTGATCGCCACTACGTTCGGATCGTTGGCGGCAGCCTGCAACAGGTCCAGCACCGACGAGAAACTCTCGTACGGATGATGCAGCAGCACGTCGCGCTGCCGGATCACGTCGAACATGTTCGCGCCGGGGGGGAATGCCTTGACCGGCGCCGGCACGTGCGGCGGATATTTCAGGGCAGGGCGATCCACGAGGTCGGGAATCTGCATCAACCGCACCAGATTCACCGGACCGCTGACGCGATACAAGTCCTGCTCGGTCAGCCCGGATTCCAGCAGCAGGCGACGCGACAGCGCGGGCGGCGTGTCGGAAGACACTTCCAGCCGCACCATGTCGCCGAAGTGGCGCGTGGGCAGTTCGCCCTGCAGGGCTTCGCGCAGGTCGGTAATGTCGTCCTCGGACACGAAGAGGTCCGAGTTGCGCGTCACGCGGAACTGATAGCAGCCCTGCACGTCGATGGCGGGAAACAGTTCGTGGACAAACGCCTGCATGAATGACGACAGCATCACGAAGCCGTATGCGTATCCGGACAGCTTTTCGGGCATGCGGACCACGCGGGGCAGGGCGCGCGGTGCCTGTACGATGGCCAGGTCAGCATTGCGGCCAAAGGCATCCTTGCCTGAGAGCTCGACGATGAAATTCAGGCTCTTGTTGAGTACGCGCGGAAAGGGATGGGCGGGGTCCAGTGCGATCGGCGTCAGCACCGGTCCCAGTTCGCGCACGAAGAAATCATGAGCCCATGCACGCTGTGCATCGGTCCAGGTGTTCATCAGGTGAAAAAACACCCCCTCTTTCTCCAGCGCGGGGAAAATCACGTTCTGCAGCATGTCATACTGCGAGGCCACCAGCCGCTGGGTGCGCTCCGTGACAAGCTGGTAGGCCTGCTGGACCGAGAGGCCGTCGGGCGTGAGGCCCGACGCGTTATCCCGCAACTGTTCCTTCAGCCCGGCCATGCGGATCTCGAAGAACTCGTCCAGATTGCTGGACACGATGCAGATGAACTTCAGCCTTTCCAGCAACGGAACATTGGGGTCGGCGGCTTGCGCAAGAACACGCGAATTGAATTCCAGAATGCCCAGCTCGCGGTTCAACAGCGTGCCGGGCGGTGTCGTCGACATGTCAATGACCTTATTTTGGCGATATGGCGACTTTTTCATAGAATCGTGTCAAATTGATGACACTTTGATTTTGTCATGATGTGGACATGACAGAGACATAATCTTTCAGGTTTTGGCCCCTGGGTTCCGATGGGGCTCATCCTGTGCAATACGTACGCAATGACACAAACTCCTCGCTTGCTGGCCGCCGTCGATATGGGCTCCAACAGCTTCCGCCTGATGATCGGGCGGGTGGATGAGACCCCGACCGCGTCCGGCCCGGCCAGTCAGATCTTCCAGGTCGATGCCCTGCGCGAGCCGGTGCGCCTGGCTGCTGGCCTGACGCCGGACAAATACCTCGACCAGCCCGCGCGCCGACGCGGCATCGACGCGCTGCGCCGCTTTGGCGACCGCCTGCGCGACTTCGCGCCCGAGCAGGTACGGGCCGTGGCCACCAACACGCTGCGTGTGGCCAAGAACGCCTCGGATTTCCTGATCGAAGCCGAACATGCGCTGGGTTTCCCCATCGAAGTGATCGCCGGACGGGAAGAAGCCCGGTTGATCTATCTGGGCGCATCACACGACGCACCAGCCTGCCAGGGTAACCGACTCGTGGTCGATATCGGTGGCGGCTCCACCGAGTTCATCATTGGCAGCGGCTATCAATCCAAGCTGATGGAAAGCCTGTATATCGGATGCGTCTCGCATAGTCGCCAGTTCTTTCCGAGCGGCAATGTCGACGAGTATGCGATGAAGCAGGCCGAACTTGCCGCGCGTCGCGAGATTCAGGTGCTGGTGCGCCAGTACAAGTCGGCGGGCTGGCAACAAGCGGTGGGGTCCTCGGGTACGGCGCGTGCGCTGGCCGAGTTGATCGAACTCAACGGGATGAATGAGAGTCCGTCCGAGCACGGCATCACGCGGGAAGGGCTGGAGCGCTTGAAGCGCGCGCTGATCAAGGCCGAGAATACCAATCGCGTGAAGCTGACCGGCCTGAAGGCCGACCGCATTCCGGTACTGCCGGGCGGGCTGTCGATCATGCTCGGCGTGTTTGCCGAACTCGATATCGACCGCATGGACGTGACCGACGGCGCGCTGCGCCTTGGTGTGCTTTATGACTTGCTCGGACGCAGCCACCACGAAGACATGCGCACCGTGACGGTGGACCAGTTCATGCGCCGCTACGCCACGGACCGCGCGCAGGCGACGCGAGTGGGACACGCTGCGCGCGAACTCCTTGCGCAGTTTCCGGAGCCGCGCCACGAGCGCCGCGAAGACAATCTCGCCCTGCTGGGATGGGCGGCGAGCCTTCACGAGATCGGCATGTCGATCTCGCATAGCGGATATCACAAGCACTCGGCCTATATCGCCACGCACGCGGACATGCCGGGTTTCTCCAAGACCGATCAGGCGCGCCTTGCCACCCTGTTGCTGGGCCATGCGGGCAAGCTTGGCAAGCTGTCGGGCAGCGGCAGGTTCGTGGACTGGCGCATGCTGTTCAGCCTGCGTCTGGCGTTTGTTCTGTGCCGCCGGCGTGGCGACATGAAGCTGCCGGACATCCAGGTGAAGCAGCGTTCCGATGAACTCGACGAGGGCTTCGAGGTGCGATTGCCGAAGGCTTGGATCGAGTCCAATCCGCTCGTCGAGTACAGCCTCGCGCAGGAAGCCGACGAGTGGGAGCGGGTTGGCAAGCGGTACAAGGTCGTGTACGTCTGACCTCGGCCATATCGGGAAGGGAAATGAAAAACGGCGACCGGATGGTCGCCGTTGCCGTTTCTTCGATGCCAGTGCGGCTTACTTCAAGCCCAGGAAGTGCCGTGCATAGCGCGGGTTCATATCGCGTACCCGGAGCAGCGTCAGGAAGTCTGCGACGTTGAAGTCGGGATCCCATGCGGGCAGACCGCAGATCTTCGCGCCAAGGCGCAGATAACCCTTGATCAGCGCCGGCGGTTCCACGTCGAGCGTCTGGTTCAGGTCGTCCACCGGCAGGGGCAGGCGCGGGAAGGCGTGGTATTCGATCGGCGCCAGCGACTTCTCGGCGAACTGGCGATAGAGGCTGGCTGCATAGTGGCCGCCATCGCTCATCGGCACACTGGCGCAACCCAGCATCGATTCGAGGTTGTAGCGCTGGAGATATTCGCCCAGTCCACCCCACAGCGCCATGATCACGCTGCCCGAACGATAGTCGCGATGCACGCAGGAGCGTCCCAGTTCGAGCATCTTCGGCCGCAGATGCGCCAGGCGGACGAGATCGAATTCGGATTCGGCGTAGAGGCAGCCAATGCGCTTGGCCTGGTGCGGCGGCAGTACGCGGTACGTGCCTACTACCTTGAGCGTTTCCTGATCGCGGACGATCAGGTGGTCGCAGTAGGCATCGAACATGTCGACGTCTGTTTCTGCAGACGACGAATTCAGCCGAGCACCCATTTCCTCGGCAAAGACCTTGTAGCGCAGGCGCTGGGCCTCCGTTACTTCGTCCTGGTGACGTGCCCACGCCACGCTGAAAGCAGGCGCCGAAGCTTGAATCTGGGTTTGGTGTTGTGCTGGCTGACGAGGAAGACGCCTCCGCGCCGACTGGCCGGAAAGGCCAGTGGGCAAGGAGTCGAAAAGCGGCTGGGTAGGCGTCGGAAGGTCTCGCATCAGTATGTCCTTTTGGTGACGAAACGGCTTCGAAACAATGTAGAGAGGCCGGGTGACAGCGCCGTGAACCGATGATGACCATTCCGTGACCGTCAAATCGGCAAGGGGCGCGTGTGTGTTCACCTTAGGCCACACCTGCGTTGCAGGCTATGGCCGAAATCCGAAAGTGACGATCTTGTGGCGAAACGATGACGAGCCTTCCGATGAGGCTTCGTCTCGGAAGGGGAGGACGTTCAGAGGAAATCGGGCTGGATCACTGCGCGCATCACCACCTGCGCCTCGCTCTCGCGCGTACGTCCGGCCAGCCACCAGATGCCGCTTTTCTTCACGCTCCAGTTCATTTCCTGGCCCGCCAGAAGGAGGCTGCATAGCTGGCCAATCCATGGCTGATGACCCACGATCACCGTGTGCTCGTGCCCCTGTGGCCAGTCGATGGCAGCCAGCACTGCACCCACATCGGCGCCAGGTGCAAGGGCGTCGATGATTTCCACGTTGCCCGACAGCGCGGCCGCCGTCTCGCGTGTGCGCAATGCCGGACTGCAAACCACGCGGAAGTCGGCGGGCAGGTGGGCGCGTAGCCATGCTGCCGAGGTCTCGGCTTGCTTGCGCCCGCGGCGCGTGAGAGGGCGTTGCAAATCGGCGCTGCGCGAGATGCTCAGGGCATCCGGCAAGTCTTCTGCTTCGGCATGTCGCCACAGAATCAGATTCATAAGGGAGGGAATTCCTCGGGCTTCCTTGGGTGTTTCGAGTATGGTGAGGCGTCCCGGCGGCCGCAAGATACGGCGACAAAAAACAAAACGGGCTACCCAGGGCGCATGACCCACGGGTAGCCCGTCAGTGTCGGCAGTGGCGATGTCACCCGCGTGTCAGCGGGGCATCGTCCATCAGAACCGAGCCGGCGAACTCAGGACTTGTGGCGGAAATTGATACGGCCCTTGGTCAGGTCGTACGGCGACATTTCCAGGGTGACGCGGTCACCGGCCAGGATGCGGATGCGGTGCTTCTGCATCTTGCCCGAGGCGTACGCCCAGATTTCCACACCGTTTTCCAGCGTGACGCGATAACGGTTATCGGGCAGGGCTTCCGAAACCACGCCACCAAATTCAATGAGTTCTTCCTTAGCCAATCTGTTTTCCTTTCTGGCAGCCAGCCGTGGCTGCATGAAGTTAGTGAGTATCCTGTAGGCGCCAGGGCTTGCCGTGCGGCACAGGCATCGCCGCATCGGGCGGCAGCCGCGCACAACCAAACGAAGGCAAGTCGACGGGTCAGGCTGGAGGCTAAACGCACTTCAACCGGACGGGTCAGGTAAATCGTGACGGGGCGCGGATTTCCCAGACGATTGCCTTGCCGCAAGCAGCCGCGCAAGCAAACGGCGCGGACGTGACATCACGGGGACAGCGGGCAAGGTGTTTCCGGGAAATTTCAAGCATGCCAGGCGGCCTGCTCCCGGTTACAGGGCATGCTCAGATACCCCGAACTGACGCGCGATTGTAGCACGTCGATCCCAGTTTTCGCAGGCCCGACAACGGCAGGCAGGCCATCCATCGTCATGGTTGGAAGCGGACAATTCGCCGCAATCCACCGTCTGGACGAGAAACCCGTGGTGGTTTCCGTAATGCCATTGGTGCAGAATCGCGGCGCCCGGGGGTTCCCGCGAGCATTGATATTAAAACGATACGGATTACGGGAAAAACACAATGAGCGCGATTTTCGCGTTGCTGGCCTGCATCTTTCTGGGCGCGCCCATCGAATGGTATGGCGTCGGCGCCATTTGCGCAGTCTGGGACTTATTCAGGGCTGCCGATCTGCGCAAACAGATGCGACTGCTGGAGGCGCATATCGAGGAGCTGGAGGCGCCGGTGGTGGTGGCCCGGACTCAGGATCAGTCGCCTCGCTATGTGACGCCGGAGACTGCGTAATGGGCTTTCGTTTCTTAAGGCGCAAGCCGGGAGCCGTCTGCTGCCATCAGCGCCCAGGAAACGACTAGCGGCATTGCACAGATCCAACGCGACCATGTACCGTGTCTCCTGGCGAGCAACCCCCAAATGGCCAGCAGGCAGCTCAGCCAGAGTCCAAGGCATGCGAGAAGATAATTTGCCTGGGATCGGTACGACCACATTGCGGCAGCGGGTCCCTCTGCGCCAAAAGGATATGCATCGGGAACCGACCATGCTCCCCACATTTCCGCCAGCACAATAACCGCAATGACAGCCAGGCCGCTGGCGGCCAGGATCCTAATAGCGGACTTCCAGTTCCATGTCTTTTGCATAGTACAAAAACTCCTTGGCGAAGGATTCCATGGAGCTGGTCAGGTCGATGCATCCGGCCGAACCGGGATAGGAGCCACCGTGAATTGTGAAATTGCTCCGGCCAAACACTTTGGTTCCAGCGCGGGGTTCTAAACCGATACGCCTGGTGCCCCATGCTCGGGTGCAGCCAGGCCACCGCCCCGCCTTGATGTTGATGAGACGAAGAAGGCAGGCAGCGCGGTTGAAAATGTTCGTTTCCTCCCATCGCTGGAAGTCATCCTGGAGTGCGGAATATCTTCCCTCGGGAAGCGGCCCTAATTCCCTAGTGTGCTGATGTTCTTTGCCATGATATCCAGGGCGTCCGGATACGGCTGGCCAGCGCCGTGTCACTTCACCGTCTTCGATCCATTGAAGGGCTCTGCCGTCAAAGCGTAGCGTCGCCTCGCGTCGATGAATGTCGAGCGCCAAGTCATCCAGTCGCAGCATTTTGACGATGTCATTAGGGGAGTTGGGACGATGGAGCGTATAGCCAAACCGCTCGTTGAACAGTTCTTCGTATTGGCGCCTAAGGATGCTGTTATTCCGAAGTTCAGACTCGATGGAGCTCATATCGCGAAATTCCGGTGACGGAAGGAGATCCAATGTCCCAAGAGGACAAGGTGATCCTGTATCGCGGAAATCGCTTTGAGAAGCTATCGCAGAAATCTGAATTTGGCGGTGAAGTGCTCTGGATCTACAAAGGCGCCAACGCATGGCAAGAAAAAAGGGCTCACGCCTTTCAGCGTGAGCCCTTTTTCAACTGCCTTTTACCACTGCAAATACTGGTCGGAGCGATAGGATTCGAACCTACGACCCTCTGATCCCAAATCAGATGCGCTACCAGGCTGCGCTACGCTCCGAAGCCGGCGATTCTATCGCGATTGTTCCTCGCAGGTCAATTGCCATTCGAAGAGATCGGATGTGGTGGTGTTGTGACGGCTGGGGCGCATGGGCGCACCCTGCTTCAGCCGGGGCTGTTTTGGCTTGACTTGGTGCGGCGCGCTGACATAATCCGCACACCGTATCGGTCCGACCCGGCGCTTCGCGCCTGGCATAGCAGTGCCCACCCGGACCTGGTCCCGATCAACAGAACAATGGCATGCCAGCAGCGCTCGCGAAGCGTTGACTGCGCCGTGCCTGAGCATTGCCCCGCCCGATGCGTGCGCATCGACGGCATTCGGGGCAACCGGACCTGCGGAAACAACACAGAACGGCCGTTCGCAGGCCGCGAAACAGAAGGCTGGCGGGTGCGTGCGGAGCGCCGGCGATGCCTTTGTGAACGGGAATGAAGATGTTTCAGTCGCAGGTGGTAGTGCTGATCGCAGGCTTGTTTGCGCTGCAGATGGCGATCGTCTGTGCCGTGTTGCGGCGCTCGGCAGGGATGGCGCGCAGCGGGCTCACGTCGTGGGCCGTCGGCGACCTGATCGTGACGCTGGCAGTGATCCTGCTGGCGGTTCATGCCTACCGGCCTGAATGGCCGGTGACGGCGTTGCCCGAGTTGGCGCTGACTGCCGGGCTTTCGATGATGGTCTATGGGACACGGCATTTCGTTGGCAAGCCAGGGCGGGGTCTGATGCTTGCCGTCCTGAACCTGCCCGGCCTTGCCGCGCTGGCGCTGCATGGGAGCCAGGGTATTGCACAGTTCGTATCGACCCGCTCATTGGCAAATGCCGGACTCTCGGCGCCGTCTGCGGTGGCTGGGTTGACGCTGGTCGCGTCGGTGGTTCAGGTGTTGCTGTTGCTCGAATTGCTGCGCGTCACAGTGCCAAGGTTGCCTGGCAAGCATGGCACCGGCCGCCTTGCGCTGCTGTCGCTGGTGCTGGTGGCGCTGACATGCGCGGTGTTGGCAGGCGCGCAGGCCTGGCCGGCACTTTCGACGCTGGTGGACGGGCATCCGCTGCCGTTGGTCGAGCAGCGCGATGGTGTCACGGTCTGGTTCGTGTTCGGGGTGGTGGGATTGTCGGTGAGTTTCGCACTGATGGCCCATGACCGGTTGCGCCGGATCATCGAGCGCCGGGCGCGCCACGATGACCTGACCGATGTGCTGTCGCGCGGCGCTTTCTGGGAAGAACTCGAAGTCACGTGCAAGCAGGCGGAACGTCAACGCGCCCCCTGTACCGTGGCGTTTATCGATCTCGACCACTTCAAGGCGATCAACGATCTCTACGGACACCTGGCCGGGGACAGCGTGCTGCGCCACTTTGCCGGGCTGCTGCGCAAGGCCGCGCCGGAGCATGCCATTCTGGGTCGCCTGGGTGGCGAGGAATTTGCGATCGTGATGCCCGACACGACGCTGGAGACTGGCCGGGCCATCAGTGTCCGCCTGAGTGCGCTGGTGCGTGGCACGCCATGTCCGTCCGATCCCGATCCTATTACCTACACAGTCAGTATCGGCATGGCGGAACGGCAGGCTGGTGAAAATGCCGATGCGGTGATGCGCCGCGCCGACCGCGCGCTCTACGATGCCAAGCAGATGGGCCGCAATTGCGTCTCGTCGCACGATACGGCCGAATCCGTCGGCATGCCGCGTCGCCCCCGCGTGCGGGAGCGCGAGTCGATCTGATCAGATTTCGGACGCGCCGACAGTGGGGTAGAATGCACGCCTTGCCGCCACGGCATGCCAATAAACGGCCAATCCGCCCTTAGCTCAGTTGGATAGAGCACTCGCCTTCTAAGCGAGCGGTCAGAGGTTCGAATCCTCTAGGGCGGGCCAATGAAATCAAGGCTTTGCGGGTGTCGCCCGCGCAGGCCGAAGCGCCGCCCCGCGTCAGTGGGCAATCTGTGGGCAATTCTGGCAAGCGGGGAGATGAGGCTGGACGTACGGTTGCGGAGACGTGGCGCGATGGGCGGGAAGAAACGTTGCGCCGTGCTCGCGCTGCAGTGCAACCAGTATAGGTCCAACCCTTAACGGGAAGGGCATGTTGCCAACGCGCCAGCAAAGTTCGTTCTTCATTGCCCCTTGACGTGGGCTTGTCAGCCTAATCGATGTTTCTCGTTCGACGTGGGCGTCCGTCCGGGAGCGGGGTGTAGCCATGGAGATTTTGGGCCTCCTGCATTAGCGCCGAAGGCGTCGTGCGGAGGGCGGCTGCAATGCGCGCCACCATGTCCAATGTGAGGGACCCTTGCCCATTCTCGATGCGGCTGACGGCCCCCTGGTTCAGTACTAGCAGGGCAGCGAACTCTTCTTGGTTCAACCGCGCTCCCCGGCGCCTGAGCCGAACCGCCTGACCAAACGCCTCCTCCAGATTCATGTGTGGTGCTAGAGCATCAAAGTCTACATTTTTTTATCTCTCGGAAGGGATGTCTATGTCTCTTTTTTGCATAAATATGTATTAAATGGTATAAACTTGGAATTGCAGCCTTTGTCGTAGACCGTGGCGCGAGTTTCTTGGCAGGAGGGAGCGGATGGAGCGCCACATTGAGGCACGATTGGAGCGACTCCTGGGGCATCGAGTGCGTGTCCTGCGCTTGTCAAAAAACCTGTCTCAGACGGCCTTGGCACAACTCGCCAGCGTGAGCACCGAGACCATCCGCAACTTGGAGAACGGTCGCGGCACGACATTGCGTACCCTGATAAAGGTGGTGCTGTCACTGGGGCGTGAGGAGTGGCTTAACGCATTGGTAGCGGACGGGCTAACAGCCACTATGGGTGACATCTGTCGCCTCTTGGTGCGAAAGCGGGCAGACCGGACCGGACGGGGCAGGTCGCGACCGAATATTGAGACATAGAGCGAAGTCTCCTGCCGGACTATGCAAAATACAGTATGACGGCACAACCAATTTGTCGCTGCGTGGAACGCCAAAATAAGTTTTCTGCGGACCCCATATCACATTGGTCGTTAGGACAAATCGAGGTTGTTTGAAAACGATGCTAGCAACGAATTACGAATGGCAATTGGACTCCTTTCGGAATGCTGCTGACGCGCAGATAGGTACATGGGAGGCGGTCCTGGTTTCCTTCGATACCACGCCATTCTTGCTGCATAGGCTGCATACGGAAGATGGCGCGGAGCCTTTTTCCGTGCTGATCGAATCTACCGAAAAACTCGTCGCGGAATTGACCGGCCATGCAGGCCAGACGAATCTCGCTCTCGACATCCTTTTCCCGGCGGCAGGCGCTCAGCCCGTCCACGAACTGTGGTCCTATCGCGGTCGCGATGACCAGGCCGTGTTCTATGCGTATGTGAACCGGGACGGTGAGCTAGCACCCTGTCACCCCGAGCAACCGCGATGCATGATGGCGCTCCAACGGCAGTTCACCTTTCAGCGTCGGGAGAGGCCAGGCCATGAAGGGAGTGGGCAAGGTGCCTGCGCTGCGGCCATCGGATTGTCCGCGACCATAACAGAGGCCGAGGATTTGTGAAGTCCGTGCCCGACGATTTTCCGCAGGATCTCTTCCCGGCATTCGATGGGCGGCGGCTAACCCAGGGGCTGGTCCTCGCGGTCATGGAGGAAGTGCCCTTGGGTTTGCTGCATAGTTGCTCGATTGGGCGAACCGGGCGGGTTGAAAGCATGTCTCATTCTGGGACTGATCGCGGCCGTCGCCGCCAATGTTATTTGTTGAACACCTAAGAGGGTAGTCAAATGGATCGCGGAGATTTCTCCACCGCTGATGTTGATGAAATCAAAGGTGGACGTCCGCGCAGCCGCTGGAAAACGCGGTTCTTCATCGATACCGAGTTCACTGATTTCTTGGACAGTCAGCTCATTAGCGTGGCAATTGTGGGCGAGGACGGACGCGAGTTCTACGGAGAACGTTCAGACTTCGAACCGGACCGCTGCAATCCGTTTGTGCGTGAGATCGTGCTGCCCCAACTCGGTCAGTTTCCCGGTCGGTCAATGCCATGTGAAGCACTTCGCGCTGCGCTAGAGCTTTGGTTATCGCAGGTTCCGCTCGAGCCCAAGCCCGTCCTATGCTACGACGCTGATTGTGACTACGAATTGGTCATAGAATTACTTGGCGGGCCGTTGCCGCGCGGGTGGAGACATGAAAACGTGTTCTTCAAGCTTGATCCGGTTCGATTGGCGCAATATGTGGCGACACAGGGTGGTCAGCATCACGCTCTGCACGACGCGCGTGGCAACGCCTATGCGTTTAGATGAGGCGCACCATCGGCCATGACCCGCTGATGTAATGGGGCTCACCCAGTCGCAGTCATCACGCACCTCTTGGCGTTGCCTGACGCTCCAAGGAAAGCAAGCGATGCTCTGTTACGCGAGATGGGTGCTCTCGGAAAACAAAAAGTGAAGGCCGCTAAATCAAGCTTCCGCCTGGAGCCCCTCAAGCGTCAGCGGTGCACTGTTGGAGGATATGCGGTTTCGCTTCTACTGACGCTTGCAACGCAGGGTTGATTTTAAGTGAGGAGACACGATTGATGGCTCTTGCGATCAACGCAGCGTCAGCGCGCAATCGTCGACGCGCACAGCGCCGACGCGCGAGACTCCCGCGCTTGCGCATGGATTACATTCGCCAGTCTGTCGCCGTGATTGAAGTCTGGACTGCGGCGACGCGAGCAAACGCTGGCCGGCTGCCCGCCGGTTTAGTCGCAGATGCGGCGTTGGTAGCCATCATCGAGAAAGCGATATCTTCGCCATGGCGCCTTATTCCGTCCGTGCTACTGCAATAGAAGCTGTCGACTCACGCGCATTGTAGGTGCGGAGGGCGCCAGCGCTCGGGAAAGCTTTCGTGTCGAATGCGCAACGAGCCCGCGACCTGACCAGATTGGGAGGGCGGAAAGACCTACTGCCGGAACAGGATCGCGAGAGGCAGATGCTTCGCGTCTTTTCGGGTGGCCCAGCGCCTGAATTTTAAGGTTCGCTACACCGGCGGCCGCGGTACTGACCCCGGCAAGCAATACGCGATGGAAACAACCGTTTGACGAGAAGAAGATTTTAGCGATGAAACATCCCTCAATTGTCTTAGACCAGTGCACCCCAACACTCTTCGTTGACTATGATGGAACGCTTCACGCTGGTCATGCGTATATCGACGCAAGTGGTCAAATCACGCTGGACTCGGGTCGTCCACCGTTCGAGTATGTGCCGCTGCTGGTCGAGATGCTTGAGCCTTACCCGACTGTCGAAATTGTTCTCACGACGTTTTGGCTGCGAGCGTTGCACACGAGCCAAGTCGTTTCCTATTTGCCGCAGGAATTGGCGCGACGAGTTGTCGATACCACGGGCGAAATAAAGGCACGCTTCAGCTACGTCCTGAACGGCGCGGAAAAAACGGACATCATCACCAGCTATGCATACGGGAAGCGCCTGAAGAATTGGCTTGCCATCGATGATTCGGTGCATGGTGCCTATCACTTTGGTCTCAAACCAGGCGAGCTTTTGCCGAACTTCCTGCTACTCGACTCCGTGCGTGGGATCAGCGACGAGCATGCGCAGATGCGGATCCGGGAGTGGTTGGCGAGAGTTCATCAGGAGCCGGTCTGAAGGTAGAAGGTTACGGTTCATGCAAGATCAATTCTCCCGTCGCCGCTCCCAATACCATTCCACTCGCCGTTTGACAGAATGGATCTTATACCCGTGCTGATGGCGACCAAAAGATCGCACATGCGGGACGATAAGCCCGTCGCGACGACTGGCTTAACTTCAAGCGAACATGTCGGGGGGCAGCAATGCAGATCTTTTTGATCCGCGAAATGCAAGAACGCATAGGTGACCTTAGTCGAGAGGCTGAGGCAGGTCGGTTCGCGCTTGTCACGCGCGATGGACACCTGCTTTTCGTGGGCGTGCCATTTACTGAAGAACTGCTTCAGATAGGCGTCCACACGGCGCTGGCGGTCAGCCTGTTGAAGAGCGGCGAGTTCACCCCCGCAAGTGCTGCGAAGCTGGCCCAGATGAGTTTGCCGCAATTTCTGGCGCACCTGAGTGCCCAAGGCATCGCTGTGGTCGATTACGATCCAGATGAATTGGCGCAGGAGCTAGCCGCATTCAATGTTGCGTAATGAGTAGGGCGGCTGTTGCTGCTGATTCCAGACCGCTGATCGCGCTGCCTGGACCAGAAGGTCGCCGCTGCCACACATTGAAATGTGCTGGTGGCTGACATCTCAGCACGCAAGCACTTAGTCGTCCAATCCGGCAGAACACCAGCTTGGCTTCGGCGTCTACCTGCGGTCCTGCTCGCCGGTACCCGGGGAGTTTCCAAGTAAAACTACGGTTTCCCCTTTTTACTTGGAAACGGCCTCGTCGCGCAAAGTCCCGCACCATTGGGTTTTCGCGGCAAGCGCCAGACAGTACTCGCGTCGTGAGCCCGGCCGAGTTGTGCGCGGAATGGTCAGGCGGCGCCAGTACCTACGTTGAGACTCGAATGCCTAATATGCGCGGGCGGGGATAACGGATGCTGTAAGCCAGCCATGAGGCTTCTACTTCTTGGCGGAAATTCGCTTCTGCGTCCACGCGCTTCAGGTATTCACTCACGATCCTAGTCCTCGACCTGAAAATGGGCGATCGACTGTCTCGCGTTAACGGCGCGCTGTAGCAAGTCCGGCCGATTGCTAAACCCGTCCCAAGTATGCCCTTGACGATCGCGAAAGCGGATTTTGTCCCGACGGCTCGCCACAGATGGCCTGGAGAAGCAGCCTGCCTCTTCCAGACGCATTCAGGGGTAAACCGCACTTCGCCAGATAAAAGCTTTGAGGGCGGGCACGGCAAGCAGGTCTGCCAAAAAAATAGACGCACCGATTTGTTGTGGCGGAGCAATGCTGCGAGAGAATTGTCTTGCGCCGGATGGGCGTGTCCAAGGAAGTTTCATGACAGCAATAAAGACAGCAGAAGCCAAGCCATTACCCCCGTTCGTAGTCCTTTCTATTGTGTTCACAGGTGGCTCACGATCCGAACTTAACTTCGTCGCGGATTGTGTTGCCGACAGGCAAGTGCTTAAATTGTCCGGGGTGGCGGCATGGCGCGGAGAAGCAGCCGAGGATTGGTTTTGCGTCATTGATCTGCAGAGTCGGGAAAAAATTAGTCAGGCAGCCAAACACGGAGCAAATGTATCGGCGCTTATCCGCAGTTGCGAAGAGCAGATCGGCGATCTGATGTTGCATGAGGATCCCTTTCGTCCAGAACGGGTGTGCGGCATGTGGCTATCACTTGAGGATGTCGCGGTTGTCGGCGGCAGGGTTATGGCGGTGTGGAGTCTGGAAACTCCGAATGGAGGGAATGTAGTTTGTTCCTTGCCTTTGCTGGATGAAGTCGGTCGCCAGTATGATCGCGATGGTATGTCGCGCACACTCCAATGGATTCTTCGCTGTGACGATTCCCTTGAAGGCCTCCTGCCGAGACTGTTGGCGTCTGCGGAGAAGGAGGGGCAGCGACTACTGGACGAGCATCGTCGCAACCTCACGAGTGAAACCATTGCATTCCACTGACCGAACACCAATGGTTAAGCGCCTGACACACTACCGTAGGCAAGCCGATAGCGGAATCGGACCACTCGCGGGAGTGAAATCTGAACCGCTATTCATGTTCCAATACTGCGCGACCGGCATGCGGCATATTGATGAAGTTAATCCTAATATGTGACAAACGCGAAGTCATTATTGGGCTAATGACAAATCGTATCAGTAATTGATACTGATAATAGTAATGAAAAAGGGTAGACTATCGACACGCTCTCCGCACGTTCCCCGGACTCTTCCATGGCCCGCACGCCTACCGCCTTTGCCGACGCCGAACTCCTGGCCATCACCCGCGCGCTGCAGCAGCTCGACGTCGCCCACTCCGACAATCGCGCCTTCCTGCGCCGCGCCTTCGACGCGATCGACCGCATCACCGGCCGCACCTTCGGCGCTTCCGTCTACCGGCGGCTGCTGGCCGCCGCGGGCGTCGCTCGCGCGCCCAGCGGCCAGACCGTGGCGGCCGTGATCGCCGAGCGCAAGGCCGCGCCGACGGCGGCTGTCGAAACGGAGCGGAGCGCCTTGCTCGACGACGGCCTGAGGGCATTCCTACATAAGGAAATCCGGGTGGCGCTGGATGAGGCCGGCGCCGCCGCCCCCCGGGTCGTAGTCATGCCGGCAACTGCGCCGTCGCCAACGGCGGGCGGCAATACGGCGGGGGAGGACGCTGCGTCCGGAACCCTAGCGGCGCTGCTGACCCAGCGCGTGGCCACGTTGGAAGAAGAAAACCGGCAACTGCGCGAGCGCGCGGCCACCGCGGAAGCGGCCGGCCGCGCGGCGCAGGCCGAGGCGGTGTCGCTGCAGACAGTGCTCGCCGCCGCGCGAACTGCCTTGGCGGACAAGGAGGCGGGCCTGGTGGCCGCGCTACAGGCAGCGACCGAGGAACTGGCGCGGATGGGCGAGCGCCACGCCGCGGCCGAGCGCCGGCGAGCCCTGGAAACCGACAGCGTGCGTCAAGCCTACCGGGCCGAGCGCGACATGCTGGCCGGCCGGGTGGGTGTTCTGGAGGAGGAACTCAAGCGAGCGAGGGTGGCGGTGGACGCCTACCGCCAAGCACGGGGTAGATGACGGCTTGGTAACAACGGTCGGGCGGTGCCATCGTTGTTGCCAGTGTTGAAGGGAGGAACCCGAGCCGACATTCCGCTGAGACAGGCTAGGAATTGCCGAATGGGGCATGAGAGTGCGGTGAAAGCGCGGCCTTGAGGTGTATCTGAGGAATTCTTGCATTTGTAGAAACGTGCAGACCCGAGTGCTCCTATTCTGCAGTTCCGATGTATGGGCTTGTTAGCATCTCTCTTACCCACGGAAAGGCGTCATGGAATCCGATGTGAAACCGGTCATAGTCATTGCGACAGTGACTCCGCACGCGGGACAGGAACGGACGGTTACGGAAGCGTTGCTGAAAACTGTTACCTTTGCGAGGCTCGAGCCTGGATGTCAGTGCTGCGAGTTGCATCGAGATGACGGCGGCGCGCCGCGCTTGGTGATGGTGGAACGTTGGAGTTGCTCCGATGACTTGTACGCCCATGAGAAGAGCGCCGTATCGCAGGCGCTGATGGCGGACATCGCGGGCATTGCGGACCTCGACGTGCTGCGACTGGAGCGTTTGGCGTAGCCTTCGAGAGTCGCGTATGGTTTTACGCGATTGAACCACCGCCAAAACCTGACGTAGCGTCGAGCAGATGAGCGCGTCACTTGAATTGGCTGAGCGCGCCGCTACGCTAAATCGGAGCTATTGACCGATACTCAGGCAGCGGCGAACTTTCAGGATGCGTCGCGATTACGATGCCACGACTGGAAGAGCCTTCGGTAGTCGAACTCGAATGAACTCGTTGGAATCAACCCGGTTCGTTACCCGGGAGGGCGATCCACCTGGGTAGTTGTTGTCGTTCACGAGAAGCAGCGTTTGCGAGTCAATGATAGCGATCGTCTCCACGCACTCCATCGGAAATGCGAATAGCCGCGATTGGCGAGCTACTCCCGCGCGGACCGGATTGCCAAAAAGGTCGACGCGCGGAATAGGCGGAACGTCAGTAGGCACGTGTTGCACTGAAGACATGAGGTCGCTGGATATTTTTGTTCCCGGCTGACTGCTTGCTTCATGTCCATAGATACAACCCGCCGGCGAGGGAACGGGATAACCCAGAGACATTGCCTATGCCTAAGGCGCGATCCGCACGCCATCTTCTAACGATTGAAGAGGTTCTTCTGGATTTGCTGCAAATGTTGCTCGATGACCTGCTTGGCGGTTGCCTCGTCACGGTCCTTCAGCGCATCCACCAACGCTCTGTGCTGTTGCTCGTATTGCGCACGGCGTTCGGGCGTCAATGAGCGTTGCTTCAGACGGCCCCACTCGCCTTGTTCTCGCACTTGCGTCGCGAACGTCAGAATCTGGCGGAAGAAGCCATTGTGGGTGGCTACGGCGAGCGCTTCATGCAGGGCTCCATCCCAGTGTTCAAACTCCCCGACGGACAGCGAGGCTTCTGAGCGCGCAATGCATTCGTCCATCCGCGCGAAATCCAGTGAGGTGCCGAACTGAACGATCAAAGACGGCATCAAGGGTTCGATGAGCATCCGTGCCTGCATGAGCTCCGCGGGGCTGATCGCGCCAGTATCCGTCGTCGGCACACCCCGCGTCTGAGGATCTGGGACGGCGGCGACGAACGTTCCGCTCCCCACTACTTGCCTGATCACACCTCTGCTTTTCAGTTCCCCGAGGACGCGACGCACTGCGCCGCGCGATGCGTGGAATTGCTCGCTTAGCTGGCGTTCTGCGGGGAGCTTTAATCCAACTGCCATTCGGCCGGCGTTGATTTCCTCCAGGAGGTATCGCGCTAGCGCCTTGGCGCCATCGGTTCTTACCACCTGACTCGCATCTTTTTCGCTCACGGTAAGCCCTCTCGGTGGGGAAGATTGACGGAATTAGTTGGTCGATTCTAACAATGCGGTACCAATTGGTAAACAATTTATCGGTTACCACTTGCATTGGTCTTTTATTTGGTACTACATTTGCTCATCGCCCGAACCAATCGGGCTCTACCGTAAAGAGGAAATTATGAAATTCGCAACATTGAAAACGGCTTTTGGTAACCAGGTATCGCTGATTGACGCGGATTCTGGTCGCTTTTGGCCCGTCGCAGAGCTCGTCCCCTCATTCGAGGGGGATATGGTCCAATTGGTACAGGATTACAGTGATCTTAAGGGCCGTTTGGTGCCTAAGGCCCCGGGCAAGCCACTGAGCGACGTCACTGTCCTCGCGCCGATCAGCAAGCCTCGCCGCAATATCTTCTGCGTGGGCAAGAACTACCACGAGCACGCAAAAGAGTTCTCGCTGTCCGGTTTTGACACCAGTGCAAAGGAAGGGGAGCACTCGCCCGAGGTGCCGGTCGTCTTCACGAAGCCAGCATCGACCGTAATTGGTCCCAATGCCAAGGTCCCCAGCCATCCTTCAGTCACCCAGCAACTCGACTACGAGATTGAACTCGCCGTCGTGATCGGCAAAGCTGGTCGCGCTATTCGTAAGGAGCATGCATATGAGCATGTGATGGGCTACATGATCGTGAACGACTTCACCGCACGCGACTTGCAGAAAAGCCACAAGCAGTGGTTTCTGGGCAAGTCGCTAGACGGATTCTGTCCGATGGGCCCGTGGCTCGTGACGGCAGATGAGGTGGACGCCGAAAACCTGGACGTGAAATGCTGGATCAATGATGAGCTTCGTCAAAACTCCAATACCAGCCAGTTGATCTTTGACATTCCGACACTGATCGAAACCATCTCAGCAGGGATCGAACTGCAACCGGGTGACGTCATTGCGACCGGTACCCCGGCAGGCGTGGGCATCGGCTTCAACCCGCCGAAATTCCTTAAGTCCGGCGACGTGATGCGCCTTGAAATTTCCGGCCTGGGAACGCTCATCAATGAGGTCGAATGATGGCGACGCAGGTGCTGAACGGCATTGCCGTCGAAGTGTCAGGGGAGGGCGACCCAGTCCTCTGCATTCATGGTCTCGGCGGATCCTCCAATACATGGACGCCTGTGCTGGCAGGGTTCGACGGTTTCAAAGTTATACGGGTCGATCTTCCTGGTAGCGCCCGCTCTGACGTTTTGGCGTCGGGGCTTGGGATTCAAGGATTTGTTGACGCCGTGGTGGACGTTCTGCAGCAACTGAACGTCCACAGCGCGCACGTCGCGGCTCACAGCATGGGCACCATCGTCGCACAGCATCTCGCTGCCCAGCATCCGCACCGGGTGAACAGCCTCGCGCTGTTCGGGCCGCTGGTATGTCCTCCCGATGCAGGGCGTTCTGGCATCCGCGCGCGTGCGCGCCTCGCACGTGAAGGTGTGACGGGTATGCAGCAGATTGCGGACACCATCGTGGCCGGCGCAACGAGCCGAGAAACGAAGGTCGCACATCCCGCAGTGCTGGCCTTGGTGCGTGAAAGTGTCATGCGGCAGCCTGCGGAAGGCTATGCGCAGAGTTGTGAGGCTCTTGCGGACGCCGAGTCGGCGCCCCTTGAAGAGATTGTCGTGCCGACGCTGCTCGTTACGGGTGATCAGGACAGTGTTGCCCCGGAAGCCGCAGTGAACGCCATGGCGTTACGGCTAAAGCATGCGGCCGACGTAATCGTGCTGCACGGCTGCGGTCACTGGACGACGTTCGAGAAGCCCGAGGAGTGCGTAGAAATTCTGCAGCGGTTCTATCGCAGCGTGAACTAGAGACATATTGGGGGAGACAGCTATGACAAAAACAGTATTCAGGGACGTATCGATTTTCGATGGTAGCGGCGCACAACCTTTTCCGGGGTCGGTACTGATCATAGACGGAAGAATCTCGCAGATTCTGCGTGGCGCGTCGAACTTCGACATCCCCGGCGCGCGCGTGATCGAAGGCGGTGGCAGGTTCCTCATGCCTGGCATGACGGAGGCTCACACCCATTTCTCATGGAACGACCAGCCATCCCTGTCAGCAATTCAGTTCATGCCGCCGGAAGAACACATCTTGTGGTGCGTGCGAGTTGCGAGGCGTTACCTGGACATGGGATGGACCTCCGCCATCGGAGCTGCGGCCGCGAAGCCTCGCCTTGACGTCGTTCTGCGCAATGCCATCAGTGCGAAGGAGTTTCCCGGCCCGCGATATCTCGCCGGCAGTCAGGAAATCACGACCATTGGTGGCTTGGGAGACAACACGCTACCCCATCTGCCGTTTCAGGAGCTGAATTTCGGTAGTGTTTGTAGCGGACCTGAAGAGGTTCGCAAGTCGGTGCGTACGTTTATCAAGTACGGGGTTGACCACCTCAAGATCAACCTCTCGGGTGAGTACATTGCCGGAATTCCCGCCGAAACGTCGCCGTTTTCGGAGGAGGAGATCGCAATGCTTGCTGCCGAAGCGAAGCTATACGGAAAGCGTGTTGCCGCGCATGCGCGGTCCAGCGAGTCGGTCAAGCAGTGCGTGAGGCATGGGTTCGAAATGATTTACCACGCCAGTTTCGCGGATGAAGAAGCCCTCGATATGCTGGAAGCCAACCAGGACAAGCATTTCGTCGCCCCAGGCATTGGATGGCTCGTACGCACCTGCTTTAACGCCTCGGAATTCGGAATCACCCCAGAGGTCGCGGCAAGGATGGGGTATCAGCGGGAACTGGAAATCGCGTCCGAGACGCTGCGGAAGATCCACAAGCGTGGCATCCGCATCCTGCCTGGGGGCGACTACGGGTTCGCATGGATGCCGCATGGCACGAACGCCAATGATCTTCAGTACTTCGTTGACTATGTCGGCATGACAGCGACCGAAGCACTCGTGGCTGCCACGCGTTATGGCGCTCAGATCATGCTGCGCGAAGACGAGCTCGGGCAGATCCGCGAAGGCTTTATCGCCGATCTTGTACTGGTCGACGGAAATCCGCTTGAGGACCTAGGCATTCTGACTGATCCCGACCGCATTTCACTTGTGATGCAAGAAGGCGTCATCCACAAGCAGAACATCAAGGATCGCGTGCCCGCTGCGGCACTGTATTGAGCGCAACGTTAGCTGGCCGGTCTGGGCCGTCAGCCCGAATCGGCGATGCAAGGAGACGCAGGACAATGCAACACAAATGCAGCAAACAATTGGTGCGCAACACGGCAGTGGCGGTTTGGTTGGCCTTCACATGTGCGCTGGCGCAAGCCGCGGAGCGCTGGCCGACACGTCCCATTACGCTGGTGGTGCCTTTCGCACCTGGCGGCGTGGCGGATGGCGTGGCAAGGCCAGTTGCCGAGGCTCTTTCTCGCGAACTTGGGCAGCCGGTCGTAGTGGATAACCGTGCGGGCGCGGGTGGGGGAATCGGGATGGGAAATGCGGCCCGAGCCCAGCCGGATGGATACACGGTATTGCTGGCTCTGTCATCGATCTCTCTTATTCCAGAAGCTGACAAGGTTCTTGGACGCAAGCCGCTCTACCAACTCGAGCAGTTCAAGCCAATCGCACGATTGACGGCCGATCCCACTGTGCTGGTGGTACGCGCGACAAGTCCGTGGCGCACGGTACAGGATTTCTTGAACGATGTACGCAAGAAGCCTGGCCGATACAGCTATGGCTCGTCAGGCAGCTATGGGACGATGCATGTGCCGATGACGATGTTCTCGCAACGTGCCGGCATCGAGATGTTGCACGTTCCATATGCTGGGGCAGGGCCCGCGCTGGTAGGGTTGATGAGCGCGCAGGTCGATGCCGTTTCGACTGGGCCATCGTCGGCCATCCAACTGATCAAGAGCGGGAAGCTTCGCGCGCTGGCACATTGGGGAAGCAGCCGCTTGGAAGCGCTTCCGGACGTACCCGCCTTGACAGAGTTGGGCCACAGCGCCGAATTCGCGCAGTGGTCGGGGTTGTTCGTTCCCGCTGGCATCGCAGAGCCAGTCGCCAAACGCTTGCAAGACGCGGCACGTAATGCCGCGAACGACCCGAAAGTCATTTCGACGATGCGTCAAGCGGGCTCGCCCATCCGTTATCTCGATACATCGGAATTCCAGGCCTATTGGGCTGGCGACGCAGCGCGTATGAGCAAAGTTATTCAGACGATCGGCAAGGTTGACTAACTTTGGCGCAGTAGCAACAGGGTGCATGGATACGTCTCACGAAGCTTGACTATGCCTCCTGTATTGCGTTGGTGGTAGGGAGTGAGTGGCACGAAGACTGCATTGCACTGTGCAGTGCAATTATGGCATTATGCGCTTAGTCCTACCACCGAGAGTGCTATGCATCCGTCAAGCCACACTGTGATACCCGTTGAACAAGAGACAACGCTCGACAAGGGGATCCGCCGATTCGAAGAGATCATGAACATCCCGGCCGAGAAATTTCTTGGCAAGTTCGCGTCGGTGGCTCCGGATTTCGGCAAATATATCCTCGAATGGGAGTTCGGCGAGATGTATGGTCGAGAGGGAATTGACCTCCGAACCCGCGAGATTGTCATCATCGCGTCGTGTGCGACGCTCGGTGCGGTAGGCCTTCCGGCATTGAAGATGCATATTGCTGCGGCACTTCGACTGGGCATCTCTCGGCAGGAGATTGGCGAGATTCTTATGCAGGTTGCATTCTCGGCCGGGTTGCCTACCGCCATATCAGCGCTGGAAGCCGCGTTGGAAGTGTTCGAGAGCGTCGGAGCATCAATGGCATCGGCTCACGAAGGCCAGGTCCAATCACGGGCCGAGTGAGATGAGAAATCAGCTTGAACCTGTAGCGACAAAGTACACGGTGCCCGTCATGGCAGCGGCATGCGGCATCATGGTCGCAAACGTGTACTTATGCCAGCCCCTCCTATCGGCCATCTCGGAGAGTTTCCGCGTGACCTCCGGCACTGCCGGGTATGTCGCTATGGGTGCACAGGTCGGCTACGCCCTAGGCATTCTCCTGGTGGTACCACTGGCGGATCGTGTATCGCCACGGCGTCTGCTGAGGACACTCCTGGGATTGACCTGCATTGCCTTGCTTCTTGCGGCAGCCAGCCCTTCGGCAAGTCTGCTCGCATTGTCCACGCTCGCTGTTACCACGGTGACGGTAGTTCCGCAGATCATCATCCCGGTCGCAGTATCGATGGCGGGAACATCTCAGTCAGGAAAGGTGGTCGGCCAGATGCAAACCGGCCTTATCCTTGGAATCCTGCTCTCAAGGACCGTGTCCGGTGCAGTTGCCCAGTTTAGCGGGACCTGGAGAGCGTCTTATCTTGCGGCCGCACTTTGTACCGCCGCACTGTTCTTTATTCTGCCGTCCTTCGTGCCTCAGGGGTCGCCGAACAAGGGAGAGCGCGAGTCTTATTTCTCGTTACTTGGCTCGCTGCCCAAGCTGCTGTGGAAATGGCAGGGATTGCGGTTGTCCGGCTTGCTTGGCGCAAGCGTGTTTGGTGCGTTCTCGGCGTTCTGGGCGACGCTCGCATTCCATCTTGCGGCGCCGCCGTTCGGATATGGCACCGCACAGGCTGGGCTCTTGGGCTTGTGGGGCGCTGCCGGGGCGTTGATTGCTCCCCAATGCGGCAAGCTCGTGGACAGGTTTGGGCCCGAGCGCGTGAATGCGCTAGCGATCGGCGCCACCGCCCTGTCTTTTGCGTTCTTTCTCGGCGCCGGATCGACAACCGTCTGGGCAATCATTGTCGGCGTGAACTTCCTGGACTTCGGCAACCAGGCTGGTCAGATCGCGAATCAGGCTCGTATCTTCAAGCTTGATCCCTCTGCACGAGCAAGGCTCAATACCGTCTATATGGTCTTCACATTCTCGGGCGGGGCTCTTGGTGCTGCCTTGGGAACCACCGCATGGTCATACGCCGGATGGCGTGGGGTCTGCTTGTTGGGGTTTGGTCTTGTTGCCGTGGCTGCGGGGCTCCTGCTGCTCAGCGTCGTCGCCAGACGCTCTCAGGGCCGTCGGAATGCTGGTTTTCCTTGATCCTCCGAGCTCTGAGTCAGTCGGGATGCATTGGCTTTTAGTACAATCGTGCTTCTGTCAGCTGAACCCAGTTCTCCCAACGTGGCCACTTCCAGAACGTCGCGACAACAGCCTCTCGCACCCAATTCACTGAAACCTCTGGCAGGCGCGCCAGAATATGCTGTGCGAACCAAGCGGGACAACATTCTTGAGGCCGCAACGCGCGTGTTCCTCCTGTATGGCTATGAAGGGACCAGCATGGACCGAGTAGCGCTGGAGTCGGGAGCGGCACGGCGCACCCTATACAACCAGTTTGCAAGTAAGGAAGCGCTGTTCGAAGCCATGACGGCTCGCATATGGGCAAGTTTTCCCGTGTTCGACATCACAAAGGATGAGGAGTGTTTGCGCGACCCACGATTGGGACTGAGCAGACTCGGAACCGCTGTGTCGGACTTTTGGGTTCCGCCGGATGCTGTGGCGTTCCTGCGTATGGTGATTGCCGAAGGCCAACGGTTTCCCGCACTGACGAAGACATTCTTCGAAAAAGGAAAAGCCCCCGCCATGAACGCGGTAGCTGACTATCTCGCCGCTCTCGCAAAGCGAAAGCTAGTGAAAGTAAAGAACCCGACGCTTGCAGCGCGGCAGTTTCTCGGACTAATTGACGAGCCACTACTGTGGGTCCGTGTCGTTGGCCTTGAAGAAACACATGGGGCGAAGGAGCGGACGATCGTCGTCGAAAATGCCGTCGACATGTTCCTTGGCTTCTACGGCACCTCGTCGATGCAGACCGCACTGGCGGCGAATTGAATCCTGGCGTCACTTCCACCGGATCTGAAAGTTCAGTCCGATGCCGTGTTGAGGGTCAAGAACGAACTCGTACTTGATGCTCGGTATCCGCAAGGCGCGAAACCGCTCTATCCAATCCCGGGCCGAACGATCTGACTGGCATTGCACGGAACCTACGGCAAGAGATATGCGGTGGATAGCACACATATGCTCACGGCAACAGACTTGGCAAAAAACGAGCGGGCCGTGATGGTGCGATTGGGTGGCCACAGACGTCCAAGCGCCGGGCGATTCAAGCTGAATGCAAACTCACATCCACGACGCACTACAGCCACTTGCGTGGATATGAAGTTGCTGTAACAGAGACAAGTCTTGCATGAACCATTGCGCAGATTCCGCTATGTGATCCCTGTAGCTTAATGGTCACGCGCGAAGAATTTGAAAGATCTCCTGCGCTTGGATCGGATAACCGCTATAGCGTGATTGCATAACTAGCGCCGCCCCCTAGTAGGTAGTCTATGTCGGCGCCGTCGAACCAGTTATGGGTTGAACATCCCACCGGTCTTGCCGCTGTCGACGCCTGTCCAAGGACGACCGGCGGAGCGCTTTCTAATGCATACAACACGTTGGTTGCGCCCACGCAAGCGCGACATCCGGAGACAAAAATGAAGACAATGCGAGCCGCCCGATTGCACACTGTTGGCCAGCCCTTCCAGGTTGACGAGATTGCCGTCCCCGAACCACGCCTCACTGATGTGCTAGTCCGAGTTATGGCTTGCGGCGTAGTTCCAAACCTCCAAAACGTTGTAGCTTACTATCCCAAATGGTTTCCCTTCTTGCCCCTGCCAAAGTTGCCGGCCATTTACGGCCTTGATGCGGCGGGCGTCGTGGAACAGGTGGGCAGTCATGTGCGCGACATCAAGATCGGTGACCGCGTTTATGTAAATCCCGGGCTCTCGTGTGGGAGCTGCCCGGCATGCCGTCGGCGTGACAATACGAACTGCCCGGCGTACACGTTCCAAGGCTACTTTGGCTTCGGCCCGGGCTCGCAGCAACTATATGAAGACTATCCGTACGGTGGCTTTAGTGAGTTCATGACGGCTCCAGCCGCAAACCTCGTGAAACTGCCTGAGTCGATTTCGTTTGAGCAGGGTGCGCGCTTCGGGTACATTGGAACAGCCTATGCCGGTCTGCGTAAAGCGGCGTTCGAAGCTTCTCAAACACTGATAGTCGACGGAGCAACGGGAACCCTTGGCCTTGGTGGCACTCTCTGCGCCTTGGCCATGGGAGCAACAACAATCTTCGCAACAGGCAGAAACAAGCAGCTTCTCTCTCAGTTAAAAGAACTGGCTCCGGATCGTATTCATCCCATCGTGTTGGGTGAGAAGAGCGTCCATGACAGCGTCATGCAGCAGACCGACGGATATGGAGTGGACGTTGTTCTGCAGGCGCTCGGCCCTCAAGCTCCCGTCTCCACGGTGCTGGATTCCTTTTCCGCGCTGAGACGCGGAGGCAAGGCGGTGTCTGTCGGTGGCGTGTCGGATCCGATTCCGCTCGATCCGTTCCCGCTAATGTGCCAACAGAAGTCGCTTATCGGTTCACTTTGGTTCACCCCCTCTGAAGGGCAGAGCATGGCCGCTATGGCTGACGCGGGCACCCTCGACCTTTCGGTCTTTGAACACGAAGTGTTTCCGCTGCACAAGATCAATGAAGCCTTGGAAGCAGTGGATCATCGACACGGGGGCTTTACCAACATCATTGTCGATCCGTCACTCAAATGAGCCGGGAGCACGAAGATGGTCAGACTGATTGTGACGGGAAGCTTAGAAGGGCGGCCGATCTTTCTTCGCGATGGCAGTCCACCATGGACTGCCGAGTTTGAGGCGACTCCTGGCTTCGAAGTGAGTTTGTTGTGGTCGACGAATAGTCACGCTCTCAACGAACTTACCGACGAAGAGCCACCTAGTTCTTGGGTGCCAGGCAATGGTGGTAGCCGACTTATTGTTGCAACGTTTCCACCGGAATGTGTGCTTCGGAGCGAAGACTTTGACGGTCTCGCCGCTCACGCAGAACAACTGGAGAAACTTTCCGGCTTGGCAGAGTGCTTTGACCCCGATCATCCAGGCATGCATACGACTCCGACGCTCGATTACGGCGTCGTATTGAGCGGAGAGATCTCACTCGACCTGGACGGTGGTCAAATCAAGCATCTCAAGCCACACGATGTAGTCGTGCAACGAGGCACCCGCCATGCCTGGCGGAATCTCAGTTCCTCTCCATCAACCGTTCTCTTTGCGCTCTTTGGCGCTTTGAAGCGATAGTCCATACATGCCGCGCCGCACTGTCTCTCCGTCCGCAAGCAATGAAGGCCGCAAGAATCTGCTAGATGTTGCACGGCATGTCGTGCCGCCTCTCGGTCGACGTAAGTGGGCAGGCGAGGCATAGGAAGGCTTGCTGCATCTGATCAACTGGCCATACAACCGTTTCGGTGCAGCGCTGCCCGCCGAGCAGCCCGCGCTCCTGCGCAATGTGTATTTGCGCTCGTTCACAATCGTGCGAAAGGACGACGCAAATGAAACCAAAGCACCGCCAAGATAGACGCAGGTTCATCCGTTCATCCGTTCATCGGTTTTGATGGAGGCTTCGTTCCGGGCGATTGTTCGGGTGTGCTGATGAAGGGCTTGTGCAACACCACGACCCAAGCGAGCGATAGCGCGTTGCGCGGTTAGAGACGGGTCTCCATCACGTTCGCTAGCGACATCATGGCGTAAGTCCGCGCGAGGGGATATCAATGCGGGCGGCGGATCAGGTTAGGAGCTTCGCGCCAGGCTTTCTGCCCCTCTGTCAACCGGTAGGCGGGAGCTACACGAGCGGTACCATGCATGTCGTTCGGTTTGCCTCAGGCCCGAGTGGCTTAGAAACAGCCCATTTCCTTAGAACGGAAAGGCGAGCCAATCCGGCGCAACGGTCGGTATCGGGTTTCGGCTCAAATTTGTTGGGTAGCGGCACCAGCGTCTATGCGTAGCGGAGTCGTTTCTCGACTGCGATTCAGGCTAATACTTCAAGTGTTTCCAGAAAAGGTGCTTTGCTTACTTGCTCAGCCCCCAGCCAGGTGCCTTCCTTTACCGCGGCGTCAACGATCTGCATTACGAGCCGACGACCTTCGCGAACGGCGGACGAATGGGAGCGTGCCGTGTTTTCACATAGCGCCCACGTCATGTACATGCTTCGGATAGGGCTCCATGACACCTCGTTTTCCCATCTCGGATTTCCACTCACCGCACAACACGGCGTAACTGTGTGGCTGACACCTTGGCGGGCCAGGTCCATTGATAGCGTCATCGCGTCGATCTCGAAGACGTTTTTGAAAGCAAAGCCGCGACGAGATAGGGCGTTCTCGATATGCGCGCGAATTACATTTGGCTTTCCCGGCAGTGCAAGGCTCAAATCGTCCAGGCGGGAGAGTGGCACGGGTCTGTCCGACCGCAGTTCAGTGTCCTTGTGAGAAATCAACACGAGCGGTTCACGGATGATCGGGGTATGGATGTATCCGTTCGGAGAAGCGCCTTCAAAGGGGACTATTGCAAGGTCGAGCATGCCGGCATGCATGTCCTCCCGCAATGCATGGCTGACGCCCTCATGTACACGGAGGGAGATGCTCGGGTATTGCGTAACGAGCCGAGCGACGTACTTGGACGTGAACAGAAATTGCCAAGACGGTGGAACTCCAATTGAAAGCTGGCCCGCCGCTCTGTCACCCACTTGCTCCACCAGCCTGGTGAGTTGACGGAGGATGGGCCGCGCTCGCTCAAGGAGCAGTTCGCCTGCTTCCGTCAGTTGCACTCCACCTTGATTCCGGGTGAACAGCTTGGCACGCACTTGGTGTTCCAGCAAAGCGATATGGCGCGACAGGGCAGGCTGAGATAGCCGAAGGTCGGCGGCAGCCTTGTTGATGCTTCCCAGCTCGGCCACGCGAAGAAAGTACTCGATGAGCCGCGAGTCCATGGTTTGTCTCCGTTACGCCTCAAATGACTAACTTGGGCATTCGTTATCCACGAAGTGATTATATGGGCGAGATGGCTTTTCATTCGCGATTAGGGGTTATCACTAAACTCCGCCAAGCTTGGCAAACACAATTTCTTAACGAAAGAAGATGTTAGAAAAACCATTATAATCAATGATTTACGCAGAACTTGTGCTCCTTTTGCCCCCGGGTGCAATGGGGTAAACCCTGTTATGCAAATTTTGATTAACAAGTATAGCTGTATCGCATTACCGGGATAACAACTTGATGCCTACCATTGCGTCATTGACTGGTTTGTGAGGTCAACAGGCCCCGAGCCTTCGCCAATGTGAAGGTGACGCGTTGATAGACAAAGGTCTTGCCAAACTTGCGACCGTCCGGAAGCCTGGCAGAACGGCCTCGAAGGAGACACACCGTGCCGCTTGCTGTTCTAAGCGCGTCTCATACTCCATTGATGAAAGATGGGGAAACTACCGATGAGATCCGCAACACCGTCAAACAGCGATTCCGTGCGCTCGCAGACCGCGCTGAGCGCTTCCAGCCGGACCTTGTTATTCAGTTCGCGCCAGACCATTTCAATGGATTCTTCCACGATTTGATGCCGAGCTTTTGCGTGGGCATGAGCGCGCAATCTATCGGAGATTGGGACACCTCGCCTGGCCAACTTCCCGTGCCATCTGATTTGGCCCTCCAGCTTTCAGAAGCGTTGATCGAAGACGGCTTCGATATTGCGACGTCGTATCGCATGGAAGTGGACCACGGGTTCGTGCAAATCTGGGAGGCTATGTTCGGGACTTTCGGAAAGTATCCGATGATTCCAATCTTCATCAACTGTGCAGCGCCCCCGCTGCCGACGTTCAAGCGTGCACGAATGTTGGGCCAGGCTGTAGGCAGATTCGCGAAGGCGACGGGCAAGCGAATTCTCATTTCGGCATCCGGCGGCCTTTCCCACGATCCCCCTACGCCGAGCATCCGCACGGCGTCAGACGAAGTGAAGGCACGGCTCATCAATGGCCGTAACCCTACGGAAGAAGCACGTCGCGCTCGAGAGCAGCGAGTACTCGCTGCAGGGGCTAGAGCCCATGCGGGTGATTCGGAAATTCTTCCTGTGGACCCGGCGTGGGACAAGAGCTTCATCGAGTTTCTTCAGCGCGGGCATCTCACAGCTCTCGATTACATGACGACTGCGGAGGTGCGCGAGCGAGCGGGGCGGGGTGGCCCTGAGGTGCTAGCGTGGGTCGCGGCGTTTGCTGCGCTGTCGGTTGAAGGCCCATATGACGCCGATCTACTTTATTACGAGGCTATCCAAGGATGGATTGCCGGTATGGCAATGATGTTCGCCGAGCCTAAAGCAGCGCTCGTCTAAAACGAGTAGACGAATCAAAGGAGACAAGAAATGGGGATCAGGACAGGCAAGCAGTTCATTGAAGGTCTGAAGAACCGCCCGCGCGATGTGTGGGTACGCGGGGAGCGGGTGGACGACGTGACAACACATCCAGCCTTCAAAGGCGCGGTAGAGCAACTCGCCGCTCTTTACGATACCCAGCACGACCCCGACCTACAAGACACGGTGACCTATGTCGTCCCGGAAACGGGGGAGCGGGCTGGTCTGGCTTTCATGCCTGCGAAGTCTGCAGCAGACCTTCGTAAGCGGCGAGAAGCGTATCGAATCTGGGCCGAGACGAACTTTGGTCTGATGGGGCGTTCACCGGACTTTATGAATGTCACCCTGCTTGCGTTCTGGGAGGCCCGTCATGACTTCGGCAAGGGCGGTCAGCAGTTCGCAGACAACATCGTCAAGTACTACGAATTCGTGCGCGACAACGACTTGTTCTTGAGCCATGCGCTCATTACTCCGCAGAACGATCGCTCGAAGCAGTCATCCGAGCAAGCCAATATGCATCTGCGAGTGGTCAAGGAAACGGAAGCCGGCATCTACGTGAGTGGTGCCCGCATGATTGCTACTCTCGGACCGGTCTCCGACGAAATGATCATGTACAACCTGCCGCAATTCAAGGCAGGTGACGAAGACCATGCCCTCATATTCGCAGTGCCGACTGACATTCGAGGTTTGCGGCAGATAGCGCGCGATCCGTACTTTGTCGACGCGCACGAGACGTATGACCATCCACTGTCCACTCGCTTCGAAGAGAACGATTCTTTGCTCATTTTTGACAATGTGTTCGTGCCGTGGGAGCGAGTGTTCTGTTATCGACAGGTTGAGCTCTCGAACAAGCTGTACACGCATACCGGTGTGCGTAATCACACGGCTCACCAGACAAACACTCGAGCACTTGTCAAGATGCAATTCTCGGTGGGGATCGCTGTTGCGGTAGCCAAGTCGATTAAAGCTGACCAGTTTCTTCACGTGCAACAGATGCTTGGGGAACTGCTTGGTTACATCGAGCAAGTCAAAAGTGCACTGGTTCGCTCTGAATACGAAGCCGAGCTGACGGAGGTTGGCACCGTTCGTCCTTCTCTCGATCCGTTGCAGGCGATTCGTACCATGCTGCCGTTCGCGTATCCACGCGTCATTGAAGTTCTGCAGACGATTGGTGCTGGCGGCTTCATGTTGATGCCGAGCGGCGCGGACTTCCGAGCCCCGGAACTCGCCAACGACCTCGAACTGTACTACCAGGGTGCCGGCGGCATGCCGTCTGCGGAGCGCGTGAAGCTGTTCAAGCTGGCATGGGACTTGGCCGGAGAATCCTTTGGCCAGCGTTTGGTTCAATACGAACGGTACTACGCAGGTGACCCCGTTCGAAACCTAGCGATGAACTATCTCAGTAATCGCAATGCAGATCTGCAACGCCTCGTTGACAACGCTCTTGCACTGGCCGGCGACCCGAATATTGGACGTGAAGCGAAGGTGTCCGAAGTCGTCGAAGTCGAATTGAGCGCGTAACCGTCTCGACTGTCCTACCCGGGTGCGGATTGTCCCTGCGCGGCGTTAAGCCATGACATGAGGAGTCCCCCCTTTCGGAGAAACATATGTCACATGTTGGCGATCTGGGCTCCGCAATATCCAAGGCGGAGTTCCGTCAAGCTCTTGGCCACTTCCCAACTGGCATCACGGTCATTTCGACTGCGGATGGGAACGGGAAACCATATGGAGCGACCGTCAGTTCCTTCTCGTCGCTCTCGCTCGATCCCCCACTTGTCCAATGGAGCCTTACCACTTCGTCGTATTCGTACCCAATCTTCAGCAATGCGACTCACTTTGCAGTGAATATCCTCGCGGCTGACCAAGAAGAGGTCTCGAGGACGTTTTGCAAGCCTATCGACCGCTTTTCGCAGGTCGATTCCTCCTGTGGACTCGAGGGTCTGCCGCTCGTCGACGGCTGCGTGGGCTGGATTGAATGTGCCATGGAGCGCCAGATCGACGCTGGCGACCACACGATATTCATTGGCCGGGTATTGCGAACAAGATTCGATGGCAAGGCGCCGTTAGTTCATTGGCGCGGTGACTACCATCCCCTTGAAGTCGATGAAGCTGTCGTCTGAAGGCAGCTTGATAGAAAAACGCATTTAGAGGTTCACATGGTAGACGCGAAAAACACATGGACTGCAGCCGATCCTGCAAGCATCGAATCGTTGGCGGCCGAATTGCGCGAATCGTATCGGACTGGCGAACTGATTGCTGCGCTTCGTGAGCGCACGCTGACGAATGACATCGATACCGCATATGCAATTCAGGACATCAACACGAAGTTCTACGAGTCCGACGGCCGTCGCCTTGTCGGACGAAAGATTGGTTTGACATCGAAAGTCGTCCAGGCTCAGCTCGGCGTAGATCAGCCGGATTTCGGGATGTTGTTTGCGGACATGGCCGCCGGAGAAGGTGAACCCATTGAAGTGAGCAAGTTGCACCAGCCGAAGGTCGAGGCCGAAGTGGCGCTCATACTCGGTAGTGACCTTGATGTTGACAATCCGACTGTCGCCGATCTGATTCGGGCAACAGCCTTCGTCGCTCCTGCCTTGGAGATTGTCGGCAGCCGCATCGCGAACTGGGACATCCGTATTTTTGACACCATTGCTGACAATGCCTCCTCCGGGCGTTTCGTCCTGGGCAGTCCCGCTCGGCGCTTGCAGGATCTGGACCTGCGAGGAATCCAGATGTCTATGACACGTCAGAGTGAGGACGAACGCACTCAGCGCGAAGTGGTGTCGAAGGGCAGTGGTGCCGCTTGCCTGGGCCACCCCTTGAACGCAGCAGTCTGGCTGGCCGGAGAAGTCGCACGTAGAGGGCGGCCTCTGAAAGCTGGCGACATCGTGCTGACCGGTGCACTTGGCCCGATGGTGCCTGTTGCCGTTGGCGACACCTTTGTCGCGACCATGACCGGGTTGGGCGAAGTCACGGCGAAATTCGTTTAAGAGGCTAGATATGTCAAAGACCAAAGTTGCCATCATCGGATCCGGGAATATCGGTACCGATTTGATGATTAAGGTGCTCCGTCTGTCCGATGTTCTCGAGATGGGTGCATTTGTGGGTATCGACTCTGAGTCGGATGGGCTGAAACGCGCGCAAAGGCTCGGGGTACCGACTACCGCGGAAGGAATCGAGGGGCTCATCAAGCTCCCCAATTTCAACGAAATTGCAATCGTATTCGACGCCACATCTGCTGGCGCACACAAGAAGCACGATGCCATTCTCCAATCGTTCGGCAAGCGTGTCGTTGACCTGACGCCAGCAGCCATCGGGCCCTTCACAGTGCCTTCCGTCAATGGCGATGCGAACCTGGATTCGCCAAACGTCAACATGGTCACTTGCGGAGGCCAGGCAACCATTCCTATCGTCGCGGCAGTGAGCAAAGTGGCATTGGTGCACTACGCCGAGATTGTTGCATCCATCTCATCGCGATCGGCCGGGCCGGGCACGCGCGCGAACATTGATGAGTTCACTGAAACCACGTCGCTCGCTATCGAAAAAGTCGGTGGTGCAACACGTGGGAAGGCAATCATCGTTCTGAATCCTGCTGAACCTCCGCTCATCATGCGAGACACGGTGTACTGCCTCTGCGAGGACGCAGATGAGAAGGCTATCGAGGCGTCTATCGCGGAGATGGTAACAACAGTGACGGCATATGTCCCCGGCTATCGCATGAAGCAGGAAGTTCAGTTTCAGCGATACACGGAGGCGAAGCCGCTTTTTATTCCCGATATGGGCCATTCCTTCACTGGACTGAAGGTGACGGTATTCCTCGAAGTAGAGGGGGCCGCGCACTATCTGCCGGCCTACGCCGGCAACCTCGACATCATGACGTCTGCCGCGCTCACTACTGCAGAGCGTATTGCGCGTCGTCAGAAACAAGAAAGCATTGTGGAGGCAGTATGAGCACCGGAGACAAACATAAGCTATACATCCAGGACGTCACGCTGCGTGACGGCATGCATGCGATCCGGCATCAGTACAGCCTTGATCATGTTCGTGCAGTAGCGCGGGCCTTGGACGCTGCGAAAGTTGACGCAATTGAGGTCTCTCATGGCGATGGCCTCTCCGGGTCCAGCTTCAACTACGGCTTTGGCGCACACACGGACTGGGCGTGGATTGAAGCCGCCGCGGAAGTGATTGCGCATGCAAAACTCACAACGCTGCTCATTCCCGGCATCGGAACCACGCACGATCTCAAGCGTGCATACGAAGCTGGCGTACGTTCAGTACGGGTGGCCACCCATTGCACAGAGGCCGACGTCTCCAAGCAGCACATTGAGTACGCACGAAAGCTCGGAATGGACGTGTCAGGATTTCTCATGATGTCGCACATGCTGGAGCCTACCAAACTCGCTCAACAGGCCAAGCTAATGGAGGAGTACGGTGCACACTGCGTGTACGTGACCGATTCCGGCGGCGCGATGACTATGGATGACGTTGCTGCCAGGTTCCAAGCCTACAACGATGTTCTCAAGCCGGAAACCCAGCGCGGCATCCACGCTCACCACAATCTCTCGCTCGGCGTGGCGAACTCCGTAGTAGCGGTGCAGAACGGTGCGATCCGTGTCGACGCTAGTTTGGCAGGTATGGGTGCCGGCGCGGGAAATGCCCCGCTCGAGGTATTCATTGCGGCCGCAGATGTGTACGGTTGGCATCACGGAACGGATCTCTTTGCCTTGATGGACGCCGCTGAGGAATTGGTGCGACCACTGCAAGATCGTCCAGTCCGTGTCGACCGAGAAACGCTCAGCCTGGGGTATGCCGGCGTGTACTCAAGTTTTTTGCGTCATGCTGAAGCTGCGGCGAGCAAGTACGGCCTGGATACGCGCGCAATTCTCATCGAACTTGGAAGGCGCAAGATGGTGGGTGGTCAGGAAGACATGATTGTCGACGTTGCTCTTGACATGATTCGGCACCGACAGACCGCAGCGGCATAAGTCGAGCGGAGAAGTAATGCGCCGGACCCTCGACGGACCGGCGCAACAATAACAATACCTATCGATTGATGGAGGTAGACATGTCGAAGTATCCCCGTCCGACCTACGACGACAGTGTGGTTCGGAGACAAGCGTATCGAAAGATATGGTGGCGAATCATTCCGTTGCTGTTTATATGCTACGGCATCGCTTTTATCGACCGTATCAACATCGGCTTCACCAAACTGCAGATGAGCGAAGCGCTTGGAATCGACGCGACATGGTATGGGATCGCGGCAGGCGCCTTCTTTATTACCTACGCACTCTGCGAGGTGCCCAGCAACATTTTCTTGGCCAAATGGGGAGCGCGTCGTACCTTTGTTCGCATCATGGTGCTCTGGGGTTTGGCGACCGCAGCGACGGCTTTCATCTCCAGCGTAAGTCACCTTGTGACGCTGCGCCTGCTCTTGGGGGCATTCGAAGCCGGCTTTCTGCCAGGCATCGTTCTCTACCTCACTTTCTGGTTTCCTTCTTCGATGCGGGCGCGGGTAACGGCCGTCATTTTTGTTGCCAATGCGGCCGCCGGCTCTATTGCCGCGCCACTGACGGGCTGGATCATGACCGCAATGGATGGCTATCTCGGGATGGCTGGCTGGAGGTGGGTGTTCATTGTGGAAGGATTGCCAGCGTGCTTGCTGGGCATCTTTTGCTTCCTGACGCTGCGAGACCGCCCGGATGAGGCCGAATGGCTTAGCGACGTAGAGAAGGCAGTGGTCAAGGCAGATTTGGCTGCGGAAACCGTAGTCGTATCCGACCACTCCGCAGGTTTGCTTCGCCAGATTGTTGGAAACCCGATCAACTATCTTGTGGCTATGCTGTTCTTCACGGCGATCTGCAGCAACTACCTCCTATTTTTCTGGCTGCCAACAATTGTTCAAGAGAGCGGTGTGAAGTCTCTGACCCACATCGGTCTGCTCACGGCAATGCCGTTGGGAATGGGCTTCATCGGCGCGGTTGTGCTGAGCTGGACGTCGGACAGAATGAAGGAACGTCGCTGGCACTTGGCCGTTTGCTTCTGCCTGATTCCGCTCGGCCTTATCGCCGCGACCAACGTCCAGTCGCTGCCGCTCATGCTCGCGGCGTTTGCGGTCGCTAGCTTTGCTACTGGCGCAAGCGGTCCCCTTATCTGGTCGCTTCCGCCGGCATACCTCAGCAAGAAGGCCGCCGCGATTGGCATTGCCTTTATTAGTACCCTCGGAAATATCGCGGGCTTCGCCAGCCCCCCACTGCTCGGTTACATCAAGTCGAGCACCGGGAGTCTGACGCCCGGCGTGCTCGGCATCGCTCTTCTTGCCGCGGCCTGTGCACTCTGTATTGCGTTTGCATTCCCAGAGCGAGTCGTTCGTGTTGCCGACCAAGAAGCTATCGAAGGGGCCTGACCCCACTCCTCGCTGTACAGCGAACTGCGATTCTCATCATTCAGGTTCTGACGCTGGCCGCTCGATGCAGTGCCCAGCTCGCACTAAGGCAGTGCTTGATTCTTTGTAGCTTAGGAAGTAATCATGAGTAACAACAACAACGACTTTGATACCGACGTGCTGATTGTTGGCACGGGTCCGATGGGCGCGACCACCGCTCTGGCACTTGCGACCTATGGCGTCCGATGCCACATGGTCTCGCGATGGAACTGGCTTGCTGATACGCCTCGAGCGCATATCACGAACCAGCGAACCATGGAGGTATTTCGCGACCTGGGCATTGAGGACGATGTCCATGCTCAAGCTACCAGCTGGGACCAGATGGGCGACAGCCTTTTTGCTACAAGCTTGGCAGGTGAGGAACTTGTGAGACTCCGGGCATGGGGTACTGGGGAAGCTCGTCACGGAGACTACGTGAAGGGCAGCCCTTGCCCACTGGTTGACCTGATTCAACCGAAGATGGAGACCATTCTGTTTAACAGCGCTGCGCAGCGTGGGGCCACTTTTGCGATGAACACGGAATATTTGTCGCACGTGCAGGATGGCGAAGGTGTGACGGTCAATCTGCAAGACCGGCTCAGCCATCGAGAGTACACAGTCCGCGCTAAGTATCTGGTCGGGGCGGATGGTGCCAGGTCCAAAATTGTGGAGGAACTGGGATTGCAGGTCGAGGGGCAAATGGCACGCGCAGGAACTGCATATGTCATCTTCAATGCGGATCTGTCTCGCTACGTCAAGCATCGTCCGAGCATCCTGCATTGGATCGTCACTCCAGACGCCAGCTTTGGTGAGATTGGGTTCGGCTTGCTCCGCGCCGTCAAGCCTTGGACGCAATGGATCGCCGGTTGGGGGTTCGATATCGAGAAGGGTGACCCGGACCTCAGCGAAGAAACAGTATTGAATAAGATTCGCATCTTGGTGGGGGATCCTGATCTGGAAGTCGAGCTTGTTCGGAAATCCGTTTGGTACGTGAATCAAGCTTACGCGACGTCCTATTCCAAGCGCCGCGTTCACTGTGGAGGGGACGCCACGCATCGCCACCCGCCTTCGAGCGGATTGGGGCTGAACACCTGTGTCCAGGACGCATTCAATTTGGGTTGGAAGCTGGCGTACGTTCTGAAAGGCTATGCGGACGCGAGTTTGCTTCAATCATATTCCGATGAACGTGCGCCGGTGGGCAAGCAGATTGTTCTGCGCGCGAATCAATCCCGTCTGGATTACGCCCCTCTTAAATCTGTTTTCCGTGTTGAAGGAGCGTCTAATCCGGTTGCGGCTGGCATCGCTCGCTTCAAAGATCACGGCCCGGAAGGCGCACGTGCACGTCAATTAGCACAAGACGCTCTTGAATTGAAGAACCGCGAATTCAATGCACAAGGCGTTGAGATGAACCAACGATATCGCTCGGGTGCCGTCGCTGCGTCTGGCGAGCCTGCCGAGAATTGGAAGGTCGATCCGGAGCTTCACCTGCAGCCAACGAGCAGACCCGGTGCAAAGTTGCCCCATGCTTGGCTCATTGACGGAAATGGCGCGAAGATTTCGACGCTGGATGTTGTGGGGAAGGGAAAGTTCTCCCTCGTGACGGGCCTGTCTGGGGATGCGTGGGTTCAAGCTACGAAGGACCTCGGTGTGGATTATCTCCGCACCGTGGTCATCGGTGAGAGTGGACTGGAAGACCCGTATTGCGACTGGCAGCGTGTTCGTGAAATCGATGAAGCCGGAGCTCTTCTTGTTCGGCCGGACGGCTACGTTGCGTGGCGACAGCCTGGCAGCGTTTTTGACGTCGCTGCAGCGAAGGAACAACTTCAATCTGCGCTGTCAAGTGTTCTTGGGAAGGCGTGAGTATCGTTGCCGGGAAGGACGGAATGCCCCCGGCAGCGCGTCAACTTCAAATCCTGAAATTTTCTGAAGGAGTAGGAAAATCATGAGTGGCCAAACCACACTGACTGAAGTCGGTACCAGCAAGTTCGCCAGTATCAAGGATGGCGATCTGGAGCTCCGGATTCACTATAACGATATGGGAAAGGGGCCGGAGACGGTCGTCATGCTCCATGGTTCCGGCCCAGGTGCCAGCGGTTGGGCGAACTTCAATCGGAATCTGGAACCGCTGGTTGAGAAGGGATATCGGGTCATTCTCATGGATTGCCCAGGTTGGAGTAAGAGCGACGCTATCGTGTGCACCAGCTCCCGCAGCGAACTGAATGCACGTGCGCTAAAGGGGTTGCTTGACGTACTGGACATCCAGTCTCCCGTCCATATCATCGGGAACTCCATGGGCGGTCACAGTGCGGTTGCGTTTGCACTAGCGAACCCCGTGCGCGTTGGCAAGCTCATTCTGATGGGCGGGGGTACCGGAGGTCCGAGCCAGTTTGTGCCAATGCCGACAGAGGGCATCAAGCTTCTGCAAGGTCTCTACCGCGTCCCGACGATTGAGAACCTGAAGAAGATGATGAGCGTCTTCGTGTACGACACAAGCAGCCTGACGGAAGACCTCTTCCAGGCCCGGTTGGACAATATGCTGTCGCGCAAGGATCATCTCGAAAACTTTGTGAAGAGCATTGAAGCAAATCCCAAGCAATTCCCGGACGTCGGCCACCGCTTGGGCGAGGTCAAGGCGCCTACCCTGATTATCTGGGGTCGTGATGACCGCTTCGTACCGATGGATGTCGGCCTTCGCCTGCTTTGGGGAATGCCCAACGCGGAGTACCACATCTTCAACCGATGCGGTCACTGGGCGCAGTGGGAGCATGCTGACAAGTTCAATCGAATGGTCCTGGATTTCCTGGCCCATTAATCTCCGCTCTTTGGAAGGCGTGGCACGTGTGCGCCTTTCCACTTCATCCTTTTCTCCCTCTTGCCGAACCGTGCTGCCATAGCTGGTGCTATGGGTTATCGCGGATGAACGATTTCTGCATATCCCTTATAGCCGAATCGCAATACTTCAATCAGATCCGTCTCCATACCAGCGTCGCGAGAAAGATGGTCTAAACCTCAGCGTGCACGCGAAGGAACCGCAGGCTCCGAAGAGCCGAAGCATAGGACCAAAATTTTCGTGTGGGGGCAGTTTCGGAACTTGCCGATTCATTGGTTGTCGAGACTCAATCGCCTAATTCCCGTGTGGGACGTAGGGGGTGATCTCGGCGAGTGGGCCGTGACCGACCCATCGCTGCCCTTACCGTTCTGAAGGCTGAACGTCCGCATCTTGCGTGTGGATTCAACCGGTCAACGCAACGGTCTGATGGAATCGTTCAGCGGGTGTATCGAAGTTTAATGTCTTTCGCGGCCGTTCATTGAGTCGCCTCGCTATGGCGTTGAGCTTTGACTGGGAATAGATGGAGAGATCTGTCCCCTTTGGGAGGTACTGCCTCAGCAAGCCATTTGTGTTCTCGTTGGAACCGCGTTGCCAGGGATGTTGAGGGTCGCAGAAGTAGACGTTGACGTCGGTCGCGACAGTGAACCGCTTGTGCTGAGCCATCTCAGGTCCGCGAGCCCAGGTGAGAGACTTATATAGTTCCTGCGGCAACTTGCATGCATGCTTAATCAGAGCATTGACGACCGTCTCGCTGTCCTTGCTGTCAATCTTGACCAGCATGAGATATCGAGTCTGGCGCTCCACCAGGGTAACGATCTGGCTGCCACCACTGCCGCATAGCATGTCTCCCTCCCAATGCCTTGGTACTGCCCGGTCCTCAGTCGTGGCAGGCCGCTCCCTGATCGACACCGTTTCGCGAATCCGGCCATGGTCGTCCGTCTTTTGGGTGTGATGTCGCGAACGACGCATGGCTCGTTCACGCCGTAGGTGTTCGAGCAGTTCCTTCTTAAGCGCACCGCGGGCCTGCACGTATAGGCTGCGATAGATCGTCTCGTGTGACACCTGGTAGTCCTTGTTGACCGCGTAGGCGTGCTTAATCCAGCCTGCGATCTGTTCCGGTGACCACTGAAGCCGGAGCTTCGCTGCCACGACCTGCGCCAAGGCCTGGTTTCTGACGAGCTTGCATGTCTTGGGGCGGTGCGCTCGATCCCAGGCGAGTTGGTCAGCCTGATGCGCACGATAGCCATGAACTCCCCCATTTCGATTGAGCTCACGGCTAATGGTAGACGCCGCCCGCCCAAGCCGAGTTGCTATCGAGCGGATCGAGAGCCCCGCCACCACGGCCCGGGAAATCTCCTCTCGCTCGGAAAGCGTCAAGGCAAGCCGGGAGCGATGCCTTTGGGGGTGGCTGGATTCCGCCCGTCTGCGCCAGTATTCTCTGCACCGACGAGTGGTTGCGATCGAACAGTTGAGCAATGTGTTGCAGGGACTCGCCTTGACGCCAGCGTTCCCACATGAGTGCCTTCTGAGTCTCCGTGTAGTAGATTCGCCGTCTCTGTTTCATTTGCAGCACCCCTCAGGCTTGCAAAGCCCTTAGTGTGTTGCATCGACCGGTTGAATCCACAGCGCAAGAGCGGTCATCCACGCACCGCTACTCGGGGGCGGCAAGACTTTCGGAGGATGCCGAGGGCCAGTAGTGTCCGTCCGGCGTTGTCCGCGCGCCAAATATGGCCTGCCCAACCCGAACGACGGTGGCACCCTCTTCGATTGCAATCTCAAAGTCTCCAGACATGCCCATGGAGAGATGCCCCAGCAGTGCCGGATCGGGAACCTCCTGCAGCAATTGATCGCGAAGCTTGCGTAATCGGACGAAGCAATCTCGAACACGATCCATTTCGTCAGAAAAAATTGCGAGCGTCATGAGCCCTCGGACACGAAGCGTGGAAATGGGGGCAATGGACTTTAAGAAGGCAGCTACCTCTTCAGGAGGGAGGCCATATTTGCTGGCCTCATTTGACGTGTTGACCTGGATGAATACATCAAGCTGGCGTCGTTCGCGTGAAAGGTGCCGATCAAGCTCGACCGCTACTCGAAAGCTGTCCAGCGCCTGGAACTCGGAAGCGAATCGTGCCACGCTCTTTGCTTTGTTGGTTTGCAGATGCCCGACGATTGACCACTGAACGTCAGTGAGGTCACCCGTTAATTCCCACTTTTGTTGGGCCTCTTGCACCTTGTTTTCGCCAAAATTGCGTATCCCAGCGGCGTACGCGAGCCGTATCGCAGACTCGCCCTTGGTCTTGCTGATAGGTAGCAGCCGCACGCTCTCCGCGGGCCGTCCGGAGCGCTGACAGGCCTTTGCGATCCGTGCGTTCACGACGTTCACGTTTTGGCGGAAATCTCCAACCGATTCGGCTTGAGGCCAACGGCCATGCATGCTGTGAAGTTGGGATGCGGGTGGTGTCGTCTTTGAGCTTTCGGTTTTCACTGGCGAAGGATAGTTGTGTGCAGGTTATGGGTGACTAGAGATACGCCAGAGCATCTAGTGGCTTTCCGTGTCTGCCAAGTTGTGAACGAGCAGGAAGATGCAACCTGATCGGCTATGGAAGTCAGCATCGACAGTTCCCTTATCGGCCACCGCGGCACACCCAGCAGTGAGCCGATGGCCATTTTGTACAGCTTCCCCTTCGAGAAGGTAGACGAACTCGGGTCCGAGGTGTTGATGGATAGGAAAGTGCGCTCCGCTGTCGAATCTCACCAGTTCCATTGCGTTTCCATCCGCCTTCCCTAGTTTCTTGATATATACGCCGTCGGCGTGGCGAGACGGCTGCCAGGGCATGATGGCGCTATCGAAGAACTTGAAGGCGGGTGAAAGCGTGGTGCTCATGTCATTGATCTCCGGTCGTGAACGCTGCAGCGGGAACTTGATGCCGTCAGATCGGGGCGCAGCCCCGTTCAATGTTATTCCACGGAACCTTGTTCAGGAAGTCCTCGGCCCGCATACGACCATCGGCGTCGCCGATTATCGACATACCGAATGGCCGCGTTGGATAGTGGCCCATGCAGGTCGTCTCAAAGTGGCCCTGTCGCGATTTCAGTCCTGGCATCAGGATTGTGCGGCACGCTTCGTGCATGAGCCATAAACCACAAGGAGACTGCCATGGCGCAGACGGGCACTACGTCCAATAGCGTGAATACGCAACCTATTACATGGGAAGCGGCCGAAGCCGCGATGCACCTCTCGGAACAGCGGTTCGAGAGCGGCGATGTAGACGGGCTGGTCTCGAAGTATCGCGAGGACGTTGTAATACGATTCGCGACGCTGCCAGAGATCCGCGGCCGCGCTGCCGCAAAAGCCTGGCTTGAGAAGCGCCTCCAGCGGCAATTGGACTACAAGCTCAAGAAGGTCCTCCTGTCGATCGACGGCTACAAGGTGACCCGAGCTTGGACCGGAACATGGGTGGATGCCCACACGAAAAAGCAGATGGAGGGTCGCGGCATTGAATTCATGCAATACACCGAGGGCGGTGAACTGGCGCTTTGGGACGCATGCTTCCACGTTTGGGAGAAAGGTCACCGCGCCGAGAGCGAGTACTTCGACGGAGTTTGACAGCGCACCCGCCAAGTCCTGACGCTTCACGGAGGGACATGTCCGGAACGACCGTTTCGGCGAGATGAACCAGAAAAGGAGGCTGTATCGTTGGAGCGGCCTCCTTTCTCCTTTCTCATTTCCACATTCACGCTAGGGCACGATCTTCCAGGCGCTGAGTAGTAACAGTTGACGGATTGTCGGCTTCCAGAATCCAGGCCGCCGCTCTCTCGGCCATCATGATCGTCGGACTATTCGTGTTGCCACTCGTAATGGCAGGCATGGCACCGGCATCCACGACACGCAATCCCTTGACACCACGAACCCGGAATCGCGAGTCCAGAACGGCGGTCGGATCGTTCTCCGCGCCCATCTTCGTTGTGCCGACTGGATGGAAGATCGTGGTGGCGATGTCCCCGGCCAGGCGAGCGAGGTCTTCCTCCGACTGGTATTGAGAACCGGGCTTCCATTCCACGGGCTCGAACTTCTGCAGGGCCGGTTGCTCCACGATGCGGCGCGTTACTCTCAGGGAATCAGCCGCCACCTTCCGATCATCCGAGGTACTGAGATAGTTGGGGTCGATTGCTGGCGCCTGCCGGAAATCCGGACTTTTGATCTTGACCGTGCCGCGACTGGACGGGTTCAAGTTGCAGACGCTTGCCGTGATAGCTGGGAAGCTGTGCAGCGGATCACCGAAGGCTTCCAGAGACAGTGGTTGCACATGGTACTGAATGTTCGGCGCTTCATACTCAACGGAACTTCGCGTGAAGATGCCCAACTGCGATGGCGCCATGCTCATCGGACCGGTGCGCTTCAGGGCATACTCCATGCCGATGCGAGCCTTGCCATACCACGTGGACGCCATCGTATTAAGTGTCAGCGCACCTTTGATCTTGTAGACCGAGCGGATCTGCAAATGGTCCTGAAGGTTCTCACCCACGCCTGGCAAATCGTGGACGACGGGTACATCGAACTTGCGCAGGGTTTCCGCAGGGCCGATTCCGGAGAGTTGGAGAAGCTGGGGCGATCCGATTGCGCCGGCGCAGAGTATCACTTCCCGCGTCGCTTTGACTTCCACGAAGCTATTGTTTCGCAGGACACGAGCGCCAGTGCATCGGAGTTCGCCATCAGCCTCACGTGCGATCTCGAGGCGTGCCACCTGAGCATGCGTCCAAATATCCAGGTTCAAGCGATCACTGCACGGGTGCAGGAACGCCTTCGCTGTATTCCATCGCCAGCCGTTCTTCTGATTTACCTGAAAGTAGCCCACGCCTTCGTTGGTCCCGGTATTGAAATCGTCCGTGGCGCGGATGCCTGCTTCTTGGGCGGCGATTGAGAAAGCGTCGAGGATATCCCAGCGGAGGCGCTGTTTCTCCACGCGCCATTCGCCGCCCGCGCCATGAAATTCGCTCGTGCCGCCGTAGTGGTCTTCGTGCTCTTTGAAGGCCGGAAGAACGTTGCTCCACAGCCATGCACTGTCGCCGGTAGCCTTGGCCCATCCGTCATAGTCGCGGGCCTGCCCGCGCATGTAGATCATGCCATTGATGCTCGAACACCCGCCAAGCGTACGTCCTCGGGGATAGCGGAGCGAGCGGCCGTTCAGCCCAGGCGATGGCTCTGTCCAATAGAGCCAATCTGTGCGAGGATTTCCGATGCAATAGAGGTATCCGACGGGAACATGGATCCATGGATAGTTGTCCTTACCACCGGCTTCGAGTAGCAGCACGCGATAGCGCCCGCTGTCGCTCAGTCGATTGGCCATCAATGAACCAGCGCTACCTGCGCCAACTATGACGTAGTCGTATGTGACCTTGTTCATGTCTCCTATTCTCCGTATCGTTTTCTATCAAGCCGAATCGGTAAGCTTCGCAGCTACCAGTCGGCAGCGCCGATGAATCAGCATCACCAGATGGCTTCATCAGATGTCAGTGTCAGCGTAACGCTGAAGAAACGCCAATGAGTATTCGGCGCGCGGGTTATAAGGAATGAAAATATGAGAGGTGTCTCGGATATCCAGATCCTGCGTGCCTTCGTCGCGGTAGGTCGAGACGGAAACGTATCGCGCGCCGCAGAGCAGCTCCACTTGAGTCAGCCAGCGGTGAGCCTGCAGTTGAAAGCTGCTTCCAGTCACACTGGCCTTCAACTGTTCCAACGCAAGGCGCACGGATTGGAACTCACCCCGGAAGGACTGGCGTTGCTTCCTTTTGCGGAACGCACCTTGGCCGCGCTCACCGAGTTCAATGGCATGGCCGCCAGTCTGCACACCTCGGTGCGCGGCATTGTGCGCATAGGGACAATCCTCGATCCGGAGTTCACGCGGCTCGGTGAACTTCTTCACCAACTCGTACAGTTGGCACCGCACGCGGAGATCGAGCTTCGTCAGGAGATGAGCGGTGCTGTGCTGGAGCACATCCAACGCGATGCCCTGGATGTTGGGTTCTATCTGTCGCCCACCTGCGACACGGAATTCAACGACGAAAGCTTGATGCATGCTGAAGAGCTCACTGAATATGCGTATCGTGTCGTTGCACCCCCGGGTTGGCGCGCTCGAGTGGCAGACGGCGACTGGAACGGACTGGCCGCGCTGCCCTGGCTAGGAACACCTGCACAGTCGATCCACTCGAGATTGCTCAAATCAATCTATGGATCCGGGTCACAGACCGGTTTGACGCCCAGACGGGTTGCCTTGGTCGACCAGGAGTCTTCAATGATTGACTTGGTCAAGTCCGGCGTCGGCCTGTCCCTTGTACGGGACTCCCTTGCGATACGAGAGAGCCAAGCCCACGGCATCGAAATAGTTCCGAACGTAATGCTGCAATGCCGCCTGATGTTCGTTTGTCTGAAGGCGAGACGTAACGAGCCCGGGATTGCAGCGGTATGGCGTGCTTTGGACCGCGCGTGGATGCGACCAACGTCGTAGAAATGAAAAGCGGCCACGGCAGGGAATCCGTGGCCCAAAGGGTCATCTACTACGATCTCGCTGGGACGCGTCTTACTGGGTCAGCTCCAGCTCGGCGACGATACTGTTCACGTTCGCACGGACGTCATCGGAGAGCTTGCGGACGGGCAGCGGCAGGTTCTGCGCGCCGATCAGTCCAAGCTGCTCCGCGATGGCTGCCACGACGCGGAGGCTACCGTGCTGACGGAAGAGCGCCCAGAGCGGCTCGAGCCGAGCCGACAGTTGCGCGGCCTCATCGGCCTTGCCAGCTTGTGCTGCACGCGTGATTGCCAGGCAGGTTTGAGGTAGCAGGCCACCTATGACCGAATACCAGGCATCACATCCGGCGTTAAGACCCGTTGCGGCGAAGGCATCGCCGCTGACGCCGATGGAGACGCCAGCGGGGATCTTCTCGCGCAGGCGATCGACTCGAGCGCGCGCATCCGCGAGGCTAGGCGGCACGCCGGGAATCTTGATCGACTTGACGTTGGGCAACCGCGCGATGCGAGCGTGCAAATCATCCGAGAACTCAAAATGCGTAGTGCCGGGGTTGTCGTACACGCAAAGCGGTACCGAAAGCGTGCCGCAGACCGTCTCGAACAGGCCGAACACCTCTTCGGCCGTCAGTTTCTGGTACGAGACCGGCGCCAGCAGAACCGCCGAAGCGCCGGCTTTCTGAGCGTCGTCTGCCAGTTCCAGTACATCCCTCGTACTGATGGCGCCGATGCCGATCATCACGGGGATGCCTCCCGCGTGCTCTACGGCGAGCTTCGCTACACGAGCACGCTCTTCCCGCCGCAGGTACGCATAGCTACCCGTCGAACCGAGTGCACCGATGGAGTCGACCTTTGCATCGACGAGTCGTTGCATCAGTTTTGCGAAAGCGCGTTCGTCGACGCCCTGTTCGCTGAAGGGGGTGAGGGGGAAAGCGCTCAGACCGGAAAACATATTTACTCCTTTACATGCAGCAGCTTGCGACAGTCGCGAGCGTTCGGTTAGTCAAGCTTGATGCCAGTCTTGTCGACGAGCTTGCGCCACTTGTCGATTTCGGCGACCTGGAAGGTCCTGAGTTGCTGAGGGGTTCCGCCGCCGCCACTGAGTTCCATGATGTCGGTAGCCTTGATCACTTCTGGTGTAGTCAGAGATGCATTGATCTCCTTGTTCAGGCGATCAATGATGGGCTGGGGCGTACCCTTCGGGGCAAAGATGGCAAACCACGTGTCAACTTCATACTGGCCGAGGTTGGCTTCGGTGAGCGTGGGTACCGTGGCATTGAACTTGCCGCGCGCCTTCGAGGTGACCGCCAGCGGCTTGAGCTTGCTCGAGCTAACCAGCGAGCGGGACGTGCCGGTGTTTTCGACAGCGAAGTTCACCTGGCCCCCCATCAGGTCGGTGAGCATGCCGCCGGCGTTGTTGTAGACAATGGTCTCAGCCTGGATGCCAGCCATCGACTTGATCAGTTCGATCCACACTCGCGCAGTGGTGTTGGCCGCGCCGATATTGGTTTTGCCGGGATTCTCCTTGGCGTACTTCAGGAAGTCCGCCATCGACTTCGCGCCGGTGGTTTGATTCGTCAGGACGACCATTGCGCCCTTGCCGAGAAACGCGATGGGTTCAAAGTCGCCGACCGGGTCGAAATTCAGATGGGAGTACAGGCTTTTGTTCGCCGCGAAGGCCGAATTGGCGCCGATGACAATGGTGTAGCCATCAGGCTTTGCCCGCGCAGCATAGGCAACACCGATATTCGTACCGGCTCCTGGGCGATTCTCCACCACGATAGGCTGTCCTATCTTTGGGGATACTGCAGTCGAGATAGCTCGTGCAACTGTGTCCAGGCCGGTGCCAGGCGAATAGGGAACCACCAGCGTAAGCGGGCGCGACGGATACGTTTGTGCCGTAGCCTCGCCGAGCGGCGCAAGGATGGTGCAAACGCACAGAAGTAGGGCTTTGAGTTTGGTCATCACAACCTCTTGTATAGGGCAGAGTCGCGTGGGGACGCGACAAACGACTGTTGGGCCGTAGGCCTGCTCAGGCGAGGTTGGACGGACGGAGGCAGGAAACCAGTTCCCATTTGATGATCTTCTTGCCGCGGAAGGTGAGAATTTCCAGTGCGCGCGTGCGACGGGGCTGACCTTGCGAAGCTGCGCCCGCCCATCGCACATCGAGTTCGGTAACGACCTGATTGTCCACGACAAATCGTACCGTCTTGTCCAGGTGGTATTCGGTCATGTCATTGAAGCGCTGCGTCAGCACGCCTTCGAACTCTTTCTTGCCCATTACTGGCAGTTCGCCGTATTGGATCTCCACGTCATCGGCCAGTCCGTCAATGATCGCTGCGACATTGCGGTCGTTGTAAAGCGACGCTCGGCTGTCGAAGTGTGCCTGCGCTTCCTGAACGTTTTGGAAGCCGGAAACTGCTTGGTTGGTACTCGTCATGAAATATCTCCTTGGTAAGGGCGTACGGTTCACAGGCGGTGGGGCTTGGGAATCTTCTTTGGTCTGTGCCGTGTGCGTGGCCTGCTTCTTGCGTCGAGGCTCTGTGTACAGCTCACCCACCGTTGATTGGATTTTGTGATTGGACTGGTTTATGGTGTAGGTCCAGTATCCATAAAAGTTTGTGAGCCAGTATTTATGCCAAGACGTCGTCTAGCCGTGGAACTGCCTTTCGTTGGCACGTTGGATCGCGCCGAAGGACAGCTCGGACGCCAACTGACCGCAGTGTTGCGATCCGCGATCAGATCAGGAGAGTTGAAGCCTGGCGAGGCTTTGCCGTCTACCCGTCATCTCGCGAGCTCACTAGGGATTTCACGAGGTCTTGTGACCGATGCCTTTGAGCAGCTTGTTGCCGAAGGTTTTCTCGAAGCGCACGCCGGCAGCGGGACGAAGGTTTCGACGACGCTGTCAGAATTGCCCCAGACAACGGGCGAGACAGTCCCAAAGCGCTCCAGAGGTAAGCCCACTCTTCATCCAAGAGCGGCCGCATTCGCCGATGTCGCACGTCAGTTCGCGCCGCTCCCGTCCGTCCCGTTCGCTGTTTCCGTTCCAGTCGGCCCGACGGCGCCCGATGACACTTGGCGCCGCCTGGGGAACCGTACTCGGGGATTGCGTGCGGCGGCGCCCTCCGGGTACGACGATCCCCAAGGCGTCGCCGTCTTGCGAACTGCTATCGCGGACTATGTTCGTAAGTCCAGATCCGTACATTGCTCGCCGGAGCAAGTGATCATCACAGCAGGTACGCAACAGGGGCTCTATCTCGCCTGCCAGGTCTTGCTGGAGCCAATAGACCGTGTCTGGGTGGAGGACCCGGCGTACCGCGGCATAACGGGAATTCTGGAAGCCATGGGCGCGAACGAGCGGATGGTCCGGGTGCCAGTGGACGAAGCGGGGATGGACGTGGAATATGGCGTGCGTGTTGCAGAGGAGGCCCGCGCCGCATTTGTCACGCCTTCGCACCAGTATCCACTGGGAATGCCTCTGAGCATGGCGCGCCGCACCGCTCTCATTGCCTGGGCACGCAAGAACGATTCGTGGATCGTTGAAGACGACTACGACAGCGAACTGCGCTACGTGGGACACCCGTTCCCCTCGCTGCAAGGGTTGGCGCCCGACCGGGTCATCTATCTGGGCACCTTCAGCAAGATCCTTTTTCCGTCGTTGCGGTTGGGATACTTAATCGTGCCAGAGCATCTCGTTGCGTCCTTTTGTGGCGCGCGGAGCCTGATGGACCGGCATCCGCCTAGCGCGGATCAGCACTCCCTGGCAGCGTTCATCGCGGAAGGTCACCTTGATCGTCACATCAGGCGAGTGAGACTGGTCTATGCGGACCGGCGTGCCTACCTCATCGAAATCATTGAGCGGACCATCCCGCAGGATCTCGCCTGGCTCCAGCCCGGCGATCAGGGTATGCACCTGGTTTTGTGGATGACCACCTCTATTCGTGACGAGTTGGTCGCAGCAGAAGCCATGCAGGCGGGCGTTTCTGTTCGTGCGGTGTCTCCCATGTATGCGGACAATGGCGGTCCTCAGGGACTGATTCTCGGCCTTGGCGGATACACGAACGAACAGATGGAGCGCGCAGTAAAGAAACTCGCAACGATCATCGCGGATCGGGCCGGAGTCAAACTCTCTCGGAAACGCACGCGTTAGGAAGAAAAAATGCCCGGGGCTGTCGCCTCGGGCTTCAAGTAGCGGAATGGCTATTCTGCGTACTTACTTCGCCGTTGGCATGGCGAACTCCGCGCCGCGGGCAGTATCGTTCGGCCAACGTTGCATGACGCTCTTCTGACGGGTGTAGAAGCGAACTCCCTCTTCGCCATACGCGTGCATGTCACCAAAAAGCGAGCGCTTCCAGCCGCCGAAGCCATGCCAGGCCATCGGTACCGGAATCGGCACGTTGATGCCGACCATGCCGACTTCGATGCGACGGCTGAATTCGCGCGCAATCTGACCATCCCGGGTGTAGCACGCCACGCCATTGGCAAACTCGTGGCTGTTCACGAGCTTGACCGCTTCGGCAAAGTCTTTCACGCGGACACAGGCAAGCACCGGGCCGAAAATCTCTTCACGGTAGATGCGCATCTCCGGGGTGACGTTGTCGAAGAGCGTCCCGCCGGTGAAGAAGCCGTTTTCATGACCGGGTACGCGGTATTTGCGGCCGTCCACGAGCAGGTCAGCGCCTTCTTCGACGCCGATGGCGATATAGTTTTCGATGCGTTCCAGGGCTTCCCGCGTCACAACCGGCCCCATCTCGGCGTCGCTTTCCATGCCGTTCTTGATGACCAGTTCCAGCGCACGAGCCTTCAGCTTGGGGATCACCTTGTCCGCGACGTCGCCGACCAGCACCGCGACGGAAATCGCCATGCAGCGCTCCCCGGCCGAGCCGTACGCTGCACCAATCAACCCGTCGACCGCCTGATCGATGTCGGCGTCGGGCATTACGACCATGTGGTTCTTGGCCCCGCCCAGGGCCTGCACGCGCTTGCCAAGCTTCGCGCCCGTTTCGTAGATATAGTTGGCGATGGGGGTTGAACCCACGAAGCTCACTGCACGGACATCGTCATGGTGAAGCAGCGCGTCGACCACCGTCTTGCCACCTTGCACAACGTTGAACACACCATCAGGCAGGCCGGCTTCCTTGAGCAGATTTGCCATAAACAGCGATGCTGACGGGTCACGTTCGCTCGGCTTGAGAATGAAGCAATTGCCGGCGGCGATGGCAACAGGGAACATCCAGCACGGAACCATGCAGGGGAAGTTGAACGGCGTAATGCCTGCAACCACGCCAAGCGGTTGTCGCAGCGTCCAGTTGTCCATCCCCGTGGAAACCTGGTCCGTAAAGTCGCCCTTCAGCAGTTGCGGAATGCCACAGGCAAACTCGATGATGTCGATTCCACGGCTCACTTCGCCGGCAGCGTCGCTCAACACCTTGCCGTGCTCGGCAGTGATGATGGCTGCGAGCTGATCCTTGTCGCGGTTCATCAGCTCCAGAAATTTGAACATGATGCGCGCCCGGCGAATCGGCGGCGTATCCGCCCACTTGGGAAACGCAGCGTTTGCGCTGGCCACTGCGGCGTCGACATCCTTGGCGTCGCCAAGGCGGACCTGCCTGGCGACTTCACCAGTGGCGGGGTTGTACACGGCCTGCGTCTTCTCGCCGCTGCCGACGGACGTTTGGCCTGCGATGTAGTGGACGACTTCGGCGGAACTGGTGAAGGGTGCAGTCACTGGGATCTCCTTGAATAGTTTTTCCAACCAACGGCTGCAGTGTAGGAATGCGTGGACAAACACGGTAGATGGTCAAACGCAAACTTATTGTTTAGGATTTCCATCTAGTGGGGTGCCGGAACGCAGAATAATGGAGCTGGTATGGCGAAGCCGAAGAAGGACAGTGTCGAGCGGTTGTGGGAGCACCTGCATTGGCTCTCAGTGTTGGATCAGCAGGGCAGCTTCAGTCGGGCTGCGGTCCGGCTGGGGGTCAGCAAGGCCTCGATGAGCCAACGCATTGCAGAACTGGAGCGCTCCGCGGGGATTACGCTAGTGCAACGAACAACAAGGAGCGCTGCCCTCACCGACGCTGGCCGCCAGCTTGTCGATTCGACCCGCGGCGCATTCGAGCAGATTGCGAACGGGTTCGCCAACGTGCAGGAACTGGCAGATACCCCGCGGGGCATACTCAAGGTCACCGCACCCGTTGCGTTCGCTCGGCAGCAGTTGGTGCCGTTGCTCCCAGGATTTCTTAACAAGTATCCTGACATCAGGCTGGAACTGGACATGTCAGACCGTCTGAGGGCGCTGGCTCAGGAAGGCTTCGACATGGCCATACGGCACACGGGAGCGCCGCCCGAGACTCATGTCGCATGGATGTTGTCGCAGACGCGCACGGTGCTTGTGGCGAACAGCAGATATCTCAAAAGCCGCGGCATCCCCGCCTCGCCGGCAGCCCTGGCCGACCATCAATGTCTCCACTACCCACGCGCCCATGGCGCCGTGACATGGACATTCGTCCCGGCGAAGACAGGGCAACAGCGTCGTGTCGATCCGATCACAGTGGCGGTCAATGGCCCCCTGGGTGTCAACAATAGCGAAGCGCTTCGCGATGCGGCGATTGCCGGTTTGGGAATCGCCTTGTTGCCTGACTTCAGCGCCCAGAGTGCCCTGGAAAAAGGCCAGCTTGTCGAAGTACTCCCTGACTGGCAGTCGACAGGGGCGTTTGGCGAATGGCTTTACGTGATCCGCCCGTATAGCGCGCATGCATCTCGCGTCAGTCAGGTTTTTGTCGAGTATTTCCGGGAAGCCTTCAGGAGCGGCTTCCGGCACTCCAGCGCTGACAATGCGAGCGCGGAACCCGCTCGTAAGCGAAGAGTCATGCCCGGCGGGCGCGTGCCTGGAGGGTGAGCGGGCGCGGAGGACGGCGAATACTGGCTCAGTGAAATTTATCGAAAATGGCTCTTCATGCTGGCCCAAAGGTGCGTCAGTATCGGCCCCACTCGGAAGTCCACCAGTGAGGCAAGACATGAGCACGAATGAAGTAGCACCCCAGGAATCCAATACCGAGTATCGCAGTTGGCTTTGCGTCATCTGCGGCCTCGTCTACAACGAGCGCGATGGTCTTCCTGATGACGGTATCGCGCCCGGCACGAGGTGGGAAGATGTTCCCGAGGACTGGATCTGCGAGGACTGCGGCGCCGGAAAAGGCGATTTCGAGTTGATCGAAGGCTAACGCCATATCCGTTCTACCCCACCCCCACACCCAAACAACGAAAGCGAATTCCATCATGTACGTACCCGCCCATTTTGAAGTCCCCAACGTCGAAGACCTGCATCGCCTGATGCGCGAGCATCCGTTCGCGGTGCTGGTGACCAACGGCAAGAACGGCCTGGATGCCAACCACATTCCCTTCGAACTCGAGCTTCCACCCGGAAAACAAGGTGTACTCCATGGGCACGTGGCGCGAAATAACCCGGTGTGGATGGATATCAAGGATGGCGACGATGTCATGGTCGTCTTCCGTGCCGAAGACGCTTACATCACGCCGACATGGTTCCCGAGCAAGCACGAGTTCAAGAAGCAAGTGCCAACATGGAACTATCGCGTGGCCCATGCGCACGGCAAGGTCAAGATCAGGGACGATGAACGGTATGTGCGCGGCGTGGTGGCCAAGTTGACGCGCACGCATGAGTCCTCGCAGCCGAAGCCCTGGAAGATGAGCGACTCGCCCGTCGACTACATGGAAACGATGCTCAAGGCGATTGTCGGCATCGAGATCGAGATCGAGCGGATCGTGGGCAAGTTCAAGCTGAGCCAGAATCGTGAACTGCGCGACAAGGTCAGCGCTGGCGAGGCGCTGAAAGCCCAGGGTGACGTTGCGCTGGGTCAGGCGATGCTCGACGCCATTGAAGAGCAGCCTCAATAAGGCAGCGAGAGCTGCAGGCTTGTGTACCAAGCAATCTCCAGAGGAAGTATGAGTTCAGATCGCATTGTTGTAATTGGCGCAGGCCACAGCGGGTGCAAGGCGGCCCAGGCATTGCGCAAGCATGGCTGGACGGGTGAAATCACCATGATCGGCAAGGAAGCTTGCGCGCCCTACGATCGTCCTCCACTGTCCAAAGCCGTGTTGCTGGGTAAGAAGTCCCATGATCAGTGCTCGTTCTTCCCGATGGAGTGGTATCAGAAGAATGATATCGAGCTACGGTTGGGGCATACGGTCCAGAGCATCGACGCAACGGCAAAGACAGTGACGCTGGAAGGTGGCGAGGTGGTTGCCTATCAGAAATTGCTGATCGCCACCGGCGCCGATCTAAACGTCTTGCCGATTCCCGGAGCCAATCTGCCGGGTGTGGAGGGACTCAGAACGCCCGAGCAGGCTGCGCGTATTGCAGCCTCGCTGCACGAAGGTAATCGTATCGTCGTGATCGGTGCCGGCTTCATTGGTCTGGAAGTTGCTGCGGCCGCGGTAGAGAAAGGCTGCCATGTAGAACTGCTCGAAGCAGCGCCCCAGGCGTTAGGACGGAGCCTTCCTGCCCGAATTTCGGACGAACTGATTGCCTTTCACAGGCATAAGGGCGTCCATTTCCGGTTCGGTGCACGCGTTGCGTCGATTGAAGGCCAGGAACGTGCAGAAGCCGTTGTTCTGAACGACGGTACCCGAATTCCATGCGACATCATCGTCTACGGAATCGGTGTGCGACCTAACACGGACATTGCCAAAGCCGCCGGTATCTCAGTGGACAACGGTATCGTCGTGGATGAATATTTGAAGACGTCCGCGCCTGACATCTACGCATGCGGCGATGTCACCAGCTACTTCTGCGGCTTGTTCAATCAAGCTCTTCGTCTGGAGAGCTGGAAGAATGCAGAAGAGCAGGCCGACACCGTTGCGCGGAACATGGTGGGCCAGCGTGTGAACTACTCCCACGTGCCGTGGTTCTGGTCGAATCAGTTCGATCTGACTCTACAAGTTTCTGGGCTGCCGTCCCTAGGCACGCAGCACGCGGAGCGGACCATTGGCGACAGCAAACTTTATCTGTCTACCGACGATGGCGGAGTGACTGTCGGCGTGAGTGCGTTGGGCTCTGTCAGGGAGATCGCGATGCCGATGAAAGTTGCGAAGGCGTTTGTGGAAGGGCGTAGGCACATCGATCTCGAACGGTTCTCGGATTCGTCGGTTCCGTTGCACGCGCTAACTGAATGAGGCTGGGGAGGCATCCGTGCGATGCTCGCGCGCTCCCCATAGCACAAGCATGGGACTAAATTTGTGCGAGAGGCGGATCGGATCTTCTACGCCAGAAGCGACTCGCCGCGCTCATTGAAGCTCAAGTTAGATGGAAGATCTGTCTCGATGGAGTGGCCAGTTAATGAACCCTACGGACGCGATTGGTCGGCTTGCCCGTTACGTCGGGTGCGCTGACTCTGAGGCGGCAATATAACGACGTAAGACAAAAGGCCACAGAAGCAGCACGTAGCCCAGCAAGAGCCAGAGGAAAAAGGCGCGGGAGTATCGATAAGCGCAGCACGAATCTCGAAGGAATCGCGACTCTCGCGCTATCGTCCCAGTCTAGATTGCTTGTCCGGATAGGCGTGAGCGATAACGGGAATATCTATCGCGCAATATCCATGCGCAGCGATATCGGCAATCACATTGATGGCACTTAGGCCCAGCATGGGTGTCTCTTCAGTTATCGAAGAGTCATGGACTCGTTCCACATCGCCAAGCCAGTCGCGGACTTCTGCTGGCAGGTCAGAAAGCTGGCGACCACGCGGGGCAAATACGGCCCGTTGTCGGCCACGGTAAAGTGTGATGTCTATGTGTGTATGGGATTGGCTTGCGAAATCTAACTTGGCTTTCCCGCCGCATTGCTGAAAAGGAACATGTGGCTGATGGGTGCGCAGCCAGTCCAGTGCGTGCGCAGCGGTGGGAAATCGTTCGCGCGGAACCATGGCGGTCCCGTCCTGAAATGTCAGCGTGACATGCCAGCAATGTCCTGCGAATTTTATCGTGGCGTTAGTCGCTCGCCCACCTGCTTTCATGTTTTCTGTCCCTCCCGCGACCCAGATATTGCCTCAAACACATCTCGCGCAAGATGTCCAAAAACCAACCAATCCGGACAGCGTTCGAACGTTACTGAGGCTTGGATGGTTGAGGCTCATTGCTAGGTGGGAAAACGTCTCATCGGATGTCGCGATCTGCGCTCGCGAGGGCGGCCAGCCCGTCCTGGAGTAAGCGGCTCGTCTGCTTCTTTTGTCAGCTCACAACGATAAGCGATGTTGCTTCTATCACATTCAAGGCAGGCATTATTTTCGCTTGTGTTTTTTACACGCAGCCTTGCCGAACTGGAATCAGTCGAAGCGGCCCGAGGCTGTGCGCTTCGCTGATGGCAATCCACGGAAAAAAGGCGATGGCCTCGGACATGGTGACGGATAGCCGGATGCACCGGCCTGAGTGACGGTAAGGCGATTCTACCGGGCTGAATGCGAGCGTCCATTGAGATGCGCCGGCAGGCCAGATGGATTTTCCTACAAGTGCTGGAGCAGAGTAGCGTGCTAGATACGTCGGGAGCGATTTCCGACCCTAAGCTGCCCGTCAGCGTATGGCAAGCTATGACTGTTCTCAAGCGACTATTGGACATCGGAGATCATGTCTCCGATAGGGCGGTCCTAGAAGATGCTTGCGCAGGGCCAGCGAACATTGGTAGGCGCGAATTCAACGGCCTCATTTCTGGCAAAACAAGGTATTTGCCCAGCATTAGATTGACCTCTTTGCCACCAATTTTTAGAAAAGACGCGGGCTTAGGCCAGCAGATCGACAAGCTCGTCAATCTCTTTCGCACAGGCCTGGGCGGCCAGGGTCTCTATGCGTCGGTAAAGCCTAATGATGGCTTCGCCTCCCGGCGTCAGATTGGTGCCACCGCGGTCTTCGCCACCGTGTGCGGAGACAACGGCGGGTGCGCGCATGGCTCCATTGATCTCCTGCACCAGCAGCCACGCGCGGCGGTAGGACATTTGCATGCTGCGTGCCGCCGCCGATATCGAGCCGTAGTCCCGAATGGCTTCGAGCAGCGAGACCTTGCCGGGGCCGATTGCGACCACGTCCGCCACCGTGATGCGCATGCGAAATTTCACGTTGGTCTGAGGCGGGATGTCGGGTTTCTTGGCCATGCGGCAGTCTACTGCACGTCAGGGCTCTTTGCTCCAATTCCCGTCGCCCCCCGTTTCTGTGCAGAAGCGCGGCGCAGGCGGGTCGCCGTTATATTCAATGGTATATTACGGAGAATTTCCCACCGTGCCTCCGGCCATGAAGTTCCGCTTCAAACTCTCACCGTCCATCGATATTGGCGACACCCCCCAGCCGGCCGACAACGTGTTCCGCTTATTGTGTGCAATCCGCGAGAGCGGTTCGCTGCAGCAGGCTGCGCTAAGCGTTGGGCTGTCATACCGCTATGCGTGGGGCACCATTCGTCATTGGGAGACGCTGTTCGACCGCAGCATCGTGACGATGCGCCGCGGCAAAGGCGCTGAGCTGACGCCGTTCGGACAGAGCCTGCTGGTGGCGGAGAGCCGGGTGCGCGAGACGGTGGAACCGGTTATCGAATCGGCTGCCGTGGAGTTTCATCGCTATCTGGGCGAAACGCTGGCGTCGCGTCCGCAGGTGCGTTTCTCGGGTCGGCCGGATGCCTCCATTGGCGTCGTGAAGCAGTCGCTAGCGGCGGGCAATCCCGATCTTTCTTTCGATGCGGTGTTCTGCGGCGCACTCGATGGACTCATTTGCCTGCACGAGCGGCAGGCAGAACTGGCTGGTTTTCATGTCTCGCCGCTCCACCAGCCCGGAACACGTGTGCACGCTGCCTTCAGGCCGCTGCTCAAGCCTGCCGATGTCCGTCTAATCCGCGTCGCGTGGCGTGAGCAGGGGCTGATGGCGGTGCCGCATATGGCAGCCAACGTACGTTGCGTAGCGGACCTCGCCTCTCCGAAGGTGCGATTCATCAACCGGGAGCGCGGCTCAGCTACGCGTGCTCTGTTCGATCAGGTAGTGGCCGCCGAAGGCTTGCACGCGGAGCGCATTGCCGGGTATGACGCTTATGCCATGGGCAATCGGGGTGTAGCGGAGGCCATCCGGAAAGGGGAAGCGGACGTCGGATTCGGGCTGCGCGCAGCGGCCGAATCGCTCGGTTTGCATTTCGTGCCACTTACGCACGAGGCGTACTACCTGGCGTTACGTAATGCGGACAAGGACGCGGCCTGGGTAGAGCGGCTGCTGGAATTGTTGAAATCCCCGCCCGTCGCCCGGCAGCTCGGTGCTATTCCGGGACACCGGCTGGAGCCGGCACTCCGGTTAATGCCGCTGCAGGAAGCGCTACCCTGGTAGCGCCAAGCAAGGTGCGTAGTGTTCAGCCTTCGATTCCGACAATCACGCTGGACGCCTTGAACATCGCCGCAGCCGGCTTACCCACCGCCAGACCCAGACGATCGACGCTGGTGTTGGTGATGATGGCGGACACGGCCACGCCGTTGTTGGCGGTGATCGTCAGGTCGGCGTTGACAGCGCCCTTGGTCAGTTCAGTCACATTGCCCTGCACGACGTTGCGGGCGGACACCTTGCTGGCGTCGGCATCCACCATCACGATGACCGAAGTGGCCTTGACCAGCGCCGTCGCCTTGGCGCCGGCCTTCAGGCTGAGGCGGGCCGCGCTGTTGTGCGTGACAGTCGCCACAATCTGCTGTCCTCCAGCGATGTCAATCACGATTTCGTCATTTACGGCCCCGGCTGTGGCCTGTGCCACGACGCCTTCAAACTGGTTGCGCGCGCTGGTCTGCATGTCGTTTCTCCACGTTGGAAATTTAGCGTGGAGGCAGTTTGCCTGCCTTGCATGACATCCGCAAGCCAGCGCGCGTGATAGGTGCCATCAGCTCGTGCCGAGCTAGCGTGCGGCCGAGACGACGTCGATCGCTACCAGATTAGAGACATGGCGTCCCGCCTTGGCATCGCCAGGCACCACGAGCCGGGCGAAGCCGTTGGTCGTCAGCGGCGCGCCGTTCATAGAGAATGCAACGAGACCGAGTTGATTGCCGAAGTCGGGCGAGATTTCGGCCAAGGAGATCACGGCGCGATAGCCGTCACTGCCTGTGGCCACCAGGAAAAAGCCCAGCAAATCATTCTTTATCGTCGCATTGATCTGGATGCCGGCGGCATTCACCAAATCCCAGAGGCTCACGCCGGTGTATGTATTGGCACCGACGATACGGCTGACGGGCGGCAATGTCTGCAGGGCCGCCAGATCGAAGGTTGCGGGTCGGGCGACAGCGCCGGATAGTCGAAAGCTCGTGCTGACCCCGCCACCCGTCCCCGTTGTCGTGGCGGCTGCTGTGCGCACTTCGAGGCGGACAAGTCCGGAGACATAGCGCCCCCCTTTTATGTCGCCGGGCGCGGTGATGCGCAGCGGCCCGTCGGTCGGCAGCGCCGCACTCATGCCATTGACCGTCTCCGCATAGACCACCTGGTTGCCCCGATTTCCGAAGTCGGGCGCCAGTTCCCCCATGGCGAAGATAGCGCGATAGCCGTCGCTTCCCGTGGCCACCACATACTTACCGAGCATGTCGTTGTGCACGGCGGCATTGACCGCGATACCCGCCTGACTCAGAAGCGTCCAGGCACTGGCGCCCGAGTAAGTGTGGGTCTGCGGCCCGCTACCGCTGCTGAAAGCCACCGTTTGCGTGGTGGCCGGCATGGCCCGGAGCTGCTCCAGCGTCAGTGTTGACGGCGCAATGAGGTCGCCAGAGAGTGCCAATGTGGCCGTGGCGGCTGGCGGTTGTACTACCGGTGGCGTGGTGGTGGACGCCTGCGCTTCGTCATCGCCACCGCAACCTGTCACAGCAATGGGCAGCAATGCCAACCAGCAAGCGCGCGACAGACTGCGGAGCCATCCTTGCCTCCATCCCTTGAGCATGTGTCTTCCTCCCTGTGTTTTGAGGATGGATGGCGTGCACACGCCGCATAGCGGTCGTCACGCGCCCATCATGGCCATCTTATTCGTTATATTATGCTGTATATAACGGAACACAATGCCAGCCACGCGTCCAAAACGCAAGCGGCGCGTGGGAGTGCACCTCGTCATCATCACTGGGAAACTCGATGTCCTCTACGATTGCTGCGTTGCCCCCCACACTGCAGCACTATTCAGACAGTATTTGCGTCCAGGGCATGGGGTTGGCCAAGCGAGTATTCGGCCGAGCGGAGCTTGCGAAAATGGCATCCGTGACCGCCGACTCACTCTCCGTTGCCTGCTACTCCGGCCGCCACATTCGCGATGTGAGCCAGGCGCGTGGTGTCAGATTGATCGATTTGCTCGACGCGTGGGGACTTGGCGCGTTGCCTCGTTCCCAATGCAAGCAGTTGGTGTTCGCCGTGGGCGCGCGCGACGGCTACATTTGCCTTTTCACGTGGCACGAGCTCTACAACACGCCAGGCGGGCAGACTGCGATGCTGTTGGTGGAACAGGCTGGCGAAGCGTTTCCGGCCAGCGCTGGCGGGCTTCAGCTTATTTCGCTTGATGACTTGCGACTTGGGCCGCGTCAGGCGCTCGGAGTCGACCGTTTGGAGATTGGTCAATGGGAGCCAGCCGCACGTTTGCAGGATTGAGTCGGCCCGCACAATCACTTTCGGACTAGGTCTGCGGTGAGCGGGACTGCTTCAGCAGAGGGATGTCGATCCGCACCTCGGAACCATGGCACTGTGCGTGGTGCTCGCAATCCGAACAGGACGGCTCGGGACAGGGATGAAGGTCGAGCCTCTCGCAGACGCGGTGATAAAAGAACTTCTTCCATTTCATGTCCGCGGTGTTGGCGTCGAAGACTGGGCGAAAGGTCTGTTCCAGTAGCGTGGAGACATCCTCCCTTCCGGATAGGCCCATGTCCTGCCACAGATGATTGTTGCCGAAGCAGCCGCAGGCCAGTGCATGGGCCGCCCATCGAACCGCTTGCGGATCAGCGCCCGCTGTTCGTCCGTCGACCAGCATGTTCACTAGGTCCCGGAACTCGCAAGGCAGCGCCAGCTCCTCGGTGGGCTCCGCGTCGGGCGCCCACCCGCTCTGAGCCGCACCAGGAAAGTAGTGGTCGAGCATGGTCCGGAACTCGACCCGGGGCAACCCGAGCCATTGAGCAAACCGCGGCAAACGACCGCCGACGGCGCTCTCGAGCACACCAGCAAGCGCACGCGAGACACAACCGCGGCGATAGATGCCCAGGCGGTGCTTGCCGGCTGGAATCATGCACTGGCGAGTGGCGACGTTCCAGCGGCCTATTGGGCGACCATGACGCATCCGGCAACCTCTTCAGAGGTACGGAAAAAGGCGTTCGGCGATGTTCACATGCTGTCGCATCTGGTTGGTGCTTCCAACCGGGCCGACATCCGCCGCCTCTCTGCGCTGGAGGCTGAAAACCAGACGTTGAAGACGCAGGTGGCTGAACAGCAGCAGCGCATCCAGACGATGGCCGCCGAGCAGGCCGAAGCGCTGCGGCAGGCCCAGGATGAACTGGCGATGCTGCGAGGCCGGCAACAGGCTGTGTCATCGGCGCCTCTCACGGATCCGGTCGACCGGCAGGCATTGATCACCGCACAGTCGCAACGGATCGCCACAGCCGAAGCACGCGAGCTGCATGCGAACGAGGTCATACGCACAGCGCATGCGGAACTCGAGAGTCTGCGTCAGCAGTTGGATAACAGCCGTGCTGAGGCGCGCGCGGTGGAGGCGCTGGTTGCAGAATTTCACGCTGCCAGCGAGGATCGAAGCCATCGCACGCTTGCGCTTGTGAACAAGCAGATTGTCTACGTGGGTGGCCGACCTGGCACGACCTCGACAATCCGAACGCTCGTCGAGCGCGCCGGGGGCAGCTTCCTGGATCACGATGGAGGATTGGAAGACCGCAAGGGGCGCCTGCCGGCCATGATCGCCTCGGCGGATCTGGTGGTCTTTCCAGTCGACTGTGTCGATCACGACTCGGTCAACATGATCAAGCGCGTCTGTCAGCATCAAGGCATCAGCTACTACCCGCTGCGCAGTGCGAGCGTGGCAAGCTTTCTCGAATTGATGGAGCGCCTGGCCCCGACGCCGCAAGCCAGCCCTTCGCCTTGATAAGCGCCACCTATCAGGGAATCAAATCAAACGATTGGTAGTGTCCTGGGTGTGTATCCCATGATGGTCATGTGTAGTCATCGACTGCGCCAACCGCCGCCGCAGATCCTGCGGCATCGATTATCAGCACCCTGTAAGGATACGAGAATGGCCAAGATTGTTTGTGTTCTCTACGATGACCCCGTCACGGGATATCCGAAGAGCTATGCGCGCGACGACCTGCCGCAACTGGAGCGCTACCCCGACGGGCAAACGCTGCCGACGCCACGCTCCATCGATTTCACCCCGGGAACTTTGCTGGGCAGCGTCTCCGGAGAGCTTGGGCTGCGCAAGTACTTGGAATCGCAAGGTCACGAGCTTGTGGTGACGTCGAGCAAGGACGGCGACAACAGCGTTCTCGACCGCGAACTGCACGATGCCGAGATCGTGATCTCGCAGCCGTTCTGGCCGGCCTATATGACGGCCGAGCGTATCGCCAAGGCTCCCAAGCTGAAGATGATCGTGACCGCAGGCATCGGGTCCGATCACACGGATCTGCAGGCAGCGATGGACCGTGGCATCACGGTTGCCGAGGTCACCTACTGCAACAGCAACAGTGTTGCGGAACACGTGGTGATGATGACGCTGGGGCTGGTCCGCAACTACATCCCGTCCTACAACTGGGTGACCAAGGGCGGATGGAACATTGCCGATTGCGTCGCGCGATCCTACGACGTCGAAGGCATGCATGTCGGTACCGTAGCTGCCGGACGTATTGGCCTGCGCGTGCTGCGCCTGCTCAAGCCGTTCGATATGAAGCTCCACTACATGGATCGCCATCGCCTGCCGGAATCCGTCGAGCGCGAACTGAACCTGACGCATCACACCAGCCTGGAAAGCCTGACGCGCGTGTGCGATGTGGTGACGCTGAACTGCCCGCTGCATCCGGAAACGGAGCACATGATCAACGCCGATTCGCTGAAGCAGTTCAAGCGCGGCGCCTACCTGATCAATACCGCGCGCGGCAAGCTCTGCGACACCAATGCCGTCGTGGCGGCGCTGGAAAGCGGACAGCTTGCTGGATACGCCGGCGATGTATGGTTCCCGCAGCCCGCGCCTGCAGATCACCCGTGGCGCTCGATGCCACACCACGGCATGACTCCCCACATTTCCGGTACCAGTCTTTCCGCGCAGTCGCGCTACGCGGCAGGTACGCGGGAAATTCTCGAATGCTATTTCGAGGGGCGGCCCATCCGTAACGAGTACCTGATCGTGCAAGGTGGCTGCCTGGCGGGTACCGGTGCGCATTCGTACAGCGCGGGTAATGCCACGAAGGGGTCGGAAGAGGCCGCCCGGTTCCGGAAGAAGTAGGAGCGGGCCATGCCTTCATCCACGGTGTTGCCCACGACTGCCGCCGCTGAATCCTGGCGAGGCAGGGCGGGTCGCATACTTCTGGCGGGATTGGGCGCGCTGTTGGGTCTCGGCACGCTGGGCGGGCTGGTCAGTTTCACCGGGAACACATGGCTTCTTGGATCGTTCGGCGCATCTTGCGTGTTGCTTTTCGGTTTTCCGGAAGCCGTGTTCTCCCGGCCGAAGAATGTGGTGGGCGGGTACGTACTGTCGTCCATGATCGGGCTCGCGTGCCTGCACTGGCTGGGTCCCGGCTGGTGGGCCATGGCGGCGGCCGGTGCGTGCGCGGCCATGCTGATGATGGCGACGGATACGGTGCATCCGCCGGCCGGCAGTAATCCGGTCATCATCTACCTGTCGCATCCAGGCTGGGACTTTTTGCTGCTCCCCACGTTGGCAGGGGCGCTTGCACTGGTGGTGATCAGCAAACTTTACTGGAGGCTGGCGCGCCCGCGCCGATAGAGTAGGGGAACTGACGTCCGGCAATGCAATGACTTTGCCGGACGTCAGCGACGGTAGAGGACCGCCATTGTTTCAGTTCAGAAGCAAGGCATCGATACGTCCCTGAATATCGAGTTCCCGGAAGCCGCGCAAGGCAGCACTCATGACTGGCCCTGCCGGTTGCTGATCCCGGTAGACGAGTCCGATCTGCCGATCCAGTCGTGGAACCATGGGAATGGAGTGCAGGCGATCGGAGGATTCCGTCAGGCAGAGAACGCTATGCGGCAGGATGCTGAAAAGTCCGGAGCGCTTGACGTGGGCGTACAACGCAGTCATGGAATCCGTTTCCACTACCGGCGTGGTGAATTTGCCAGCCGAGGCGAAAGCGGCGTCGATGCCGCGCCGGCATTGCAGGTTCGCGCTGAACAGGCAGAGTGGCAAGCTCGCAACGCGCTCCCACGAAGCAGTCTCCGCGCCCTCGAACATGTCGGCATCGGCTGCCACCAGCACGTAGCGCTCGCAGAAAATCGGCAAGGTACGGAAGCTGCCGAGCCGTTCATCGTCGAGATAGCTCACGCCGATGTCCAGTTCGAAATCACCAAGTTTGCGAAGGATCTCCGTGGCGGAAAGCGTGTAGACCTGATGCCGCATGCGTGGATAGCGCTCCAGGCAAGACTGCGTCAGCGTGGGTACGAGTGGCAGGGATGCCGGTATCACGCCCATGCGCAGTACACCGGCCGGGTCTTCACGGCTCGCTCGCGCGTCCTGGCGCAAATGCTCGCAATCGGCCAGCACGCGCCGCGCCCATGCCAGCACTCGCTCGCCGTCTTCGGTGAAGCCTTCGAAGCGGCGCCCACGTTGCACGATGACCACACCCAGCTCGTCCTCGATACCTCGGATCGCCCCCGACAGCGCTGGCTGGGACACATTGCACACGGCCGCAGCGCGTCCAAAGTGACGTTCCTTCGCCAGCGCCACCACGTAGCTCAGTTGCCGGATGAACATTTGGTCTCCTAGGCCGGCTGCGACATCGTTGGCGGCCGCAGCTCCGTTATATTTATACAAATATATCGTATATCTCCGTAGGAAGGGGCTGCGCACGCAACGGGGAGCGTTGTTTGCGTACCGCTCAGTTTCGTCAGCTCTTCGATCTGACGCGCCTGATTGCAACCGGAATGGTCAGGTCATACCGGATCTTCAGCACGCCGCAGGCCAGCGGCGAGGATGCCCCTGCCCAGCCTCTCGTGTCACGAGTCCGCGTGCAAGCGTCGGACCGATGGCGGCGACGAGGCTGCTGGGCAGCGCGGTCAGTCTTGCTTCCACGCTTTGTTTGGCGGGAGTGACTATCGCTTTCACGAACACCGTCGGCGTTGGCAGCGCTGCGCGCCAGCAGCCACAGTCGCGTCAGGGGCAACGACGTTGCACACGCCACTGCAATCAGGAGGATGCTCGGTGGGATATGCGTGAACAGCAGATGAGGGCGACGATCAACGGCGGCCAGAGCGATAGCGGACTAGTAAGGGCCACGCCAGTGGCAGCCATCAAGGCGGCGGCGAACATCAGTATGTGCAGTTGTCGAAGCGACGTCCATTTGATTGGAACAGAATGGCGGTGACCCCAACGGCCGCTTTGGAACAATGGTGACATTGCCGTGATGCTTGATGACTGATTGCTAGTGGCCGGACTCGGCCGTCGGGGTTAGTGCGCGAGGGCGAGTGGAATCGGGAAGCCGTTTCCGATCCAATGGCAACCGCCTAGATTGCCAACAGCGGCCAACGCAGGTGCTAAATTGACCGGCTCGTAGTAGTTAGATGTGAGGGTTCGATTGACGACACGGCGAGTACCTGAGCGTCCCGCCTTCGGCGCGCTGTCGGAATCTATAATCTGGGTCCCATCTACTCGAACGTTGCACTGGCATGCTGTTCTTTTCGTTGTCGAAAGGAGGCGTTTCAGAATTTGTGAACCTCCGGCAAGAAAATCAAGAACACCAACTGTGGGTGAGCGGTGATGTTCTATCTTCTCAGGAGCTAGACGGGCGTCGGGCGTCCGGAAACTCCGTATCGGTCTTTGCCCATAAGGTTCACGCCGAGGACTCTGTTGCCATGGGGCACGCTTTTTCCGTCATCCGAGAGCATCATCCAACAGGGGTGATTTGGTGGGAAGCCCAGATGAGCTAGACTCAAGCGGCAACTTGTTCGTCTCGGAATTCGGAAGCCACCGCATCCGCAAGATCGTTCCTTGGTTACCCCATCTTGGATGGCGGCGCGATCCAAGGCGGTCCGCCACTGTTTCATTTCTGCCAGCGGACTCCTTGGCTCAGAACAACTGCAGGCAGCGCTGTCTTCGATACACCGGCCGAGCGATTCCATCACGCTGTTGCACGACCGGTAAGTTCAGAGTCGGTCTCGGTCCTTCTGGCTACGCGGGGTTGGAATTCGTTGGCGTCTGACGCCGCGTCCGGACCCAACGCAGTCAGCAAAAAAAAGAAAAGGCCACGCAGGGATAGGTTCAACGTCAGCGGAAGCTTCTGACCCGTCAGCTGTCCCTCATCCCATGGAATCTGGCCCCACGAGTGGCACCGCAAGAACTATTCGGCTGGCAGCGCGTTCTCTGCGAGTTTGGCGAATAGAGTTCCGCCGATGGGCAGCAAGTCGTCATTGAAGTCGAAATGAGGGTTGTGCAGACCGACCTCGGTGCCACTGCCTAGGTGAATGTATGCGCCTGGTCGTTTCTGAAGCATAAAGGCGAAGTCTTCGCCGCCAAAACTCGGTCTAGGTGCCGCAGCGACGCAGTCCGCGCCAAAGAGTTCGCGCGCGACAGTAGTGGCGAAGCGCGCCTCTTCCACCGAATTTACTGTGGCAGGGAAGACGTGTTCACACTCCAGCGTTGCCGTAGCGCCAAAGGTAGCTGCAACGCTGCTTACGACTTCCTCCAGACGTCGGTGAAGAATGGCGCGGACGTCGATTGTTAGCGTACGGGACGTACCGACGAGGGTGACCTCCTCGGGAATGACTGCGAAACCGCCGACAGGATCGCCACCCTGGACAGCACACATGCTTATCGCTGCGGACTCGAGAGGGTCAATGTTCCGCGACACGATGCTATGAATGGCGACAATCATGTGTCCTGCGACCAGGACTGGGTCGATGGTTCGGTGGGGCGCTACACCACCGTGACCACCTTTACCCTGGATGCGAATGGTGATTCTGTCGGCCGCTGCCATAACGGGGCCTTCAGGAATCGAGACTGCACCGAGCGGCAAGCCAGGCCAGTTATGAAGGGCGAAGATCTTGTCGGCAGGGAAGCGGTCGAACAGACCGTCATCAATCATTGCCTTGCCACCACCACAGCCTTCCTCGCCAGGTTGGAAGATCAAGAATACCCTGCCATCGAAGTCTCGCGTGCGCTGGAGGTGCCGGGCGGCAGCGAGTAGCATCGTGACGTGCCCGTCGTGACCACATGCATGCATCTTCCCGCCGCATTGAGACTGGTACGCCAACCCGGTCATCTCCTGGAGCGGCAATGCGTCCATGTCTGCGCGTAGTCCAACCGTACGTCCAGTGCGGTTGCTCTTCCCCTCAATAATGCCGACGATTCCTGTTCCGCCGATCCCCCGGTGATGAGGAATCTCCAACCTGTTCAGTTCCCTGGCAATGGCATCGGCGGTTCTGTGCTCCTCAAGACCAAGCTCTGGATTGGCATGGAGGTCGTGTCGAATAGCGCGGAGACTCTCAAGTTCGTTTGAAAGAGGCGTGATGATGGGCATTTGGGGCGTACTCTTGGATTCGATGGATTCCGATGTCGGCGTCAGACGCTCGCCTGCGCTACGGTCTCCTGGTACTTGCGGAGGTCAGGGCTTTCCTTCAGGAGCTGGTCGAACAGTCCTTGGAAAGCAAGCCATGCAACGTAATCCGAGCCAATCTGGCGACGTACCGAGGTGGCTTCTTCGTTGCTCATCACGATGAACTCGCCCGCAGCCTCTGCGAGCAACTGAATTTGGCAGCAACGCTCCATAGCGAGGAAGCGGTATGCCGTCGCGTCAACGGACGTGCCAACCGTGAGGAGGCCGTGGTTGACGAGGACTGCCGCTCGTCGGTCTCCCATCGCTGAGGCGATTCGACGCCCCTCATTTCGATCTAGTACGAGTACGTCCCCTTGGAACGCGACTTGGTCTTCAAAGAAGAGACATGCCTCCTGGTTAATAGGAAGCAAAGTTCGGTTCCGCGCAGAGAAAGCCCTGCCATATACCGAATGCGTATGCGCGGCAGCCGTGACCCAATGGTTCGTTGCATGAATGCCGCAGTGGATCGCGACGGCAGCAGCATTAACGGGACCACCGCTCCCTCCGTGGACGGTCCCTTCTTCATCGATGCAGATGAGGTCGTCCGGGCAAATGCTTGAGAAGTGTTGCGCGTACGGGTTCACCCAGAAGCGGTCGTTGAACTCAGGATCGCGGACGGTGATATGTCCCGCGATGCCTTCGGCCAGCCCGAAGCGCGCGAAGATGCGGAATGCAGCAGCCAAGCGCAACTTCCGGTCCCTGCGTTCAGCTTCATGAGAGCTATGTGCAACCGGCGTCGGAAGCGGCCCACCGATTGGAGTGGGGATTTGAAAGTTGACGTTCGCGATATCGTTCATGTGGGTTCCCTCTTGTCGACCCAACAATTCTGACGGAGTCATGCCCCTCGCGATATGGAAGAAATCTCACAGGATGGTGCTGTACCGGAAGCACCTTAAGCGTGCGACTTTGCAAAGAAAACTACTTTGTTCGTGCGACAGCGCTGATATAGCTTGCGGCGGCTTCAGACAGCCAATCTTCGAAATGCTTTAAAGGTTCCCAGCTGCGGCGCTGCTCCGGGTAAGCGAAGTAAACAGTGCTGGGACTCTTGATGGTGTGCGGGTGCGCCACGACCAATTGCCCGGAGGCGAGCTCTCGGTCGATAAGCGTGCGAGGTAACAGTGCCAGTCCCTGGCCCGCAGTTGCCGCGTTTATCGACATCACGAACATGTCGTAGCGGGGAGCCGCCCCAGTGTGCTTCAGCTGCTGTCCGACCAGCGATTCTGCCCAGTCTGTCCAGGCGGTGGGCAGGTCTCGCGTGTATATCCATGGAAGGCGGCAGATGTCGTCCATGGTCAACTCTTCGCCGTTTTCGCACCATTGCGGGGAGCACACCAGCAGTAGCTGGTCGTCGCTTATTAATGCGGACCCAGACATACCGGCCCAAAGATGCTGGCCAAAGTAGAGGGTAGCGTCGAAGTTGGAGTCGTCGAAGAAGTTGGGCTGGTCTCGGCCAATCACGTGGACTCGAATCTCCGGATGGCGGTCATAGAAGTCCTGCAGACGGGGCACGAGCCACTGCGCGGCAAAGGACACGCCGACTGCGATATCGAGGCTGACTGCATTCTCGGACCGAACCAGCTCGAGCGTATCCCGACGGATTTGGTCCAGATTCACTCTGATCCTGCGGGCGTATTCCGCCCCTGCGGGAGTCAGCACCAGTCTCTGCCTGACGCGATCAAATAGCGCGACGCCCAGATCCTCCTCGAGCTCGTTGACCTTCTTGCAAATCGCGCCGTGGGTCTGGGACAGTTCTTCGGCGGCCTTAGAGAAGCTCTCGTGTCTCGCAGATGCCTCGAAAGCCTGCAGCAAACCAAGACTGGGTACCCCTCGACGCATGACATCTCCTCAATTCAACCAGATACGAACGTGCTTGCGCATTGTCTCGCAGAAACGACCACAGGCAGCCAGCGGCTGCCTGCTTTTCATGAGGATCGTCGAGTCTAGGCGGCAGTGCTCAGGCCGGTAGTCGCCTTGCGACGGGACGCTTCCAGGACCGTCACAATCAGGGCGGACATCACCATTAGCGCGGAAACCCCGTAGAACGCCAGGGCAAAGTGGCCGGTAACGTCCTTGGACCACCCAATAAAGTAGGGAAGCACAAAGCCTGCACAGACGCCGAGGCTGGTAATCATGGCGATGCCGGCTGCGGCACCCCGTTCCGCGAGGAATTTAGTGGGAAGCTGCCAGAACGTCGTCATCGTGCAGAAGCAGCCCGCGGCACCCACTGCGAATGCCGCGATCGCTGCATACGGCGACTTCATCCACATGGCCATGGTCAGGGAAATTGCGCAAACCAACAACGGACCGGCCACGTGCCTGCTCGTGAGTTGGCGCTTCTGAACGATTCGGCCCCATACGAGCATGCTGACCGCAGCGAAGGCAAACGGGATTGCCGTAATCATCCCAATCTGCGTGATGGTGTACTTGACGCCCAACGTTTTCTCAAACGAGGCCACGACCTGCGGCAGAAAGAACAACAGCGACACGATCCCCGCATTGACGCCAAAGTACACCGCACCCAGGGCCCAAACGCGAGGGTTTGAAAGAACCATCCACACACTGTCATGGTTTTGCGCGTCAAGGCCCTCACGTTGCTTTTGCTCAAGCGAGAGCACCGATGCCACCGTGGTTCGCTCAGCTGCAGTGAGCCACCGAGCCTTTGCAGGGCCGTCGGGGAGGTAAAAAAACACGAAGATGCCAAGTGCGATGGAAGGGATGCCTTCCAGGAAAATCATCGCTCGCCAGCCGCTCAAGCTGAAGATGCTCGCGTGCTCCATCAACCAGGTAGAGATCGGTGCGCCAAACACACCGGTCAGAGGAATTGCCGTGACGAACAGCGACATCATCCACACCCGATCTTTCGCGGGCAACCAGAGGGTCAGATAGAACACCATGCCGGGGAATAGACCTGCCTCAAACACGCCAAGGACGAAGCGCGCGACATATAGCCATTGTGCGCTCGGCACCAGGCACGTAAGCGACGACACGATGCCCCATGTGACCATGATGCGCGTCATCCAAAGCCGGGCGCCGAAGCGGTACATGCAAAGGTTGCTTGGGACTTCGAACAGTACATAGCCGATAAAAAACAAGCTGGCAGCCAGGCCATACTGGGCGGCGCTCAGCCCAAGCTCCTGATTCATCGTCAGCGCGGCATACCCAATGTTGGCGCGGTCCAGCTGATTGGCCATGTACATGAGGATCATGAGCGGACCGAGGCGCCAGCTTATTTTCCGAGCAATCTCTGGGGGCATTGAGGGGGCGGCAGTCATGGTGAGGTTCCTTCTTTGAATTGTGCGAGGCCCTCAGAATTTACGATCCCAACGTGTAGCTCGATACTGTCAAAAACTCACCGGGTTATGACTGGATTTCACAGTGCCCAACACTTGACCATAGAAGTCCCCAAAAACACGGTATTGGTGCAGAAACTGGCATAGTCAACGTGGGAGATTGCGGGTATTCCCTAATATGGGGCGGCGAGACTAAGGGAAATTCCTAGCTCGCATATGCCATCTCCAGGAGCGTTCAGTGACGCAACGACGCAGGGTGGCGCGACGTCCAGCACGAGCAAAGTCGTTCTCATATCGCGATCGTCCCGTGCCGATTGTGACGTTGACTACCTCTACGGGGGCGTTTCCAACGACAAGTCCGTCGTCGACTGGTCTGGAAATTGCGGCAACCTCACGGCCGCGGTAGGCCCATTTGCGATCAATGAAAAGCTCGTAGGGGCTCCGGCCAACGGGATTGCCATGGTACGCATCTGGCAAGCCAACCTCGGACAGCGCATCGTTGCCCACGTGGCAATGCGCAATGGCGAAGTGGTGGAGGACGTGCCGTGATCGACGAGATGAAGTTGATAGCGCCGCAGATCCTCGGTCCTGGCCGTGTCCGGCGAGCGGCCGAGAAACGCCGCGAACTGGCACGCATTGCGGAGGTATTGGGTCTGGGTCTTGTTCGCAAGCTTGCGCATCCGCATGTCCTCGATCATGCGCTGGCGTAGCGGGCTGATGGTAGGTGTCGCGACTGACATGGCTGAGCTCCTGTCGGAAATCGAGGCAAGTTGCGTCGGTCCTCAACTTAGGAAACAGCGCAAGCGCTTCAGTCACTTTGCGCATTGGACGGAGGGTTACCGCGCGAGCGGTTTGGTCCTCTGGCCGGTCTCGGCCCTCGGTCCACCTGCGTGGGGGCCTTGCCGGCATCACGGGCGATTTCCGACCCATCACCGTCGTTCGGCCGGTAGCTGTGAATGGCGAGTTTGTGACGTCTATCGGTCAGACGCAGAGTGGGACACCCCGCCTTTCCTCCCTACAAGGCGGATGCATGGTTGCGCGATAATGGCCGAAGAGCTCGTTACAAAGGAACTCAATGCGCATCCCGCCAATGAAGAGCATCGTTGCCTTTGAGAGCGTTTCGCGAAATCGAAGCGTCAGCAAGGCCGCCGACGAACTTGGTTTGACCGCTTCCGCGGTCAGTCATCAACTGGCCAATCTGGAGGAAGCGATCGGCCAGCCGTTGTTCTTTCGCCAAGGTCGAGGTCTTGTACTCACGCCCGTGGGCGAGCAGTACTTGCGGGACATCACCGGCGCTCTGGCGGAGCTCAACAGGGCAACCGAGCGCGCGTCCACACCTGCAGCCATCGACATCCTGCGCGTGCACACCAGTCCGAGTTTCGGGCTGATGTGGTTGCTTCCGCGGTTGGAGTCATTCCAGGCTGACAACGGCGATATACAGATCAACTTGTCGTGCTCCTACGAGGATGTGTCCTTCACCGCTGGTTTCTACGACGTGGATGTACGGCACGGCCACGCGCACTGGCGAGACCTCGAGGTCAAAACGCTTCGCCATGAACGGATTCTTCCACTCGCGTCGCCTGAGTACCTGAGCAGGAATCCGGTTCAGACACCCGCCGACCTTGTAAAGCGACGGCTCATCAATTCCGAAACTCCGCTGATTCGGTGGGAGCAATGGTTTGCGCGATTCGGCGTGCCGGCGGTGCACAAGAACTTCGATTTCGCTTTCGACCGTTCATACATGTCACTTGAAACGGCTGCGCTGGGTCTCGGGGTTGCGCTGGAGAGTTCACTGCTGGCGTCGGTGATGCTTCAAAAGGGGACGTTAGTACCCGTATTCGAAGAGCAATACTCGGTGGAAGTTGTTAGCCATCACGTGGTCTATCCGGCCCAAAATGCCGACTTGCCTCGGATTCAGCGCTTCCTGACCTGGCTTGATCGGGAGGTCAACCGTCGTCGGGAGGGCGCGGATTGACGAGGGTTTTCCCTTATCTCGACAACCCTCGATAACTGAAAATTTCTCAGCAATAGTTGAAATCGAATGCATTGATTGAAAGCCCTGCAGAGACAAAACTCGACCCATCAACACACCACGCATAACCAAGGAGACATGAGATGCTGGTCGAGAACAAAGTCATCATCGTTACGGGCGCAGCGTCGCCTCGTGGTATCGGCAAAGCGACCGCCCGCGCGCTGGCGGATCAAGGCGCCAAGGTCGTCATCGTTGATCTGCAACTCGACGCCGCCCAGGCGGCGGCCGCCGATCTGGGTGAAGGCCACTTGGGACTGCGATGCGACGTCACGGACAAGGCATCATGCGACGCTGCCGTGCAGGCCACCATCGCACGCTATGGCCGCATTGATAGTCTCATCAACAACGCAGGAATCACGCAGCCGATCCGCACACTGGATATCGGTGCCGCCAACTTCGATGCGGTGGTCGACGTGAACCTTCGCGGCACGCTGTACATGTCACAGGCGGTACTCCCGCAAATGAAGGAGCAGAAGGGCGGGAGCATTGTCTGCATGTCGTCGGTGTCCGCGCAACGCGGCGGCGGCATCTTCGGTGGTCCGCACTATAGCGCGGCGAAGGCCGGCGTTCTCGGGCTGGCAAAAGCCATGGCCCGGGAATTTGGCAGCGATCGTATCCGCGTGAACTCGGTAACCCCGGGACTGATTCAAACCGACATTACGGGCGACAAGCTGACCCCGGAAATGCGCACGGACATCATCAAGGGCATTCCGCTTGGACGCCTTGGCGATGCCGCCGACGTGGCTAACGCGTGCCTGTTCCTGGTTAGCGATCTTTCAACATACCTCACTGGCATCACGCTGGATGTGAACGGCGGCATGCTGATTCACTGATAGCGGCCCGGGGCCGCCTTCCCACCATGTCAAAGCACCCGGGACCACCCGGGGCACCGGCAGGAGACATCCATGAAGACCAAATATGCAGCGTCGGCCGTAGGGCCTGGCGTGGTGACACAACGCGCAGAAGAAGCCACTTTCGAGTCTCGCACCTACGGCAAGGTGATGCGGCGACTGATTCCGTTCCTGATGCTGTGCTACCTGGGGGCGTACCTTGACCGCGTCAATGTAGGATTTGCCAAGCTGCAAATGCTGAACGATCTGCAGTTCAGCGAAACCATCTACGGCCTCGGCGCCGGCATTTTCTTTCTGGGCTACTTTATCTTCGAAGTACCGAGCAACGTCATCTTGCACAAGGTAGGCGCACGCAACTGGCTGGCGCGCATCATGCTGACGTGGGCGGTTATCTCAGCGGGCTTCGCGTTTGTCAGCACGCCCACGCAGTTCTACGTACTGCGTTTCTTGCTCGGTGTTGCCGAGGCCGGCTTTGCGCCTGGTGTCATCCTCTACCTTACGTACTGGTTCCCGTCGGAGCGACGCGCCAAGGCATTGTCGATGTTCTTCATGGCGATTCCTTTGGCTGGCATCGTGGGCGGACCACTGTCGGGCTGGATCATGCATGCTTTCCATGGTGCGCATGGCCTGGCCGGCTGGAAGTGGCTGTTCCTGGTTGAGGCATTGCCTTCTCTGGTTCTCGGTGTTGCCATTCTGTTCTACCTCGACAATGGCATTCAGGGCGCCAAATGGCTCACAGACCAGGAAAAGGCGCTGCTCCTGCGTAATGTGGAGGGTGATAACGCCCAGAAGGTCCAGCACGTTTCGATTCGTGCGTTCATGGCGGATCGTCGCCTGTGGTTGATGGCTGCCATCTACTTCTGCGTGGTGCTGGGCCAGTATGGGTTGACGTTCTGGCTGCCGACAATCATCCGCAAGACTGGTGTCGCGGACCCGCTGTGGGTTGGCATTCTTACCGCCGTACCGTACCTGTGCGCCATTGTTGCACTGCCGCTGGTTGGCCTGTCGGCTGACCGTCGGCGGGAGCGTCGTCTTCACCTCGCAATTCCGATGCTGGTGGCTGCAATTGGCTTCGCCACGCTGCCACTGCTCGGCAGTGTCACCGCAGCCATCATTTGCCTCTGCATTGCTGCTGCCGGGATCATGACCTCGTCATCACAGTTCTGGGCACTCCCTACGGCCGTGCTTGGTGGCATGTCCGCAGCAGCAGGTATCGCTGCGGTGAATTGCGTAGCAAACCTGGCTGGCTTCTTCTCACCCGCCATCGTGGGCTGGCTCAACGACTTCACTGGCAAGTCAACTGCGGGCCTGATCTTCATCTCGGCAACGGTCGTATTCGGCGCGCTGCTCGTATTTTTGGTGCCGGCGAAAGTTGTGAATCGCTGAGCCAACCACCATCCAACGGAGTCAATCATGAGTCGTACAAATCTCGAGGCGCCTGTCTCGCTGGCCGAACGCGCCTATCGCATCCGGCGCAACGCCATCCTGATGGGAGAAGTCCAGGGGCAAGGCTATGTAGGCCAGGCTCTCGATATCGCGGACGTGCTTGCCGTCGCCTACTTCGGCGCGATGAAGTACCGCCCGGAAGATCCTCAGTGGGAGGGGCGGGATCGCTTCCTGCTTTCCAACGGTCATTACGCGATTGCGCTGTATGCCGCGCTGCTCGAGGCGGGCATTCTGCCTGCCGAAGAGCTCGAAACGTACGGGAGCGATGACAGCCGCTTGCCCATGTCGGGCATGGCTAGCTACACACCGGGCATGGAGATGTCCGGGGGGTCGCTCGGCCAAGGCCTCACGATTGCCGTGGGCCGTTGCCTGGGTCTGAAGCGCAAGAACTCGGACGCATTCGTCTACACCCTGTTTTCGGACGGGGAACTGGACGAAGGATCGATCTGGGAAGGCATCCTGTCCGCCAGCCACTGGAAGCTGGACAACCTGATCGCCATGATTGACGTGAACAACCAGCAGGCTGACGGGCCGTCGACACAGATTCTGGCATTCGAGCCACTGGTTCCGAAGCTGGAGGCATTTGGCTGGCATGTGCAGCGGGTGGACGGCAATGACATCGATGCGGTGGCGACTGCCTTCGACAACGCCCGCGCGCATAAGGAAGCGCAGCCGCGAATGATCATCTGCGACACGCGGATGGGCTGCGGTGTGCCGTTCCTGGAGCAACGCGAAAAGAATCACTTCATTCGGGTGGATGCGCACGAATGGCAACTGGCCCTGCAGGCCCTCGAAGATGGGAGAAAAGCATGAACAGCAACACTCAATCGGGCAAGCCCCGCCTGAAGACCTCGGCCATGATTGCGTCGATCGCTGGCGAAGGGCAGGCGACGCGGTCGGCGCCATTCGGTCACGCGTTGGCAGCCCTGGCTGCCAAACGGCAGGACATCATCGGCATGACGGCTGACCTGGGCAAATACACCGATCTGCATATTTTTGCGAAGGCCTACCCGGATCGCTACTATCAAATGGGCATGGCGGAGCAACTGTTGATGGGAGCGGCCGCAGGCTTTGCGCACGAAGGTGCAGTTCCCTTCGTCACGACCTATGCAGTGTTTGCTACGCGTCGCGCTTACGACTTCATGCATCAAACGATTGCAGAGGACAACCTGAACGTCAAAATCGTCTGTGCGTTGCCCGGGTTGACGACAGGATATGGCCCCAGCCATCAGGCAGCGGAGGACTTGGCGCTGATGCGGGCGATGCCCAACATGATGGTCATCGATCCGTGCGACGCCATCGACATCGAGCAGATGGTTCCAGCCATTGCCGAACACAACGGCCCCGTCTATGCGCGCCTCCTGCGTGGCAACGTGCCTGTGGTCCTGGACGAGTATGACTACAAGTTTGAACTCGGCAAAGCCAAGCTGCTCCGGGACGGTGCCGATGTACTGATCATCTCGTCCGGAATCATGACGATGCGTGCATTGGAGGTAGCGAAGGAACTGGAAGCGGACAGTGTTGGCGTGGCCGTACTGCATGTTCCCACCATCAAGCCGCTCGACACGGAAACCATCGTGCGTGAAGCGCGAAAGTCGGGCCGGTTGGTAATCGTCGCAGAGAATCACACCGTCATCGGGGGCCTTGGGGAGGCGGTTGCTGGAACATTGATGCGTGCGGGCGCACACGTGCCGTTCAGGCAAGTTGCGCTGCCTGATGAGTTTCTGGATGCTGGGGCTCTCCCGACGCTCCATGATCGCTATGGCATTTCCACCAATGTGGTTGTTCAGTCGATCAAGAAATGGCTTAGTCAGTAGGAGGGCGCTTAAATGTGGCACCGGCAAGTGACGGTGCCACATACGCCGATGTGCTTTTGGACTGGCGCACCGCATTCAAGACCGTTGGGAGAATTTGGGCGAACCGCGTGAAATCTCGTCAGATCCCGAGTTCAATATCGCCGGTGTTCGAACGTCTGAAGTCCACTGCAACCTGGCCATTGAAACGCTGCCTCTGTCCGACCGCTCATGGCCGGCTTCCGTCCTTGGCCTAGTCTGGTCTAAGCCCGCTGTAGAGCGGATACGATCTCTTGATTGACCCTTTGGGGAGCCCAGCTTGCTAGCCTTTCGGCGCCACTTCGTTTTCAAAGATCTGTTCGATTGCCGAGCCAAATACTCTCGCAATAGTGAAAGCGAGAGGTAGGCTTGGATCGTAGCGGCCATTCTCGATGGCGTTCACGGTCTGCCGGGAAACCTGAAGCGCTGTTGCAAGGTCTGATTGCGACCAACCGCGTTGGGTACGCAGTTCGCGAATCTGGTTTTTCATGCGGGCCGATTCACCGGTAACGTCGCGCGCACAGTACGCTTGCCACGATCCACAACGCAGCCATCAGCGGCCAAACCACGAACAACGAGAGCTTGGGAAATCCAACCCCCTCGAGAAACCCATAGCTGAAGGTGACCAGAGCGGTCCCGGCGAAGGCTACGGCCAAGGCTTCAAACTGTACCCGACGCATCATCTCGTCCATCCGACGCAAGTTTCGGACGATGACCCAGCAGACCGCAGCCCCCGCAAACATTGGCAAAAGGGCCACGATCGTGCGACTCGGCTGGCTCTCTGCCCAACCTCCGCGAAGAGCCCACACCGACAATAGCAACAGCACGGTATAGGCTGTCATGGCAGCAGCCATTTCCCAACGATAGCGATTCATGGAGTCTCCATATAAAAAGGGACTTTACATGGTATGGGCGATAGGAATCGCTGTAAGGCGTCTTTTACATGCTCTTGTTGGAGATGGTTCAAAGCCCATATTGCATCGCCGCAGCTACCGGGCTGAGCATGACTGAGACACCGCCGAGATTTGACATATTTATCACTCTGCCTAAAAATGAATGTAGGCCGATCAGAATGTCCTGGCTGGCGGCGTGTCGGGGCCCTCGACCGTCCCCGAACGACCCAACACGGTCGCTTGTAACTCCTCCCCTAGTCGGCAGGAACTAGTCGCAGAGCGGACATCGATCTGTGCGACAACTCGAGACTGGCAAAGTCTCTCCTTAGGCTTTCAACCTCACATGGCCGGCCACGCCCGGCGCTCTGTATCAGTGCCTTGGCGCACCAATACAGCAAAAAGTAGCCCTCCATTTGCACCACGCCCGCTCGTCGGGAAAATACCTATCACGGTAGTTATCTTCGGCACATTAGATCTGCTAATCTGGTATACCGAAACATACGATTGGTGAACCAGAGGAGCGATCATGCATGCCTGACCAAGACCCAGATCCGTACCCATCTAAACGAGGCACCCTTCGAGAGGTGCCCGATCGGTTGGCTGGATCGGACGTGTCCACATGACACGTGCAGTAGACAAAATAGAGCCCCCAAAACATCAGGCCTAAGATTCCCACCCCCCTCTCCAGTGCACGGAACTGGGACGTCTTCCTTTTTTCTAGGAAGCGTCGAACTGTTTCATTTACTTCGGAGATTCGAAATGCAACCGAGTGGCGTTGATAAGAAATTGGGAGGCCTGCCTCTCCTAATTCTCGGCTGTCAGCACGTGATGGTGATGTATGCAGGTGCGGTGGCGATCCCACTGGTGCTTGGCGCAGCGCTTAAGCTGCCGAAGGAGCAAGTCGCTTTCCTCATCAATGCGGACCTTTTTGCATGCGGTTTGGCTACCATCATCCAATCACTGGGCGTTGGTCTATTTGGCATCCGTCTCCCCGTAATGATGGGCGTGACGTTCACGGCAATTGGACCGATGATCGCTATCGGCAGTGATCCCAATGCCGGTCTGCTCGGAATATTCGGTGCCACGATTGGTGCTGGGTTGTTCGGGATAGTCGTGGCCCCACTTGTTGGGAAACTCTTGAGGTTTTTCCCGCCGGTCGTAACCGGTACGGAGATTCTCGCTGTCGGGTTGTCGCTCATGGTGGTAGCTGCCGCCTGGTCAGCAGGAGGATTCGGCAACCCCGATTTCGGCAATCCGCTCTACCTTGGTATTGCAGCTACCGTCCTGGTATCGATTCTTCTGTTGGTCCGGTACACCCGCGGATTCCTCAACAACATTGCCATCTTGCTTGGCTTGGCGATCGGCTTTCTTGTGTCCGGAGCTGCTGGACAGGTATCGCTCGGAGAGCTCAGCGAGGCGCCATGGTTCGGGTTCATTCTGCCGTTTCACTTTGGCTTGCCGAAGTTCAGCTTCTGGCCCATTGCCGCGATGTGCATCGTGATGCTGGTAACTTTTATTGAGTCGACCGGCATGTTTCTCGCACTTGGTGAGATCGTCGAGAAGCCAGTCTCGGAAAAGGACTTGGTTCGAGGATTCCGCGCTGACGGGGTTGGCACGATGATCGGGGGTATCTTCAATACGTTTCCCTACACCTCATATGCGCAGAACGTAGGCTTGGTAAGCGTTACGGGAGTTAGGAGTCGTTGGGTATGTGCTACCGCCGGCGTCATCTTGATGGTCCTGGGCCTGTTTCCAAAGGTTGCCGTGCTCGTCGCATCCATTCCCCCATTCGTTCTAGGTGGTGCGGGTATCGTGATGTTCGGGATGGTCACTGCAAGCGGCATTAAGGTGCTGGCTCGTGTGGATTTTCACAACGTAAAGAATCTGTACATCGTTGCCATCAGCATCGCGCTAGGCATGCTTCCTGTCGTGTCGCCGAAATTCTTCTCGCGGCTTCCTCACGAGCTTGCTCCAATCCTAGAAAGTCCGATCCTTCTGACGGCGATCTCTGCAATTCTTCTGAACATCTTCTTCAACGGACTCGGTGACGCAAAGGAAGCACGGGCTTCACTGATGGCTACCGCCAAAGAAGCAGACCTCTAACACCCCCTCGAATCGCCATCGCACTCCCTGTGCGATGGACCTCTCGTACTGTGACCTTTATCCGGAGGCCGCAAGGAGAGTCCTTTGCCTATTCAATCTGATTCTGGAACGGCAGAGGCGATGCCGGAGAGGATCGAGGGATGATTTCCGGACGTATCAATCCTCACCTTAGAAGCCATGAAAACTCAATTTCGATTCAGAAACACCCGGGTCGCCACACTCACATTTTTCTCGGGGGCGATGCTGGCGAGCAGTGTGATGGCGCAGTCCAGCGTCACGTTGTACGGACAGGTCGACAGTTACATCGGCACAACGCGAGCACCAGGGAGTGCCCGTTCGTACATCGTTGGCGGCGGGGGCATGCAGACGTCCTACTGGGGGATCAAGGGCACCGAAGATCTTGGTGGCGGCACGAAGGCGATTTTCGACCTCAATGCGTTTCTGCGGGTAGATACTGGAAAAGGCGGGAGCTACGATGGAGAGCCATTCTTTGCCCGCAACGCTTATGTGGGCATGGAAAACTCAAGCTACGGTACCGTTCGACTGGGTCGTAACACAACACCCTACTTTGTTTCTACAATCCTTTTCAACCCGATGATCGACTCATATGTCTTCGGGCCGGCAATTAGCCACACCTACCTCTCTGCTAACAACGGCACGTTATTCGATCCAGGCATCTTGGGTGACACCGGTTGGGTCAATTCTGTCGTCTACTCAACTCCCAATTTCAACGGGTTGACCTTCAACGCAATTTACGCGTTCGGTGAGCAACCAGGTTCCATCGGCCAGAATAAGTGGGGCGGAAATGTCACCTACTTCAAAGGCCCCCTCGCTGCCACCGTCGCGTTTCAGCAGGTCAAATTCAACACGACCCCAGGTGATGTCACCTCTCCAAGTTCGCTTGTTGGCTTCCGCAAACAGAACGCGGCGCAGGCGGGCATCAGCTACGACTTCAACGTAGTCAAAGTTTACGCTCAAGGGCAGTACATCAAGTCGGACGTGAACGGCCCTTCCGGGAATCTGAAGCACATTGATGCCTTAGCCGGCGTCGCCGTTCCGATCGGCGCTGGTAGCCTGCTCCTCACTTACGCCTACGGTAAGTCGGAAAACGACGTTGCTTCCTTCCGGCGAAACACGGGATCGATCGCGTACGACTACAACCTGTCGAAACGGACGGATCTATACGCTGCCTACTACTATGACAAGTTGACCGGGCAGGCTCATGGTGACACAGCCGGAGTCGGTATCCGTCACAAGTTCTGACAGAACGCGACAAGGACGGCCAGTCTTCGGACTGGCCGTTTGTATTGGCGAAGCGTGGGGAGATTTGCAGACGCGCAGCGGAGGAAGGATCGTCGCCGTGGGGCGCGGCCTTTTCCTAAAAAAAGGGCGAGGGCGCGGAGCCCTCGCTAACCCCTACTACACGGATCGGTGGATGCTGGCTTGGGCCAGCAGACAACATTCAGCGGGCGATACTGCCGCGATACTGATCGACAAACTCTGACGCCGTCTTGCCCTTCTTCGCTTCGAAGACTGCCGCGCGCTCCGCATAGAGCTCGCGAACGAACTTGGCGACCAGACAGCTATCAGCAAACATGTCATAACCCCAACCCAGGCCGTACGCTCCAAGGTTGATGTTGTCGATGGTCATGACGCGCATGTTCGAATCATCGGTCGAGAGATATTGATCGATGACCTTTCGAACCAGTTCTTTGGTGCATGCCAGCTTGTGCGCATGCCATACATCGGTATGCCATTCGCCAGGCTTCGGCAAGCTGAACGGATACTGGATCGATCGACCTGGACGGTCATAGCCCAAGCCATCCCAAGGACCCGACTCGAAGGCCAGCCAATTCACGGGACCATTAGGGGCGGCCGGACGGACTTGCGTCCAATGAACCATGTTGCGCTGCAGCCATTCATCGGCGAAGCTGTCATCGTTGAATGGGTCCAACTTCCGGATGGCCTCGGCATCGCCACGCATCTGTGAAACCGCGTGCTCAACTTCGTTTTCGATCTTGAAGATGCAATGGCTGTAGTCCATGCAGAAGTTGAAGGGAACGCCATGCTTCTCTACCAGGGAGGCGACCTTCAAGACACGGCGGAAGTCCTCGGACCACATGTCGACGTGGCTTTCGTAGGTGACCGTGATGCCGCGCGCTTCAGCGTACTCGTACGTATTCAAGTACGAAACAGCGACCTCTTCGTCGGTCACATAGTGGCCGTCCGCATGTTTGGCCCAAACCATAAGGTTGTGGAATTTGGCATCGACTTCGCGAGTGCGCTCGATGTTTGCCTTGATCTTGTCTTCGTCGACACCCAAGGTATAGGTCCAGCTTCCCGTCAGCACTGGCAGATTGTAGTGCTGGCTCGCCTTGATATATTCGTCCAGCTCTTTGTCACTCGCAGGGATACGGTCGACGAAGTCCCACAGTCCGCTTTCCTTCTGCAGGCGAAATTGCTCCATTACCGGCAGCTCGATTTCAGATACCGGCGCCTCGATGGAAGATGGTTGTACGCCTCGACCGGCACAACCGAGCAGGAACATTGGCTTCATTTGCACTCCTCTTTATCGGATATCTTTTGGCTACAGAGTCGTCGATTCATCAATGACGTTGGATCGCAGTACTGCCTGGAACTCCTCCTTGCCACGGAGAGCGGCTTGGCAGAGCTCGCGGTGCCACTTGCGATACTGGATAGAGACCTTGTCAGTGGCGACGGAGATCTCGCCTGCTGAGATCTCGGCAGGCCATTGCGATTGAATTACCGGCTGATCTTCTTCCAGCACGCGTTTCTGGAATGCGAGGTGCATGTGATCCGGCTGACCATCGGTCTCGCGCGCGATGATCATGAAGTTCCGGCAAGTCTTGTCGTCCACCGGGGACGCTGTTGTCCACAACACGAACCGTGAGTTGTCCTTCCAGAGCTTGATCTCGAGGTTGATCGCATACGGCATCGTGCATCGGTAGTCGAAATCTCCCATCGGGGCTTCCTCAGGGATGCCTTCCATCTCACGGGGAGGAGCAAGCTTGAACTGCAACTCCCCGTCGATACGATTGACCTGAACTGCGGGGTGGCTCGCGAAGAACGGGTCGTACAGAGTGCCTGGATGAACGAACGCGAAGTGCGAGAAGTCCGTGAAGTTTTCCCAGCGTCGCTCGGCGACTGTGCTCCACAGATAGGAGTCGGCGACGATCGTTTGCATGCCGGGCTTGTCCCAATCACTGAAGTACGGGATCTCAGTACAGTCGAAGCTATTGTCGAGACGTACCCATACGATCGAGTATTTCACCTCGCACTCGTAGGCATTCAGCTTGGCGCGGGGCGGAATTGCCTTTTCAGGGCAGGCGGGGACAAGCTTGCAAATCCCCTCGTTGTCGTATTGCCATCCGTGATAAGGGCAAGCCAGGAAATCCTTCCCGTCTCGCTTGCTCACCCTGCCAAGTGAAAGCTTGGCAGACCGGTGCGCGCAGCGGTCGCTTGCGGCCACGAGCTTGCCGTTCAGGCGAGCCAGTACGATGGACTCGCCCAACAAGGTGATGGCCATCGGACCATGACCGGACGCATTGGCGCGTTCGAATTCGGCCACAGTGCAAACCGGATGCCAGAAGTGGCGGAGATAAGTCTTGTCCTCGAGAAGAGGCCTGTACTGCTCGTTCATGATCGAAGCTCCAGTGGGGGATCTGTTTTGTGAAGCCAAAACTACTACTCTGGGAAGCCAAATACCTTATCTGGTATACCAGACTATAGAGCGTAATTTGGACCGGCAATCAGGGATTACCCGTCTTAGGGATGGCTCACTTACTTCGGGATATGGCACGAACTGTGCCAAGGTCACGGTGGCGGCCGTTCCGTTGGGACGTGGCCATGAGGAGCGTTGGTGGCCTTTGTTTTCGGCTAACCATGCACGGGAATGGGTATGCAGCCGGTGGGGCTATCCCATCTTGGTGCGGAGCGTCACAGCTTTAGTGCCAAATGACGCTCTTGATGTACCATCTAGAAATTCTGGTCGACCAGACAATCGCTGCGCCGAGCCGACGGTAGCAGTTACGCGACAACACCATGCTAACCCAGAAAATTGTAGGCACGATCTCCGATGCGATCTACCATCGCCGTCTTCCGCCGGGGACAAAGCTGAATGAACGAGACATTGCGGAGTTGTTTGGCGTCAGTCGCACAGTCGTCCGGCAGGCGCTTATCCGCTTGTCGCAGGACGGCCTGGTAGAAATTTCCCCCAAACGCTCCTCGTCAGTCTGGCGGCCGACCTTCGACGACGCGTTTGAGCTTTACCAAATGCTCCTGGTGCTCGAGAGTGGCGTGATCGACCAAGTTATCAAGATCATCACTCCTGAACAACTCAAAGCCCTGCGGGCACATACGGGGAAGGAGCGGGTCGCATTTGAGAAGGGCAAGCACGACCAAGGGGACAAGCTCGGGCGGGAATTTCACTCACTCCTGCTGTCCTTTTTGAACAACGAGACACTGAACCAGATTCACTCGCAACTGCGACGCCGCGAAGCGCTGATCAACGCGATGTTTCGTGTTGGCTTTGACTACTGCCAATTGCGCGACGAGCACGGGAAACTTGTTGAGTGCCTTGAGAAGAAAGACGCAACTGCGGCCAAAGAGTTGCTGGCATCGCACTACAATTTGGTGATCAGAGGTTACCGGTTCGACGCTTCTGCACCGCCAGAGATCGACCTCAAAGCGGTCTTGGCCGTTTAAGCTGCACTCGCAATGGACCCGGCCGCCTCGCGCGGTCCCGGTCTACTTCCACGCCGTTTCTAGGCAATTCTTCCGCTAAGTATTTTCCCCAAGTGCAAACTGCTTTGCGCTTTAGGTTCTTCTGATATACATTCTGGTATACCAGTTTAGCAAACTAACAAGCCACGGCAGGAGGGGCAGTGAAAGCAGATCAGGTGCTGTTCGAAGATTGGCATCCCGTTGCGGCGCTGGAGGATGTTCTTCCCAGCCGGCAATATCAAACGCGGCTCCTCGGCCGCTCGGTTACATACAACGTATCGCTCGATGGCGAGATCCAGGCAACTTGGACGGACGAGGGCATTGATCGGCCGGTGTCATACCAGCGTGCCTACGGAACGCTGTGGTTCTCGTTTTCGTCGTCGCCACGCGACTTGTTTCCTGTGCCGGAGTTTGCGGAAGCAGATCGTCGGGTTGTCAGCGCTGGATCGACGCGCGTAAATGTGTCGGGGCTTCGCGCCATCGAGAACTTCTTGGACATGGCCCATTTTCCGTTCGTGCATACGGACATCCTTGGAGCGGAGCCGCTTACCGAGGTACTGCCTTACAACGTACGGATCGACGAGGAGCTGGATGAGGTCATCGCCACCGAGTGTCGATTTGCTCAGCCTCGTGCGTCTGCCACAGCGATCGAGCCCATCGAGACCCAGTATGTCTACCGCGTGACGCGCCCCAACATTGCCATCCTGTACAAGACTTGTCCTCCGGATCCGGAGCGTTGGGATGTCCTCTGCTTATTCGTACAGCCTGTCGACGAGGACTGGTGCATCGCACACACGATCATGTGCTACGTCGACGATATCAACTCTGACGAACAGCTTCGTCGCTTTCAGCAGACGATCTTTGGGCAGGACCTGATGATCTTGATCAACCAGGTTCCCAAACGGCTGCCGCTGGCGGCCAGTCGCGAAAACCCTGTCCGAGCCGACGTACTTGCAACCGCTTACCGCCGATGGCTTCGCGAAAGCGACTTGCACTACGGCGCGATTCGCGGTTGAGCGAACGAATAGAGAGTCCCCCAAAATGAAATCATTCGACACGAATCGCTGGTATCCGATTGCGAGTGCCGCGGATCTTCCGTCGCGCCACGTCTATCAGACAAGCCTCGCAGGTCAAGAACTTGCCCTTTGGCGAGACGACCATGGCATGGTCAATGCTTGGGAAAACCGTTGCCCCCATCGCGGACTTCGGTTGTCGCTGGGCGTGAATCTTGGTAACGAACTGAGGTGCCAGTATCACGGATGGACGTATGAGACCGGCAGCGGTGGTTGCACTTTCGTTCCCGCTCACCGTGAAGCAACTGAGCCGAGCTCTGCCTGCGTTGCCACCTTCGCCGTGTCTGAAAAGGATGGACTGGTATGGGCGTCTCTCGGAACCCCACTGGTCGAGCCTGAGGCCCTGCAACTGGGCTATCCCGGGCAAGTCCGGACCAGCCTTCGAAGCCTTCCGATCAATGCGTCGCATGACGAAGTCAGCGATGCCTTGCTTGCGCAGGCCAATCGATTTGCGGAAATACTTGATGGCGAGTCGCGTGCTGAATTGATTGCGGACGGATTGATCCGGATCGAACGACACCAGGAGTCGAAGGTATTGGCGTTCCTTCTGCAGCCGATCTCGGGCCAGAAGTGCATCGTGCATACCATGGTCTTTGCGGCGAATACGGCGACCGTGGGTTTTAGAACTCACTTCTCTACGATTCTTACTGAGTTCCGCCGCGCAATCGAGGCGACGCATGTCAACGCGCCGAAGATTGAGCAAATCCGTACGACGCCGCCAGTCACAGCGGACGTGCCCGCGGTGGTCGTGCCGTTCCCTCGGCCTGTGTCAACGGAGTTCAAATGCGTAGTCACGGCCCGTTTGCAGGAAACCGAAGACATTGTGTCGCTGTGGCTGAAGCCCATGGGCCGGACAATGCCGCAGCTCTCGCCGGGCATGCATATCAGCGTGACCACACCGGCAGGCTGTGTGCGACAGTACTCCGTCGTCAATAATCCAAACGAGCGTGAAGCGTTCATTATCGGCGTAAAGCGCGAGGCTATGTCTCGGGGCGGTTCCGAATCCATGCATGCGCAGGTGAAGGAGGGAACCGAACTCTCGATCACCGTGCCGCGCAATGCGTTCCCTCTCAGGCGGAACGGAAAGCGTCCGGTACTTGTCGCCGGCGGCATTGGCATCACGCCAATTCTCGCGATGGCCCAAGCGCTGCAGGCCAGTGGCGATAACTTCGAGATGCACTACTTTGTCAGGGGTCCCGAGCATTCGCCATTCGGCGAGCGCTTGCGCGACTTGGGGGCGAGTGTCCATCTTTATGCAGGTCTGGATGGCCCTGCGACTCGCGAGAAGCTGGTGGCCTTGTTCTCCGCTGTAGACCCTGCCCAAACAGACGTCTACACATGTGGGCCGGGGGTGATGATCAACTGCGTGAGCGAAGTTGCTGCGGCACGGGGCATCCCGGATGAGTCCATTCGTTTCGAACTTTTCAAGAATGATGACATCCCGACAGGCGGCGCTTCCTTCGAGGTGGAACTCGCCAAGTCCGGCAAGTCTTTCAGTGTGCCTTCAGACAAGAGCCTGCTGAAGGCGTGCTGGGAGAACGGTGTAACGATCGAGGCATCCTGCGAGCAGGGCGTCTGCGGAACCTGCATGACCGGTGTCCTCAGTGGCGACCTGGAGCACCACGACACGTATCTCTCCAAGGCGGAGCGCGAAAGCGGCAAGTGGATCATGCCGTGCGTGTCGCGTTGCAAGAACGGAAAGATCGTTCTGGACATTTGATGAGAACTCCCATGATTACTCTTTACGACTACGAGCTTTCCGGCAACTGTTACAAGGTTCGTCTGTTGCTCCACATTCTTGGAATTGAATACCAGAACGAACCGGTCGAGTTTTACCCAAGCAGACAGCACAAGACGGACGCGTTCTTGCGGATCAATCCCTTGGGGCAGCTACCGGCACTGACGGACGGCGATTTTTCGATTCGCGACGCGCAAGCCATCCTCGTCTACTTGGCCAAGCGCTACGACACGTCTAGCCTGTGGTACCCGGTCAGCGATGCAAAGATTGCGGGTGAAGTGCAGATGTGGCTGTCGTTCGCAGATAGCCTGACCGGCTCTATTTCTGCGGCGCGTCTTCACGATCTGTTCTTCTTCGACTTTGATGCTGAAGCTTGCAGGAAGAGGTCCCACGAGTTGCTGCGAGTTCTTGAGGAACACCTTTGGCGGCGCGAGCAAATGGGTGGGAAGTTTCTATGCGATGCATCGCACCCCACGATTGCGGATATTGCATGCTTCCCATACATCGCTCTGTCCGATGAAGGTGGTGTATCGCTTGGAGACTACCCCGCAGTCCGCCGGTGGACCGATCAGATCAAGCGAATACCCGGCTTCATCGTGATGTCCGGCGTCTTTCCCACTTCACGTCAGCTAGACGAGCAAGCAGCGACCGTAGTTGCGATGCGTTGAATAGATTGTCTGCCCGCAGGCCTGTCGTCGAAGCGCCTTGATGGCAGGCCGCCCTTGCGCGGGATACCGCTCAAATTTTTAGATATCTCAACCGGAAGGTTATTTGAAGATGAAAACGAAAGCCGCTATTGCATGGAAAGCAGGCGCCCCCCTTAGCGTTGAAGAAGTGGACCTGGCAGGTCCGCGCGCCGGCGAGGTGCTCGTCGAGATCAAAGCAACGGGCGTATGCCACACCGACTACTACACACTGTCCGGCGCAGATCCCGAGGGCATTTTCCCCGCCATCCTGGGCCACGAAGGTGCCGGTATCGTGACGGAAGTCGGCGCAGGCGTGACCTCGCTCAAGCCGGGCGACCACGTGATCCCTCTGTACACGCCGGAGTGCCGACAGTGCAAATTTTGCCTGTCGCAAAAGACCAATCTTTGCCAGTCGATTCGTGCAACCCAAGGTAAGGGTCTCATGCCCGATGGCACGGCGCGTTTCTCGATCGACGGCAAGCCGATCTTCCACTACATGGGGACGTCGACCTTCGCGAACCATATCGTGGTTCCTGAGATCGCCCTCGCAAAGATTCGCCCGGATGCCCCTTTCGACAAGGTCTGCTATATCGGCTGCGGCGTGACGACTGGGGTAGGCGCAGTGTTGTTCACGGCAAAGGTGGAGGCCGGTGCGAACGTGGTGGTGTTTGGCTTGGGCGGGATCGGACTGAACGTTATTCAGGCTGCCAAGATGGTCGGCGCTAACAAGATCATTGGGGTCGACTTGAATCCCGGTCGGGAAGCAATGGCTCGGAAGTTCGGCATGACCCACTTTGTGAACCCGAAAGACGTTGAAAACGTCGTCGATCACATTATCCAATTGACAGACGGAGGCGCAGACTATTCCTTCGAATGCATCGGCAATACGAAGGTCATGCGCCAGGCACTGGAGTGCTGCCACAAGGGTTGGGGAAAATCCATTGTCATCGGTGTCGCTGAGGCCGGCGCCGAAATCTCGACGCGTCCGTTCCAGTTGGTGACTGGTCGTGAGTGGAAGGGCTCTGCATTCGGTGGCGCTCGTGGTCGGACGGATGTGCCGAAGATCGTTGACTGGTACATGGAAGGGAAACTGAACATTGACGATCTGATTACCCACAGGCTCCCTCTGGAGAAGATCAACGACGCCTTCGATCTGATGAAGAGCGGTGAGTCGATCCGCTCGGTGGTGCTTTACTAGGTACGATGATGAGCAACTTGAAGCCGGTATCTGAGCACGCCTGCTTCGGCGGCGTGCAACGGTTCTACGAGCACGCATCCAAGGAGACCGGGACCAGCATGCGCTTCTCGGTGTACTTGCCGCCGAAAGCCTTGAGAGGGGAGGGGTGCCCAGCACTCTTCTATCTGGCCGGACTCACCTGCACGGAGGAGACGTTTGCGACGAAGTCTGGCGCTCAACGAATCGCCTCTGAGCTTGGCTTGGTGCTGGTGGCCCCCGACACCAGCCCGAGAGGGATCGAGATTGCAGGAGATCGGGAGAGTTGGGACTTTGGTGTGGCAGCGGGCTTCTACGTCGATGCCACAGATACACCATGGGCTACAAACTACCGCATGTACAGCTACGTTGTCCGCGAGCTCTTCAGCGAGGTAATGGAGAACTTCCCGGTCGATCAACGACGGGTCGGAATCTTCGGGCACTCGATGGGTGGTCATGGTGCTCTGGTTATCGCTTTGCGGAATCCGGACCAGTTTCGATCCGTCTCGGCGTTCGCGCCAATTGCTAACCCGGTGGCTTGCCCGTGGGGTATTAAAGCCTTCACTCGGTATCTCGGCGTTGAGCAAAGTAAGTGGGCGGACTACGACGCGACGCTGTTGATTCGGCGGTCCGGGCGCGCAGTCTTCCCGGGCGGAATTCTGATCGACCAAGGACTTGATGACAAATTCCTGGAAGAGCAGTTGTATCCGGAGGCTCTCCGTGCGGAATGCGAAGCCGCAGGCCAACCGCTGAGGCTGCGTAAACATCCTGGGTATGACCACGGCTACTACTTCATCTCTTCCTACATTGAGGACCATCTCAGGCATCACGCCTCTGAGTTAGGTTCATGACCGTCTGATCCTTGCAGCGTGTGTCTCGCTGCTCCTTCCGGCGTTCCGGTGGGCTCCGTGGCTCCGGAACGCTTTTTTTGTTGGAGATTCCAATGATTCGCTTACATGATTTTGAGCTGTCGGGAAGTTGCTACAAGATTCGGCTTCTCTTGAACATGCTGAGCGTTCCCTATGAGAAAGTCAGTGTGGACTATGTTGGCCAACAACATGAGTCACCGGATTATCTCGAACTGAATCCGTTCGGCGAATTGCCCATTTTAGAGGATGGCTCTTTGCGTTTGCGCAATGCGCAAGCGATCCTCACGTACCTCGCCCGCAAGTACGACAAGTTTGGTACTTGGTATCCGGCAGAGGCCGATAGTGCTGCAAGAATTCACCAATGGCTCGCCACCGCGGGCGGAGATCTCATGCATATAGCGCAGGCGCGGTCTGTGAAGCTCTTTCACCATTCCGCCAATTTAGGCGATCTACTCGCGCTCTCGCATCGGGTACTCAGGGTGTTGGATGGACATTTGGAGAATCGAAAGTGGCTTGAGCTCGGTCGACCAACTATTGCTGATGTAGCCTGCTTTCCTCATGTAGCACTTTCAGCAGACGCGGGAGTCGAGATCGCTGGATACAAGCATGTGTTGGAGTGGGTCGAACGCTTCAAGACGATCCCCGGTTTTCTTAGTATGCCCGGCATACGTAAGGGTTAGTAGGCGCTCGAAAGCCGCACGGGCCAGATGAGGATGATACTGGTCTCGGTAGGTTCACCTACTGGAGACACAGCAGGAACGGATATGACGGACAGGCTCGACGGAAATACCGATGTTCACGGAGGCGGCCGCAAGTCTTGCGACGGCTCGGTGAGCCGGCTGGTGTTGGCCACTTAGCAGTCGTTCGGCCCCAGATCCTCGATTGACTGCTAGTGGCCGGCAAGCGACCGCTTGCCGGCCGGATGTAAGGTCAGACTTCAGTTTGCTCTGCAATCTCCAAAGCGTCATCAACCTCGATCCCCAAATACCTGACGGTGCTCTCGAGCTTGGTATGACCGAGGAGCAGTTGGACGGCTCTCAGGTTCCGTGTCCGTCGGTAGATCAAAGAGACCTTAGTTCGCCGGATTGAATGCGTTCCATAAGCGGAGGTGTCGAGGCCGATTGACGCCACCCAGCGATGGACCAACCGGGCATATTGTCGGGTCGATAGATGCGGCGAAGAACGCAAACGGCTGGGGAACAGAAAGTCGCCGCAGCTTAATCCCCGTGCGCGTATCCAGTTCTGGAGGCATTCCCGAGTCTGTCCAGTAATCTCAAACTGCACGGGTCGATGCGTCTTCTGTTGCATGACTGTTGCACGCATGCCAACCTGGCTTCCTACACTGACATCCTGAACGCGGAGGCGAATCAGATCGCACGCGCGCAGCTTGCTGTCGATGGCGAGGTTGAACATCGCTAAGTCTCTCGTGTTAGCAGTGAGCTGAAGGCGCGTACGGATGGCCCAGATCTCCGATAACTTCAACGGAGGCTTCTGCCCCGTCAGTCTTCCCTTGTTCCACGGGGCACGGTGGGTGACAGATGATTGGGAGGTAGTCATGACTAGCTCCTAAAGTGGATGGGAAACTATTTTGCGTCTGTTGCGGGATCCTCGTGCGGAGGACGCTAGTCCCACTCCGCCTCCGACACCAGCTCCGCTGAAACGACCCCTTCGACGCTCATCTGGTAGAGCTTCCGGTAGCACAGCGGACATGGCGCCCAGTCCAAGGCCTGATTGCCTCCGATTTCGAAGTGGAGTTCGCGAATCCGGACGGGGACCCCGCATTTGCAGACGAGAATCTGGGTATGGTCATCCATCGCTTATCTCCTTGGCATAAGGGTATTGCAGCATGTGACGGCCGGAGATTTCCATGGATCAGCGAGTTACTGATCTCCTCAGCATGCGTCCGGAGGCACCGCAGGCTCCGAAGAGCCGAAGCATAGGACCAAAATTTTCGTGCGGGGGCAGTTTCGGATCTTGCCGATTCATTGGTTGCCGAGACTCAATCGCATAATTCCCGTGCGGGACGTAGGGGGGCTCGGCGAGTGGGCCGTGACCGACCCTTTTGCGACAGTGTGCTACCTCGAGGTCGACGACCGAAATCCTATGATATCCCGTCGTTTGGATGCGCATTGCACCCGATTGGCTTGTCGGCAACGGCTGAGAAGTTAAGCGCGGCACAGTGCGAGCAGCACCTCTCGAAGCACGATAGCTTGGTTGTGCTGCTCGTCCTTCGCGCCGTACACCAGCGTGATCGGCCGGCCTCCCGCCGCCACCAGCAGTGCGCGCAGGCGCGCTTGTTGCGCGTCGGTGGCAAGTTCCGCGCGATAGCGGGTCTGGAACAGCTCCCAGCGCTCCGGAAGGTGGCCGAACCACTGGCGTAGTTCGGTGCTTGGCGCAAGGTCACGGGCCCATTCGGCCAGCGCGAGCGTTGCCTTGCTTTCTCCACGAGGCCACACGCGATCGACCAGCACACGGAAGCCGTCATCGGGAGAAGCCGGCACGTAGGCGCGCCGGATGCGAATGACTTGGACGGGGTGAGCGTTGTGCGACAATTGCTTTTTCTCCGTATGCGCGCACCAGGCGCTGCCAGCATACTGCCCGTTTGCTGCGGCGCGTGCTTTCCAATCCGCACTACCACGCTGAGACTGTCAACGAGGAAACCTTCGAGCAGTATTGCGCCGAACTAGTTCACTTCCGCTATGTCGGGCGCCAGAGCTACCGCGACGGCCAACTTGCGTGAGGCAATGGCCGCAATGTTTCAAAGCTGGCGCCATAAAAATGGGTGCCCATCTCCGTTGGCCCGCAGTTTGAGGTCATTGAGGTTGGCACTGGCGATTAGTGTGAAATGGCACTAAGGCGTTCTCCGGCCGCTGTCCGCGTCCAATGTAGACCTAGAACGGATGAGGAGCAATCTGGCGCGCCTTTGAGCATTCCAACGGGCGGCTATCCTCATCGCGCGCTGAAGTACAGCTTTCCGCGGGAGTTCAGCACGCTATGGAGTTATCAACCTAATTAGCCAGCGTCCTCTTGAAGGGGGCGCCAACTATTCTGGCAGGGCCGAAATGCTGCGTTAGCTCGATTCCAACTCAGCGAGTTGGGCCTCCGTCGCCATAGGCAGCCGAAACACGAACATGCTTCCCAGCCCTTCGGTCGAAAATGCCTCGAGAGTGCCACCCTGCGCTTCCATGATCGAACGGCAGATTACTAGCCCCATTCCCATGCCGGTTTCCTTTGTCGTAAAGAACGGATCGAAGATGCGAGCGAGCGTCCCGGCGGCGATCCCAGTGCCAGTGTCCTGCACGCTCACCACCACATAGCCGGTGTCCACGGTTGAACTGACGATCAGCTCGCGGGCCTTGGGCGGCGTTTCGCGCATGGCGTCGATTGCATTGCTGATCAGATTCAGAACGACCTGCTGCACCTGGATGCGATCCCCAATGACGATTGCCTTCGCCGCATCCAGGCGAGTTATCAGGTTCACCTGATGCGCCTCGATGTCGGCGCGGGTCAGGCTGGCTACGTCATGGATCACATCGTCCACCACCATAGCACCCAACGCGGCGGGCGCCTGCTTGGCCAGCGAACGTAATGCGCGCACGATTTCGGCAGCCCGCAGGCCGTCGTTCCTAATCTGGTTTAGCCCCCCCAGCGCCTCGCCGATATCGGGTGTGGCTCGCTGTAGCCACCGCAGGCTCGCGTCCACGCACGAAATGATGGCGCCGAGTGGTTGGTTAATTTCATGTGCGATCGAGGCGGCTAGGCCACCCATCACGGTCAGATGAGAGGTGCGGGCGAGTTCAGCGCGTGCACTCGCCAGCGCGGCTTCGGATTTAGCCCTCCGGGCGTTCTCGTCGATCAACTCGGCATACAGCCGCGCCGTCTCGAGTGAAATCGCCGCCTGGGGTGCCAGAACCTCGAGCATGGCCGTGCGACTCGGCGTAAATACGTCGGGCGCCAGATTGTTCTCTAGGTACAAGACTCCAATCAAATTGCCGCGCTTGACCAGCGGCAGACAGATAACCGAACGCAGCACGCGCGTTGCAGGTTCCGCGTTAAGTTCTGACATCGCGTGCGCCTGCGCGTCGGAGATCACGAGCGTACGGCCTGTTCGGACCACGTTGTTCAGTACCGCGAGCGACATAACGTCAGCAGTTGGCGCAAGGGTATCGAGGGTCACTGCCACATGGGAACCCTGCACCCTTCCCGTAGCCTCGATTAAGGGGCTCCCATCGCGCATTAGCAGCAGCAGCCCGTATTGAGCGCCGGCATGCACGATCATGTTCGACATCAGCGTCTCAATGAGGCGATCGAGTACCACTTCTTCGGACAAAGCCTGAGCAGCCTTAATTCCCACTTCCAGGTCGAGCGCAGCCTGCCCACCGTCGTCCGAGGAAGCCGGGTCGGAGATTACCTCCTCAGCAAGGAAAGGATAGTGCGTCTCAAGTTGGCTCACCTTGTAGTTAGCGCCCCAGCGCCGGTAGCAGTCTCGCGCCATGCGCACATGCTGCCGCGCCGAAGTCTTAAGCTCCAAAGCGTCGCAATGCAGTGCTGCCGCTTCATGCGCAAGTGCTTGTTCGTGGACGAAGCTGCCCGCTGCGGACGCGCTCGCGGACTGCTCGAAGCATTGCATCGCCTTAACATCCTCGCCGAGCAGTCGCGCGAGTTCGCCATCGACCAACAACAGCTTGCCACGAAATGTTGCGGGATTGAGTTCGGCCCATCTGGCCAGCCTAGCGCGGCGTGCGACGATGAACGCGACGGCCTCCTCCCGATTGCCGCTAACATGGGCCACCCGGGCGTGCGCCAGCGCGCCGAACACTAAGCAGTCACAGGCGTTGATGTGCGCAGGCATCGCCCATTCAAGCGGCTCAGCTAACGCAAGGCACTCGACCGCACGAGCCGCATCGCCCAGAAAGTACGCAGTCATGCCTTCGTATAGATGCATCAGGAAGACGGTGGACATTGACTTAGCACCCATTTCCCCTGCCTGCGTTCGCATATGGACCTGATGCTCGCCATCCGTCTCACCGAGTGATGAAGGGCCGTGCCGCATTCCGCGTACGTATGCTTGTTGTGCCGTGAGGATTAACTCCACGTCCTTATACTGAACACGCCGGGTCAACTCTAGCCCGAGACGAATCTCATCTTGTACATACCCGAGATGCTCGCCTATCGCAGTGAGATCGGATATCAGGTGATTGAACGCATAGCATTGCATGGGCACATCACCCACGGCACGGGCCGCTGCACCCGCCTCGCGGATGCGCGCCAAGGCCGACGAAAGCGGCTGCGTCCACGGGCTCACCTGGTCCACCGCCACCAGTGCGGCGATGTGGCCGCTCTCGTTGTTCAACCGGCGGGCCAGGCGCAACGCCACCTCGCCATACGCAAAGCCTTCTTCGTAGGACTCGTACAGATGCGCAATCTTCACGCCGAACCAGGCAAATCCGTAAGCGCTGTCTTGCGTAGCTCCATGCTTAAGTGTGAGTTCCACCATTTTCGCGACGTGGAAGAAGCACAGTTCGTCGTTGACGAAGAACGACGAGATTAGCGTAGACAGCAGGCCCATCGCCACTTCGATCTGCTTGTCATCGGCAATAGGAAGATGCTCAATCTCGGCGATAGGGCGACCGTCTAGGGCACCTTTTACGTCCTCGTAGGCTTGGCGGACTTGTTCGGGCGATGCCGAACGCCGCAACTCGATACCCAGTAACGTTAGGCCGGCAAGCGCCGCGGAGATTGCTCCCTCGTATTCAGAGTTGATCGTTTGCAGGGTCGCTTTAAGACGATATGCCGCGGCCTTGTCGATCGATTGCACGGCGTTGTGCAGCAGCGCCTCGATCTCGCTCGCTGCAGCATCGAGCCGTGCCTGGGCTAGCAAGCACTCACAGTGCAGCATGCTAATGGCGACGGCAAGTGGGTATTGTTCCGTCCACCAATCCAACTCCACCATACCCGACGCAGCCTCGAGATAGCTCACAGCTTGATCGATCGCGGCAGCCTTGCGTGCGCGCCGCGCTGCCACCAGTAGCGCGCCGGCAAACTGCACCCGTTCATGCGAGGACACGTTATGCAACATCGCCCGCTCGATCTGGTTAGCTATCTCAAACGCGACCTCCGAAGGCGCTTCCGGCCAGAGATCGATCATCACGGCTGCAATACGCGCATGCTCTCCCGGACGATCACTGCTAGATGTCAGCGCGTAGGCCGCTTCTAGCACGCGATCGTGCGGAAATACATAGTCCCGGCCATCGCGCAGCAACAGGCCGGCATCAACCAATGACTGAACTGCTAGCTGCAGTTGGGCCGGACGCACACCTGCCACGCGCGCCAGCAGGTGCCCATCGACGCGATGGCCGATGCAGGCGAGTTGGCGCAGGATCTCCCGGCCGTCCACGGAAAGCCGGTCCAGCCGCCGGATCATCAAGTCGATCACATTGTCTGAATAACGGCGCCGCATGGCCTCGGCGCTGTCCCATGTCCATTCGCCCGCGTCCGAGTCAAAACGAACCACACCCTCGTCGGCCAGAGAGCGCAGCAACTGATAAATGAAGAAAGGATTCCCGGCCGCTTTTTCGTGGACTACGTTGGCTAACGAGCCAACATCGTCGACTTGCCGGTTGAGCATAGCTGCGACCAGGGCGCTCACGTCAGGAACCGAAAGCGGGCGGACCTCGATCTCCGTCATCCTCACCGCGCTGCTACGCAGCGAGGAAAGCATCGCGCCCATTTGCTCCAACAACCCTAGGTCGTGATTGCGGTAAGACCCGACCAGGAGAACACCCTCAGGCGGTTGGTTGGTGAAAGCGGACAGCAATGCCAACGTGGAGTCGTCAGCCCACTGGAGGTCATCGAGAAACAGAATCAGCGGGAGCCCATCCAGCGCGAATGCTGATAGCCCCTGCAATATGGTGCGATGCGCGCGGATCAGCGCCTGGGGAACTGGAAGCTCCGGTAGTGCAGGACATGGTCCGATCACGTGCGCGATCTCCGGCACCAGGTCGACGAGAAGCTGCCCCTTGGCCCCTACAGTGGCTGCTAGGCGCTCGCGCACGCGGGTCACGGACACGTTATCACCGCTTAGCAGCCGAACGGTAAGCGAACGCAGCATCTGCGCCACAGGTGCGAAAGGAATGTCGCGTTGCTGCTGGTCGCTCTTACCTGTGGCGGAACGGCTCGGGTAGGATCCGCTTGCGCGAGTCAACTCGTCTACCAGAGCCGACTTGCCCGCGCCTGGCGCCCCGGATACCAGCACGAGTTCCGAGTGGCCGCCAAGTGCGACCCGCTCGAATGCTGCGGTCAGCAAATCCATCTCCGCCGCGCGGCCAAACAGGCATTGTGGCCGGGCAATGGAGCGCGGCGCGCCGGACAGGCCGAGTTCAAATGATGGAATGTCACGAAGCCGTTCCCATTCCGACTGGCAGCGCAGCAGGTCGGCTTGGAGCAGCTGCGCGTTTTGGTACCTGTCCGCGGGGTCCTTCGCGATTAGCTTGAGCACCAACTCGCTCAACTGGGCAGGCATCTCCCTGACGGCATTAGGCCGTACCGGCTGAACCGCAACGTGGGCGTGCAGCCACGCGGCGTTCGAGTCCGCGCGCAACGGCAGCATTCCGGTCAACAGCTTGTATAGTACGACTCCCAGCGAGTACAAGTCGCTTGCTTGGTCGCTATACGGATGGTGAACCCGCGCCTGCTCCGGTGCAGCGTAAGCGATAGCGTCGTGGTTCCACGGCATGGCGGCGGGCGGCGTGTCACCTAGCAGGTCGGCGGCATAACCAAATGATGCCAGCAAGATGCGCCCGTCCCCGGCATCCACCAGCGTGGCCGAACGGATGTCTCGGTGGAGCAGATCACGCGCGTGCGCTTCGGCCACTGCATGCGTCGCGCCAATGGCGATGCGCAAGAAACGGTCGATCGAAAGCGAAACTCCGTGCGCTATTGACTCCAGCTTGGAGTGACCGGTGTCACTGTACAATAATACCAGCCGATCGGCGGTGCGAATGGTCTCCACCGGCGCCACGGCCCAGTTCGGATGAAGCCGATCTACCAGCTCACTTTCCCGCTC